>Ga0066388_100001743_pt1 | contig 12600 bp, 7 predicted proteins | sample PanSoiMetaGPlot6_FD_64539 | JGI IMG/M metagenome (GOLD analysis project Ga0066388, IMG submission 64539) | Tropical forest soil microbial communities from Panama analyzed to predict greenhouse gas emissions - Panama Soil - Plot 6 (Hybrid Assembly) | ecosystem: Environmental > Terrestrial > Soil... | reverse complement strand
ACGAAGCGGCCGACATACTCGTCCTGGTCGACGATCGTCCGTTGTGTGGGCCTCGCAACCGTCACCGCTGGCGGCGGCGGCGCGGCCGACTGCTTCGGCGCCTCGCCGCAACCGGCCAGGGCCAGCAGCGAGCAAAGCAAGATCGATCGCGCGTAAGCCTGCATGGGGGCCCTTTCCGGTCGGTATTCCTGTCTTGATCTCATATATTGCTCTGTCCGATCACCCAATAGTGCCACTCCGCGCGCGACTTGGCGCGCTTGTTGATGGGCCCTTTCGGAATACGCCCCCCGTCCCCATATCGTGGGCCGCGCCACAATTGCTCAAGCCCGCTCCTCCGGGATGCTGCCATGCAGCATCGCGGAGTGGTGCTGCGCTGGCAAGGACCAACCCACATGCTCTTTCGTCAAACTCCCAATGCCAAGCCCGCTCCGATTCCGGCGGATGACCAGGAATTGCTGGATGCCTATTCCCGCGCCGTCATCGACGTGGTCGATCGGATCGGGCCGGCCGTGGTGAGGCTTGACATCAAGGCCAATGGACAGCGCCAGCGCGATGGAACCGGCTCGGGCGTGATCGTCGCTCCGGATGGTCTTGTCCTGACAAACAGCCACGTGGTCGGTGGATCTACCCGTGTCAACGTCACCACCGTCGATGGCAGCAGCCTGACCGCCCGGGTGGTCGGCGACGATCCCGATACCGATCTTGCGCTGGTCCGCGTTGACAGCCCGGTGACCCTGCCGGCGGCGACGCTCGGCGATTCCAAACGGCTCAAGCGCGGGCAGCTGGTGATCGCCATCGGCAACCCGCTCGGCTTCGAATCGACTGTCACGACCGGTGTGATTTCGGCGCTTGGCCGCTCGCTGCGGGCGCAGTCCGGACGGCTGATCGACGATATCATCCAAACCGACGCTGCATTGAATCCGGGCAACTCGGGCGGTCCGCTGGTGTCCTCGCATGGCGAGGTGGTCGGCATCAACACCGCCGTCATCATGGGTGCGCAGGGCATCTGCTTTGCGGTGGCCTCCAACACCGCGAATTTCGTGCTCGGCGAGCTCGTGCGCCACGGTCATGTGCGCCGCGCCTATATCGGGATCGCGGCCCAGCAGACGGCCATTCCGCGCAGCCTGCGCCATGCTGCCGGCGTGACCCAATCGACCGGGGTGATCGCGGCGGGCATCGAGCCCGGCAGCCCGGCGGAGCTTGCCGGCGTCCTTCCCGGCGACATCCTCGTTGCACTCGATGGCATCCCGATCAGCGGTGCCGATGATCTCATCCGCATTCTGGGCGGCGACAAGATCGGGCGGGAGGTGCCGCTCGAATCGCTGCGCCAGGGGGAGCGGCGGCTCTCCACCATCACGCCGGCACAGCGAGCGCAGCGCCGGTAACCTGATAGTGACCACGCCCGCCCAAGCGCGGGCGTGGTCTTTCCTATACCTCTAAGCCTTTGTGACACGCGCCTTTTGCTGCCGCCACGACGGTGTGTGCCCAATCCAGCACAGAGGCATAAATCTACCTCCAATTTGACGGTATCGGATTGCTTTCACACGCGCCCTGCCAATAAAATCAACTGCAAAGTCTGTCGGTTAGGGGCGTGGGATGATCTCCCGCAGAGGCGGTATTATTGCCTTGACGGCTGCGATGCTGGCTGCGTCGTCGCCCGCGCTCGCGCAAATTCCCGCCAGCGAGCTGCCTGGGCGCGAGCGGGAACGGTTCCAACAGCCTGCGCCCGCGCTCGCGCAACCGGGCGGCCCGGCGATCTCGCTGCCTGGGGCGGTGGCGCCACCCGGGGCGGACAGGATTACCCTGGTACTGCGCAGCGTCCGCACCGTCGGCGGAAGCATCTACCGTCCCGAGGAGCTGGCGGCGCTCTATGAGGACCTGATCGGCCACCCGATCACGCTGAGCGCGCTCTACGACATTGCCGCCCGCATCACCGCCAAATACGGCGCCGACGGCTATGTGCTCTCGCGCGCGATCGTACCGCCCCAGGAGCTCACTCCGGGCGGTGCCGCCGTCACCATCCAGATCGTCGAGGGCTATGTCGATCGGGTGGAATGGCCGGATTCGCTGTCCAAGTACCGCGATGTCTTTGCCAACTACACGGCCAAGATCGTCGCCGATAGGCCCACCAATATCCGTACGCTTGAGCGCTATCTTCTGCTCGCCGGCGACCTCCCCGGCCTCAAGTTCAGGAACAGCCTCAAGGCCTCTGCCACCCAGCAGGGCGCCGCGACGCTCGTGGTCGAGGTGGTCGAGAAGCCAATCGATGTGGTCACCCGCGTCGATAATCGCGGCACCAAGGCGCGCGGGCCCTACGAGTTCAACACCAGCACCACCGTCAACAACCTGCTGCGCATCCACGAAGCGTTCACGGCCACCTATGCGGGCGCCTTCGACTTGAGCGAGCTGCAATACATGGCCGGCAGCTATCGCCAGGTGCTCAACAGCGAGGGCCTGACCTTCTTCGCCAGCGCCAGCAACAGCCGCGGAAAGCCGGGCACGCCCGATCTGCGGCTCCTCGAATACAAGACCAGGAGCAATGTGTTCGAAGGTGGTGTCAGCTATCCGTTCATCCGCCTGCGCGAGAAGAACCTGATCGTCTCCGGCTCGTTCTTCGCTAGCGACGACCGAAGCGACGTCCTCGGCACGCTCAATACGCATGACAAGCTGCGCGGTGTGCGCCTCAAGGTCGATGCCGACCTCGCCGAGTCCACCGGCGCCATCAATCAGCTCAACGTGGTTGCGAGCCAGGGCATCAAGGGGCTCGGCTCGAGCGAGAACGGCGACGTCGTGCTCTCCACCGCCAATGGCCGCGTCGACTTCACCAAGGTCGAAGCGACGTATTCGCGCACGCAGCCTTTGTTCGAGCGGCTGTCGCTGCTCGTTGCCGCCCATGGCCAGTATGCTGCCAATCCGTTGCTGTCGCCCGAGCTGTGCAGCTATGGCGGCCGTGCCTTCGGGCGCGCCTTCGATCCTTCCCAGCTCGTCGGCGACCAATGTGTCGAGCTGCTGGCCGAGCTGCGGTTCGATCTGCCGCACAGCATCAAGCAGGTCACGCAGGCGCAACTCTATGCCTACGCCGACCGCGGCTGGCTGCACAATCTTGCGCCAGCGGTCGGCACTCCGGCAAACCTCGATGCGGCGTCGGTTGGCGGCGGGATTCGCCTCGGCTGGCAAGTGCCGTTCGCACCTTATGGCGGCTTTTCGACCGATCTGTCGGTCGCCAAGGGGATCGACGGGCCGCGCAACGACTGGCGTTTCTTCTTCATTGTCACTGGACGGCTGTAGGAGAGCGAGTGATGCGTTTCCGCAACCTGCTCCTGACCTCGACGGCGCTGCTCGCGCTTGGCACCGCGCTTAGCGCCGGACCTGCCGCCGCCGCGCCCGACGGCCCGGTCGTCGTCGGCGGCTCCGTCACCATCAAGGAGGTCGGAGCCACCACGACCACCATCAACCAGACCTCCAATCGCGCCATCATCAACTGGAACACGTTCAACATCGGGGTTGGCGAGACCACGACCTTCGTGCAGCCGAGCTCCTCATCGGTCGTGCTCAACCGCGTCACTGGCGGGCTCGGGCCGTCGCAGATCGATGGCACGCTCAGCGCCAACGGCTACGTCTTCGTGATCAACCGCGACGGCGTGCTGGTCGGCCCCTCCGGCGTCATCAATACGGCGGGCTTTCTCGCGTCCACCATCGACATCAGCAACGCCAACTTCATGGCGGGGCGCTACAACTTCACCATCGCCGGCCGGCCCGACGCTTCGATCGTCAACCTGGGCCGCATCACCGCGACGAGCGGCGGCTTTGCGGCGCTGGTGGCGCCCGGCGTGCGCAACTCCGGCACCATCACGGCAACGCTCGGCACGGTCGCGCTCGCCTCCGGCAACAGCTTCACGCTCGACCTCTATGGTGACAGGCTGATCCAGCTTTCGCCGAGCGACCAGATCGCCAATCAGGTGATCGACGTGGCGACCGGCAAGCCACTCGCCTCGCTGGTGACCAATGACGGCAGGCTGTCGGCCAACGGCGGCCGCGTCGAGCTCACCGCGGCGGCGGCGCGCGCGGTCGTCGATTCCGTGATCAACACGTCGGGCGTGATCGAGGCGAACTCGGTCGGCACGCGCAACGGCCGCATCGTGCTCGGCGCCGCGACTGCCGACAGCAAAGGCGCGGGCGCCCCCACGCAGACCGTCAAGGTTTCCGGCACGATCTCGGCCGCCGGCAAGCAGAAGGGCACGAAGGGCGGCAGCGTCGTGGTGACCGGCGAGAACATCCAGCTCGCGGGCGCCAAGATCGACGCGTCGGGCGACGCCGGCGGCGGCAAGGTCATGCTCGGTGGCGACTGGGGCGGCGGCAACCCGGCACTGGGGCTCGTCAGCAACCCGAGTGCCGTGCTCGAGAGCTACAAGATCGCCCATGCGACGACGCTCTCGGTCGATGCCGCGACCACAATCGACGCTTCCGCAAAGAGCAGCGGCAATGGCGGCAAGGTCGTGTTGTGGTCGGACAGCCAGACCACCTTCGCGGGCACTATCTTCGCCCGCGGCGGCGAAAGCAGTGGCAACGGCGGATTCGTGGAAGTGTCGAGCAAGGGCGCCCTCAGCTTCGCCGGCACGGTCGACACCCGGGCGCCGAACGGGCTTGCCGGCACGCTGCTGCTCGATCCTGAGGATATCATCGTCGGCGCCAACGGCACGATGACGGTCGCTGCCCTGCAGGCCGCCTTGGCCGGCGGCAATGTGGTGCTCTCGACCGGTGCCGGCAGCGGCAATGGCGACATCACGGTTGCGGACGCGGTGAGCTGGAGCGGCAGCAATTCGCTGACGCTCAACGCCTATCGCAACATCGCGATCAACGCGGGCCTCATCAACACCGGCGGCGCGGCAGTAACCCTGCGCGCTGACAGCGCCGGCACCGGCGTCGGCAGGGTGAGCTTCGGCAGCGGCGCCCAGATTTCGACCGCGGGCGCGGTGTCGATCTTCTACAATCCGACCTTGCCCACGTGCGAGTGCGGCAGCAAGTACGAGAATCCGCACGACTACACGTCCAACGTCACCGGCGGCGCGACGCTCACCGCCTACATGCTGGTGAACACCTTCGCCGATCTGCAGGCGATCGGAACCAACACCACGACGCTCGGCGGCACCTATGCGCTGGGCCGGGACATCAATGCCGACAACATGGCGCCGATCGGCAGCGCCGGATCGCCCTTCAGCGGTCTGCTCGACGGCCAGGGCCGTACCATCAGCAACGGCGTCATCGCGCCGACCGCAAGCGGCGTGGACAATATCGGCCTGTTCGGCGCCATCGGCACGACCGGTACGGTGCGCAATCTCACGCTTGATCATTTCCAGGTGAGCGCCAATCCGAACGTCACCGGGCCGGGCCAGTTCGTCGGCGTGCTCGCCGGCCAGAATGCCGGCACGATCAGCAACGTGAACGTGACCAACAGCACGGTGAACGGCCTCACCATGGCGGGCGTGATCGCCGGTGGGCTCGTCGGTCAGAACGGCATGTTCGGCCCCGACAATCAGCAGCTCAACGGATCGATCAGCAATTCCAGCGCGACTGGCGTGACGGTGACGGTCGGCGACGGCTGCATCGGCGACTGCTCGGGCGGTCTCAACATCGCGGGCGGCCTCGTCGGCTCGAACGTCGCGGGATCGACCATCAGCGGCTCGCGCGCGACCGGCAGCGTCAACGGCGGCGCCGCAAGCTTCGTCGGCGGGCTCGTGGGGCAGAATGGAGTCACGATCCCACGCGTCGAGGATCCTCCCGTCGTATCGACTGGTACGATCAGCTCGTCCTACGCCAATGTCGCGGTCACGGTCACGGGAGCGTTCTCGGCGGCCGGCGGCCTGGCCGGCTCCAACGCGCAGGGCTCGACCATCACCAACTCCCAGGCGTTCGGCGCCGTGACCAGCACGGCCGGCGACGTCGCCTTTGCAGGCGGCCTGGTCGGACTCAATGCCGGGACGATCACCAGCACCACGCCGCCGGGGCCGGCCTCGGTATGCGCCATCGGCGCGTCGTTCTCCTGCGCGGCCGGCAATGTCGGCGCGGCCAATGCCGCGTGGCTGAGTGCCGGTGGCCTCGTCGGCGAAAACCACGGCAAGATCGAGCGCGCCTTCGCGATCGGCAATGTGCAGACCGGCGACAACGGCACTGCGGGTGGCCTCGTCGGCAGCAACATCATCTGTGCGGAATGTTTCGGGCCGGGCAAGAGCGCCACCATCGTGGACTCCTGGGCGTCCGGCAACGTGACGGTGGGATCGTCGAGCGTGGCCGGCGGTCTGATGGGCACCAACTTCGGCTCCATCACCACCATGAGCTCCAGCTCGATCACGCATGCCACGGGCAACGTGACCGGTGGCGGCTCCAGCATCCTCGGCGGCTTTGCCGGCATCAATCTCGGAACGATCTCGCTCGCCTATGCGACGGGCAATGTGACCGGCGGGACCAACGTGGTCGCCGGCGGCTTCGTCGGCTTCAACGCTGGCAACATCAACCAGACCTATGCACGCGGCGCGGTGACCGCCGGCGACAGCAGCTATCTCGGCGGCTTTGCCGGGATCAACCTGACGATCGATGCCCAGACCATGCCCGGCTCCATCACGCAGTCCTATGCGCTGGGTCCGGTCACCGGCAGCAATGAAGTGGTGGCCGCCGCATTCGCGGCGCTCAACCGCGGCACCATCGACCAGACCTACGCGGTTGGGCTCGTGACCGTCGGCTCGGGCAGCATCACGGGCGGACTGATCGCCACCAACAGCCTGAGCCCGCCCGGTTCCGTCGGCGACCTGCCTACGTCGCTGCCGCTCGGCACGATCACCAATTCATACTGGGACCGTCAGACCACCGGGCAGGAGAAGAGCGCCGGCGGCACCGCGCTCGACACGGCGGTGCTGGCGGGCGCAGTGCCGCCGGGATTTGACGCGACCATCTGGTCGCATGGCTCCTATCCGCATCTCGTCAATCTCGGCCCGCAGGACACCACTCCGGGACCGCCGGTGCTGCCACCGCTGACGCCACCGTTGCCGCCGTCCAACCAGCCGCTGACGCCGGTGACGCCGCCGTCGCAGCTCCTGATCGTCCAGAGCAACCCGATCAATCCGCCGGCACCGCCGCCGGATCTCGTCAACACGCAGTCCATTGCGCAGCAGCAACAGCAGCAGGGTCAGCTGGCACCACAGGTCGCGAGCATCAACAATCCGATCCAGCTCGATGTCGGCGCCGGCCGCTACTTCTTCCTGCCGCCACCGGAGGAAACGCGCCTGATGCAGGACGAGGTGGTGATCCAACTGGCGTGCGATACACCGCAGCAGACGCTGAACCAGGCGCTCGCCCAATTCACCGTGCTCAACTCGCAATGCCTCACGACCAGCAACGTGGCGATCTACCGACTGCGCATCGGCGCCGGGCTGACCGTCGCCGACGCCATCCGCTCGCTCGCAAGCAACCGCATCATCGTCGCCGGTCAGGCCAACTATCTCTATGCCCTCGGGCAGGATCCGACGGCCGAGCGCCCAGAGGGCGATTCCGGGCAATATGTGCTGGAGAAGCTCAGGCTCGGCGACATCCACCGCCGTTTGCGCGCGACCAACATCCCGATCGCGGTGATCGATTCCGAGATCGACGCGACGCACCCGGACCTCGAAGGTGCGGTGGTCGAGCGCTACGACGCAACCGGTGTGGAGGAGAAGCCGCATCCGCACGGCACCGGCATGGCGGGCGCGATCGCGTCGCATCGGCGGCTGCTTGGTACTGCGCCCGGAGCAAGATTGCTCGCGATCCGCGCCTTCTCGACCCAGGCCGCGAGCGCGCAGAGCACGACCTTCAATATCCTCAAGGGTCTCGACCATGCCGTGAGCAGCGGCGCGCGCATCGTCAACATGAGCTTCGCGGGCCCGCGCGACCCCACTATCGAGCGCGCGCTCAAGGCCGCCTATGACAAGGGCGTGGTGCTGATCGCAGCTGCCGGCAATGCGGGGCCACGTTCGCCGCCGCTGTTCCCGGCCGCCGACAAGCACGTGATCGCGGTGACCGCGACCGACATCGACGACCAACTGTTCACGGGCGCAACCCGCGGCAGCCACATCGCGGTGTCGGCGCCCGGCGTCGACATCCTGGTGCCAGCGCCGGAAGCTACCTACCAGATGACGACCGGCACGTCGGTCGCCACCGCTCATGTCAGCGGCATCGTCGGCTTGTTGCTGGAGCGCAATCCGCGGCTCACGCCGGCCGATGTCCGCCGCATCCTGACCGCGAGCGCGAAACGGCTCGGCCCGAACGACCAGTTCGGCGCCGGCCTGATCGATCCGGCCAAGGCCTTGCAGCTGGGCGCGCCGCGCTCGGTCGAGGCACCCTCGCCCGCGCGACGATGATTGGTGCCGTGCCCAGTCTGGTGGCGGAGCGGCGTTGAGTATTGTCCTTTGGGTGAATGATATTGTCCCTAGGTTTAGGGGCGATAGCCTTCTCACGAATTGATTAAAGCGGCTTCCAGGCGAACCATCGCACCGGCGTTCGGCGTTCGGTCGTACGCGATGCCTCCATCTCAGCTTCACGCACTTGGCGAGGAGGTCACCCTATCCGAGGAGACGGACGATGAAGTCAAAGTTAGGCGTAACGCTAGGAGGTCCAATGCTGGCATGGACAACCAAGCGAAAGCTTCTCGCGACAGGTCTGTTCTGTTTGAGCCTGGCAACGCCGGGCGTTGCGAGTGCCCAGTCAAGTGGAGTGCCAACCGCCGATATCGCGACAACTTGCCGGACATCGGAAAAAGCTCTCGTTGCCATATTTGGCGCCGCGACTCAGCAGAATTTTGAAAGTTGTATGAATTCAGAAAAGGAAGCCCGTGAGCAGATTGTCAAGCGCTGGCAAGATTTTCCGGCTGGGGCCCGACAACGCTGCGTGAATACGACTGGATACATGCCAAGCTACGTCGAGTGGCTCACGTGCCTTGAGATGGAACAGCAGGTCAATGAGTTGCGCAAAAGAGCAGCGACCAATGCTGTAACCACTGAAGGTCGAGGTGCTAGCGCGGTCGTTCGCCCCGGTACGCCTGCCAATGGTCGTGGTTCCCGAATCGGTTCAGATTCCAACCCGTGCCCTATCGTGCAATCTGCACCGGATGGCTCAATCATCAGTGTGATTACTTGCCCCTCGCCCATGGAGACCGCCGCCTTGTCTGATGACAGGCGATCGGGAAATGCGAGCGACGCGCGGCCTCGACGACACTCAGCTTATGCTCGCGCGCGACGCGGGCGATGAGCGTAGCAAGTGTTTTTTGGTTTGCTATCGAAAGGGGAAATGAGCACTAGACTTTGATCCGATTAGATTGAATCGGATCAAAGTCTGACGCTGAACCAGATTGCACGACGGCAAAGCCGCCTACTCACGTCTCAATCGAGCGAGAGAACCACGCGGAAACCATTGTTGTAACTGTGTTTTGCAGTTTGCACCGGCGCTCGGGTGGCCGATCTTAGCCGACGCGACCCGCCGGCAAAGCTGCCGCCGCGGACGACGCCCACTTCGCAACTCCCGGGGCGGGCGAATGCGGATCCGTCGGTGGGGATCTCCAACGCGTTGGGCGTCCAACAGTCCTCGACCCATTCCCACGCATTGCCGTGCATGTCGAAGATGCCCCATGGATTGGCCTTGAGGCTTCCGACCGGAACGGGTCCATAGGTGATGATGTCGCTGCGACAGGCGTCGTGCCAGCCGAACCGAGAACCGAGATCGGCGAACCTGGCGTAGGCGCAGAGTGCAGTCTCGTCGCTGCCGAAGCTGAAGCGGGTGGTCGTACCGGCCCGCGCGGCATATTCCCATTCGGCCTCGGTGGGCAGCCGATAGGGCTTGCCGGTGCGGCGCCGCAGCCACGCGACATAAGCCTGTGCCTCATGCCAGCTCACGCACACCACCGGCTGCGACCCCACCACGTCGAAACCGGGCTGGCGAAACGACGCCTCCGGCGGCCCCCAGATCAGGGAGGTGCGGTCAGATGCGACAATGACACGGCACAGGTTGCCTACCGTCATCCCGGTTTCCGCAACGAAGGCAGAAAACTGATCGACCGTGACCTCGAATCTGCCGATCGCAAATCGTTTTGCGATGGTCACGCGTCGCGGACTTCCTTCGACCTGCTGGTGGCCGTCTTCGCTCTCGGGTGAGCCCATCATGAACTCTCCGGCGGGCAGCGCGACCATCTCCGGGCAATCCTGGCAATCCCTGAAGCTGGCGCGCTGAGACCCTCCGGCGGCGTTCTCGGCGACGCTGACACGCGCCGGATGCGCCACCGAAAGGGGCCAACCGAGCAGATAAGCCGCTGGCCACGCAGCGCATAGGAAAAGAGTTGCTGCAATCACCGGCCACAGGGGCAGCTTCTGCGCTAGGGTCACCCGGCCGCGTTGCCGCACGCCATGCTGTGTCTGTCCTTCGGGCGGTAGCGTCACCGACACGTCCGACTGGCTTGGCGGTGGCCCCTCCGAGACTGCCGCGTCAAGCAGATAGCCGCGTCGAGAGACTGTCTTGATCAATCTGCGGTCATCGTCGCCGAGCTTGTGGCGCAGCTCTCCAATGCACTGCACGATGGAATCATCGGACACGGTAACGTCGGGCCATACGGCCTCGTAAAGCTCCTGCTTGAGGACCAGCCGTCCGGCGTTCTCTGCCAGGTAGCACAGCACCTCAAATGCTTTGGGCCGCAATTGGATATCTTCGCCGCCAGCGCGCAGACGTCCGCGCGTTAGATCGAGCGCGAAGCGGTCAAAGCACAGGACTCTATGGGCGACCTGGTTCATTCGGCAACTATCGGCCACGACGATAGCCGTTCAATCAGGAATTTTAGTCGAAAAATCGTCCTTCCGTAACCGGTCGATCGTGACTCGAGCCGCCAGATCCTTTTAGCCCAATGGCCAGCGATGTGAGGTGGTCGACGTGCCTGCTGCACGGACGCGCCGCCCAGCCATCTAAGGCGGCTAAAGGTAACCCTCGAAGTCAGGGAGCGACGGCCGTGCAACCAACGCTAGGGAGGTCGACTCCGAGATTTCGTTTGAAGTCGGAGATTTCGGAGATGAGCAGAACCGCGAGAACTGCCGGGACAGTCGTCCTGATGATCGCGGCCTTTGCTGCATTGGACATTTTGGCAGCCAGGCCGGAGGCGGGGATAACAGTCACAGAGCAAGGGGCTGAAGGAGCCGGAAGCCCACCCGCCATCTCGCCCTTCGACATCATGCTGAAGCTTGGCAAAAGTCTTCCTCTCGAAAGCTGGAACTCCGGCTATTTGATTTTCGAAGGTCGCTAGCGACCCCGATCACCTTCGCGGCCGCACTCATTCTGATTTCGCGCGGAATCTATCTCGGACTTCACCATGAAGCCCATCTGACATCAGAAAAAAAGAAGGATTAGGATGAAAGCCCTCGTTTCCCCGATATTGTTCGCGGCATTGTCGTTGGCCGCGACCGAGGCGCTCGCTGTCGGATCATCCGCCGGATACGGCAACGGCGGTCCGTCATCACGCTTCGATCCAATCGTCAACCAGTACAACCAGTCAGGCGAACTGTTTCGGATCCAAGGCCGTTGCCAGTCGGCATGCACGCTGTTTCTTGGCATCAGGAACGTCTGCATCGAGCGCAGCGCGACGCTGCTGTTTCATGCCGGACACGCCATGAACACCAAGGTGATCCTGGCGTGGGCCACGGAGCACATGCTCAACGCCTACAATGCACGCCTTCGCAGCTACGTGGTCTCCCACCGCTTCATGGACACCATAGAATTTCATGCCATCTCGGGCCGCGACATGATTGAGAAGTTCGGCTACCGGGAATGTCCGAGAAGGTGAACATGGCGGTCCGGGGGTGAGCAAGCGACGGCTCACCAAGCACTGAGCTTAGCAAAGCCGACGCCAAACATTCTCAGGGGAGGTGCCAAATGAAACGGGAGTCTCGAATAGCTACTTTTCATCGTTCACTGCTCAGCGTGCTTGCACTGTCAGCGGCAGGTGTCGCGTACGCCCTTTTTCTGGACGTTTTGCCAGGACCGGCATCCGCGCAAAATTCCAACGCAATCGACCAAACCGAAACGCCGAATTGGGCACGCGGGGCCATCGAGCATGCCCGAAAGATGCTTGTCTTCGAGGACGGCGGCGGAGGTTCCCAGCCGGCGCCGGAGGTCATTCGAGAACTCAATATCGAGCATGACCCGAGCGGACGGATCGCGACCTACCAGCCGAGTGGCGTCACGCATACCGCCGGGAATGCGTTCTTCCAGAACATCGGTGGCAACGGACGCACTTGCTTCACCTGCCACCAACCGCAGAACGGCTGGACCATCAGCGCGGCAGGCGCTCAGGCCCGCTTCGACGCCAGCTCCGGCACCGAGCCCCTCTTTCGTCTGGTCGACGGTGCCACCTGCCCGACCGCTAAGGTCACTACGCTCAAAGACCGGCGCCAAGCCTACAAGCTGCTGACTGACAAAGGTCTGATCCGAATTGGCATCCCGCTCCCGGCCAACGTGCAATTCGAGGTGATCAGCGTCAACGATCCCTATAACTGCACGACCAATCCTGCCACCGGGCTGACGAGCAAGACGACTGGTATC
>Ga0066388_100001742_pt1 | contig 12605 bp, 10 predicted proteins | sample PanSoiMetaGPlot6_FD_64539 | JGI IMG/M metagenome (GOLD analysis project Ga0066388, IMG submission 64539) | Tropical forest soil microbial communities from Panama analyzed to predict greenhouse gas emissions - Panama Soil - Plot 6 (Hybrid Assembly) | ecosystem: Environmental > Terrestrial >... | reverse complement strand
CGATGAGGTAGATGCCGAAGACCAGGCCCACAACTGCTGCTGCCTTTCGCACGCATGGCTCCCGACGCTCGTGCCGACGACCCGTACCCGGCGGTCCACCTGGCCGACCGGGTATGGCGCAGTGTTCCTGCCAGGCAACCACGGCGCACGTCTGCACAGCGAACGGGCAGGCCAGCGCCGTACTCGTCGGGCGCCGGGGCAGGGCCTCGGGCTACATGTCCGCGCGTCTGCGCGGTGCCGGGAACATGGAAGGAGCCGCGTGCAGGGACAATGCTCTGGCACGGGTCCGAGCATGGCTCGCATCGACCCGTCGGTGAGGAGTGGCGTGTGGCTGCGGTCGAGCACGGTGGCGTTCCGGTCGGTGGCACCCCGGTTGGTGGCGTGCTGGTCGGTCGGCACGGCGAGCTGGACCGCCTGGCCACGTTGGTCGCGGACCTCGCCGACGGGCGTGGCGGGTCGGTGTGGGTGGAGGGGGAGCCGGGGATCGGCAAGTCGGCGCTGCTCGCGGCTGGCCTTGCCGGCGCTCGTGAGCTGGGCTGCCAGGTGTTCTGGGCGGCGGCCGACGAGCTGGGTCAGCGGTTCCCGCTTCGCGTGGTCCTGGACTGTCTGCAGGTTGCACCGGAGTCCGACGACCCGCTGCGGCGGGAGGTCGCCGAGCTGCTTCAGCCTGACACGGGCAGCTCCGGCACGACCCTGACCGATCTGGTGCCAGCGGCGGTCGAGCGGCTGCTGAGCCTGGTGGACAGGATGTGTGCGGCGGCGCCGGTGTTGCTCGTGGTGGACGACCTGCAGTGGGCCGACGAGGCCAGCGTGCTGGTGTGGCACCGGCTGGGCCGTGCGGTGCGGCAACTGCCGTTGCTGCTCGCTGCGGCCTGCCGTCCCGTACCGCATCGGGCCGAGCTCGTTCAGCTCCGGCGGAGCCTGCTCGCCTCCGGCGTGGTGAGCATCTCGTTGGGTCCGCTGCAGCCGAGTGCGGTGGCGGAGCTGGCCGGCGGGCTGGCGCAGGCCGGATCGTTGGGCCCGCGGCTGCGGGCCGTGCTCGAGCACGCGGGTGGGAACCCGCTGTACGTGCGTGAGCTGCTCGACGCGCTGTCGCGGGAAGGGTGGCTACAGCGCAGGGACGACGCCGCGGACCTCGTCGGCGACGCGCCGTCCGGCAGCATTCCGGCTTCGTTGGCAGCGGCAGTCTCCGCCCGGTTGCGTTTCGTGCCCGACGGAACGATGTACGTGCTGCGCGCCGCGGCGTTGTTGGGCGTGGAGTTCTCCGTCAGCCTCCTCGCCGTCGTCGTCGGTCGTTCCCCGACGGAGCTGGCGCTGCCGGTCGAGGAGGCGATGGCCGCCGGAGTGCTCACCGAGGCCGGGGTGCGGCTGGCGTTCCGCCACGCGCTGATACGGCAGGCGCTGTACACCGGCATCCCGGCCGGGGCACGGCTGGCAATGCATGCGCAGGCCGCACGTGCGCTGGCCGACGCCGGCGCCGCGGTGGAGGCCGTGGCCGAGCAGCTGCTCGCCGCGCTGCCGGGGACGGGGACCGACGCCGCGCAGGCGGCCGGGGCCGCGGGGGTCGGGGCGTCCGAGCGGATGCCGGACTGGCTGTCGGACTGGCTGCTCGGCCCAGGCCGGTCCGTACGCCACCGGACCCCGCAGGTCGCAGCCGACCTGCTCGGCCGAGCGGCCGAGCACCTGCCGCCCGCCGACTCCCGCCGGGAGGAGCTGCAGACCGCGCTGGCCTCGGTGCTGTTCCTCCTCGGTCGCTACCCGGAGGCCGTGCGAGTGGCCGAGCAGGTGCTGGCGGGCACCGTCGACCCCGAGCGGGCGGCCCAGACCAGCTGGACCCTGGGCTGGGCCTTGCTGCGCATGCAGCGGTACGAGCAGGCGGAGGCGGTCGCCGGCCGCGCGCTGCGTGACACGGCCCCCGGCACGGTCTGGGCCGCACGGCTGCGGGCGTTACTGCCGATGATCGCGGCGTCCCGTGGCGACTTCGACCAGGCCTCGGCGGCCCGGCAGGCGCTCGCCGAGGCCGACCAGGCAGGCGACCGGCTCGCCGCGGCGGCAGCGTCGAACACCCTCTTCGTCACCCTCGACCACCGCGGCGACAGTGCCGGTGCCCTGGCCGCACTCGAGCATGGGCTGGCCGCGCTGGGCGACGAGCCGGAGACCGCCGACCTGCGGCTGATCCTGATGCACAACCGGCGATCCACACTGTCCCATCTGGACCGGCTGGCCGAGGCGGACGCGGCGGTGCGCGAGCTGCTGGCCACGGGCGAACGGTTCGCGGCGCCGGCGCGGATGGCTGGGATCCGGCTCAGCGCCGCGGACCACTACTACCAGGTCGGGCGGTGGGACGACGCGCTCGCCGAGATGGAGACCGTCGCCGAGGAGACCGTCGCGGTCCCGCCGCTGTTCCGGCTCTTCCTGCATGGTGTCTGGGCGTTGGTCGCCGGTCACCGGGACGAGCAGGCGGTGGCCGACGCCCAGGTGCTCGCGGCGGCCGACCAGCCGCTTTTGCCCGGCGAGGCCTACCACACCGCCGAGTACCTGTTGATGGCGCGGGCGCTGCTCGCCGAGCGAGCGGGCGACCCGCGGCAGGCGGTGGCCGTGTTCGCCGGCATGCTCGACCCGGCGCACGCCGACGAACTGACCGAGCGGCGGCTGTGGCTGCCCGACGCGGTGCGGCTGGCCCTCACCGTCGACGACCCGGCCACGGCCCGTACCGCTGCCGAGGTCAGCGCGGCTGATGCCGGGGCCGAGCCGACGCCCAGCCGGACCGCCACCGCGCAGCACTGCCGCGGGTTGCTCGACGGCGACCCGGCGCCGCTCGTGGCCGCCGCCGACGCCTATCGAAGCTCCGGCTGCCAGCCGCTCCCGCTCGCGCAGACGCTCGAGGACGCGGCGGTCCTGCTCGCCCAGCGCGGCGACCTGCCGGCCGCCCGCGCCGCCTACGCCGAAGCCGCCGACCGTTACACCGCTCTCGGCGCCGGCTGGGACCTGCGGCGTGCCGAGACCCGGCTGCGCCCGCACAACATCCGCCGGCCGCGTGCCGCCCCCCGTCGCCGCGTGGCCACTGGATGGGACGCGCTCACGCCAACCGAGGTGACCGTCGCGCGCCACGTGGCCACCGGCATGGCCAACCCCGACATCGCAGCGAGCCTCTCGGTGTCCCGCCGCACCGTCGAGGTCCACGTCTCGCACATACTCGCCAAGCTCGGCGTCCGGTCCCGAGTCGAGATCGTTCGCGACGCCGCCTCGCACCAGCCGTCCCTGACCCGGTAGGTACACGATGACCGAAGTTGTCTAAACGGGACGGCTGCGGCTGCCCAGCGTGGCGCCGCCCACTATGCGGCGATCACGCCGACCGCGGTGGTCAGCACCGCCGCCGCGAGAAGCAGCGCGCCGACCGTGGTCAGCGTGTTGCCCGCGGACCACTTTCCGGGCTCGCCGATGCCCATGTGGACGAACATCCCGCCGGAGTGCGCCAGGATCCCGACCAGGAGCAGCGACCCCACGATCCACTGTCCGGTCCGGTCCAGACTCGTCCGGGTGAGCAGGTCCAGCACAGCGAGCGCGAGGATCAGCAACACCCCGGCGTGGGCGTGCCCGGCCCGGAAGTACGTGATCTGGAACTCGGTCAGCCGCCTGGCGGTGAGCAGCCGGAGCAGGGAGTACCCGCCGAACATCACCGTGGGCAGCGAGATCAGGGCGATAGCGGTGAAGACCTGGACCGGACCGTTCATGGGACCTCCCCTGACTCGGGCTCCAACCGGGAGCACCTGGCACGACAAGCTAGATGCACCCCGTACAGCTACCAACCTCTCACCCCACCGAGCGGGTCGGGTGATCTGGCTACGCTGGTAGCTACAGGAGGTGGGGAATGCGTAAGGTTGGCGTACGCGAGTTCAAGGATCGGGCCACGGCCCTCCTCGCGAGTAGGGAGACTTTGGTGATCGAGCGGCATGGTGCACCGGTGTGTTTCTTCATCCCGATCCGCGCCAAGGACCGCGCCGACGGCCGAGCGTCGCTCGACCGTCTCGGTGAGGCAGTGTCCGACGTGCTCGATCGGGCTGGTGTCACAGAAGAGGAGCTGGTCGAGGAGGTCGCTGGGCCGCTGCGGCGTACGCCCTGATGCGTCTGGTCGTCGATGCCTGCGTGCTGGTGTCTGGACCGAGGACGGAGACTTCCTCGGCACCGGCGTGGCCACATGGTCAACCCGCACGCTGGAAGCGTGGCTGTCTCGCCAGCCCTGAGTCGGCGCCCACTGGTCACCGAGTGGCAGTCGGGTCGGCCTGGTAGTTGGCTTTGATGTCCTCGAGCTTGACGGCGGGGTTTCCTCCCCACAGCTCGCGAGCGCCGATCTTGGTGCCGGGTGACCCTGCTGATCACCACTAGCCGGCGAGTGCGCCGCTCACCGGATCGGTCGGCCCTTCTCGTCGACGAAAAAGTCGCAGATCGAAGCGTCTAGCGCTTTTGACAGTGGCCATAAGTGGATAATCCTCATTGCAACTTTGCCGCGTTCGATCAGCCCGATGAACGTCCGGTGCAAGCCCGATTCCTCAGCGAGCCGCTCCTGGGTCCATCCGCGGGCGGTGCGCAGCATCCTGATCCGTAGCCCCAGTGCCTTGCAGTGGCTGCGATCGGCTGGGCCGGTGAGGCCGTCATCGTTGTGACCCATGCGAAGACACGCTAGGGATTCTCACTTCATCACTCTACAGTCGTTCAGCTTCTCAAAGAAGCAGATCTAGTGCATGAACCACTTGTGCGGGTTCCGCCTAGCCAAAGAGAGGGAGCGGGCACTGACGTTGGAAGCGCCGATGGAGACGATACGGCTGGCGTACCGGAGTCGCCGGAGCGCGGACCACCCGGCTGTTCGCCCTACTGACGAGAGCGCAATTTTCCGATTGTACTATTTGCGAAGGCTCATGGTGTAGAGGATCAAGGCCGTGTTCGTGATTTTCGCGGCAAAGGTGGTATATGCTTCCCGGCGATCCAGAGTAGCCTGTCGGCACCTGCGGCGGAGCAGACGATGACGACGCGCCAGTTTCCAGCGTTGGGGTTCGACCCTGCGCCAGGCGACCCTGCGGCGCTGGACGAGGCCGGCCGCTCGACCGCAGCCCAGTCAGCGACTCTCGGCCGGTCCGCGGAGAGGCTTGCCTCGCTGGACTCCTCGACCTGGATCGGTGAGGCCGCCGACGCGTTCCGGACCACGCTGGGGGACCTGCCCCGCGACCTGGGCCATGCCACCCGGGCGCATGAGGAGACTGCCGCGGCGCTGCGGGACTACGGCCGGGACCTGGCCGGAATGCAGGCGCGGGCGGCCAGCCTGGAGCAGCAGGCGGAGGAGGCGCTGCGGCGGCAGCAGGCCGCGGTCGCCGAGGTCGACCGGATCGCGGCGATGCGGGTGCCGTCCAACGACCCGCGGATGGCCGAGCTGCGCTCGCAGCACTCCACCGCCAGCTCGCACGCCCAGGCGGCGGGCAACGACCTGGAGCAGGTGCGGGCGCAGGCCCGTGCCTTGCGGGAGCAGGCCCGGGGCGCCGCCCAGTCCGCCGCCCGCCGCATCCGCGCTGCCACCGACCCGCCGTACAAGAAGCCCGGCTGGCTGTCGCGCGCCTGGAACGCGACCACGTCCTGGATCAAGGACCATGTCGACGTCCTGCAGGCGATCTCCGGTGTGCTCAAGGCCGTCGCCGGCGTCACCGGCCTGCTCGCCCTCATCCCCGGCCTGCAGTGGCTCGCCGCCGTCGCCTTGGTCGCCGGCGGCGCGGCACTGCTCATCGACGTCGCGGTCAAGCTTACTACCGGCAAGGGCTCCTGGGCCGGGATCGCCTTCGACGCGGTGACGATGCTGCCCGGCGGCAAGCTGCTGCGGGCCGGCAAGGGCCTGCTGCGCGGGGAGAAAGCGGTCGTCGGTGCCGAACGCGCCGTCCAAGCCGAGCGCGCCCTGGCCGGCGGCGAACGCGCCCTGGCCGGCGGGGAACGCGCTGTGGCCGGCGCGGAGCGGGAGGTCAGCAGCGCCGACCGGCTGGCGAACCGGCTGGAGTTGGGCGACCGGCCGCGCAACGCCGCCCCTCGCGAGGTCTGCTCGACCACCGGGCACCCGGTCGACATCGCGACCGGCAAGGTGTTCACCGACTTCACCGACCTCGAGCTGCCCGGGCCGTTGCCGTTGAGGTTCGAGCGGGTCTGGTACAGCACGAGCACCTACGTCGGGCCGCTGGGCCACGGCTGGCACCACAGCTACGACGCCGGGCTCTACGCCGACGCCGACGCGGTGCTCTACCGGACGCCGGACGGCCGTGTCGTCGACCTGCAGCCGCTGGACCCCGGTGGCGAGTACTACGAGCGGATGGAACGGCTGACCGTCGCGCGGGACGAGGCCGGATACCGGCTGCGGGACGCCGGCGGCCTGACCTACCGCTTCGCGCCGCTGTCCAATGGCCAGCCCGAGGCGCTGGTGACCTACGCGCTGGCGGATGTGGTCAGCCGCGCCGGCCACCGGGTCTCGCTGTCCTATGACGACAGAGGCCGGCTGGTGGAGCTTGTGGACAGTGGCGGGCGGTCGGTCCGGTTCGAGCACGACGGGCTGGGCCGGGTCACGGTGATGACCGTGCCGCACCCGGACCGGCCGGGGGAACGGTTCCCGGTCGCTCGGTACGGCTACGACGAGCTGGGCAACCTCGTCTCGATGACCGACGCGCTCGGCCACGTCTTCCGGTACGCCTACCTGGGTCACCTGCTGGTGGCCGAGACCGACCGGACCGGCCTGAGCTTCTACTTCGACTACGACGGCACCGACGAGCACGCCCGGTGCGTGCGCACGTGGGGCGACGGCGGCATCTACGACCACCGCCTGCACTACGAACCCGGGCTCACCACCGTGGTCAACTCCCTCGGCCACGCGACCCGGCACGAGCACGAGGGCGGCTTGGTGGTCCGCCGGGTCGACGCGCTGGGTGGACAGTGGCTGACCCGGTTCGAGTACCACCAGCCGGTCGAGCAGACCGACCCGCTGGGCCGGGTGACCACCCGCGAGTACGACCACCGCGGCAACGAGGTCCGGACCATGACGCCCGACGGCGCTGTCGTGCTGGCGAGATTCGACGAGCGTGACCTGCCGATGGCCGCGACCGACGCCGTGGGCGGCCAGTGGACCTGGGCGTACGACGACGCCGGGCTGCTGACCGAGCGCCGCGACCCGCTCGGGCGGACGTGGACGTTCGGCTATACGGCCGGGCTGCTGACCTCGATGGCCGATCCCGCCGATGGCCTCACCCGGCTGCGGTTCGACGAGCAGGGGTCGGTGGTGCAGTTCACCGCGCCCGACGGGGGCAGTGTCGGCTGGCGCCGCGACGCGCTCGGCCAGCCGGTCACGGTCACCGACCCACTCGGTAACGAGCAGCGGCGGGCATACGACCTGGCGTCCCGCGTGTTGCGGGTGGACGAGCCGGACGGCAACGTCCGCGAGTTGAGCTACGACGGCGAGGGCAACCTGCTGCGCGCCGTCGACCGGCTCTACGACGTCGAATTCGCCTACCAGGGCATGGGCCGGCTGGCCACCCGCACCCAGGCCGGCACCACGGTCCGGTTCGAGTACGACACCGAGGAGCAGCTCACCGGCATCGTCAACGAGCACGGCCACGTCTACCGCTTCGACCACGGCCCCACCGGCGAGGTCGGCGCCGAGCGCGGCTTCGACGGCGTGCTGCGGCTGTACGAACGCGACGTTGTCGGCCGGGTCGTCTCGGTGCGGCGGGCGTCCGGGATGGTGAGCAGGTACCGGTACGACGCCGCCGACCGGGTCATCGAGGTCGAGCATTCCGACGGCACCGTCGAGCGGTTCGGCTACCGGCCCGACGGCGCGCTGATGTCGGCGGACAACGGCACCGGTACGGTCGCGTTCGAACGGGACCTGCTGGGCCGGGTGACGATGGAGTTCCAAGGCCCGCACTGGGTGGCCAGCCAGTACGACCCGCTCGGCCCGCGGGTCCGGATGCGCAGCTCGCTCGGCGCGGACCAGACCATCGAGCGGAACGCCGCCGGCGACGCGACCGCCGTGTCAGCGGCCGGTTTCACCGCCCGGTTCACCCGCGACACCCTTGGCCAAGAACTCACCCGGGAGCTGCCCGGCGGCGTGCACGCCCGCTGGCACCGCGACCGCCTCGGCCGCCCCACCCGCCACGAAGTACGCGCGGTAGCCGGCGCCGTCCGCGACCGGCGCTACGAGTGGGATGTCGATGACCGCCTGCACGGCATCACCGACTCCCTGACCGGCCCGGTCGCCTACCAGCACGACGCTCTCGGACAGCTCGCCTCCGCCCGCTACCCCGACGGCCGCGTCGAGCTGCGGATGCCCGACGCGGTCGGCAACCTCTTCCGCACCAGCGACCGCACCGACCGCGTGTACGGGCCAGCCGGCCAACTCCTGGAATCCACTGACGACACCGGCCGCCGGATCCGCTACACCTACGACCCAGAAGGCAACCTCACCAGCAAGCAAGCCTCCGACGGCGAAACCTGGACCTACCACTGGAACGCCACCGGCCACCTCGCCGACGTCGTCCGCCCCGACCGCTCGGTGGTCTCCTTCGCCTACGACGCCCTGGGCCGGCGGGTCAGCAAGACCTACCGCGGCCAGACCACCCACTGGGTCTGGGACGGCAACGTCCCCCTCCACGAATGGGTCGAAGGCACACTCCAGCCCGCCCCGGTGCTCATTGGCGTGCCCGCCGCCGGTGTCGCCACCCAACGCGAGGCCCTCCTCACCGAGTACCTCTTGCGTGGCCCACCAGAACGCGGCACCCCCGACTCTCCCATCACCTGGCTCTTCGAGCCAGACACCTTCGCCCCCCTCGCCCGGCTGGCCGCCAACCGCCGCGAGAGCATCGTCACCGACCACCTCGGCACGCCCGTCACCCTCCTCGACGACACCGGCACCCCCACCTGGAACGCCAACCTCACCACCTGGGGCGAGCTGACTCTCACGTCCGGCCAGGCTTGGCGTTGCCCCTTCCGCTGGCCCGGCCAGTACGAAGACCCCGAGACCGGCCTCCACTACAACCGCTTCCGCTACTACGACCCCGACACCGGCCAATACACCAGCCAAGACCCGATCGGTCTACGCGGTGGGTCGATGGTGCATAGCTACGTCCTCGACCCCACCACCTGGGTGGATCCCAATGGATTGACGTCCTGTCCCGGTGGTATCGTACGTCGCGCCTACAACGAGGCGAAGCGCCTAGTAAACGTCCCTCGCGCGTGGCTCTCTAACCGGTCTCTAGCTGCTAGTCTTCGTGGTCAGTCTCCTGCGCCCAACGCGAAAGTGAAGGATTTACTGGACTTCACACCAGGAAACCCGCCTAGACCGTGGAAGGTGGAGAGGGCGAAGATGCGTTCGGACGAGGATTTACTTAACTCCGTATTCAACCCGCATGATCGCCAGTACATCGCTACCAACCCAAGCACCCCTAATGTTATCCTCCAAGGAAATCATCGAGTACAGGAGCTTCTCCGTAGGGCAGCCGATCCCCAGTCAAAAATTACGTATGACACGCCGATTTTCATCAACTCGGGGTAGGGATAAATAGAATGTCCATTGGGCGGCGACGGCGAAGGTGGCCTAAGATCGACATATATAGCGATTCCGGGCGAGGTAATATAAAGGTTGTGTCCCTGCGCGACCTGGACCGCCTCATGAAGCTGGCGATAGAAAATGAATGGAGCGCGGAGGGGCGGCCTGAATGGTTAGCTCGAAATCGCGACCGATTTTCTGAGGCATTTCTCGTTGTCTTCGGCGTCGAGGCGCCCTCCGTTTACCGATGCGTGACTTCCGTCATCCTCGATGATCGGTCGGGCTGGAACTCTACGCTTGACGTGGCGTTCGCCGAGTACAACCGCCTCCCTGATTTGGGTTCCACTAGTGTAACGGTCCTTGCCCATCGCTACCTTAGTGGACTTCCGCAAATTGAACTCGACCAGGGGCAACAGGAGGCATGGCGGCGATTGGGTTATCCTAAGCTGGATTAAACTTGCAGTGCGGCTAATTCAGGCCTCGAACAAACCGTTTCGCGCGAGAATTGGGATTGCCACACCCAGACCTCGCAGAAACGGGCCGTCGAGCATGTACTATGCCACCGGTTCCGGCGAGCAGTCACCGACGAGGAAGAGAGGAAGAGAGGAAGACGGGCCTCCGCTCGGGCGCCCGGCATACTTCGCGAGCGCGTACCTAACCTCGGCGACAACTACCGCTGGCCGAAGCGGGAGGATGAGGACGCGACCTACATCCGCCGTCGATCCGATCGGTATCCCGGCGTGATCGACATAGAGCCGGAGTGGACGCTGGAGGCTGCCGACGATCCTCGCCGGATTCTCCGCGTTCCCGACGCGGGGAGCCGGACTGGAGCCATCCGCCTCATCGGCTACTTACCGCTGCAGGCTTCGTCATCACAGTGATCATCGACCCGGCCGACCGGGCCGGAATCACAGCATGGAAGACGCGAGGAGCCGACCTTCGCAGCTACCTGGAGGGCAAGGAGGCGACGACGTGACCGACCGGACAACACGCGCGCGACGTGAGGCGATCCGCGCCGAGTACGCCGCCGAGGAGGCTGAGGCCGCCGAGGCCGAGGCGGTGGAGGCCGAGCAGGCCGTGTTTCAGTACGGGTCCCGGCGCACCTGGTCGAGACGTTGAAGGCCCGCGCCGCCGCAGAGCACATCCCTGTCTCAGCTTTCGTCCGGCGCATCCTCTCCCGCAGTGTTCTCGAACCCGCCCAGCCTGGGCTCACCGTCGAACAGGTCGAGGAGATCGCCCGACGGGTCATCCTCGAAACCCGCAGCGCGTGACCACCCGACCCGCAGGCATTCTCGTCCCGGCGGCCCTGACCTGGCGTTGTCACACGCCAACCCCTGCTGCCGGGTCAGCCCACGCGCCCGGCGTACCTCGGCAAGCCGGTGCCCGACCAGCACCGCCAGGAGCTCCTGCTTGCCGGCCTCGACAGCGTCCTCACCACCGCCCCGCGCGACATGCTCAGCCCGAATATCCGACCAGCGTACGTATCCGGTCATCGCTGCCCACTCTCCTCCCCGCCACGTTCCTTCAAATAGATCTCGAACGGGTTGACGGGTCAACAGTACGACACGTACGATTCGTACGTGTCTGAGATGGCGATGTCGGAGGCTCGCGACCACTTGGCGGACGTGGTCGACCGTGCCCGCCGCGAGCATGAGCCAGTCTGGCTGCTCCGCCGAGGCAAGCGCCTGGCAGCCGTGATCGACGCCGACGACCTCGACCGGCTCATCGAGCGGGCCCAGGACGCCCTCGACCGCGAAGAGCTGGCTCGTGTCCGCGGCGAGGGAGGTCAGCCGATCCCGTGGGAGACGATCAGGGCCGACCTCGGCCTGTGACCTACCGGATCGACGTCGCACCCCGTACCGAACGTGCTCTGCGCAAGCTGCCCATAGCGGTCCAGCAGTCGGTCGACCGGCTGTTCAGGGTGCTGGCCGAGAACCCACGACCGCCTGGGTGCGTCAAGCTCGTCGGTGAAGAACGCGTCTACCGAGTGCGCGCCGGAGACTACCGGGTACTTTACGAGATCTACGATGACCGCCTCGTCGTGCTGGTGGTGCGGATAGCACACCGACGGGATGCCTACCGGAGGCTATGACAAGACCTGCCGCGTCCACGCCTGCACCGTGAATGTCGTCTGATGCCTCGGCCCCGGCGATCGTCGGTACGTCAACTAAGCGGGCCACTCCTGAAGCCCCGGAGGAGTTCTCGGATGGTCCCAACTGCTTCCTGTCGCAGTCTGGCCTTCTGGTCGCCGTCGTCCGGCGCGGCGAGGAAGGACCCGTAGGCGTTCGGGCCGTCCTGGCTCGCGTCGGAGAACCGTTCGGCGAGAAGGCTGATGGCCGCGGTCGCCTGCGGATGGTGTGCCACGGCGCTCGCCGCTGCGGCACGGCCGGCGGCGCGTGGTCCGCCCACGTAGTTCAGGAGCGTGAACACCAAGTCGTACGCGTCCTTGTTCTCGTGCCTGTCCTGGAAGGCGAAGATCTTGGGGATCGTGCAAGGGAGGACGTTCGCCGTCGGGGAGCCGCCCGACCAGGTACCTGGGGGCCAGCCCGCCGGCCAGGTAGATGCGCTGGCGCCAGGGCATCTCGATGTGAACGTTGCCGAGGCCGTCGATGACCGCGATGCCGTGATCGCCCAGGATTGTACGGGCTTCGGTGGTGGTCTCGCTGGCGATGAGCAGCAGCGGCAGGTCTGGCCAGTTGGGTATCTGGTGCACTACCTGCCAGGCCGTGGCCGTACTGACGCGGCCCTTGACGCCCTTGACCTCAACAGCGACGTGAGCGTGGTTGCCGGCGAACCGTAAGGTGGCGTCCTGTCCGCGGTCCGCCTCGGCGGTCACGGTCAGGCCAGGGATCGCCCGGAGGATACGGAGCGTCTCGGCTTCGAACGTACCTTCGATGTTCACAGATGCCTGCTTATTCACAGCAGCTGCGAATATAGCACCAACAGTGAACTAACCGGCACCAGCAGTCTGCGGTGGCTGAAGCGTCGTGGGCGGTGGGTCAGGCGATCGTGGCGATGTTCCGTCGTCGAGGGCAACCAG
>Ga0066388_100001741_pt1 | contig 12610 bp, 9 predicted proteins | sample PanSoiMetaGPlot6_FD_64539 | JGI IMG/M metagenome (GOLD analysis project Ga0066388, IMG submission 64539) | Tropical forest soil microbial communities from Panama analyzed to predict greenhouse gas emissions - Panama Soil - Plot 6 (Hybrid Assembly) | ecosystem: Environmental > Terrestrial > Soil... | reverse complement strand
AGCTGCTCTTGCGCCATGTCATGCTGACCGCGCTGACCCGCTCCACCATTTCCGCATCCCCATTCTATGGCATTTGATGGACCGGAAGGATCCAGTCCCAAGTCGTGAGCGTGCTCCGGCGCCCCTACAGGCGCCGGAGCACGCTCACGACATCGGCTCCGGACTGTCCTGCGTCATCAAGGACCAATCAGGTCCGGATCACCGCGTCAGGCTCCCCTGTGCCAGGCGTGGTCCTGCTCACTACCGAGACGATGACGTCCACATTTGCTTACACCTCCCTCTCCTCCGAGACCTCGAGGGCTGCCGCCGTTCGACTTGCTATCTCCGAGCTTTCGGCGAGAGGAACTCCCGAACGTAGTCGACCGCGTCCGGGTCACCTGCTTCGGTCGCGCGATGCCACCACGCGACCGCCTCCTCCTCGCGGTCAAGAAGATCGAGTAGCTCAGCTACTCGACGTATCGCAGCCGCGTTACCACCTCTTGCACACTCGTAATACAGGTCCAGCTCCCGATCAACCCAGCCTTGTCCCCTGCGTCCAGGCTGGGCTCCCCCGTGTCGAGGCTGGGCCGAGCCGGCCGCGACGCTGCGGCCGACTCGAGCCTCACTGCTGCCTTCTGCTTCGCCCCGTACAAGTGCGAAGAGCTGCCTCAGCGCACCTGAAATATCGAACGAGGCGAGTTCGCGGGCGAGGATCTCAGCGTCCGCGTTGAGGTGGTCGTCAACGCTCAATCTACCCCTTCCCCGTCGCTTGTCGTCACATGCGACTGTAGCTTCCGCTTGATGGAGGACCGGTAGTTGTATACGGTACCGACCCTGAGGCCCATCTCGCCAGCTATCTCCGCCGCTGGCTGTTTCTCGTAGTAAGTTCGGTACGCAATCTCCCACTCGGTCTGGTTGAGGCTGCGGAGCGCCTCGCGGATCTTGCTGTGCACTACGTCATCGTTGCCTCCTCCTGGAATGCAGGCCATATGCTCGCCGGTGACGACGCTCTCCTGCTGGCGTTTCCTTTGCTGGAGGAAATCCAGGCAGGTGCGACGCAGCGCAGTAAACGTGTAGCCGGACCGGTTGATGATGATCTCGCGCTTGGCGGGCGAACTCTTCCATGTCGTCCAGAGCTTGACGACCGTCTCCTGGACGGCGTCCTCGGCGTCGTTTCTGCCGACCAGGATGATCGCCCGCCCGAGCGCCCGTTCGTGCAGAGTCACCCAGGCGGCGAGGAAGTCCTCGCTGCTGTACGACTCGTCACCCACGTACATCCGAGGCAGCCCTCCCGCCAGGCAGAGGGATGGGGCAGCCCTGTCGACCCGACGCTGCCGTGGCATGGCAGCGGCTCGAGCAGGTGGGCGAGAGGCCGGTGTGTCGTCTCACGACTGGCTCTTCGCACTTGGCCGGAACCTGTAACCGCTTGATCACCGTTTGCACGCCGGCTTGACCGTTCCGTCCGAAGATAGCCCGCCACCAGTGCTCTGACCTGCGTAGATGTGTCGAGATTTCACAGAGGCCAGCCAGTGAGGCGATCACCTTCTGTGACAGATCGCCTACGACTTCCGGCGAGATGCGAAGAGCCCTCACGACCATCACCACTTCTCACTAGGAGTCCCCGTCCCACGGGGACGAGGAGGGCAGGCAGTGCCCTCGACGAGAAGAACGGTCTGGATACCCGGAATCTCATGGCTGTGTGGCGCTGATTACTCCGAACGAGTGGCAAAACTGCCGGCCGGTGAGGTCATGGCTGCCGGCTTGAGGATCTCCCACTCGGCGTCGGTCATGTCCGACGGGTACGGCGACACCCCATTGCTGGGTCAGCCCGCCCACGTCGGGCTCGACGTAGCGTATCTTCTATCGGTGGTCTGCGGGTCTCCCAGTGTACGCCGACCGTATGACAGGTCAGGCGACTGGATCCGGCACAACCGCCGGCCGGGCGTCGACGCTCACCGGTAATGCGCGCCGAAAGTGGTCGACATCTGCTGGTAAACTGGCCGACGTTCGCTCAAACCGCCGGCCAGATATGATGATTTCCGGCACGGCCCTGTGGCGCCGATACGGGCACTCCAAATAGAGAGCACGGAGTGTGAGTGACGCACCAGTGTGAGCAGGACAAGGCCGGTCGTCGGCGCTGGCTCCCGGTGCCGCCACGGCGATGTTCTGCGTGGACACGCTGACCGTGGTCTCGCCCGCGCTACACGGGGTACCCGGTCTACGGCGGGCAGGACTTGCGGTAAGCAGGCGGGTCGCTGCTGCTGTTCGCCGTCGCCCGTACCCGGGGACGCCGACCCGGCCTGCGGCGATCAGTTCGCCCGTCCTCGCCCGGTGCCGACCGGTGTGCTGTTGTGGTGGACGCCACGGCCGGTCCCAGGACCGGCCCGCCGATCGGCGCAGAGGGCGGATCTGGCCCCGACGGGATCGCGTCCACGCGTAGCAGGTGCTCGTCCGGACCCACCCCGTCCCGGGTCAGACCACGGTGAAATTCGACATCATGCCGTTGTCCTCGTGTTCGAGCTTGTGGCAGTGCAGCACGTATTCCCCGCGGTATGCGACGAACCGGATCAGGATGTCGACCGTCTCGAAGTCCTGGAGCAGCACGGTGTCTTCCACCCGCTCTCCCAGGGGAAGATCTGGCCACGCCCGCCGGTGCGGGAGGCGACCTGGAACGAGGCGCCGTGCACGTGCACTGGGTGCGGTGCGTTGCCGTTGGTGATGAGGCGCCAGCGTTCCACGTCGCCGAACGGCACCTGGAAGTCGATCCGGCTGATGTCGTACGTCAAACTATTGATCTTGCTCATCCCGTCGAAGCTGAACGTTCTGGTCCGGACCGGGTTGATGAGCGGGACGATGGTCGACAGCGAGGTTGGAATGGGGGTCGTGTCGGTGACCTGGTGAGCCGCCCGGAGCTTGAGCAGGTTCCAGCCCCGCTCAGGTCCTGCAGCAGCACCGTCTGCCCGACCGTCCGGCCACGGAAGTCGACGAGCACGTCCAGGCGCTCCCCGGGCGAAAGGTCGATCTGCGCGATCTGGACGGTCGAGGCGGGCAGTCCGCCGTCGTTCCCGATCAGCCAGAACGGCGTGCCGTCGCTGAACGCGAGCCGGAACACCCGGGAGTTTGCGCCGCCGAGGACGCGGAAGCGGTACAGCGCGGTCTACCAGCATCCCGTGCCAGTGCGTGATCGTCGGCTCGGCCAGCCCGTTCTGCAGCGTGAACCGGGCCGTGTTGCCGGAGTTGGCCCGGAACGTGGGACCGGGCAGGAAGCCGTTGTAGGCCAGGCCCTGGACAGCGCGCCGCCACCGAGGTCCACCGTGGACGGTGCCTCGGTGAGGGTGTAAGGGGTCGGGCCGCCCACGTCGACAACCGGAGCGCATACAGCGGATAGCGGGTTCCGGGCGGTGATCCCGCAGTCGGCGTCACCCCGGCGGCGGCCATCCTGGCAGAGCCGGTGGCCGACACCGTCCCAGACCCGGCAGCGACGCCGAGGAAGGTCCGTCTACTCAGCACTCTGGTACACACGGTCGGTGACATCGCGGTCTCCTTGCATGCACCGAAATTCTACTCTCTCCTGGAGCATCCATGGCCGGACACGCTGGCCGCAGATGCGAGGGTCCCGCCTTTCGGTCCAGACGTCCGCCAGTGCGCCGAATAGGCCTCGGGCAAGAGGTCGTCCGGTGTCGGGGTTCGACTGACGGGCACCATGGCTCGCGCCGCCATGGTCTGGTACCGGGAGAAGACCCCGGACGGCCCCAGATCCCAGCTCCTTGCCAACCCTGAGACCGCCCCGAGACCAAGGACTGGCACGAGCTAGGCATGGAGTGGTAGAGAGCACGTCGCCTGGATCAGCCCGATTCTGGCGACGGTCGCTGCGTTCATCGTCTGTACTACGGCACGATCCTGATCAGGCACGACCAGGCACGCAGGACCGCGATGACGCTGTTCGTGCTCGCTTCTGTTCGCGGCGGTCGCCGGGGCGTTCGGCGCCTTCATCACCAAAGTAGCTCCAGTTCAGTAGCGGGGGTCACACGATGACGGAAATCACAGGCCGGCGGATCACTGAACCGAGCGTCGAGCAGATTACCTATGTGGAGTCGAGCAGATTACCTATGCGGACAAGCCCGAGGGTCCGACCGCCGCGGCGATTGTCGCCGGCGGGATGGGCGCGGTCGCGCTGGGCTTGTTCACCGTTTGTTCACCACGCTGGCCGAGGCCAGCTCTGCCGTGAAGGACTGGCTGCAGTGGAGCGACGCGGTCGGTCCGCTCTCCGGCAAGGCCATCGTGTCGGTGATCGTCTGATTGGCGGTCTGGCCCGTACTCCATCTGGTGCTGTGACGTCGGCCATGCGAGACAACGCCGAGCGTTCGCTGTAGACCTTGTCCTGATCTTCCTCGGCATACACGACATCTTCCGACGTTCTCCCAACTGTTCGAATACAGACGGGCTATGATGCGCGAGGGGGTAGCCAGAGGCGCTGCTCGTCCCTGTTTATCCTGGTCTGTCGTGGGGAGTCCGCGGCACGGTGGCAACCGGCGGGAGTGGATCGGGCGGCGGCACTACCCTCGGAGGGTCCGAACGAAACCGCCGCCCTGAGGAGCAGGAGTGCCTGTCCCCGCGCCGACTGTCGAGCCGGACTCGGCACGGCCGTGACTGCGCTGGGCGGCCCCGCCGATGCCCAGGGCCGACCCCTACACCCGCAGCGGAGCACCGGCGACTCCGTCGCCAGCCGGGATGATGCCACTGTGGACGGGGCGGGCCGGGGCAATGACACAGTGGACGCCGATGAAGCGGACGCAGCAGCAGGCGCCACGGTGGGCACTCGAGACGGGGCCGACGACGGGGCCGACGGAGATGGCGCTGCGAAAAGCGTGCCCGCCGGGGATGGGACTGCAAGGGTGGGCGGAGCTGGCGGTGGTGCCGTCCGGGAGGCCGCCGCGGCAGCCGGTGCCGAACTGCTTCCTCACGGCGTGAACGGCGCTCCCGCAGCCGGGGCCAGCGGGGATGCCCCGGTGGGGGAGCCGGTCGGGGACCAGGGCGAAGTGCCCGGCATCGTCGTGGGTGGCGCGGGCGGTGGCACCACAGTAGACAGTGCCACGGTGGACGGGGTCGCAGAGGTCAGCTGCTCACTGGGCGACGCTCCCGTGGACCAGACCGTCGGCGGCGTCGCTGTGGACGGAGGCGGGAACGGCGCGGCCGCGGTGGTGCTGCCGGAGCCGGTGCGGCAGCGGGTGCTCGCGCTCGCGGCGGACGCACTCGGTCGTCTTCCGGCGGCGGAGGTCCCGCCGTCGCTGCGACCGGCGGCGCGGTTCACGGCGGCGAAGCGGGCGCGCCTGGCGGCGGCCGCACTCGCGGCGGCGCTGGAGGCAGACACCGCGTTCCGGCTCCGGGCGGCCGAGCAGGCCGAGATCCGGGCGGGGAGCATCGTCGAGGCTGTCCGGACCGGTGTGGTGCCGGCGGCAGCCGACCCGATCGAGCTGGCCGCCGCGGCCTACCTGCTCCGCCCGTCGGGCTGGCCCCGGTTCGTGGAACGGGCCCGGGAGGCGCTGGACGAGGCGTCCAACCGGGACCGGCGCGCCCGGCACGACGCTCGGCTCGACCGGCTGCAGCGTGACCTCGAGGCAGCCAAGTCGGCCGCCCGCGCCGAGGCCGAACGCAACCGGGCGTCGGCGGACGCGGCCCGCGCCGAGGCCGACACCGTCCGCCGGCAGTTGCGCGAGCAGACCGGTCTGCGCCGCGCCGCCGAGCGCGCCCGCGGTGTCGCCGAGGAGGCGCTCGCTGAGGAACGCAGGCGCGCCGCAACCGCCGAGTCGGCGGCCAACGCCGAGCTTCGCCGGCTCCGGCAGCGACTCGCCGAGGCCGAGGACGCCATGGAGTCGGGCCGCCGGGTGGCCCGCGAGTCCCGGCAGGCCGACGAGGCCCGGCTGTGGCTGCTGCTCGACACCCTTGGCGGCGCCGTGCAGGGCCTGCGCCGGGAGCTCGCGCTCACCCCGTCCGAGGAGCGCCCGGCTGACGCGGTTGCGGCCGACGGACCTCGGCCGGACTCACCGGCCGTGCGTGGCGACGACCCGGAGCGGTTGGACCGGCTGCTCGAGCTGCCCCGGGTCCACCTCGTGGTGGACGGCTACAACGTCACCAAGTCCGGGTACGGCGAGCTGCCGCTTGCCACCCAGCGCAGCCGGCTGATCGGGGGCCTCGGCGCGCTGGCAGCCCGTACCGGCGCCGAGGTCTCCTGCGTGTTCGACGGGGGAGCCCGACCACCTGCGATGCCGCCGGCACCGCGCGGGCTGCGGGTGCTGTTCAGCCAGCCAGGTGAGCCTGCTGATGACGTCATCCGCCGACTGGTGGCCGCCGAGCCGTCCGGCCGCCCGATCGTGGTGGTGTCCTCAGACCGCGAGGTGGCCGAGGATGTGCGGCGAGCCGGTGCCTACCCGGTGGACTCTGTCCTGCTCCTGCGCCGCCTCGACCGCGGCTGACCGCCACCGACTGCGTCGGCTACTGACTGCGTCGGCTCCGCCTCTCTGTCTCGGCTCCCGACTGTGTCCGCCGGGTCCGCTGCACAACTGACGCGCGGAATTGTCGTACCCCCCGCCTACCGTCGTCCCCGTCCCGCGCACCAGGCGCTGTGCGCAGGGCACAAGACAGCTAGGGCACAAGACAGCTAGGGCACAAGAGAGCCAAGAGAGCTAGGGCACAAGAGAGCTAGGACACAAGAGATGCAGGGCCGGACGAAGGGATCCACGATGCTGATCGACTGCGACGGCTGCGCGGTGCGGGGGCTCGCCTGCTCCGACTGCGTGGTCACCGTTCTACTTGGGACACCTCCAGATGGGCTACGGCTGGACGCCACCGAGCGCCGGGCACTGGCCGTGCTCGCCGACAGTGGCCTGGTGCCCCCGCTCCGTCTCGTCCAATCTAGTGACGTTCGACGGCGTCGGACACACGTCGCGTAACTGAAACCTCACTACACGTAAGAGTCATTACGCCAGAAGGGTGGTTTTTTGCGAATTCGCGTGTCATATTTTGGGCTTCCGGCACGGACCCCTCTAGTCTGCGAGCGACCTTCTCGGTCGTCTGTTACCCAGCATCGGGTGGCACCGATGAGGTCACCGCCGAGTCGAGACTGGATCGAAAGTGCTGGTCTCGAGCCGGGGACCCAGCCGGGGACCCACTAGGTTCCTATCGGGGTGAATCGGTGCAGCGCACATTGCGTGCACCGTAGGGCGGCTTCCAGGCCCGAACCCGTCAGCTAACTCGGTAGGCGGTCGAGTGGAAGAAGGAGTGCCGCCTAGGTGGCGACCCCGAGACATTCCAACCGGCTGTTCCGATCCCTGGCCGTACTGGCTCTCGTTGCCATTACGTTCGGTGCCTTTCCCATAGCCAGTAGCGCTGCGCCACGGCCCCCGGCGCCGCGGACCTCGGCCGATGCCCGACAGCAGCTCGCCCAGCTCAGTGAGGACGCTGAGGTCGTCGCCGAGCAGTACAACGACGCCCGGGTGACGCTGAAACAGCGTAAGAAGGAGTACCTGGCTGCAGACCGGCAGGCCCAGAAGGTCCAGCGCCAGTACGAGGTGCTCGCCGGTCAGGTCAAGCGGGTCGTGTCGGCCGCGTACATGAACGTCCCGTTCGGACAGCTCACCACGATGCTGACCAGCCAGTCGCCGGGGGAGTTCCTCGACCAGCTGAGCACCCTCCGGCTGCTCGCGGTCAAGCGCGGAGCGCTGGTCAGAAAGGTGGCGGCGCTGCGTGCCAAGGCGGTGAAGGCGCAGTCCCACGCCCAGGCCCTGCTCGCCGCGCAGCAGAAGGTCACTCAGGACATCGCCGCGAAGAAGGCTGACCTGGGCCGTCGCAAGGTGCAGCTGGAAGCGCTTGTAAGCCAGCTCAGCGCGCAGGAGCGGGCCGCCTTGCTCAGTACCACGGCCTCCCGGGCCAGCCGCAGCGGGACTCGGGCGCCGGTGGGGCCGGTCGCAGTTGGACCGACCACCGCGGCGGCCAGGACGGCGGTCGCGACAGCCCTCGCCCAGCAGGGTGACCCGTACAGCTGGGGAGCCGCGGGGCCCGGCGCGTTCGACTGCTCCGGCCTGACCATGTACGCCTGGGCGTCCGCAGGCGTGGCGTTGCCGCACTCCAGCTCCGCGCAGTACGGCGTCGGCATGCACATCTCGCGGTCCCAGGTCAGAGCCGGCGACCTGGTCTTCTTCTACAGTCCGATCCACCACGTCGGCATCGCCATCAGCAACTCGCAGATGGTGCACGCACCGACGTACGGTGAGGTCGTCCAAGTCGCAAACATCGACAGCTCGCCGTACGTGGGAGCGACCCGGGTCGGGTGACCGAGAGGGCGGCGGCCCGCCACGCCGTAGGATGCCGGAGGTGACAGGCGGCGTGGTGTGGCGTGGCGCGGCGCCGCCGGGACTACGGCGGCGCTGGGTCGGCCGGCTGCTCGCGGTCGCAGTGCTCGCCGAGATCTGCGCCGGAGCGGTGGCCGTTGCACACGTCCGCACCGCCGGCCGGTCCGGTTGGCTGTCGGCGGACCTGCTCGGCGGGCCGGTCGCGGCGCGGCCGACCACACCGGACCGCCTGCCGGCCGCCGACCGGACGGCGCAGGCGCGCGGGCTGCTCGAGCACCGCGCTGCGGCGCTGCTGCGTCGGGACCGGGCCGGCTGGCTGGCCGGCATCGACCCGCGGGCGGCGGCGTTTCGGGCCAAGCAGTCCGCGGTCTTCGACGCGCTGGCCGCGGTGCCGCTGCAACGCTGGGAGTACCAGCTGGAACCAGGCCATGACCGGTCGCTCGGCTCGGCCGCGCGCCGCCGGTACGGTGCGCCGTCGTGGGTGCCGGCGGTGACCCTCCGCTATGCCCTGCGCCGAGTCGACGGCGAGCCCACCGAGCGCAGCATGGTGTTCACCTTCGTCCAGCGCAGCGGCCGGTGGTACCTGGCCAGCGACGCGGACGTCACCGCCGACGGCGCGCGCAGCTGGCGCGGCCTGTGGGACTTCGGCCGGGTGCTGGCCCGCAGCGGGCAGTCCAGCCTGGTGCTCGCCCACCCCAGGAACGCCGGCAGCCTCGCCACGTTCACCGCGGCAGTGGACGACGCGGTGCCGGCGGTCACCGCGGTCTGGGGGCCTGGCTGGCGACGGCAGGTGGCGGTGCTCCTCCCGGACACCCAGACGGAGATGGCAGCCCTGGTGGGCCAGCGGTTCGCGCTGGCCCGGATCGCCGCGGTGGCGATCGCCGACCATGCCGACGCCCGGAGCGGGCTGGCCCGCGGCCAGCGGGTCGTGGTCAACCCGATGAACCTTCACCGGCTCACCCCGCTGGGCCGCCGGATCGTGCTCCGGCACGAGATCACCCACATCGCGTCCCGCGGATCGACGAGCGAGTCGATGCCGACCTGGCTGATCGAGGGGTTCGCCGACTACGTCGGCTATGCCCGCGTCGGGCTGCCGCCTGGCATCGTCGCGCCGGACCTGCGTGCCCGCGTCCGCGCCGGCAGGTGGGACGGCACCCTCCCGGCCGACCGTGACTTCCGCGGCGACGCTCCTGGGCTCGCTGTGGCCTACGAGGAGGGGTGGACCGCCTGCCGGCTCATCGCCAGCCGGGCCGGGACTGCCGGGCTGGTGCGGCTCTACCGGATGGTCGGCGCCAGCCAGGAGCCGGGCAGCCGCGCCGTGGACCCCGCGCTGCGCCGCGTGCTGCACCTCACGTACCCCCGGTTCGTGGCGTCGTGGCGCGAGGCCGTGCGGGCCGAGCTCGGATGAGCCCGCCGGCAGTCCCGGGGAACCACCACCGCGTCCTGATCGTCACGAACGACTTCCCGCCCCGGACCGGCGGCATCCAGGCCTACGTTCACTCGCTCGCGGTGCGCCAGCCGGCCGGCTCGGTCGTGGTGTACGCGCCGGCCTGGCCGGGCGCGGGCGACTTCGACCGCGCCCAGCCGTTCCCCGTGGTGCGGCATCCGTCCAGCCTCATGCTCCCCCTGCCGGATGTGCTGCGCCGTGCCCGGGCGGTGGCCAGGGCCGAGGGGTGCACGGCGGCGTGGTTCGGCGCGGCCGCCCCGCTCGGGCTGCTCGCTCCCGGGCTGCGGGCGGCCGGGGTGGAGCGGTTCGTCGCCTCCACGCACGGCCACGAGGTCGGCTGGGCGATGCTGCCGGGCGCTCGGGCGGTGCTGCGCCGGATCGCCTCTGGCCTCGACGTGGTGACCTATCTCGGCGAGTACACCCGCCGGCGGCTCGCCCCGGTGGTGGGCGGGCGGACCCGAATGCAGCCGCTGCCCCCGGGCGTCGACATCGACGCGTTCCACCCGGGCCGCGACGGCATGGCGGTGCGGCGGAGGCTGCGGCTGGCCGACCGGCCGACGGTCGTCTGCGTGTCCCGCCTGGTGCCGCGCAAGGGCCAGGACGTGCTCATCCGGACACTGCCGGTGATCCACCGACGAGTGCCGGGAGCGGCGCTGCTGATCGTCGGCGGAGGTCCGGACCTGCCGCGGCTGCGCCGGCTGGCCGAACGGCAGCGGCTCACCGGCGATGTCCGGTTCACCGGCCCGGTGCCCTGGGCGGAGCTCCCGGAGCACTACGCGGCCGGCCACGTGTTCGCGATGCCGTGTCGCACCCGGCGCGGCGGCCTCGACGTCGAGGGGCTCGGCTTGGTCTACCTGGAGGCCTCGGCCACTGGGCTGCCCGTGGTGGCCGGCTCCTCGGGCGGCGCTCCGGACGCGGTACGGCCCGGCGAGACCGGGTACGTAGTCGACGGCCGCTGCGTGGACGCCGTGGCCGACCGGGTTGCCAGCCTGCTCGACGACCCGGCCTCGGCCCGGGCGATGGGCAGGAAGGGCCGCGCCTGGGTGGAGCGGGAGTGGCGCTGGGAGGTGCTGGCCGCCCGCCTCGGTCGGCTGCTGTACGGGGCCAGTGGGCGTGGCTAGCCTCAGCGCCGAGCTCCTGCTGTGACCTTGGCCGCACGGGCGGGCTGCGCTGGCTTCGTCGGTGTCGTGCCCTACCGTGCAGCCATGGCCACCGCCTCCCGCCCCGCCAGCGCCCGCCCGGCTGACGTGCCGGCGGGCGGCGGTGGTGCGCGCCAGGTGCCCGTGCCGGCCGGCGCCAGGACCGGTCGGCGGCGGTCTCGTCCCATCGACCACGCCCGCCGCGGGCTGGCGCTGCTGACGGTGGTGGTCGGCGTCGTCCTGGTGGCCACCGATCACGCCCGGGTCTGCTCGGACGTGCTGACCGCGACCGGGCAGGTCGTGGCGACCTGCCACGCCCCCGAGGCCACCGACGGGATCGTTCTCGCCTACGGCCTGCTCGTGCTGCTGCTGCTCGGGCCCGACCTCGCCGAGGTGGGGGTGCCCGGGCTGTTCACGCTGCGCCGCCGTGTCGACGAGCACGAGGCCAGGCTGGAGACCGAGGAGGGCCACCGGGACCTGCTCGAGTCCCAGATCGTGTCGCTGTCCGCCCGGGTGGAGCAGACGGCGACCGCGGCAGCTCGCGCCGTCGGCGTCGGCAGGCTGAACATCTACGTCCGCGGCGAGGAGACCGCCGACTACGCCGACGCCGACCGTCCCGTCGAGGAGGTCGCCGCCACGGCTCGGGAGGCGGCCGGCGCCGCGGTGGTCGTCGACCGGGTGAGCCGGGCCCGCTACACCGCGGCCGACCTGTTCGTCCGCCGCGTACGAAACCATCCGGGTGGGCCGCTGGAGGGCTGCAGCCTGCACCTCTACCTGCCGGACGAGACCGGGATGATGCTGGTCCCGGTGTTCGAGGCGGACCGGGTCCGGGGCGGCACCGGCTGGTGGCAGGTCGGCCAGGGCATCGTCGGCCGGGCCTGGCGGGACCGTGAGGCGCTGGCGGCGCGGGGTCCGGAGATCATGGAGGGGCTGGAGGACCTGCCGCCGGCCCGGCGCGAGCAGTACGCGGCGCTCGCGGTCGTGGTCGCGGTCCCCGTGCTGAACGCGGCTGGCCGCCCGGTCGCCGTGCTCACGGCATCCAGCAGCGATCCGGCCAGCCCGGTGGACCGGCCGGAGGGGGTCGAGGCGATGGTCACCCACGCCGAGGCGCTCGCGCGGATCATCGTCGACTTGCTCGGCTGGGAGAACGACGACCCATCGTGAACCTGCCGATGGTCCTGTGTCGGATAGTTCACCTGGCCGTCGACACGTCGCGGTGATGCCGGCACACTGTATGGGTGCAGCACATCAAGATCACGCCTGAGCTGAGTGACCGGGCCTGGCGGCACTTCTACGGCAGGTACCAGCGGGTGCTCACGCTCACCGAGGGTCAGCGTCGGCACATCGCCCAGGTCACCGAGCGGTGGCTCGAAGGGCAGGAGCGGCCCGCCTGAGCGGGACCAGCCGTGCAAGCGAACGCCGGGCGCCGGGCCCGGCTCACGCGTAGATCGCGTTCACCTCGTCGGCGTACTCCTTGAGCACCACGTTCCGCTTGAGCTTCATCGTCGGCGTCAGCTCCCCGCCGGCCTCGGTGAAGTCCCGCGGCAGAATCCGGAACTTCTTGATCGCCTCGGCCTTCGACACCGCCTCGTTCGCCCCGTCGATCGCAGCCTGGATCTCCCCGCGCAGGTCCGCGTCCTCGGTCAGGTCGGCGACCGTGGCGCTGTCCGGCTTGCCGTGCGCCTGCCGCCAGGCCG
>Ga0066388_100001740_pt1 | contig 12610 bp, 9 predicted proteins | sample PanSoiMetaGPlot6_FD_64539 | JGI IMG/M metagenome (GOLD analysis project Ga0066388, IMG submission 64539) | Tropical forest soil microbial communities from Panama analyzed to predict greenhouse gas emissions - Panama Soil - Plot 6 (Hybrid Assembly) | ecosystem: Environmental > Terrestrial > Soil... | reverse complement strand
TGATTCCAAGGAGAAGTTAACGACATTTACGTTGTGGGTCATGGGCGACGTCACCCGACCCCATCCACCAAGATCCGGCATCTCGTCGGCTCACCACGGCTCCTGGCACTTGCCAGAAGATCTTGGCAGCGCAAACAGCTATCTGGGGGACAAGAGATTGCTGACGATGCAGGCTGGCCAAAGGCGACCTCGATTGTGCATTGCATGGAGCCCGCCCGACGACGCATGGTGCCGCATGATACTTGCAAGGTATCATCAGGGAAATCACTGATTTCCGTCTTGTCGCTTCTGCTTCATCCTCCGTATCGCCTCAGACCAGTACTACGAAGATAGCGAAGCTGTTCGCCGTAAGTAGGTTCATTGGCGGCCGATCCGGGGCTGAGAAGCCGAATCTTGTGGGTCTGACGGCCAATGTCACTTTCTTGTAAAGCATCACGAAGGCGCATCACCGGCGTCTTATTAATAGTCCTGGGTGTGTTCGCTTTATCGGCGCCGCTCGCAACTGGAAGATGGTCCATTGCAATCCTCGGATTGCCTCTAATTGCGCTGAGCGCTGCTGAAGCTTATGAAGTCTTTGCTTCGCCGCGACGTAGCAAACTCGGCGCTTACTTGCCCAGCCTGCTCGCAATGCTCGCGGGCAATGCACTTCTCCTGAGCTCCGCGTTCGTCTTAACTGGCCTGCTAATTGTGCTTTCCGGAATTCTTGTTGTCGATGCATCCAGCAAATTTTTAGCCACTTGGGGCGAGGGGCGGTCTACGCGTCTTCCGCTGATTATCAATGGCCTCGTTGACCTCGGATCCGCGGGGCTTCTTTGGTATCTCAGTCGGAAAATCGGAATAGGACAGGCCATAGGTATCATTGTCGGTAGCTATATAGCGGCAGCTGGATGGCGACTGCTTATGGCACCTGCCGATGCGGAAACAACCGGCGGGACCGACACATCGCTCGCCGTTCACCCGGATGCTCGCCTCGTCCTTCCCCCCGATAAGATCTTTGCTGACCTGCGCGCTGAGGCCAATACCTCTTGGCGCGCGGTTCAAGCAGCAGATTTCATGTGGATGCTCACCCTGGGGGCGGTATTCCTTGCCATCCACATCGGCCGGATGCCGATGTCAGACACCCTGCTCGGCAGGAGTTCTCCCTTCGTCGCAACGGCCGGTGATCTCCTAATGACGCTAATCGTGGCGATGCTTGCGCTTCTTCCTTACCGCCTCCTTTGGAGGCGACTGACGAGACCGATTGAGCGCTTGGCATGGTCGCTCCATCTAGGTGCGAGGGAGGGGATGGCGTCGATGAACCCAGCGGCTGATTGGCTAGTCGGCCGTTGGCTCGAAAGCCGCTTCTGGTTCACCATTCGCTTGCGCGAAGGACGCAACTCAATTTCGGCCGCGCTAACCCTCCTTCTACGGTTAGGCCTGCCGGTGACCGCCTTCTTCGTGGCTTTCAATCCAGCTTGGGGGTTTAGCTGGTACTTCAACACCGAGAGTTGGGCTACAGGTATCTACCAGAAATTGACGGAGCTAAGGGTCGATTCCTGGCGCCTCAAGATGGTCGATGGCGTGAAGCGTGTTTATGGCAGTGATGGCGATGATCTCTTTCGAATCAATCCCAAGGGTGTAGAAGGAGGTCAGGATTTCAGCTTTCTCGTGATCGGCGATCCTGGTGAAGGGGATCCTTCGCAGTACTCGTTGGCCTCGAGCTATTTGAAGCTTGGGCTCAAAGACGCCGTCAAGTTCCTCGTCATTTCCTCGGACGTCATTTACCCGGCTGGCGCTATCGAAGACTACGAAGCTAATTTTCATCTTCCCTTCCAGGGCTTCGCCAAGCCGATATATGCGATTCCAGGAAATCACGACTGGTATGATGCCCTAGAAGCGTTCAACGCGAACTTTCTTGAGCCTAAGGCGGCGCGCGCGGCAATAGAAGCACGCGTCGAAGCCGATCTCGGGCTTACGAGTACCAATACCCGCCGGATCGATAAACTTATGACTGAAGCCGGACGCTTGCGTCGGCTGTATGGCATCGACGTTGGTAAGCAGCGTGGCCCTTATTTTGAGCTGCAGACAGAAGATTTCGCGTTGCTGGCGATTGATACCGGCATCCTACGCACCGTCGACAAGCGACAATGGGAATGGATCGAGCGAGCGCTAGGACGAAGCCAAGGAAAATTCACCATGGCGATCGTCGGCCATCCTCGTTTTCCCGGCGGCCGCGACACTGCGCAGGCCGACGAAGCAGACAATGATTCTGAATCTGCTAAATCGTTCGCGGCACTTTATCGACTTTTGGAGGACCACGACGTTCGAATTGCGATGGCGGGCGACACGCATGATTTCGAATATTACGCAGCGAGAACCAGCCGCGAGGGTGCTATGCAAGTGATGCATCATTTTGTCAATGGTGGTGGTGCTTATCTCAGCATTGGCACGGCGCTTGACTTCCCGAAACACCCGGCCACCCCGGACTGGGCGTTCTACCCAAGAACTGACCAGCTTCGGGCTAAGATGGATGCCGAGATGCCCGTTTGGAAGCAACCTTTCTGGTACTGGATTAAATGGTTCAATGCCTGGCCGATCAACGTCGAGACCCTGTCCGGGCTATTCGACTTCAACCATGCACCTTTCTTTCAAAGCCTTGTCGAGGTAAGGGTTGAAAGATCCAGGAGGCGTTTAGTCCTTGCTCTTATTGGCGTCCAGGGGCCGCTGCACTGGCGCGACCTGGAAATCGGGGGGACGGTAATCCCATCTGGTACAGGACCTGAGGATCCGGTCGAATTTGTTGTGCAAATGAGATAAGTATAGAGCGTCATCGCCATCGCGAGCGCGACGGTGAGTCGGCGGGATCATTGTGACAACTACTCTGGTCGCCTGGCGGACTTGACAAAAAACGCCCCATAGAAGGGACAAGACACCCGCCGGGCACGTGACGCCACGCCCGCCTTTGATCCAAACCGTTCCTCGCTTGTGCGCGCTCATCACAGTGCGGCATCCCTTCTGGGACCTTCGGACGCTCGGCACCGATGGCACAAACTGCACTTCTAGGGAGTGAGAGCGATTGGTATAGGACGTGCGCAGAAAGAAGACCTCCGGAGCAGGCTGACGCGCAGGGCGGTGCTGGGAACGGCAATCGATCCGGTCATGCTCGACTGCCACGAGCAGATAGCGGTGCTAGCCGTGAAAACTCGCTACCAGCGACCTCTTTCACATGCCTACATGCTATGGCGGCGTGATCTCCGCGCGTTTGCCAAACGACCTCTTCAGGCGTCAAGAACGACCGGGTTGAACGCAAGAAGTTCATCGCGCTCGCCCCAACACGCGGTATCGACGTCAACTTCATCACCGACTCTGGCGTTGGGGTCGCAGCACCCAGCACCTCGTGCAGACGGTGGTCGATTGTGTCGTCTACAGAAAAGACCTGATTGACGGCGGATTTGTCCTTACCTCATGTACGAAAGCGTACATTGGGACCGCTAGAACCGGACATGGGGGGCGCATTGAAGGCAGCGGTTCGATATCTGCTGTCCTCTGTAACGGAGGCAAACGGGCCGCTATTTACACTTGTCGCGGCAAGTGCCGTCGGCGTCGTGTATTTTCTGGCAGCCCGGCTCGGGTTCGCTCTACTCTCGTCTCCCTCGAACGTGGCCGTATTCTGGCCTGCGTCAGGCCTCGCCGCTGGCATTTTGATCACGTTTGGACCATCCGTCCATCGCTCGTGATTGGCGTGGTGGTCGGCACTGTCACCGCCGGTCTTCTAGGCGAGAGAGAACTTCTCACCTCGATATTCAATGGTGTCTGCAATGCTGGCCAGGCGGTACTGGTCGCTTGGCTGCTGGAGTGGTGGTTTGGCAGGCCATTCAGGTTTGCTGACTTGCGTCGTGTAGCAGGCTTTTTCGCCGCTGCCGGTCTTGCAACCGCAGTTTCCGCCATCGCAGGCGCTTCGATCATGACCCTGCTTCATACCACGGCGCCATATTGGGAAGTTTGGCGCGCGTGGTTCCTGTCAGGCGGGGTCGGGATTGTAGTGGTCGCGCCGGTCATCATCGGGCTCGGCCACATGTGGCGCGAAGCACCGTCCCAGAAAGAGTGGATCGAGGGTGTCGGGGTGCTCAGCCTTACCGCCTTGGCAAGCTTTTACGCCGTGAGCCACAAAACTGGATCGTGGATCTCATTTAGTCCCGGTGGCGTCGTGCTCTTACCGCTGTTGTGGCTAACAGCCCGCTGCCGGCCTGCTTTTGGGTTAGCCGGCGCATTCATCGCGTCGGTCTCGGTCATTTTAGCGACAACGTTTGGCATAGGACGCTTTGGCGATGCGGCCGTGCCTCTCCTGGAGCGCGTGCAAGGCGCCCAGATGGCGATAGTGACGGTCACAGTTTACACCCTGGTTCTCATCGCATTGTTCGCCCAGCGCAAAGAGGCCGAGGACGGCCTGCGCGAGAGCAAAGAACTTCTGGCAAAAGAGCGCGCCATGCTGGCTCGTCTGCACGACGTAAGCTCGCAGCTGTGGCTCAAACGTGACCTGCGCCAAGCCCTTGATGAAATTCTTGCGGGTGCGATCGAGTTGCTTGGTGCCAATATGGGCGTCTTCCGGATCTTGGACCCGACTCGGGGCGTGCTGAAGATCGAAGCGCATCGGGGTTTCACGCAGGAGTTTATCGCGTCCTTCCGTGAGTGCGGAAGATGACTCACAAATTGGAAGGGCGTTGCGAGCGGGCCAGCTGATTGTGAGCGAAGATGTCGAAGCAGACGAGCTGTTCACACCCTTCCGTCCTTTCGTCCGTTTAGCGGGCTACCGCGGTACAGATAATACCGATCATGAGCCGTAAGGGCGCGCTGTTGGGCACGCTGGCAACCCACTTTCATGTGGGGCGCAAGCCCGCCGAGCACGATCTGCGTCTGCTCAACCTCTATGTTCGGCAGGCCGCAGATATCATTGATCGACACAGGGCCGAGGATGCGCTACGCGAAAGCGAGGAGCGACTTCGCGAACGCAGCGCGCAGCTCGAACTCGCGGGAAAGGCCGCGCTCGTGGGCAGCTTCGCCTACGATGTCGACACTGGCAGGAGGCAAGTCTCAGAGGGGTATGCCGCCATCCATGGCTTATCCGAGGGAACGACCGAGACATCGAACGATGAATGGCGGGCCAGAGTGCACCCCGAGGACATTGAGCGGGCGGAAGGACCTCGTGACCGGGCATTCGCCAATCGGTGTAAGGAGGACAACGCTGAGTACCGCATTGTCCTCTCAAACGGCGAGGTCCGGTGGATTGAGAGACGTGGTTCCATTTCGTACGGTGAGGATGGGCGTCCGGAGCGTGTGATAGGCGTCAACATCGATGTGACGGAGCGCAGACGCGCGGAGCAATATCAGCGCACGTTGAATGCCGAACTCGACCATCGCGTTAAGAACGTGCTCGCCACGGTCCGCGCTATCATGACTCACACCAGGGAAGCTAGCGGCTCATCAGAGGACTTCATGGCTCGGCTGGATCATCGCATAGAATCGTTGGCCCGAACGCATGAATTGCTGAGCGAGAGCAAATGGCACAGCGTAGCGCTGGTAGAAATCATTCGACGTGAACTCGCGCCCTATAACGTGCGCAATACTGACATTGGCGGCCCTGACTTGACGCTGAAAGCCGGTGCTGCTGAGGCGGTTGCCATGGTCTTTTACGAGCTCACAACCAATGCCGCAAAGTATGGCGCATTCTCAAGCCGGACCGGTCGAGTGTCGGTTTGTTGGCGATGGCTACGAAACGGATCGTCGGATAGACTTGTTATTGACTGGCAGGAAATCGACGGTCCTCCTGTTCGAAACCCAAGCCGATCTGGCTATGGGACAAGCATTATTCGTGAACTCATTCCCTTTGAGCTTGGCGGTGCAGTTGAACTCTCTTTTGCTCCCGGCGGAACTAGGTGTCGGTTGGAAATCCCCGGCGAATGGGCCAGCCGGACAGACGGGGTCGCCAGCGAATCCGGCCCAACCCGTTAAGATCCGACCAATGGTGGCGGGATAGCCTTGCTAAGCCCGCGCCATCAGCCATCACCGTATCGCCGTCGCTGCCCGCGAGCCTCTGGCCACGGGCGTTATCCTCCCGCTCGCGATTGCGTATAGCCGCTAACCTGCCTCTCTCGCCACCGGCGTCGCCGAAACATAGTGTCAATAAATTCTTTGACGCCATTGTTGGGGTCACCCGACGTCCCACGTGGTCGGTTCTGTGCGGCTTCCGCAATCACCTAATAGTGTCGCCTTCAAGCAGCCCCAACTTGCGGCCTAGCCACTTGGTGGTGGGCGCCTGGATCAGTATAGTCATCAGGATCGCAATGAAGGTGACCGACGCGATCACCTGAGCGCCGGGCGCTTTCATACCCAGCAGAAGCCCCGCCAATGCCGCCGGGATCACGCCTGTCTCTCGCGTCCAGCACATGAACAGCAACTCGTTGAAGCTCCAGCGCGCACGCAGGTCCGGCGAGGCGCACACGAACACGGTCACCGGCCGCGCGATCAGCATGAGCACAGTGACCACCAGGACACCGCCGATCCAATAGCGGCCCATGAGATCAAAGTCGACCTGTGCGCCGAGCAGGATGAAGATGAAGACGCGCATGATGAATGCGGTCGTCATCACGTAGTCATCGAGCTTCCGAGATTCACCGGGCTCCATCTCGAAGCCGAATGACTCCTTGTTGCCAAGTACGATTCCGAAGACAAATACGGCCATGAATCCGCTGGCTTGCAGTCCGTCCGCCGCAAAGTAGGTGCCTATGATCGCCATCAAGGTCACTACTGGTCCGTACTCCGCCAGAAATCCCCATCGTTCGTGAGCGATGAGCAACGAGGCCAAGTAGCCCAACGCACCTCCGGCCACAATCCCGATTATCGCCTGTTTAGCCAAATCGAGCAGCGATGACTCGACCGAGAATGCGCCCGTCCCCATCGCGACAGTCAGCACGCCGAACGTCGTAATCGCGCCGGTGGCATCGTTGAATGCCGACTCGCTCATGACCGTCTGTGCGACACGATCACGAATTTTTATCTGGCGGAAAATCGGAACCAATGTGGCGGGGTCCGTCGATGCCAGCGTCGCTCCTAGGAGCAGCGCGACCAACAACGGCACGCCGAGAACGACGTATGCGGCGAGACCCGTTATTGCTCCGGTGATCAAGACTCCAATGGTCGAGATCACTAGGATCGTAATCCACACACGCTTCAAGACGCTGAATCGTAATGAAGCTCCACCATCGAAAAGAATGTAGCTGGCGCCGAAGAGCAAGATGATCTGGTTCAGGGCGGAATCCGCTCGGATGCTTATCAGCTTCAGTCCTGCAGGTCCAATTGCCATACCTGCCAGAAGAAATATGGCCACATCCGGAACACCTATCTTGCGTGACAGCAGTCCAGCAAGAACACCGACCGCAAGAATCATTCCGCCTGCGAGCAGCAGGTGCTTCGCGACTTCGACCGCGGCAGGTGTCTCCAAAGCTGCCCCCCAATAATAGAGCTGGTGTTCCCGCGCCTCCGTTTAGCATCGGAGGACCGTGCACCCTTCGCACGAGCGTAGGCGCCACGCAAGACGCGTCACGCGGCAGCGCTTGAAGATCCGCGATCATGTAAGATGGAAACTGCGCCCACTGGGTGGGTATGAGCAGGGCGGCCAAGGTGGCGAAGTATGACTCAATGGATCCACCCTCGATCCACCGTTCGCATTCCTGCTCGCCTTGCCGTTTACAGTGGGTGTTGCTGCTCTGGTGGCTGAGTACCTCAGGCGTCGCGGCAACCGCCAATCGTGAACATTAGTCGAGGTTCGGATCGGGCGACGGTGGTCAGAGCTGCTGGACGAGCTGAAGTGTAGAATTGAGAACATCAGTGCCATCGGTCTTGGGTTGGCGAACCGCATCACAATCACGGCGGTGAACTTTACCATCGCGATTCCACTTCTTGGACTTACGGCGGGACCTTTCATGGTACGAAGGACACGGCGAGGTCTTCGGTCGAAAATGCGATAACTACACAGCGAGTGTGAACCACCATGCTGACACCGATGTTGGCAGAATGGTACCGTGGTCGGTGTCCCTCGGCCCTCACTGGGGTCGCTTGACGCGCGCCGACGAGGTGATCGAGTAGCCCAGTTCCGTCAACGGACGTTGCTGCATATGCTCACGGGGGGTCTTGACGCCTTTCGGTCCTGGGACGAGCGCGCAAGTTGCAATGCAATATCTCTACCGCAGGATTGCAGGCATTCGAGATCGTCATGCGGAGATGCACGAGCAGGTGCCGGCCTATATTGCATCGAGCAGACCACGCAGCGGGGTTCGGGTTGGCAGTGGGTTTGTCGTTGGATCGTCTGTGTCGTTGGGAAGGTGACTTACAGTGCGTTTTCTTCCCTGGGCAGCGAATTTGCAATGTAATAAACTGAGCCAAACCGTCGGCGAGGTCTCTTGCCTTTGGGAACAAGAATATTTGTCCGTTGCGCATGGGGTCGCGGCCTTGGGTCGAACCAGCAAGGGGCCGCGTGAGTAATTGGCATTCTCCGTGCGCTGTCGAAGGGGAACGCCATGGCTATTACACAAGTCGGGCCGGTTCCGGCAAGGTTATCGGCATCGCGGTGCAAGTCACACGGTATCCGCGGGGCGCGTCGCTCCGGCCAGGGCATTCTCGCCGTCCTCGCTCTCGCTCTGCTGATCGGGGCATCTTGCCCGGCCAAGGCTGCGAGCCCAGACGGGCAGGTGACCTGGGCCGTTACGATTTCGTTGGCTTCGAGCTGGTTCGATCCCGCGGAGGCATCGGGGATCATCACACCCTATATGGTGTACTATGCTCTGCACGACGCCATGGTGAAGCCCATGCCCGCCAATCCCTTGGCGCCGGGTCTCGCCGAGTCGTGGTCCCTTTCCGACGACGGACTGATCTACGAGTTCATTCTGCGTAAGGGGGTTAAGTTCCACAACGGCGAAACGATCACGGCTGATGACGTGAAATTTTCTTTTGAACGCTATCGGGGCGCGGCGAGCAAGGCGCTTAAGGACCGCGTGGCGGCTGTCGAGACCCCAGACCCGCAGCGCGTGCACTTCAGACTGAAGGAGCCGTGGCCTGACTTCATGACCTTCTACACGAGTGCCACGGGTGCAGCGTGGGTAGTACCCAAGAAGTACGTAGAGCAGGCGGGTGAGGATGGGTTCAAAAAGGCGCCCATCGGTGCTGGCCCCTACAAGTTTGTGACTTACATTCCAGGCGTAGAGCTGACGCTTGAGGCTTTTGATCAGTATTGGCGCAAGAGCCCAAGCGTTAGGCGCATAGTTTTCAGAACAATTCCTGACGAGGCCACGCGACTGGTCGCGCTCAAACGGGGCGAAGTTGACATTGCCTACGGGCTGCGCGGCGAACTGGCCGAGGAGCTGCAGCGCACGAAAGGACTCACCACCAAGGCGATTGTCGTCGATGTTCCGTTCTGGCTCTACTTTCCCGATCAATGGGACGCAAAATCACCATGGCACGACCAGCGTGTACGGTTGGCTGCCAGCCTCGCCATCGATCGAGAGACCATCAACCAGGCACAAGCGCTCGGCCACGCGAGGATAACCGGGAGCATCATTCCGGATACCTTCGCGTACTACTGGGCCCCTCCTGCCCCCGCGTTCGATCGGGCCAAGGCCAAGGAGCTATTGGTTGCCGCAGGGTATCCTCAAGGCTTTGATGCTGGCGACTATTTCTGTGACGGCGTGTTCGCCAATCTCGCGGAGGCTGTGATCAACAATCTCCAGGCAGTGGGCATCCGCGCCAGGTTGAGGCCGCTCGAGCGGGCCGCTTTCTTTAAGGGGTACGCTGAGAAGGGGCTCAAGAACATCATCCAGGGGGCCAGCGGCGCCTTCGGCAACGCCGCCACGCGTCTTGAGGCATTCGTCGCAAAGGGTGGCGCCTACGTCTATGGTACCTATCCAGAGATTGACGCGCTCTTTGAGAAGCAGGCGGCGGAGCTCGATGCCAAAAAGCGCGGAGCGGCCCTTCGCAAGATCCAAGAGCTCGTGCACGAGCGCACTATCTACGTGCATCTGTGGCAGAACGCTGCCATTCATGGTATCGGCCCCAAGATCGGCGAATCGGGTCTCGCCCTGATAGCTGGTCATCCCTTTTCCACGCCGTACGAAGACGTGACGCTGAAGGGCAAGTAGCGGCATTACACGCCGTTTGATTCATTCATTGTCGTCTTGGTAGCTGGAAGTACGCTCCCCCGGGCGTAAGCTGGTGTGGCGCTCTGCGCCGGTGAATGGCAGAAATTGACCCCGCAACCGACCTTGCGCACCTGGGCATTTTGCGATGCTTATCAGTCGAGTCAGCCATCTGATACTCTGGTCGAGGGGCATCGCATGAGGCGGCGTGATTTCATCACACTTATCGGCGGCGCGGCGGTCGCTTGGGCGCCCGCGGCTCTGCGGGCGCAAGGGATTAGCCCTCCGACCGCCGTCGTAGTGTGGGGCATTGCGTCCCGGTGAATGTCAGCTCGCTGGGACCATCTGAATGCTGCTCAGCAGCTGTTCGAGGTCAGATGCCAAATCGGCCCGCATGCACACACCCCGAAAGATGGGCAGATCTATGCCCTCGATCATCGCGGCAACTCTCTCGCCCTCTGCGAAGGGTTGGCAGGTTGCGGAAGTCTAAAGCGACCGAGTGCTCTCTGGGGCAATCGATCTTGCGGCCCAGGTACCAGAAGCTGTTGGCGGACGCGCGCATGGCCAGATTCGATGTCGCGGTGGCCGAGGGGCTCAGGTCGCGGAGGTTATCTACGGCTGTCTTATTGGCTTGTTGGTCACATGGTTGATGTCGAATGTCTGGCCCGTAGCTTGGGCAGCGCAAAACATCAGCCAAAATGTGCGTTTGCCCTTGCAAAAATGAGTACCAGCCGCGTTCTGGGTATCGCCCCTATCATCGCCGGAGCAAGTTATCCCTTAGAATATGAGTACTCATCAGAAAAACCCATAGCGGAAAAAGCACGAAGCTCCAGCGAATGTAATAGCTACCGAATAGAAGCAGGAGCGACAGAAGGTAGCCGAGTAGAGCGAGCCAACGCCGTGCAAAGCGAACGTAGATTGCTAACGTCGATGCGGTCATCATGAACACGGCCGCCATCTTGACCATGTAGTTGTGCATGATGGTGTGTGCGCTTGCCCGGACGAAGTGGAAAGTGGCGGAGTTGACAAGTTCTTTCGGCTGCGCGTTGAAACCTATGAGGATCGCACCAACCATTGCCGCGGCGGTGAAGAGCATACCCAAGAACAATAGTCCGCTTCCGAAGAACACAGTTGCAAAGAAGCGGTCCTCCGCTTCTCCGAGACGGTCCCGCAGCACACCGATGAACCACAGGAAGGCGATCCCGGCGAATGGCACCAGGTTCAACCCGAGGGCAACAGCATTCGAATTGGTAGCGAGCCACAAGCCTGGCTCCTGAGGATCGTCCGGCACAGAATACCAGAGCAACCAGAACGCAACCATGGTCAGGACTGAAAAGAGCATGCCCGCAATTGCGGCAGCCTTGGGTGTTTTCAAGTTCTCGCGGGTGAGAACGTAAGTTTGCTGTGTCATCGTCAGCCTCGGATTGGTCCTGATCGAAGAGGCATGTCCGGATCCCAAGGTCAATGCTGGATATCGCGGATGAAGTGAATGACTAAATCCATAGGGTTTTCCCGTATTCACCAAGGAAAGGACCAGGGCCTCTATTAACGCATGCACACACGCACAAGCCAGCGACGGATCCATATCATGCTGAATTTGATGTGATGCTTTATGCGCGGAGACCCGTGTTGTCGCTCGGATCGAGTCGTTGAGTGATTCTGGGGTCTCTCGTTCCATCAGCCGTGGCTTTCCGCGCTGCTTGCCAAGCTCAATGAGACCATTGATTTCCTCCATGTGGCAACTTCCGGCCATCCATGAGCAGCGCGCACCCGAATACCAGCACGTGGGGGGCGAGCTTCGCAGCGTGCTTGCGGTAGCGTTCACTGCGTTGTCCTAGGACATCGAGGAACAAAACTCCCCGCTGATACGCGTCGATCCAATACTCCCACGCCACCTGAGCAAGATCGGAAGCGTAATGGGTCATGATCGTGCTGGAACCCACGCACCGATGGGATCTGCTACCCCTGCCTTCACGAGGGGCTTTGAGCTGTAGACAACCGGTACCCTCCTCTTGTTCAACCAAACAGCACTGCTACCGTCGGCGCACCGCCTTGAATTTTTTGCCGGCCACACCCGACTCAGCGACGCTCGCGAGCTAATTGTTCGGTTCTGTCAGGCCTATACTCGTGGACGATAGAAGCCTGCCTAAGCAACGCGGGGCTACAGTAGTGCCCGGCCGCAAGGGCACACAATATCAATGGACCTAGATCAATGGACCTAGCGTGCCTTCGTTCGAATTCAGGTAATACGACCATGCCACGAGGTCGGCAGCCCAGCACTAGGGGAGAACCCGCTAAAACCGTAGGGGAGAACCCGATAACAATCTGGATAACATCCCGGCCCTTGGGAACACGAGACGTCACGCGGCTCCACTTTGGACACCGCCGCTAATCAGGTGACGCTTTCGTGACTCGCAACGCAGAACATGCCAATCTTTGCCCGATAC
>Ga0066388_100001739_pt1 | contig 12610 bp, 8 predicted proteins | sample PanSoiMetaGPlot6_FD_64539 | JGI IMG/M metagenome (GOLD analysis project Ga0066388, IMG submission 64539) | Tropical forest soil microbial communities from Panama analyzed to predict greenhouse gas emissions - Panama Soil - Plot 6 (Hybrid Assembly) | ecosystem: Environmental > Terrestrial > Soil... | reverse complement strand
GCTCTAAGCTCACCATAGTGCGACGTTCGTCAGATCAACGACTACGCGCCAACTATTGTGGCTTCTTACTTTCTTTTGGGTGAGCAAATTCCCAAGCCGAAAAGCCGCCGGTCCTCTGTTTTTGACGACGAACGACATCCTGGATCGCCTCAGGAGTGGGTGACAAATCGATTTCGAAAGAAGACTTCAGCCAATCGCGCTTCATGCGATTAACCTCGCGGTCCTCCATGTAAACCGTTTTTCGGTTTGGCTGGGATGCAGGAAACCCTAATTCCGGATCTCCGTCCAGCACGATCTTTCCGCCGCGGTGCACGTGAAACAGGCGCAACACTTCACCGTAGGGCATCAGCTTGTAAATCGCCTCTCCCTCTCCGTCCTCAACGACAGGGTCGACATACAACGGCACCCGGGTTCTGGACTCGGAGATCACATCTCCGACGGGTCCGCCTTCCGGAAAAAAATACCCTTGGTACTCGCGATCATAGATCTCATCCTGAACCGCTTGCGCAAGTGCTTTGGTCTCCGATGGAGTCAACCTGATCTTAGTAGTGCCTTGGCCACTGGAAGGCAATGAGGCGATCAACACGAGCGAAACCGAAACAAAAATCGGAGTTTTCATCTGCGAGTTCTCCTGACTATGGTGCGACAGTGAGGTAACGCCTCCCCCCCGTCACGTCGTGGAAAGGGCCGAAGTACATCGTTCCCTTGCGGCCGTATAGAGACTTAAACTTATGCCTGCCTGTACGAAAGTGCATCGCATCGTTCGTCGTATTCGAGCGGGACCTTGCTGCCCGCAGTGAGTCATCGAGCGCTCTAGCGACGTCTTTGTTGCCGGCATTCAGATCCCTTACAGTTTCGTGGGTCAGGCTATGCGGCGCTTGTTCTCGTTCGGGGTGGCTCGATCCCAAGACCCTCTCGGCAATCTCGGCAATCGCAACCCGGGCATCGTGAAGATTTTCGGTACTGCCCGGACTACCAGGCTTTGCTTTCGGGTCCGCTCGAAGCCCTCCCGTTTCGTTGAAGATCACGTCCTGCAGTTCGACTTCTTTGGGGTTGTTCGTGCCCGGCGTTTGGCTTTGTGTTGTTTCAGCATTTGCCTCGCCTTCAGCTCCATGTATTCCGGAGTCCTCGGCCGTAAAGTTGCATTCGTTCGCTGAGTAGGTGCACAAGTGCTCGTCGGGATCTGCGAACGGTTCCCGATCGTCATCAACACTAGAGTACAGTTTCAACCTCGGTGAGATAGTTCCGGGCGCGAGATCGACACGCTTTCCGCCAAAGTAGACATATTGTTCGGAAATTGGTTCGCTTTGGGCTGCAGCGGAAAGGGATAGCAATACCAGGACCAGCAGGCTGGAGGCAATTAACTTACAACGAGCCATCAGCTATCCTTCACGTACAGACATGCCAATCCAGCCTTGGGGCGTGCCCGTTCGCACAAGGATTGTCCGCCCAAGGGCCTTGTTTAGGTTGTTGACCACCCGGGAAAGCAACGATCAAGATTCAACGTTGCGAGAACTGAGCATCCATTCTGTGTCTGCCGAGTCCCGCCACGCTGATTGCCGAACACGCTACAAGGCTTACGGTGAGGATGTCAACCGGGAAGAAGATCTTCGGGTCACTCCACTTTCGCAGGTGCTCGGATGCTCAACTTCAGAGGGAGCGCAAATAATCCCGGACGGCGATCTGCCCAAAATAGTTCGCGGCCCCCGCAGCATCCCCGTGATACAGATCGTCCTTGATCTTTGGATCCGCTCCTCTTTCTATGAGCGTTTGCACCATCGAGAGGTGACCGCGCTGCGATGCCATGTGCAGTGCGGTTACACCCTGGCCGTGCGTGGGCCCTCCGAACGTGCCCTTCCGGTCGATCGTTGCTCCGTGATCGATGAGCCACTCGACCGTCTCAATACGGTTGCAATACGCGGCCCAAGTCAGTGGCGTCCCCCGATAGGGGTCGGCATCCAGGCACGCTCCAGCTCGTTCGAGACGCGACAGCACTTCCGTGCGGCCGGCTTTACAGGCCCATACCAGCGCCTCATCCAAAACCTCTTGCGGATCGCTCGACGGGCGCCAATCGGGAAACCCGCTATGCGGACGGTAAAATCCTCGCGCCGCAAAGGCGTCTGGACTGAGCGTCTTTTCCCCGTCGAAACAGCGCTCTAAGAGATCGTCTTTTCCTAACCCGGCGGCTGCCCGCAAATTCCCGGGAGCGACCGTATAGCGGCTCAGTTCATCCGCCACTTCGCGATGACCCCAGAACAATGCGATGATCAAGGGAGTTCCACCCGAACCATGCGCGTCTGACTCAAGCTCCGCTCCGCGTTTGATCAATTCGGTGGCGATCGCAGACTGGTTGGAATAAGCCGCCTGGTGCAATGGCGTCCACCCACGATCGTTGGCATCGTTTACATCTGCGCCCGCGGTGAGCAGAGTATCCACGAACGCTGTTGCCAGATTGAGGTCCGCCTTTACGGCGAGACTCGTTGCCAGGTTCAACAGCGTATTCCCGTTGGTTCCACGTTCCTGCGCCAGCCGTGAATGCCGCCGTAGCAACGAACTCAACTCCGTGACGTCTTTTGCTTCTAAGGCGCGAAAGGCAGCGAGAAAAGGTTCGGTCGCCTCCGGGTTCGAGGACGACGCGAGCAGATTTACCCGCTGCACCAGTTCGTCCCAGCTATCGAATCCGTGCTCCTTCGCGTAGACGAGTTGTGCGTCCGCCTCGGTAAACGGTGCCTCAAGGATCTCCGCGTCCGAGCAGCCATCAAATCGCGGATGCCATGTGCGAATTTGTTCCAGCGCTGCTGGACCTGCCGAGTGCCGCGTCCGCAGAAGGCCGTGGACCCGGTCCGTGATCCACTGCACGTCAGCGACGAAGATCCGCGTATGGCGCACGTCCCGAGCAGGCTCGGAGTACGTTTTCAGCTTTGTCCAACTGGTGAACCCTTGCTCCCGCGCGATGACAAACTGCGCATCGTGCAGGGCCACGTCTCGCCGCACGCCGGCATCTTCCACACTGGCCCACCGAAGATGCTGGCCACGCAGCCGCGCAAGCGCGGCATTATTTCCGGCTCGAAGAGCCAGCAACAGTTCGCGGGCCTGTTTCTTCTGTTGTTCGAGATTCAAGATTGCCTCCTTCGTGTGCCTGGTCCGCAAGACAGGCGAAAGAGGTCCATCGGAGAGTGAACCCTGCTTTGGGTGCAGGTGGGCGCGGCCCTTGCGCGGACATGACGCGACCTGCTCGCGTCTGCGTCAGTTTAGCAGAGTCGCGCGGGAGGCCGCACGACGACGAAATTCGCTGGATTTACACAAAGGATCGCGCCGAATTGCTGGGGTGCCGTGTTGGCAGTCGCCAAAAGCATCACCCACTCCGAATGCGCGATCGCACTCTACTCCGTATTTAGAGCCACTCGCGGATCGAGTTGTGAAGCTCGGATGCCTGGCAGCAAGCACGCCAGTACTCCTATCGCTCCAAGCAATAAGACTGCTGAGAAAAAGATTCCCGGATCCACAGGAGTGGTTTCGAACAGAAGTTGCGAGAGCGCGCGGGTGGCGAGCAGCGAGATGCCGACACCGAGCACGATGCCGATGGCGACTAACGATCCTCCTTGGCGCAGCACATTTCGCAGCACGTCTTGCCGACTGGCGCCGAGAGCCATGCGGATGCCGAATTCGCGTGTGCGCTGCAATGTCACATACGAGACCACGCCATAAATGCCTAGCGCACACAAGAGGAGTGCGAGGCTCGCAAAGGCGGTCATTAAGCCGACGCTGTAGGTACGCTGGGCTAGCGTGCGAGAAACCACCTCGCGCATGACCGTGATCCGCTCTATTGGCTGGTTCGGATAAAGAGACTGAATCTTCCCCCGCATGCTATTCGCCAGCAGTCCAGGATCGCCCCCTGCGGTGCGCACGAAAAGGTTCATCGACGCAAGAACGTGAGTGGTGTCGTCCTGAGTGTAAGGCATGTAGATCGCTGGTTCGCTGGGCTGATCAAGCGCCCGCTGCCTGACGTTGGCCACTACTCCTACGATCTCCCGCGGTGGCGGCGGCCGGTTGTTTCGGCTTCCAAGCGCGAGGTAGTTTACGGTGATGCGCTTACCGATTGGATCCTGCCCTGGAAAGAAGCGCCGCGCTGCCTCCGCATTAATGATGACGACGGGCTGCGCACTCTGATCGTCATGATCAGAGAAGTAACGTCCGCGGACAAGCGATGCGCCAAGCGTACGGAAAAAGTCGGCGCTGATCCAGCAGCCCTCGGCAGAGGGAACGTGGGCCGGATCGTTTGGCCGATCGTCGAACGTCAGAGCCGCACCCATCGCGTGAGCGCCTGGCATGCAGTCGGACACAGCAGCTGAGTTCGCGCCCGGTAAGCTGGCCACTCCGCTCAGTACGCTCCGCCAAAAAGAGTACCCCTCAGGGCCGAAATAAGTCGTTCGCAAATAGGCGCTCAAGACTTTCCCCGGCTCGAATCCCAGATCGACTGACTGCACGCGCATGAGGCTCCGCACTAGCAAACCTGCGCACACGGTGAGCACCACCGCGCAAGCGATCTCCGCGACAATGAGCGCCGAGAACGGACGTCGCTGCGCCTTGCCAGTCTCTGTGCGCCCGCTGCGGAAGCCGGAAGAAAGATCGACACCTGAAAGCACACTGGCTGGCAGAATGGCGAGAAGAACGCTCGTGAGCACCACCAATCCGATACTGACAGAGACGGCAGGAACATTCAGATGCAAGCCATCCATTCGCGGCAGTGCCAGGCCAGGAATCTGTTTGACCAAGCCGACCGACATGGAAGCAAAGACGAGTCCTAACCCTCCGCCCATCACGCTTAGTAGCAGTCCTTCTACTAGTAGCTGCTGGCGAATTCTTCCCCGGCTCGCACCGAGCCCCAGGCGAAGTGCCAGCTCAGGTGAGCGTTTGACAGCTCGCGAAAGAAGCAGTGCCGCCGTGTTCATGCAGGTTACGAGAAGCACCAGCGCGACCGCAGCCATGATAATGCTGAGTTGTTTCGTGACCGGACCCACGATGAAGTCTTTAAGCGGCGTGAGTTGAACCTGTAAATCGTTCGGCTCGCCTTCTCCACGACGCAGAATGGAGGTGAGCTGCTGTTCGGCAACGCTGCGCGCTACCCCCGGCTTCAGGCGCGCGACTACATCAAGGAATTTGTTGGCGCGCCAGTTCATGAAGGGCCATGCTGGTTCAGTGGTCAACGTCAGCCACACATCAGTCTCCGGATAGAGATCCGACATGGTCGGCAGGACGCCAACGATCGTCTGCGAAGCGCCGCCGATCGTGATCATCCGTCCGATCACGTGAGGATCACTCTCTAGCTGTTCCTTCCAAAACTTCGATGAGATCAGCACCGAGCCGCTGTCGAGCACCGAATATTCTGCGGGTGTGTAGAGCCGTCCCATGATCGGGCGGATGCCCATCACGCCAAAGAATTGCTGCGTCGGGCCCGTGCATTTGAGCACCCGCGGAGCTCCGTCCCCGGTCCACGACTCCGAAAAATATCCGATTGCTGCTGCAACCTGCGAAAGCGTTGTGCCCTCGTCGCGGAAGTCCCGAAAGTCCGGCCCGGAGGCCGGCCGCCGAGCATCGCCCAGAGAGGAGGCGTGCGAGCTAACCACGTAGAGATTGCCCGGCTCGGGAAAACGCAACGGTGCGAGCAAAACGTGGGCGAAGACACTGAAGATTGCGGCGTTGATCCCGATCCCAAGAGCCAGCATCAGCACTGCGATGCTGTAGAAACCCGGTGAGCGCCGCATGCCGCGCCACGCATACCGCAAGTCCGCCAACAGATGGTCAATCGTCCGCAGCCGCAAGAACCCTGTAACCCAGTCCATCCTGGCTACCTCCGCAGCAAAAATTGCTTCCTCACGGTAGAGAGTAGGGAAGATCAAGTGCAATCACTGTACCGAAGACTTTGTTTGCGATTTCAATGGTTTGCGGTGCGAGAGGCAGTGTGTAGTGTTCAATGACGCGAACCCGCGTCCGCGAATGGACGACTACCGATAATTAATCGGAGACCTGGAGTTGAGCCGCCGGGCATCTTTTCTCCCATTCCACGCAACCACCGCGTTTGCCCATCCCTCATATTGGATGGGACAATAAAATCTATGCAAAAACCGCTCACCGCAATTGCTATTCAGTTCATCGCGGCAGGAGTGCTGCTGGCTCACGCTGCGGCGCAAAACGCTCCCGCGACCACTCCTCCGCAACCGGCCAAGCCGGCATCCACTCAGTCGACCACTGGCACTCCGAAAAGTTCGACGGCAAGCAAACCTGCCACTACCACACCGCGCACAGGGACGAGTACGACATTGACCTTGAAAACACAGAGAGAGAAGAACAGCTACGCCCTCGGAATGAACATCGGCTCCGGTTTGAAGAAGCAGGGAGCTACCGCCTCGGTCGATCCAATACTAGTTTCGCGCGGACTGCGCGACGCCCTGAGCGGCGGCAAAACTGCTATGACGGAAGACGAAATGCGGGCGGCGCTCCAGCAACTGATGACCGAGGTCCGCAGCGCGCAAGAGGCGAAGTCTCATCAAGAGGGCGCGACGGCGCGAAAAGACGGAGAAGCTTTCCTGGCGGCCAACAAGTCGAAAGACGGAGTGCAGACTCTTCCCGACGGCCTGCAATATAAGGTCCTGCAGCAAGGCAGTGGACCAAAGCCAACCGCGAACGACACCGTCACGGTGAACTATCGCGGCACGCTGATCAGCGGCAAGGAGTTCGACAGTTCCTACAAGCGCGGCCAGCCAATTTCGTTTCCGGTAGGAGGCGTAATAAAAGGTTGGACCGAAGCTCTGCAATTAATGCCCGTGGGATCGAAATGGCAGCTATATATCCCGGCAGACCTGGCCTACGGCGACCGCGGCGCCGGTTCCGACATTGGTCCGGGAGAGACTCTCATCTTCGATGTTGAGCTACTCTCGATAGGCGAGCAGAAGAAGTAATATTGCAATCTCGATTAGCATTCAGGCCGTCAGCTAGGACTGACGGCTTTATTGCGCCGGCTTTAAGACAGGTTAAGGTGTGTGAGTGAGAACCGTCATTGGGACGATAGCGCAAGTGCCAAGAGAAGGCAGCCGCGAAGCGGCGAAAGAATGCAGCCCACGGCGCAAGCCGTGGGTAACTTGCGGGGGACACAACCAGCCCCGAAGGGGCTACGACACTACTTCAGACGGACGACACATTCTCGCAGACCCTGATCTCTAGAGCGCCCGCCCCAAATGCTCTTCTGCTGAAAGATTAGCTCCAGCCAGCAACAACAACCCCGACAAGAACGCCCAGAACATCATCGTCACCGACAGCGCAAACGGTCCGTACACTTCCTGAAAGTTGAGCCATGGCAAGGCGAGAATGTAGGCGTACTTCAATGCCTCAGACAGCAAGCCCATGATGATCGCAGCCGGCAGGACGGTGCGTGCCGGAACCTTGCCATTCGGCAACACCCAGTAGATCAGGAAGAAAATGGCGATGCTCGCGGCGATCGCAAACACCTTCATTACCAGAAATCCGACGACACTTACGAATCCTTTCCCATAGCCTCGCAAGATCCATTCCATAAAAGCGACCGGGCCGGCGGTGAGACTGATCGAAAGCAGCGCCAGAGCTCCGCACGCGAAGGCCAGTCCGAATGACACCACCTGATTCCCAAGGTACGAGCGGTTGTTCTCGAACCGCCAGATGCGATTCAGCGCAACCTCAAGGGGAAGGAAGATTCCCGACGACGTAATCAGCAAGATCACCAGAGACACCAATTGCACACGCTGTCGCGAATTGACCATGGAGTTCAGGTTACGAATCACAAACTCCTGCCCGGCCGGAAGGTAGTCGCGGAGCAACTGCAAGACGACGTCATACATGACTCTCGAGTGAAAGACCCGCCGGATCAGGGTCATCATCAGCATCACAAACGGAAAGAAGGACAGGATCGCATTGGCGGCCACCGAGAAGGCAAACGTGTGCACCTCGGTGCGCATCAAGTACTTAACCGTCGAGAGGATCAGGTTGGGTGAAGGTCGCCTCAGGCGCAAAGCGGGCTTGGGCGCTGCCGGAGAGGCAGGGGTAGAGGCCGCAGGGGTGGGCGGAGTCACCACGTCAAACTAAATCCTAACAGAGCGTGACGCCGGGACCAGGACGAGCGCAAACGGAAGTTTTGCCAGTGGTTACCTGCCTGATTTCTTAATCTAAGTTAAAGTTATCGAGTATGACTGTAGGTCATGTTTCGATTCCCTTCTAATTTTTCTTGCGAAACGTTTTAGTAGTGCTTATTATCTGTTGCTCAACGCCGGAAGATTGGTCCGGTGGTGAGACCAGTAAGTGGTTGACGTTTGTTGGGTGTGGTGGAAACGCGCCAAATTGTCGGACTCCGAAAATTCCCGCTGCGGTTTTTTCTCTGCCATCGGGGATGAGGAGTCTTTTCCTTTTTGGAAGTAATTCCCTCTGCACATCGTGGACGCAACCGAAAATTCTACCGTTTCTCTGAGGGGGACTTCGATTCACTTCGAAGTGCATTCCGGGAAACATGGAGAATCATTCTTCGCGATTGGTGAAAGGAGTAGTTCCGTGAGAGAGAAAGGAACAGTGAAGTGGTTCAATGGGGCGAAAGGATATGGATTTATCCAGCGCTCTACAGGGGAAGACGTGTTCGTGCACTTTTCCGCAATCCAGGAAAACGGCTACCGCACTCTGAACGAGGGCGAGACCGTGGAGTTTGACCTGCTCAAGGGCCCCAAGGGCTTTCAAGCGGCAAACGTCGTCCGCGCATAACCTGCGAACCATTTGAGAGCCCTCCCGGTCCCAGCGGGAGGGTTTTTTATTGGACGCGGTATCGCAGCGATATCCATCCGACATTGCCTCCACCCTCAGAATGTCATCCTGAGTGGAGCCGCCACGAGCAGAGCGAGTCGCGGCGCAGTTGAAGGATCCCTACCTCGTTATCGGAGCTTTCCGTTGCCGCTTCGCATTCTTACCTGCGTCCTATTCTTCCCGCAGCGCAGTTAGCGGTTCGACTTTGGCGGCGCGGCGCGCATGCCCGATCATGGCCGCAAGTGACGCAAATGCGAGCAGGATGGCGACAAGGCCGTAGGGCACCGGATTAGTCGCACTCAAAGGTAGTGGTGCGCGTTCAAAAGCCTTCACTACGCCGCTTGAAAATCCAAATGCAACTGCGATCCCTACAGTGATCCCAGCAATCACGGGCCTTGACCCGGTCGCAAACACCACGCGCATCACGTCCCGCGGCGTTGCTCCCACCGCCACACGAATTCCGAACTCGCGCGTCCGTCTCGTCACGGAATATCCGACCATACCGTAGATGCCGAGCAATGCCAGAGCAACCGCGGTTCCCGCCACAAACAGCAACATCTTGCCGATGAGCCACCCGTTCTCCGCGTTTTCGTCGATTTGCGCGCGCAAAGTGCTGGGGACGACCAGTATCTGAGGATCAAGATCGTGAACGATGCTCCTCAGCGTTGCCGCAACAGGAGCCACATTGCCGTGGAATCGCACCAGCAGCAGGTCGCCAGCCAAAGGCTTGCTCCGCAAGGAGTACAGAGTCGGGCCGTCCGCTTCGCTGGTGTAACTGGTGTGATTGTCAGGAACGACCCCAACCACGCTGAAGCGCTTGCCATCACCCGAAACGATCGTTTGCCCAACCGCATCCTGTCCAGGCCAAAATGTTTCAGCAAAAGCACGCGACACGATGACCGCACCGCTATCGGAGTTCGTACGCGGAAATCCTTCGCCACGCACAAGCGGGATGCTGAGCGTGCTGAAGTAATTCCGTGATACCGCCATCTCCGTCGCGCTGTGTCCTTGCGCAGACGCTTGATTCGGCGATCGAAACTCGGTGCTCGCCGTCCCTCCCTCGGCATTACCGGCCAACGGCGTCGTGCTGCTGGTGGCAACGTCATCCACTTGGCTGATCGCAGCAGTGCGATCCTGCAATCTTGCTAACAAAGCCTCGGCATCGCCCGCAGAATAACTTTCCGGAAATTGGATTGGGGCAGCAACCACTTGCCGTGTTTCAAAGCCTGGCTCCATCTCGAAGATTGAAAGCACGGCTTGTGAGAACATACACGACACAACCATCAGCACCATGCAAAAGCAAACCTGCGCGACCACAAGCAAATCCCGGATGCTCCAGCGCGTCATCCTGGTCTGAGCGGTGTGCTCGTTGCCTTTCAGTGAAATCCAAACGTCCTGCTTCAAGCATTCGCTAGCGGGCGCGAGACCGGCAATGATCGACGACGTCAACGTGATCGCCGTGACGTAACTGAATACGCGCCAATCAAGCCCGAAGGGCAGATAAGGCATCTCCGGGATCAACTTGCGAAAAACTTGCGGAATTTCGAGCGCGAGTGAAATTCCCAAAACGCCCGCCGCCACAGCGATTAGAAGATTCTCCGACATAAGTTGCCGGACGACCCTCCATCGCTCCGCTCCCAGTGAGATCCGCACCGCGATTTCCCGTTGCCGTGCAACCGCCCGGGAGAGCAACAGCACTGATCCACTCGTGCAGCTGACCAGCAGCAGTAGCATCGCACCGATCAAAATCAGCAACACGATCCAGTACGCCTCCCGTCGGACACTCGGATCTTCGATCAATGCGCCGTTCGTGACCCGCACACGTTCCGTCAGATCAGAGTCTGGCAAAGAAACGTGTGACACGACTACGTTCACTTCTGCTTGCAGTTGATCACGAGTTCGACGCGGACGGAGCCTGCCCTCGAGCCACAGCGAGGGTTCGCGGTCAGCCTCAAAAATGTCAGCATTTCCGGTAAGACGATGCTGCAGAGAATACGGAACCCAGATGCCCGGGCCACGCACTCTCCCCGAAAAATTGGCAGGGACAATACCGACCACCGTAAACGGCTGTCGATTCAGCAGAATGGTCTTGCCGAGGATCTGCGGATCAGCGCCGAATCGGTCGCGCCACATCTCTTCCGCAACCACAATCACGTGCTCCTCGGTTCCGGGCTCACACTCGCCAGCGAGAAACAATCGTCCCGACAAGGCGTGCGTCAAACCATAGACCGAAAAGAAATTGCACGAGACCTCTATTGCGAGCGTGGCGGTTGAAGCATCCCCAATCAGGACTCGGTCCACGCGCCAGGCCGCCAGTTCTGCCAGTGACTGGGAACGCGCCTGAATGGCTCGATATGCCGCCGGAGAAAACTGCCCCGCAAACTCACGCGGATTTCCTCGTGACCAATATTGCGCATACAGCCGGGCGAATGTCGCCGGATCCGAATCCGTACGCGGACGAAGCAAGATTCCATTGATGATCGTAAAAATGCCGGTATTGATCCCAATCCCGATCGCAAGCGTTAATGTGACGGCAATTGACACCAATGGAGCGTTCCGCATCATGCGGAATCCGTACACGAGATCGCGAATCAGGCCATTGAGCCAGAGCACGAGGACCTCTCCGCTAAAACGAAATTCTTGGTACCTATTATCTAGGGACGGCCTCGCTGGATATTTATTACAGTCCGCACCTGCCACTCACGTCACTCAAACCGCAACGCTGACATCGGATCCACCCGGGTTGCTCTTCTCGCCGGCACCCAGACTGCTACGAGCGCGACCGCGCACAAGAAAATCGGCGTCAGAATAAACGCCATCGGATCCCACTTCTTTACGCCAAACAGGAATCCCGTCAGAAACCTTGTTAGCCAGAAGGCTCCGCCAACACCGATGACGAGGCCCACGCCCGCCAGCGCCATTCCTTGGCGAATCACCATGTTGCGAATATTTGATGCTTGAGCTCCCAGCGCCATCCTCACGCCGAGTTCCTGCGTCCGTTGCACAACCGAATAAGCCATCAATCCATAGATACCGATCGCAGCCATCAGCAACGCCGAAGCGCCGAACGAGGTGAGCAGCAGCATGTTGAACCGTTCGCGTGAGGTCGTCTCGACCACAATCTCGTCCATGCTGCGAATGTGCGCTACCGGCAGCCCGCCCGTCGCTTCGCGGACCGCGTTGGTCACGGCTGCCGTCAGAGTGTGAGGCTCCATCCGCGTGCGTACAATCCACCAGAGCGGCGCGATGCGAGAATTCAGCTCCGTGACTTTGTCGGGCATCTGCGCCACGGGGATAAACATTGTCGGCCCCGGATCTTGATTGAGTCCGCCGTCGCGCGTGTCTCCAACAACGCCGATCACCTGCCGCGGTGGTTCGACGAAGACCGGTCCCATGCCGGCTCCGATCTCCAGGCGGTCGTTCAACGGATCGCCTTTCGGCCAGAATTGTTTCGCCATGGCTTCATTGATGATGACCACACCCGGCGCTGATCCGTTGTCCTGTTCGGTGAAACTGCGTCCGCGCACGACGGGCACCTTGAACACATCAAAGTAGCTCCACGAGACGGGAAAGTATCCTGCTCCGCCCGTGTTCGGATTGTTGCCATTCGGCCGCCCCACGATATTGAAAGGCAATCCGAACCCACCCTGCAGAGGCAGACAGCACGCGGCTGCCGTGGCCGTGACGCCGGGAACTGCATTGATCCGCTCAGTGCCATCACGGATGACTTGCGCGACGCCACTGCTCTTCAGAAACCGGTCACCGCTGATCGACATGGCCATCGTGAGCACGT
>Ga0066388_100001738_pt1 | contig 12616 bp, 8 predicted proteins | sample PanSoiMetaGPlot6_FD_64539 | JGI IMG/M metagenome (GOLD analysis project Ga0066388, IMG submission 64539) | Tropical forest soil microbial communities from Panama analyzed to predict greenhouse gas emissions - Panama Soil - Plot 6 (Hybrid Assembly) | ecosystem: Environmental > Terrestrial > Soil... | reverse complement strand
GGGCAACAGCTCCGGCAGGGGGCACGCCTGCCCGCCGACCCACTCCGGCGGCAGAGGCGGGACCGGGTGGGTCTGCTGCCAGCGCCGCACCACCTCAGCGAGGGTCGGCTCAGGTGCGGCGTGACGGCCCGGCATCCCCGCTTCCCCCTTCCGCCTCGGGTCGCCCCGGGCGGGTGCGTGCGCCGGGTACTCGTGTGGCGGTGAGATCGCCGGTCCGGCCGCCACCAGCTCGGACGCTCATGACGCTGGTCGATTCGTCTCGAGGAAGGTCTTCCGTCTGGCCAGGCGTAGCCAGGTCATGGCATGGTCACTGCGCGGTCACTACGGGGCTTCGGCCGGCATAGTTACTCTGCGGGACCGCCGTGACCTACCGTGGGCGGCGACGGCGACGGAAGGGAGGAGGCCAGTGTGAGCGACCACCGGACCCGCCTCGCTCAACTGGTCGACGAGTGGAACCTGAGCCGGGACGAGGTCATAAAGAGGTTCCATCGGGCTGGACAGGAACTAATGGCGCGGCGGGAAGTGGACGAGCGTATCGATGTTAGTCCGCGTCAACTGGGTCGGTGGATGTCCGGCGAGAGCAGCGACCCGCGTCCTGCGGCTCGGCGCGTGCTCGAGCATATGTTCCAGACGACAATCGCTGAACTGCTTGGGCCGCCATATCGACATTCGGATCTGGTCAGGCCGGCGCCTGCACCGGCAGCGGTGATTGAGCGCGTTGACAACCGGGCCGCGCGTCGAGGCGCTGGGAACGTCTACCGCCTGGTGGTCGGGGAGCGTATAGAGGTGCCAAGCGCGGGGGAAAGAGAGGTGCTACTAGAGATGTCTGCTGAGCGCGCGTCGAAGTTCGCGCTCGTGGCCGGCCAGTCTGGACTCACCGCCGAAGCGGTCGAGCAGATATACGAGGATGTCCGCCGCCTCGCGGTAGCCTACCCCCGGCGGCCGCTTCCGGAGGTTCTCGGAAAGCTGGTCGACGCGCAGGACACCGTGTTCACACTGCTGGAGGCAAGGCAACGACCCGCTCACGCCAGGCAACTCTATTTCCTTGCCGGCATCACGGGTGGACTCCTTGCGAAAGCATCACACGATCTCTCGAATCCCGCTGCAGCCATGACGCATGCGCGAACGGCGTTCATCTGCGCCGATCAGGTCGACCACAATGGGCTCCGTGCATGGATACGTGGCCTGCAAAGCCTCGTGTCCTACTGGGCGCACCGGCCCCACGACGCCATCCGCTATGCGCAGTCCGGCCGGGGCTGTCTGTCAGACTCCGGGACATCTGTAGTCTGGCTGGACGTCTCTGAGGCGCGCGGCTGGGCGGCCCTTGGCAACGTCCAAGAGGCTCGGTCGGCGATCGAGCGTGCCGAGCAAGCACGCGAACGGGTCCACCCTGACGACCTCGACCAGATCGGCGGCATCTGTACGTTCGGGCGGGTGCGCCAGCTCTACTACACGGCGGACACACTGGCATGGCTGCCTTCTGAAGCAGCCACCGCCGCGGACTACTCGCTGCAGGCAGTGCAAGCCTACGGCGACGCGAACGGACCCGAGTGGGCTTTTGGAGACCAAGCAGGCGCCCACGCCGACCTGTCCATCGCGCGGATAGCACAGGGGGAGTTGGAGGGAGCGGCCGAGGCTTTAGCGCCAGTGCTGGAGCTACCACCCGAGGAACGGATCAACGGAGTCGTCGTCAGCACTCAGCGTGTATACAACGCGCTCCGCAGCACCGCCCTCCCCTCGCGCGACCTGCAAGAAGCAATAGAAGTCTTCGGCAGGACGCCCGTCGCGGCACTTCCACGCTGAGCCGATGTACCCCATCCGACTGACAGGCTCCCGCATAGCACTTCGCGAGTTTCGTACGGAGGACGCCGAAGCCGCCCTGCGTGTCGTAGGCGACGATCGCGTGACCAAGTGGCTGTCGTTCGACAGCAGGGACCAAGCAGCCACCATCAAGATGATAAGGGGAATAGTGGAGCGGGCAGGCCAGGAAACCCGCCAGGAGTACTATCTCGCCGCGACGCTCGCCGAGCACGACGAGCAACTCGTCGGATTCGCCCGCCTCGGCTTGGGAGGCGTGAAGGCCGGGAAACTGGGATACGCGATAGCCGCCGACGAATGGGGAAGGGGCTATGCCACCGAAGCAGTCCGACTGCTCGTCGACTTCGGGTTCCAACAGCTAGAGTGCCACAGAATCAGCGCAGCCATCGGCCCTGACAACGCCCCGTCAATAGCGGTCATCCGCAAGTTGGGGTTCGCCTACGAGGGCCGCCTACGGGACCACGTCCACACCAACGGAGCCTGGCGAGACAGCCTGCTCTACTCGCTCCTCGAGCACGAGCATCGGGCGGTGGTCCAGTGACGGACGGCCCAGTCGCCGATGCCGACCGTGAGTTCCTGCAGCCGTGTCGAATGGACAACAGAGAAAATCAACGGCGACGCGCGCCGCTTCTATAATTCGCTCGGCTTCTCAGTCAACAACGGAAAGGTCTGGTACTGCGTCGAGACGCGACCGGACCCCACCGTTCAACCCTCCTACCAAAGCTGTGCGCCCACCCCGCGGGGCACGCGGCCCTGTGGCCGTCCAGTGGCTCGCCGAGACGCCGACTGGTCACGACACCCCAGCGGGCTGACCGCGTGACCACAGCATCGGGCGGCACGCATACGACCGACTACACATCGTCAAGGACGATATATGTTATTTTCGTCACCGAGACGCCCCGTGGACGACGAAGCCGCCGGTGGCATGGGTCTGGTAGGCGTGCACCCGGCGGGTCGTTCAGGAGGTCGGGGAAACGATGTCCTCGGACAACGGTGCGATAGTCTCCATGATGGTGTCCGCCGTGTCGCTCGGCACTCCGGCCGTGGCCAGCGCCTCGCGTAGGTACTTCGCCACCAAGTCGAAATGTACCCGGTTGATACCCAAACCCCGGTGTACGGCCTTCATTGGCTGCCCCGAGTACTCGTTCGGACCACCAAGGGCGGCAGCGAAGAACTCTACCTGCTTTCCCTCGAGCCGGGACATGTTGGATCCTACGAAGAACGGCGCCAATTGCGAGTCCGCCAACACCCGCCGGTAGAAGTCGTCCACCACGGCGATCAATGCTTCCTGACCGCCGATCCGTTCGTAAATACTTGCCACCTCAGTCCTCCTACCTCGGGAGCAGTCTCATAAACTATCCATCGCGGGGTGATTTGGCAGCATTGTACCGATGCTACGGGTCTCGCAGGATGCTTTGGCTCGGCGAGGGGGTGTGGCCTTGCTCACGGGTTCGATGAGGTGCGGAGGGCTTGTGGCAGAGAGTCCGGTCGACCCTGAATCTGGTTCGATGTGCCGGTGGGCCGGGCGGCAATGTACCGGAAGCGCGGCCGATGGTTACGGGATGCTCGACGACCTCGTGCCCGTCGGCCCTGGTCGTCTTACGCACTGTGCCCGGTTGCTGTCCGAGGCCGTCCGCCGACGTGGTTCGTCGTCCTCGCCGTGCGACGCAGGCCCGCTTCGGCCCCGCGCTGCGGATGCGCATTGACGTCCGAGGCGCTCGGGGCTGAGTCTGCCGCGGTCGTGCTTGGCCGCGGTCCGCGTGTGGATCTAGCGCCGCACCCGCGCCCCGCGGCCGTCGGTCAGTGGCCGGCTGAGGGTCGTCGCCGCCGCCTTGACCGGCCGATCAGATGAAGCATTGTCGATCCGCAGCGGGCGACCAAGAGGCAAGGCAAGGAGGTCTCACTCCTTGCCACTTTTAACGTATAGCGCGCTGGGGGGCTTGCGGCAAGACCCGGGTCGTTCTGCAGAATCGTTGGCTGGACCAAGAACGGACGAAGACGCCGGTGATTCGGCCGGCCGGTGCAGGGCAGCGGAGCACGGCAGCCTGGGAGGTGTCGCGGTGAGCGAGCGGTACGTGTTGGGTCTTCACGAGGTTGACCAGATGCAGGTCGCGGTCGTTGGCGGCAAGGGCGCGCACCTGGGGGCGCTGTCGCGGATCGAAGGCATCCGTGTGCCGGCTGGTTTTTGCGTGACGACCGACGCGTTCCGGCGAGTCATGGCGGAAGCGCCGTCGGTCGATGGTCGGCTCGGTCAGCTGTCGCGCCTGGACCCGGATGACCGGGAGGCGGTCCGCACGCTCAGCGCGGAGATCCGCCGGACCCTCGAAGGGGTCGCCATCCCGGGTGATCTCGCGGCGGCGATCACCCGCGCTCTGGCCCGGCTCGGCGAGCAGGCTGCCTACGCCGTCCGGTCCAGCGCGACGGCGGAGGACCTGCCGACAGCCTCCTTCGCCGGCCAGCAGGACACGTACCTGAACGTCGTGGGCCCGGCGGCGGTCCTGCGGCACGTCAGCCGGTGCTGGGCTTCGCTGTTCACCGAGCGGGCCGTGACCTACCGCCAGCGCAACGGCATCGACCACCGTAGGGTCCACATGGCCGTGGTCGTGCAGCAGATGGTCTTCCCGCAGGCGGCCGGCGTCCTGTTCACCGCCGACCCCGTCACGTCCAACCGGAGGGTCGCCTGCGTGGAGGCCAGCTTCGGCCTCGGCGAGGCCCTGGTCTCCGGCCTGGTGAACCCGGACGTCTACAAGGTGCGCGACGGCGAGGTCGTCGCCAAGGCGGTCGCCGCCAAGCAGCGTGCGGTTCACGCCTCGCCGGCGGGCGGGACGCAGGAACAGGCGGTCGACCCGCAGCGGCAGGAGGAGCCGGCGCTGACGGATGCACAGGTCGTCCGGCTCGCGCAGCTCGGCCGGCGGATCGAAGCGCACTTCGGCCGCCCCCAGGACATCGAGTGGTGCCTGGTCGACGAGGGCTTCCAGATCGTCCAGAGCCGGCCGATCACCACGCTGTTCCCCATCCCCGAGTCCGGCGACCGGGAGAACCACGTCTACGTCTCCGTCGGTCACCAGCAGATGATGACCGACCCCATGAAGCCCCTCGGGCTGTCCTTCTGGCAGATGACGACCCCCGCGCCGATGGCCGAGGCCGGCGGCCGCCTGTTCGTCGACGTCACCCAGAGGCTGGCCTTGCCGGCGAGCCGCGCCGGCCTCCTGCAGGCTCTGGAGAGGTCCGACCCGCTGACCGGGGACGCGCTGGCGACCATCCTCGAGCGCGACGGCTTCATCCGGCCGCTGCCTGACCAGGGTCCCCCCGGGCCACTGTTCGGTGGCGCGCCAGCCCCGGTCGAGACCGATCCGGCCATCGTCACCGAGCTGATCTGGCGCAGCGAGGCATCCATCGCCGCCGTGAAGCGCGACATCAAAGCGAAGTCCGGACAGGCGCTGCTCGACTTCATCCGGGCGGACATCCAGGAGCTGAAGCGGATCTTGTTCGATCCGCAGAGCCATCAGGTGTTCATGTCGGCGATGGAGGCCACGTGGTGGCTCAACGAGCAGTTGGAGGCGTGGCTGGGCGAGAAGAACGCGGCGGACACGCTCACGCAGTCCGTGCCCCACAACGTCACCTCGGAGATGGGGCTGGCACTGCTCGACGTCGCCGACGTGATCCGCCCGCATCCGGACGTGGTGGCCTTCCTGCGGCACGTCGAGGACGAGGGCTTCCTGGACGAGCTGCCCAGGCTCGCGGGCGGGCGGGAAGCGCGAGCCGCCATCGTGGCCTGGCTCGATAAGTACGGCATGCGCTGCGCCGGCGAGATCGACATCACCCGGCCGCGCTGGAGCGAACGGCCTTCCACGCTCGTGTCCATGATTCTCGGTAACGTCAAGAACTTCGAGCCGGGCGAGAGCGGACGACGCTTCGAGCAAGGCCGGCAGGAGGCGTGGAAGAAGGAGCAGGAGCTGCTGGAGCGCCTGCGGGCACTGCCGGACGGAGAGCAGAAAGCCGAAGAGACAAAACGGATGATCGACCGGGCCCGCACCTTCATCGGGTACCGGGAGTACCCCAAGTACGGCATGGTCAGCCGCTACTTCGTGTACAAGCAAGCCTTGCTGGAAGAAGCCGAGCGCCTCGTGCAGGCCCACGTACTCCGTGCGAAGAAAGACATCTTCTACCTCACGTTCTCCGAGCTGCACGACGTGGTGCGCACGAACCGCGTGGACGACCAGCTCATCGGCCGGCTCGAGGACGAGTTCAGATCCTACCAAGCGCTCACGCCGCCCCGGGTGCTCACATCCGATGGCGAGGTCATCGCCGGGACTTACCGACGCGACGGTTCACCGGCCGGCGCGCTGGTCGGCCTACCGGTCTCCGCCGGCACCGTCGAAGGGCGGGCCCGCGTCATCCTGGACATGGCACGGGCCGATCTCGAACCGGGCGACATCCTCGTCACGGTAAACACCGACCCCGCCTGGACGCCCCTCTTCGTCGCCATCGCAGGCTTGGTGACCGAGGTCGGAGGACTGATGACCCACGGCGCAGTGATCGCACGGGAGTACGGATTGCCGGCCGTCGTCGGTGTGGTAGATGCCACCCGACTGATCCCCGATGGGCAGCGGATCCGCGTGCACGGAACCAACGGGTACGTCGAGATTCTGCCCTGACCGACCACACCGAGAAGGCCGTCCGTAGCTTCTGGCAGTCGCCCGCTCCTGGACCCCAGCGAAACGCCCGTCTCCAGGTCCCACACCCGCACCGTCGCGTCGTGGCCGACAGAGACGGCGATCGGTCGAGTGTTCGACGTACTCATCGACCATTGCTGTGCTTCAGTCGTCATTCAGAGAAGATTAGAGGTCGGACGGGTCGCAGCTGTAGGGCGTGCCGCGTGCCGCGCGCCCTCCTTCGTGTCCATGGGCATGCCGGCGACCGCAGCCACCCGTCGTAATCCAGACCGGGTGACGCCTCGACCGTGATGTCGCGTTGGCTGCGGCACCGGGTCGCCGACCCCGGCGTCGTCGGTCAGGCCACCGCGCCTGATGGATCGCGTTGTTCCGGCGCGGTCTCGTCATACTGGGCCGGGCCTGTTCAGAGCGACGGTGGGGGTGCCGGTGCCTGCGCTAGTGATCGCGGTATTCGGTCTCGTCGTCGTCGCGTACGTCTCGGTGTCTCGCCGGTTGGAGCGATGGCACATCACGGCGCCGATCGTCTTCACGCTCGTTGGGACAGTGATCGGGTTGGTGGCCGCGGAGCCGCCGGAGGCCGCCCAAGTGCACCGGCTGGCGGAGCTGACGCTGGCGCTGATCCTCTTTCGGGACGCGGCACAGGTGCGGCCGCGCCAGCTCCAGTCCGACGCGGCGGTCTGTGCGCGGCTGCTGTTGCTCGGCCTACCGCTGACGATCCTGTTCGGGTTCGTGGTGGCACGCCTGCTGATGCCGGGGATTGGAACGTGGCTGGCCCTGCTGGTCGCCGCCGCGCTGGCGCCGACCGACGCCGGCCTCGGAGCGGCGACCGTGCTCAACCCGGTCGTGCCGGTCCGCATCCGGCGGATTCTCAACGTCGAAAGCGGGCTGAACGACGGACTGTCCACTCCCGTCGTCCTGTTCGCCATCGCGGCGGCCGGCGGCGCCGAGGCGGGGTCTGCGGGGACGTTCGGCGCGGCGGTCGCGGAGCTGGCGGTGGGCGTGCTCGTCGGCGTGCTGGTCGGCGCGGGGTGCGGTCGCCTGCTGTCATCGGCGCAGCGCTTGGCCCACATCGGGTCGGGACTGCTCTCGGTGGGCACCCTCGCCGTCCCGCTGGCCTGCTACTACGGGGCGATCGCGATCCACGGTAACGGCTTCGTCGCGGCCTTCGTGGCTGGCATCGCGTTCGCCGCCGCCTTCCTGGCGGCGGCCACCCCGACGCCTTCCGGGCGCCCTGCGGATGAGCAGGCCCTCGAGTTCGCCGAATGGACCTCGACGGCTCTGGGCTACGCCGTCTGGGCACTGTTCGGCGCAGTTGGCGTGGCACGCCTCGGCACCGTGGACGCGTGGCGTGGTCCGGCCTTCGCCTTCCTCTCGCTCACCGCGCTGCGGATGATCCCCGTCGCGTTGGTCCTTGTCGGCAGCCGCCTCAGAAGCCTCACCGTGCTGTACATCGGCTGGTTCGGGCCGCGCGGCCTCGCCTCCGTCGTGTTCGCCCTGATCGCCGTGGAGACGCTGCTCGCCACCCCGGAACTCGAGGCGGCCATCGGGACCGTGACCATCACCGTCCTCCTCAGCGTCGTCCTGCACGGCGTGACAGCCGGTCCCTGGGCCAGAAACTACGGCCGCTGGGTCACCCGTACCGGCCCGGCTGAGGAGCTCAGGCTCGGGTAGATCGAAGATCCACCGCTGCGAGCGTGTCAGAGCCGGGTTCGCCGACGCCGTGGCTGCGCGTGGTCACTGACGCCGAGGGGTCGGGCACGGCGATGGCGCGTACGAGCTGCACGGTCCGAGGTCGCAGGTCAGCGTGGGCGGGCGGTCGGACTGGGAAGGGCGGCTGTCCGGCCATGTGGTGATCGCCCGACGAGGTGCTCGGAGGCGAAGGCCAGCGCGTAGGGGGTCTCGGCTCTTGCCCCTCGCCAGGTGTGGGTGGCGCCGGGAACCTGTGTGAACAGTGCCATCTGGTTTCGCTGGGTGAGCATGCTGGCGAGCGTGCGAGCCTCGTGCTGCTGCGAGTCCCGCGTGCCGGCGAGCAGGTCGACGGCCATCGAGTGGTGGAAGGTCATGCCGAGGATGTAGTGGCTCGGCGAGTTGGCCAGCCACTGCGCGCGGCTACCGCCGAGCAGCGTGCGGGCCTGCTCCCCGGGGTCGCCGTAGGGCATCTCGCTCATGATCACCGAGTAGGTGTCCTGGTGGCGCAGGCCGAGGTTGAGGGCGCCGTAGCCGCCGCTCGACACGCCGCCGATGGCGCGGCCGGAGCGGTCGGCCACGGTGCGGTATCGGGCGTCGATCGAGTGAACGACGGTGCGGGTGAGGTAGGTCTCGACCTGGGGACCGCCGACCTGGTTCAGCATCTCGGAGTCGTGCAGCCAGCCCCCGCTGGCGTCCGGGGCGACCACGATCATCGGCTGGACCAGACGTTCGGTGATCAAGGTGTCCATGACGAGTTGGACCTCGGCGCCCCGGAACCAGTCGATCGCACTGCCGGGGTAGCCGTGGAGCAGGTAGACGACGGGGTAGCGGCGAGCGGCGTTGCCGGGGTCGTGGTAGCCCGGAGGCAGGTAGATGTAGGCGGTGCCCGGCCGCACGCCGAGGGCGGGATCGCCGATTGCCAGCTTCTCGATTCCGGACGGGTCGTGTGTGCCCGGGACGGCTTCGGGTCCTTCGGGTAACGCGCCGAACAAGCTGGGCAGGGTCGGGACGTAGCCGACGTAGACGTTCAGCCAGGCCAGTCCGGTCAGGACCGCCAGGGTGGCAAGCCAGCCGGCCAGCGCTGCGCTGCGCAGGACGCGATACCGGATCCGAATGCCGGCACGGTGACGCCGCCGGAACCTCCAGGCGGCCACGGCGACGGTGGCGACGAGCAGCGCGGCGAGGCCGGTGCCGAGCCAGGGGCTCTCCAGCGGTCCGCGGGAGGCGAGCCAGTGCAGTAGCTGCGGCGGGAGGTGGGTCGGGCGTGTGACGCGTCGCGGTGCGACCCCGGTCGCTCCGGCCGGGTGGTGTGGCACCCGCGCCGACCTGATGGCACCGAGACCGATGCGGCCGACGCCGGAGCCGTGTGGACCAGGCCGTCCCAGGTTCATCTGGCGCCTCCACCGCGGCTCGATGACATGACTGTGAAACTCGAACGATGAGAGCGGGATGAGAGCTGGCGATCTTCACCCGTCGGCGCCGGCGGCCCTCAGTGGCCAGGGTCGAGCCGGTAACCGGCGCCTCGCACGGTCCTGATCGTGTCGCGCCCGAATGGCCGGTCCACCTTGTCCCGGAGGTAGCGCACGTACACGTCGACCACATTGGACCCGCCGTCGTAGGCGAAGTCCCAGACGTGGTCGATCAGGTAGGTCCGGCCGAGCACCTCACCCGGCCGCCGCATGAACTCCTGCAGCAACGCGAACTCCTTGGGCGAAAGCGGGATCTCCGTCTCGCCGCGCATCACCGTCCGGGTGATCGGGTCCAGCCTCAGGTCGCCGGCCTGGAGTACCACTGGACGCTTCAGCGGATCGCGCCGGGTCAGCGCCCGGACCCGGGCGAACAGTTCTGCCAGCGCAAACGGCTTGGTGAGGTAGTCGTCGGCTCCGGCGTCCAGGCCGCGAACCCGGTCCGGCACCGCGTCACGTGCGGTCAGTATGAGCACCGGCGCCCACCGGTGCTCTGCGCGCATCTGGCGGCACACCTCGAACCCGTTCGGGGGCGGGATCATCGCGTCGAGCACCACCGCGTCGTAGTCGTTCTCCCGCACACTCCACAGCGCGTCCTCGCCGTTGCCGGCGGTGTCGACGGCGTACCCCTCCCGCTGCAGGCCTCGGACCAGCAGCGCCGCCATCCCCCCGTCGTCCTCTACGACGAGCAGCCGCATGACCCCAACCTAGAAGGACCTGGGACAGCGCGCCGCGGGTCCGTGAGCCCCGTGAGCCCCGCCAGGCCGGCTCGACACCGCGCCTGGTAGGAGAAGGTGTCGCCGGACCTCACGGCGCCATGTTGGGTGAGGACAGATGAGAGAACTGTGAGAGGCCGACAAGCCGGCGGCGGAGCGACGATCGGATCTGACGACAGCTCGGTGAGAGGACTGGGACGAGGCGGGGTGAGACCGTGCGACTGATGCCGCGCTCCATACGGGCCCGCGTGACGCTGGTATCCACGATCGGGGCAGCCGCGGCGCTGGGGCTCTGCCTGGCCCTGCTGTACATCACGCTGGACCGGCAGCTCACCGCGGCACTCGACGCCGGCCTGGTCGCCCGCAGCGACGACCTCGTCGCCGCGCTGGGCGCCGCCGACCTCGGCGTGGTCTCCAGGGACCCGCTCGCGCAGCTGTACACCTCCACCGGCACGGTGCTCGCCAGCTCACCGTCCCTCGCCGACCGGCGACTCCTGCCTGCCGAGCTGGTACGGCGCACCGGCGCGCAGACACTCCAGACACGCTGGCAGCCCTCGCCGCGCGCCGGCCCGACAGGGGCGGCATGGCCGGTGCGGGTGCTCTCCCGGCGGTTCGACGGACAGGTGCTGAGCGTCGGAGTGTCGGTCGAACCGTTGCGGGACGCCCAGCAGAGACTCCTCGCGGTCCTCCTCGTCGCCGCGCCGGTCCTCGTCGGCGTCCTCGCCACGACCAGCTGGCTCGTCGTCCGGGCGGCACTGCGGCCTGTCGACGCGCTGACCCGGAAAGCCGCCGCGGTCTCCTCGCTCGACGCCGACCGACCACTGCCTCCGGTGCCCGGGGACGACGAGATCGCTCGGCTGGCGAGCACCCTCAACAGCATGCTGGCCCGGCTGCGGGTCGCCTTCGAGCGGGAGCGTGCCTTCATCGACGACGCCAGCCACGAGCTGCGCAGCCCCATCGCCGTGCTGCGCGGGGAGATCGACCTCGCGCTGTCCGTGGCCGGCGAGCCCGCCGAGCTGGACCAGTCGCTGCGGGCCGCTCGCGGGGAGGCCGAGCGGCTGTCCCGGCTGGCCGAGGACCTGCTGCTGCTCGCCCGGGAGCGGGCCGGGTCGCTGGTCGTCCGGCACGAGCTGGTGGACCTGCTCGACCTGGCCACCGCCGAGGCCCGCCGGCTGCAGCCGGTGCTCGGGCTGCGCATCCAGGTCACCGGCGACCCAGCTGTGGTGCGCGGGGACACCGAGCGGTTGCGGCAGCTGCTGGCCAACCTCGCACACAACAGCGCCGCCGCCGGATCGACGACCGTACGGGTCCACCTCACCAGCGGTGGGGCATCGGCCGCGCTTGAGGTCGCCGACGACGGACCCGGTTTCCCGCCAAGCCTCCGCGACTCGGCGTTCGACCGGTTCGTCCGGGCCGACCATGCCAGAACGCGGGGCGCGGCCGGGGCGGGACTGGGGCTGTCGATCGTGCGCGCCGTGGTGGCCGCCCACGGCGGCACGGTAGCGGCCCGCAACGGCGAGCCGCTGGGCGGAGCGGTGGTGACGGTACGGCTGCCGTTGGACTGACAAGTGCCGTTGGACTGACAAACCGGCCGTAATTTTCTACCGCTTCTCACCGCGACGGCTACCCCCGAACGGCAGGTGGGGCACGGTGAGGAACGCCTCGGCTTCCAGCATCGCGAGGGCGACCCTGGGAATGTCGCGGGCCGCGGGGTAGACGACGTACCGCGGCTGCCAGCCTGGCCGGAACTTGGCGTTGAACCGGTACAGGCTCTCGATCTGGAACCACCGGGAAAGGAAGAGCAGCAGGCGGCGCCACAGCCGGGTCACCGGCCCGGCACCGAACCTCTCGCCGCGCTCCAGCGCCGAGCGGAAGGCGGCGAAGTTCAGCGAGACGCGCTTGACGCCCAGATCGGGCGCCGCGTACAACGCCGCGACGATGAGCAGTTCGTTGACGCCTGGGTCGCCGGCGTGGTCGCGACGCATCAGGTCCAGCGACAGCCCGTCCGAGCCCCACGGCACGAAGTGCAGAAGCGCTCGAAGGGTGCCGTCTCTGCGGGCCGTGGCCACGACGCTGTCGCCGTCTGCTGGATCGCCGAACCGGCCGAGCGCCATCGAGAAGCCACGCTCCACTTTCGCGGCGCGCCAGGCCGAGACCCGCTGGCGGATCAGGTCGCGTTCGGCCTCGGTGAGGTCGCTGACGCGCCGGACGTCGCAGCTGTACCCGAGCCGCTCCACCCGGTGGACCATTT
>Ga0066388_100001737_pt1 | contig 12617 bp, 10 predicted proteins | sample PanSoiMetaGPlot6_FD_64539 | JGI IMG/M metagenome (GOLD analysis project Ga0066388, IMG submission 64539) | Tropical forest soil microbial communities from Panama analyzed to predict greenhouse gas emissions - Panama Soil - Plot 6 (Hybrid Assembly) | ecosystem: Environmental > Terrestrial >... | reverse complement strand
CGCCAGGAAAGCGAACGCGGCCGCAACGCTCACCTGCCCGGATGGGATCGGGCGCGAGCGCGTGCGCTCGACGAGCGCGTCGAGGTCGCGGTCGACGATGTCGTTCCAGGTGCAACCGGCGCCCCGCATCGCGAATGCGCCGACGAAGAACAGAACAACGTGCCAGAGATTGACCTGCTCACGCGCCGCCACGGCGGCAAGACCCGACGACCACCAGCATGGCAACAGCAACAGCCACGATCCGATCGGGCGATCGAGTCGCGCGAGACGCAGATACGGGCGCGTCCACGCCGGCGCGAGGCTGTCGACCCAGTTTCCGGTTGAATCGGCGACGCGTCCGGCACTAGTGCCCCGTTTCCGAAGTTCGTGATACATCTCAGCATACTCTGACACGAACTTCGGAAACAAAAGGGGCACTAGCAACTCTATGATCCTAGTGCCGCTTTTCGATTTGAAGTTCCTAACCGAGTTTGCTGCAGGTGGTGTAGGAACTTCAAATCGGCGGCACTAGCGCGTCATCGCGACAGGACGTTGCCGCTGAGGGTGTCGAAGGCTCCACTGCCAGTGCTCGACTTGGAGCTCTCCGGCATCACCGGGCCCGCCCCCAGCGCATCGCTCAAGCTCGGCCCGGCCGGACGCGGCCCTTGCGCGGCGGCGTCGCAGACCTGCTTGCCGACCTGCCCGGCCTTGGCGTGGCCGTCCTTGGCCTGCTTGATGGCATCGGGCGGAACGCCGCAGGTCCGGCTGTTGTCCTCAAGGCCCTTGATGAACTTGGCCTCTGCAGCCAGGAAGCTCTTGAACAGCTTGCAGGCATCCTGGACGGACGCCTTGCGCTCGTTGGCCTTCTGGATGGCCATGCCGTGCTTCTGCGTTTCGTCACGCAAGGTCAGGAGATCGCGGCACGCGGGCGGCGGACCCGCCTGCTGCGGCGGCGGAGCCCCGAAGCCGCCAGGCGCGCCGCCTGGCATCCCTGGCATTCCGGGCATGCCGCCGAACTGCGCATGGGCGCCAAGGTGGGCGACAAATGGAGCCGCAACCACGACGGTCGCAAACAGAAGGGTCCGGCAGAGCGTCATGGCACTTCCCCTCTCTCCCCAACCGATTCGGCCGTATGAATCTTCGCCCCAGCTATATTATCAGGCTTTTGAATCGGGCGATAAGACGGCAAATCATTAATTTGACACCGGAGCGAATCAAAAGCCGCAGGTCACCGAACGCATGCCAGCTTACGATTTCCGCAACCCGCGGCTCTACATTGAAGCCCCGCTCACCGGCGGCCAAGGGCTCGGCCTGCAGCCGGCGCAGACGAACTACCTGCGCAACGTGCTTCGCCTCAAGGCCGGCGCCTTTGTGCTGGTGTTCAACGGCCGCGACGGCGAATGGCGCGCAACGCTGACCGACAGCGGGAAGCGCGCGCTGGCGCTTGAAATTGGCGAGCAAACGCGGCCCCAGACGCGGCCGCTCGACCTGCACTATCTGTTCGCGCCGCTGAAGCACGCGCGGCTCGACTACATGGTGCAGAAGGCCGTGGAGATGGGCGTCTCGCGCCTGCAGCCGATCCTGACCCGCCATACCCAGGTCGCACGCGTCAATCTCGATCGAATGCGGGCAAACGCGATCGAGGCGGCCGAGCAGTGCGGCATCCTGACGCTGCCCGAGATCACCGCGCCGGCGAGCCTTGCCCACATGCTGGCCGAGCGCGAGCCCACGCGCCTGCTCGTCTTCTGTGACGAGGACGCCGAGGTTAAAGACCCGGTGGCGGCGCTTGCCGGCGCCCGCCCGCAAGTGGCTCCGCCCGCGCTCGCGGTTCTGATCGGGCCCGAAGGCGGGTTTGCGGCGGATGAGCGCGGCGCGCTGTTGCGGGCGCCAAACATAGTGCGGCTCGCGCTTGGGCCGCGCATCCTGCGTGCCGATACCGCGGCGGTCGCGGCCCTGACGCTGGTGGCGGCAGTCCTTGGGGATTGGCGTTAACCATTTCCCGTTCACACGCCAGTCACGCTGAACAAGCCATTAATCGCATACCCGCGACGGCATCGAATTCCTAACCGGCACGTGCTAAAGCGCTGCCGCCAAAGGCTTAAACCTTAATTGCGCAACATGACGAGTCGACCAGCAAAGCCCCGGGAGGCGGCGCGCGACGCGCGCGCCGAAGCGCTCGTCGCCTCGTTCGAGCGCGCCGGCTATACGCGCCTCACGCCCGCCATCCTCCAGCCGGCGGAGCCGTTTCTCGACCTTTCCGGCGAGGACATCCGCAAACGGATGTTCCTCACCACCGATCCACACGGCCGCGAGCTCTGCCTGCGGCCAGACCTCACCATTCCGGTCTCGCGCGACTATCTGGCGTCGCCTGCAGCCGGCCGGGCGCAAGGGTTCTGCTATCTCGGACAGGTCTTCCGGCATCGGCAGGATGAATCGAGCGAGTTCCTGCAGGCCGGCATCGAATCGTTCGGGCGGCCGGATATCGCGGCTGCCGATGCCGAGATGCTCGCGCTCGGGCTCGACACCACGGCGCACTACGGCCTCGCGGCGCCCGACATCAGCATCGGCGACGTCGGGCTGTTTGCCGCCCTGATCGCGGCACTTGACCTCGCGCCCGCCTGGAAGCGGCGGCTGATCAAGGACTTCAACCACAAGACTTCGCTCGCGCAGGATCTGGAGCGGCTGACCCTTTCGGCCGCGCACGCAAGGCCCGAATATCAGGGTGTGCTGGCGGCACTCGCGGGCTCCGACCCCAAGGGCGCGCATGCGCTGGTGACCGATCTTCTCTCGATCGCCGGCATCTCGGCGGTCGGCGGCCGCTCGGTCGGCGAGATCGCGGATCGCTTTCTCGAGCAGGCCGCGCTCGGGGCCCAGACCTCGCTGCCGCGCGAGACCCGCGCGCTGATCGAGCGTTTCCTCGCAGTCGCGGGCGACCCCGACGAAGCTGCCGCCGAGCTGCGCGCGGTCGCGAAGGACGGCTCGCTCAAGCTCGACGCGGCACTCGACCTGTTCGAGAGCCGCACCGGCTTCCTGGCCGCGCGTAGCGTCGACGTGCGCCGCATCAAGTTCTCGACCGCCTTCGGCCGCGGCCTCGACTACTACACAGGCTTCGTGTTCGAGCTGCACGATCCGGCTGGGCGCGCGGCGGGCCAGCTCGTCGCTGGCGGTCGCTATGACGGGCTGCTGACCAGGCTCGGCAGCAAGAAGCCGATTCCGGCCGTCGGCTTCGCCGCTTGGATCGAACGCCTCATCGCCTGCGGAGGCGCCGCATGAGCGCGCCGTTCATCATCGCGGTGCCGGCCAAGGGGCGGCTGCAGGAGAACGCTGCGCGTTTCTTTTCACGCGCCGGGCTCGAGCTGATCAAGCCGCGCGGCGCACGCGACTATCGTGGCACGATCGCGGGCCTGCCAGGGATTGAAGTCGCTTTTCTTTCGGCCACCGAGATCACCGAGCTGCTCGGCCAGGGCATGGTGCATTTCGGCGTCACTGGCGAGGACCTGGTGCGGGAGATGATCCCGGATGCCGACAGCAAGGTCATCCTCATCGACGGGCTCGGCTTCGGTCACGCCAATGTGGCGGTGGCGGTTCCGCAGGCTTGGATCGACGTCTACTCGATGGCCGACGTCGATGACGTGGCGACCGCGTTCCGCCTCAAGCACAATCGCAAGCTCCGCGTCGCCACCAAGTACATCAATCTGACACGCGACTTTTTCTCTGCACATGGCATCACAGACTATCGCATCGTCGCGAGCTCGGGTGCGACCGAAGGCGCGCCCGCAGCCGGCACCGCCGAGCTGATCGTCGACATCACCACGACCGGGGCGACGCTTGCCGCCAACGCGCTCAAGGTGGTCGATGACGGCGTGATCCTGCGCTCGCAGGCTAATCTCGTTGCCGCGCGCTCGGCGCTCTGGGGCGAGAGCGAGCGGGCGGCGGCCCGGCTCGTGCTCGATCGCCTGGCTGCCGAAGCCCGCGGCCGCGCGTTTCGCGAGGTGCGCGCCCGCTTTGCCGGCGCCAACAAGGCCTTGCTCGGTCAGGCGCGCGAGCGGTTCGGGATCGTGTTGCCGTTCGGCGACGCGACCTCGTCCGGGATGGTGACGCTGCATTGCCCGCCCGCGCAGGTGCACGCGCTCGCGACCTTCCTGCGCGAGCATGGCGCCGAAGCCGTGACGGTCGCCGATCTCGGCTACGTGTTCGCACGCGACAATCACCTGTACGCGAAGCTCGAAGCGGGGCTGGCGTCGTAGCCCGGATGGAGCGTCAGCGGAATGCGGGATCGGCTTTGCCAAATTGCATGGCCGACCCGCATTCCGCTCACGCTCCATGCGGGCTACAGTCCGCACCCCCGTGTTGACAACAACAACCATAGAAACACGCTCCTCCTGGATCGTGGCTTCAGTTTCCGTCGCGCTCCTATCGCTGTCGTTCGGGGCGCTGTGGATCACCGCCGTCGGCCTCAAGTCCATCGCCGCCGACCTTGGCGGCGCCCGCTCGGCGCCGTCGCTCGCCAACTCGCTGGCCTGGTTCGGCTCGTCGGTCGGCGGCATCGCCATGGGCCGCCTCGCCGACCGCTACGGCATCCGCTGGACCGTCATGTTCGGCGCAGTGTCGATCTGCATTGGCCTGTTCATCTCGACGCTCGGCGAGCCCTGGCAGCTCTATGTCGGCCACGGCGTCTTTATGGGTTTGCTTGGCAATGCCGGGCTCAACGCGCCACTCTACGTCTATGTCTGCCGCTGGTTCGACCGGCGGCGCGGCTCGGCGCTGGCGCTGATCTCGAGTGGCGCCTACGTGGCTGGCACGCTCTGGCCGCCGATCTTCGAGCGCGCGATCGCGCTCGCGGGCTGGCGGCCGACCATGATCGCTTATGGGCTGTTCATGGTGGCACTCATCGTGCCACTGGCGCTCGTCTTCCTGCGCGCGCCGCCGGAGACGGCGACGGGCGCGACCGGCGACGCCGGCAAGGCAACGACACCTCGCGTCTTCGGCTGGCCGCCGAATCTCGTGTTCGCAACGCTCGCACTTGCGGCCTTTCTCTGCTGCGTCACCATGTCGATGCCGCAGGCGCATCTGGTCGCATTCTGCAGCGATCTCGGCATCTCGGCGACGCATGGCGCCGCCATGCTGTCGCTGTTGCTCGGGGCAGGTTTCCTGAGCCGGCAGGTCTGGGGCGCGATCTCCGACCGCATCGGCGGACTGCTGACGCTGCTGATCAGCTCAGTGCTGCAGGCCACCGCGATGACCGGATTTGTGCTCACCCAGGACGAGGCCGGGCTGTTCGCGGTCGCAGGCGCCTTCGGTGTTGGCTTCAGCGGCCTCGTCCCGGCTTATGTGCTGGCGATCCGCGAGTACTTTCCGACGCGCGAGGCGAGCTGGCGCGTGCCCACGCTCCTCCTCCTCAGCGGCAGCGGCATGGCGACCGGCACCTGGCTCGCGGGCATCCTGTACGACCACTTCGGCTACTACGCGCCGGCCTTTGCGGCCGGCGTCGGCTTCAACCTGCTCAATTTCGCGGCCATCGCCACGCTGGTGGCCCGTCGATATTCCGTGCGCTGAGACGCGGACAGCCTGTTGCAAAGCCTGTTGCAAAATCCCTGCTGCGAATCCAACCTCTCAACAAGTCAAATCCGAGGGAGGAAACGATGAGCGCAAAGCGTCATCATGGGATCGTGTATGTGGCAACGTTGTTCCTTGCTGCGGCAACCGCCACTGCACAGGAGCGGCGCGACGAGTTCTATTGGCTCGGCGAGCTCAACAAGGCTTCGACCGTCATGGTGGCCGAGCAGGGCATCGTTCCGAGAGCGCTCGGCAAGACCATCGCGGACGCAGTCGCACAGGTGATTGCGGATGCCGAGAAGCCAGGCACAAGGCGCTCCGGCGACTACCTGCAGGTCGAGCCTCTCATCATCGCCATCGGCGGGCCGGATGTCACCCGCATGCATTCCGGGCGCAGCCGGCAGGACATTGGCGCGACGCGCACGCGGCTGTTTCAGCGCGACCAGGCGCTCTCGACCTACGCGGCGCTCAACGTCGCGCGCGCTGCTCTCCTTGATCTCGCCGCCAAGCACCCTGACGCGATCGTTCCTGCCTATACGGTCGGCGTCCAGGCACAGCCGATCTCATTTGGTCATTATGTCCTCGCCTACACCCAGGCGCTGGAGCGCGACGGCGCACGGCTCGTGCAAGCATTCACGACCGTCAACAAGTCGCCGCTCGGCTCGGCCGCGCTCGGCACGTCGAGCTTTCCGGTCAACCGGCCGCGGCTTGCCGAGCTCCTCGGCTTCGACGGCGTGATCGAGAACTCGCTCGACGCCAACCAGATCTCGCCGATTGATACCGGCGCTGAGCTTGTGAGCGTCGCAACTTCGATGGCGCTGACTGTCGGCACGCTCGTCTCCGACCTCGAGGCGCAATATCGCATGACCACGCCATGGCTCACGCTCGAGGAGGGCGAGCTTACGGGCGTTTCCAGCATCATGCCGCAGAAGCGCAACCCGGTTGCGCTCAATGACATCCGGATCAGAGCAAGCGACGTGCTCGGAGGAGCGGCAACCTATTTACTCAAGGCGCACAACGTCCCGCATGGCGTGCCCGACTACAAGGGCAACGATCCGGCGCAGACGCTCGCCCGCGCATCCGACATGCTGGGCAAGCTCACCGCCGTGGTGAAGCAGCTCAGCTTCAACGCAGCGCGTGCACTCGAGGAGGTGAACGCCGACTACGCGACCACGACTGAGCTCGCGGATATTCTGCAGCGCGACGCCAACGTGCCGTTCCGCGTCGGCCATCACTTCGCGTCCGACCTCGTCACCTACGGCCGCAGCAACAGCCTGCGCCCGACGCAAATCCCGTTTGCGGCCGCGCAGGAGATCTACACCAAGGCCGCCGCGCATTTTGGCCTGAAGGAAACCAAGCTGCCGCTATCGGAAGCGGACTTCCGCCGCGCCCTCACCGCCGAGAACATGGTGCGCTCGAGCCTCGGCCTCGGCGGACCGCAGCCGGCAGAGGTCGCGCGCATGCTCACTGCGCAGCGGGCGCAGCTCACGGCCGATCAAGCCTGGATCGCGCAGCAGCGGGCAAAGCTTGCCGCTGCTTCGAATGCACTCAATCGCGCGTTCACACAGCTGCGCGAAGGACGCTGACAATCGGCGAGACGGCTATTCCGGTTTGATGTTCGCCGCCTTGATGATCGGCCACCATTTCGCGGCTTCGGCCTTGTGCCAGGCACCGAGCGCTGCGGGTGTGAGCTGATCGCGCTCGGGGATTTCGAGGCCGAGATCGACCAGCCGCTGTTTCACCACCGGGTCGGCAAGCGCCTCGACAGCGGCCGCATTGAGCCTGGTGGTCGCCTCCTTCGGCGTGCCCTTGGGCACCCAGAGGCCGTTCCACAGCGTCATGTAGAAGCCCGGCAAGCCCGCCTCGTCCACGGTTGGAATATCGGGCGCGGCCGACAGCCGTTTGCGGTCGGTGATCGCATAGGGGCGAATGTTGCCGCTGCGGATCTGCTGCATCGAGTTCGAGGCCTGATCGACGATGATGTCGATCTGGCCAGCAACGAGATCAGTGAGCGCTGGCCCGGTCCCGCGATAAGGCACGAACTGCAGGTGCAGCCCGGTGAGGTTCTGCATATAGACGCCGGCGATATGCGAGCCGGAGCCCGCGCCAGCGGTGCCCGCGGTCGCCTTGTCCGGATTGGCTTTGAGCCAGGCGATCAGCTCCTGGAGATTTTTCGCCGGCAGCGAGTTCCTGCTGACCACGACCATCGGATTGCTCGGCAGCAGCACGACTGGATCGAGATCGGTCAGCATGTCGTATGGCAGCGGATAGATCGCCTGGTTCGCCACATGCGTGCCGAGATGCCCGAAGCTGATGGTGTAGCCATCAGGCACGGCGCGCACCGCGCGCCCAACCCCAATCGAGCCGCCGGCGCCGGTCGCGTTCTCGATCACGAACGGCTGCCCGAGCGTCGCCTTCATGCGGTCGCCGAGGATGCGTGCGATCGCGTCCGAGGGTCCGCCGGCCGCGAACGGCACCACGATGGTGATGGGTTTGGTCGGATAGGTCTGCGCCGCAGCACCCGCCACGCCGGTGGCGGCCAGCAGCACAGCCAGCAGCAACGTTCTCATCGCACTCTCACTCCGCTTTGATTCCAGCCGCCTTGATGATCGGCCACCACTTCTCGATCTCCGCCTTGTGGAACGCCAACAGCGCCGGCGGCGTGAGCTGCTCGGGCGGGAAGATGTCCTGCGCGAGATCGACGAGTTTCTGCCGGATGCCAGGATCGGCGAGCGCCTTGGTGGCGGCGTCGTTGAGCTTGGCGACGATCGGCTGCGGCGTGCCCTTGGGCGCCCACAGCGCATGCCAGAACGAAAAGTAGAACCCCGGCAGCCCAGCTTCGTCGGTCGTCGGGATCTCGGGCGCGATCGCAATCCGATTCTTGGCAGTCACCGCAAAAGCCTTGATATTGCCCGAGCGCACCTGCGCCATCGAGATCGCCGGCGTATCGAGCGTGAGGTCGATGTTGCCTGCCACCAAATCCTGCATCGACAAGCCGGCGCTGCGATAGGGCACGAGCTGCCAGCGTGCGCCGAGCGCATTCTGCAGGAACACGCCAGCGACGTGGCTCGGCGTGCCGATGCCGGAATTGCCTTGCGACGCCTTGTCGGTGTTGGCCTTGAGCCAGGCAACCAGCTCCTTGAGGTTATTCGCCGGGTGATTCTTGCGGGCCACGATCAGGAACGGCTGGGTCGCGATCAGCGCGATCGGCTCGAAGTCCGCGATCAGGTCATACTGGAGCGAATAAATGGCACCGTTCGCCATGTTGGTGCCCCACTGCCCGATGCCGAAGGTGTAGCCATCGGGCGTAGCGCGCGCGAGCCGGCCGACCCCGATCGTGCCGCCTGCGCCGGTCACGTTCTCGACGATCACCGGCTGGCCGAGCGAGGCGCGCATGCCTTCCGCCATGATGCGGCCAATCACATCAGTCGAGCCACCCGGCGCGAGCGGCACGATCATGGTGATCGGGCGCGCCGGATAGGTCTGCGCGCTGGCGATTGAGCAGCCGGCAATCAGCACGGCCGAAGTGATGGCGACCAGCAGCCTTGTCATGAAATCCTCCCGTCGTTGACGGGAGCCTACGATCACAGCGCCGCGAAGTCGATCGGCTCTTGGTGATCGAGGGTGCGGCAAGATTGCGGCAACGCGTATTTCGCAAAGGTCCGCGGCGCGCCGCTAAGGCTCAATCGTCAGCGGTTGGAAGCGTTGATAGAAGCCCTTCTCTCCCCGTTCGCGCAGCGCCGCATCCCGCGGCTGCGGCGGCATGCGAAGCATCTCGCCAATGGCGCGACTCTGCTGCTGGACCCAGTCCACTCTCGGCTTGCGCCGCTCTGCAAACATGGCAAGCGCGCTCCCCACCTCGACTGTCGCCTGCAGCAGCTCCGCCAGCACCAGCGCATCCTCCATCGCCATCGAGCCGCCCTGGCCCATCATCGGAGAGCTCGCATGCGCGGCGTCGCCGATCAGCACGATGCGGCCGCGGTACCAAGAGCAGGCCTCCACCCACTCGATCGGCCCGCAATGGATCTGCTCGTCACGCTCCAGCGCGGCGAGATAGTCTTGGATCGGCTCGCCGTAGGCGGCGAAGCGACCGCGCAGCCGTTGCAGCCGTCCTTCCACCGCGTCGTGGAAACGCGGCTCCCTCACGTTGCCAAAGCCGTAGGTCCGCCCTCCGCCGACCGGGCACAGCCCGAAGAATGTTCCATCGCCGAGCCAGAACGAAACGGCGTCCAACTCTGGCGGGCAGATCGGCGCCACGCTGCGCCACGCCATCTGACCGCCGTAAGTCGGGGTGGCCGCGCCGAACGCCAATTGGCGCACGGTCGAGTGAACGCCGTCGGTACCAACCACAAGGCCATATTCGCCGGCAGTGCCATCGCTGAACGTGACCAGGACGCCGTGATCCTGCTGAGTCAACGATGTCACTGCGGTTCCAAGGCGGAACGACCGGACGCTGGATTTGAGCGCATCGTGCAGCTTGGTGCGTTCGATGCCGATGAAAGGTCCGACCTCGCCCCACAGCGGCTCCAACGCGACGTCGCAAAGCAGATCGCCCGCCCGGTCGCGGTAGAGCCACCTGCGGATGACGGTTCCGGCCTGCTTCACGTTGACGGCGATGCCGAGCCGTTGCAGCACGCGCATCGCGTTGGGCTGCACCGCAATGCCGCCGCCGACTGGATGCCAATGCGCGTTGCGTTCGATGACAACGGCATCGAGCCCACATCGATGCAACGCGGTCGCCAAAGTCAGGCCGGCGATGCCGCCACCGACGATCAGAATGGGTCCAAGACTCGACATGTGCTGGCCCTAATCATCAATTGGAAGGCCGCGGGTCTCCGGGCCGAACCAGATCGCCACAAGGCCGATGATGTAGATGCCAGTGACGGTGACCGCTGCGGTCGGCACGGAGCCAAGAACGCCGACCAGCGTGCCCGATACGAGCGGTCCAATCGCCGTGCAGGCGCGTCCCATATTCCAGCAGAAGCCCTGGGCGGTTGCGCGGATGCGGGTCGGAAACAACTCGGGAAGGTACACCGCGAATGTGCCAAAGCCGCCAATGGCAAAGAAGCCGTAAAGCGGCATGAACCGCGTCAATGCCTCGGTCGTCTCGATCTGAGTGAACGCGAACAGGCTGGCCGCGATACAGCCGACGACCACCAGGAAATAGGACCAGCGGCGCCCAACCACATCGATCAGCAGCATGACGGCAAGAAAACCGAAGACTGCGCCGACATTGGCCAGCATGAAGCAAAGGCCGGTGATCTTGATCGCAGCCGCCTGGTCCGCTCCGACAAGCTGATGAATCCAGGTTGGCAGCAATGTTGTGGTGCCCCAAGCCCCGATCATCATCGCAGCTGTGATCAGCGCTCCGACCACCGTGCGCCGGCGGACGTCTGGCGCAAAAATGGCGAGAAAGGTCTGAGCTGCGGTCTCGGTCATGCCTGCTGGCAACCGGGCCAGGCGCCGGTTGCGAACGACGATCCAGCGCTCCGGCTCCGGCACGAGCCACCGAATGACGAGCGCCATCGCGGCGGGCGCCGCCCCCGCTGCAAATACCCAACGCCAGCCGATCGGGCCGACGAAAACATTCAGCAATCCGGCAAGGAAAAAACCACCCGCAAACGACATCTGCATCGCCACCAGGGCGCGCTGGCGGCTGCGCTCGGGCCAAGTCTCGGCAACCAATGCGATGCCGGCAGCCCACTCACCGCCGATGCCAATGCCGGCCAGCGCCTGAAAGAGCATCAGCTGCCACCAGCTCTCTGCCAGACCGCTGAGACCTGTGAAGACCGAATAGATCACGACGGTGATCATCATGGTCCTCGCCCGCCCGATCCGGTCAGCGACGACCCCGAACGCGATGCCGCCCAGTCCCCAGGCGAGGAGCTTGCCGGCGAGTATCAAGCCGCCGGTATACGCCACCAATCCGGGATCGGATGAGCCAATCAACTCGCTGACGCAGGGAAATAGCACCAGCGTGAAGATCGTCAGATCCATCGCATCGAACATCCACGCCAGGCAGGCGGATCCGAAAGACAGCCAGATGGTCCGCGAGGTCAGCCCGGCTCGAACGTCGGAAGCGGTGGGATCGAGCGCACTCATGTTTGCCTCCTGCGACGCGAGCGCGGGATTGAGCCTGCCAAATTCATCCTGATGGCGATTGCGCTCGCGCGCTTGGACAGGACGGAACTGGGTTTGGACCGGAGTGAACTCGTGGTATCTTGCTCGCGGTCATCGCCGGAAATGTCGCGCGGGAGCATTGGCCATGCTGCGCCGACCGGAACACCAAAGCTCGTTCCGATTCTCGATTGCGGATGTCCCCGCACGCGAGCGCCGCAACGCGGTGTGCGAATTACGCGAGCGCGGCGTTCTTCCGATCGAGCCATTGCCGGACTGCGATCTGCAACTCGACATTGCCAAATGGGTTCTGCCTGGCGTCGGCATCCTCTCAGGGATGCTTTGCGGAGTGCGTCAGGGGGGAACGCCGCAGTCGGCGGGGGCCAGCGACGAGCTGTTCTTTGGCGTGAACCTGGCGGGCCGCAGCACCGCCATTCAGCGCGGGCAGGAGGCACCATTCGGCAATGGTGACGCCGTGCTGCTGAGTTGCGCGGACAGCGCCTTCAACATTCCGCGTCCGACGCCCGTGTGCTTTGTCGGCCTGCGGGTGCCGCGCCAGCAGCTCGCCATGATGGTGACCGACCTCGATGATCAGGTCATGCGCGTGACGCCAGGTGCGACCGACGCGCTGAAATTGCTGACCGGCTATCTTCGCACCATGCTCAACGAGCAAGCATTGGCATCGCCCGATATTTCCCGGGTGGTGAGCAGCCACTTGCTCGATCTGATCGCGCTCAGTCTCGGCGCCACGCGCGATAGCGCCATCGCGGCGCAAGCTGGCGGCGTCCGCGCGGCCCGGCTGCAGGCGATCAAGTCCGATATCGCAACCAACTTGGCGAATGGCTCGCTCACGGTTGCCGAGGTCGCGGCCCGCCAACGCGTGACGCCGCGCTATGTGCACAAACTATTCGAGGACGAGGGAACGACGTTTACACAGTTCATTCTTCGGCAACGCCTGGATCGCG
>Ga0066388_100001736_pt1 | contig 12620 bp, 11 predicted proteins | sample PanSoiMetaGPlot6_FD_64539 | JGI IMG/M metagenome (GOLD analysis project Ga0066388, IMG submission 64539) | Tropical forest soil microbial communities from Panama analyzed to predict greenhouse gas emissions - Panama Soil - Plot 6 (Hybrid Assembly) | ecosystem: Environmental > Terrestrial >... | reverse complement strand
CGGCGGCTCGCGCCCAGCACCAGCTGGGTGGCGTTCTCCGCGCGGGCGAACGCCAGCAGCGCTTCGGAGATATCGTCCCCGACCACCTGGTGGTAGGAGCCGCCCAGTGATTCGGCCAGGTGCCGCTGCGCGGCGAGCGCGGCGGGGCTGGCGCCGGTGAGCCCGTCGGACCTGACGACGTGCACGGCCAGCAGGTCACCGCCGACCGTGCGGGCCGCGATCCTGGCGGCGCGGCGGATCAGCGTCTCGCCTTCCGGGCCTCCGGTCACCGCGACGACCACGCGCTCGCGGGCTTCCCAGGTCTGCCCGATGCCATGCTCGGCCCGGTAGCTCAGCAGGCCTTCTTCCACCCGGTCAGCCACCCACAACAAGGCGAGCTCGCGCAGGGCGGTGAGGTTGCCGACGCGGAAATAATTGGACAGTGCCGCGTCGATCTTCTCGGCGGCATAGACGTTGCCGTGCGCCATCCGCCGCCGCAGCGCCTCAGGCGTCATGTCGACCATCTCGACCTGCTCGGCGGCACGGACAACGGCGTCCGGGACGGTCTCCCGCTGCGGCACGCCGGTGATCTTCTCCACGACGTCGTTGACGGACTCCAAGTGCTGGATGTTCACCGTGGAGATCACGGTGATCCCGGCCGCCAGCAGCTCCTCGACGTCCTGCCAGCGCTTGGCGTTCCGCGAACCCGGGATGTTGGTGTGCGCGAGCTCGTCGACGAGCGCGACCTCCGGCTTGCGCGCGAGCACCGCGTCGACGTCCATCTCCTCGAACGTGCTGCCGCGGTAGGTGATCACGCGGCGGGGAACGATCTCTAGGCCCCCGAGGAGCTGGGCGGTCAGCTTCCGGTCATAGGTCTCGGCAAAGCCGACGACGACGTCCGTGCCGCGCGCGAGCCGACGGTGGCCCTCACCGAGCATCGCGTACGTCTTTCCCACCCCGGGCGCCGCGCCGAGGTAGATGCGCAGCTGACCGCGTTTCATGCCAAAGGGATGCCCGATTGAGGTGACAGGGATGCCTGGCACCGGTCAAGGTTTTCGTACCTCTTCAACGGCCGCGGCGGGGAGGAGCCGGCGCAGCCGTGACGCTACCGAACCCTGGACGAGCTCTGCGAGGCGGGACCGGCGGCGTCCGACAACCACGGTGGCTGCGCCTTGGGCCCGGGCGGCCTCGGCGAGCGCATCCGCCGCGGCGTGCCCCTGGATCTGGGTGTAGGTGCCCCCGAGATCGGCCGTCAGCTCCCGGTGCCGGTCCAGATCCCCGGACGGCGGGTGCGTCAGGCCGTCGCTGATCTGGACATGCATGACGAGCAGCTGCGCATCCTCGGCCCGGGCCATCTGAGCTGCGCGGCGGATCACCACCTCGCCCCAGCTGGAGCCCGAATCCCCGGCGAGGACGACCGGCGGTGCCGGCGGTTCGGCCAATCCGCGGCGGGCGAGCAGGTCCTCACCCACGGCGTCGGCCGTTCCCGCCATCCAGGCCCGGGCCAGCTCACTGAGCGCCTGCAGGTTGGCCGCCCGGAAGTAATCTGCCAGCGCCCCGCCGACCTGCCCGGCCGAATACACCGCGCCCGAGGCGATCCTCTGGCGCAGCGCTTCCGCTGGCATGTCGACCAGCACGACCTCGCCCGAGCGCACGAACTCATCCGGCACGCACGCCACGCTCCCCACCCCGGTGATCCGGGCCGCGTAGTCGCGGACCGATCGCATATGCGCGACATTGATCGTGGTGACGGCGTCAAGCCCGGCGCGCAAGACATCGGCGACGTCCTGCCACCGCTGCCGTGTACGGTCCGCTGTCGCGTGCGCAAGCTCGTCCACCAGCACCACATCAGCGCCGCTGGCGATCGCCGCCGGGGCGTCGAAATCGGCAAACACGGTGCCGCGGTAGGTGACCGCCCGCGGCGCGACCACCTCAAGGCCGCCCAGCTGGCGGCTGGTCTCCGGGCGGCCGTGCGACTCGGTCCAGCCGACCACCACACGCTCGCCGTTCTCGGCCCGGCGCCGGCCCTCGGCCAGCATGGCAAAGGTCTTGCCGACCCCGGGCGCAATACCCAGATAGGTGCGCAGCGATCCGACTCCAGCCACCCGGGCATCCTCCCGCCCAACCAGGTCATCAGTTCCGTCAACTCCGGACCAGGCCTGCTTCATGCCCCTCGTCCCGGCAGGCAGGTGGCTACCTGGGTGAGCCGTTCCTCAGGCAGCCGACCTGCCTTGATCCCGGAGAATCTGCTCTGGAGTCAGTGACCGGCGCCGGAACGCCCATGCCAGGCGGCCATGCCCGAGCTCGCCGGCCAGGGCAGGCGGAGGGATGGCGAGGACGGGACAACGGGCGTGGGCCAGGCAGTAGCGGCTCACCCGGGAAAAGGCCAGCCGCCCAGCGCGCCCCGGCGGCCGGCCCCCACGACCAGCACATCGTCAGGGCGACTGGCCAGGCTGACCAGGCTTCCCGGCCCACCTGGTTTGATCCTAGGCCCAGCCGGCATACCTGCCGAGAGCGGGAAGCGTCGAGGAACCTACCTGATCCGGCCGGAGTCAGCAGCCGCTGAGTCCATCCTTTGCTCCGCAGGCATCGCGTCTGGAACTTCGCTGCCCGGCGGCGAGGATGATGAGTGCGAGGCGCGGTAGAGGATCAAGATAGCGGAGGCGGGCATGGTTGGTCATGGCGTGCTGAGAGAATATGTGCGCGGGTCGCTGTGGGTGCTGCCCACGGTGTCGGTGCTGGTGGCCCTGGCCGCGGGGGCGGTGCTATCGTCGGTCAGCGTCGGATCGCGGTCGCCGCTGGCCTTCCCGGGGACCGCTGATGACGCGCGGACCCTGCTGTTCGGGATCACCGGGACGGTGATCACCATCATCGCGCTGCTGCTCGGCCTGACCGTGGTGGCGCTGCAGCTGTCCTCCACCCAGTTCTCGCCGCGGCTACTCCGGAACTTCCTCCGGGACCGGCCGAACCAGGTGGTGCTCAGCGCGTTCGTGGCGACCTTCGCCTACAGCGCCGCCGGGCTCTACACGGTCGGCGTCTCGGCCGGCAGCCGCACCGCCGCCTTTCCCCGGCTGGCCGTCAGCGGCGCGCTCGTGCTGCTGTTTCTCAGCCTGGGCCTGCTGGTGTACTTCGCTGATCATCTGGTGCACTCGATCCAGGTCGACGCGATCATGGAAAGGGTGCAGTGCAACACCCTGGCGGTGATCGAGGACGGGCTGCTCGCCGGCGGCCAGGAGGCGCCCGAGGTGCCGGCCTGGGCCGTACCGGTCGCCTCCCGGCGCTCGGGGTACGTGCAGGCGGTGCACCCGGAAACGCTGCTGCCGTGCGCCGCCCGGCACGGGGTCCGCCTGCGGCTGCGGCTGCGGGTCGGCGAGCATGTGGTGGCCGGGACGACGCTGGCCTGGATCTGGCGTGCCTCGCCCGAGGACCCCGCGCCCGACCCGCGGGCCTTCGCCGGGGCTCTGGGCGCCGGGGTCCGGGTCGGGTTCGAGCGGACCCTGGAGCAGGACGCGGCGTTCGGGATCCGGCAGCTGGTCGACGTAGCGTGCAAGGCGCTGTCCCCGGCCGTCAACGACCCCTACACCGCGGTGCAGGCCGTCGATCACCTGTCGGTGATCTTCTGCGCGCTAGCCCGGCGGCCGCTGGGCCCCCACGTTGCCCGCGACGGCCCGGGGGTCGTGATCGTCCCGGCCCGGCGGTTCGGCGATTATCTCGCGGTGATGTGCGGGCTCATCCGCCGCTACGGCGCCGGCGAGCCGACCGTCGCGCATGCGCTGCTCCGGCTGCTCGGTAACTGCGCCGCCGTGGCCGCAGCCGACCCCGAACGGTACGCAGCGATCGAAGAGCAGGCCCGGATCATCGTCTCGGACGCCGAACGGGAAGTCACCCAGCCTGCCGACCTCGGCTTCATGCGCGCCGAAGCCGAGTCGGTGTACCGGGCCGTGGCCCGGCGCCGATCCTAGCTCCGCGAGCGCGTGCCAGGCTAGGCGGCTACAGCTCGATTCGTGAGCCCATGACCACGGTCCGGTCGGGGGAGAGCTGGAAGTACTCGGCGGCGTCGGCGGTGATCCGGGATGTCGCGACGAACAGATGCTTGCGCCACCGGCTCATGCCGGGGGCGTTGCCCCTGACCAGCTCGATGCGCGACAGGAAGTAGGACAGCTTGTCATCGTCGAGGGGGGTCTCGATGTCGGCCTGGCGGATCAGCGGCAGCAGGCCGGGGACGTTCTGCTGGTCCATGTAGCCGAAGCGGGCGGTGACGTGGACAATCCGGTCGTCCCTGTAACCCAGGTCGTCGACGGCGATCCGCTCGGCGGCCGGGACGTGGGGTACGGGCATCGTCTCGATGGCGAGGATGAGCACGTGCTTGTGGAGGACCTGGTTGTGCTCGACGTTCGCCCGCATCGCTAGCGAGGCGGTGGCCTTGCCGCGGTTGAGGAAGACAGCGGTGCCGGGCACCCGGCGCAGCGGGGGCTTCATGGCATGGAGCTGATCGACGAACGGCTGGAGTTGCCCCTCGGCGCGTTGCCGCTGACGGGTGACGAGTTCCCGGCCTTTCTGCCAGGTGGTCATGACGGTGAACGCGACGATGGCGATCAGCAGCGGAAGCCACGCTCCGCTCACCAGCTTGGTCAGGTTGGCGGCGAAGAACAGTAGGTCGACGGTGAGGAGGAAGGCGGCGCCGGGCGCGACGATCCACCAGGGTCTGCGCCACTGGTACCGGACGACGTAGAAGAACAGCAAGGTGGTGATCGTGATCGTACCGGTCACCGCCATGCCGAAGGCGTAGGCCAGCGCGGCTGAGCTCCTGAACGTGAGGACGAGCGTGAGGACGGCGACGAGCAGCAGCCAGTTGATCCACGGCACGTAGATCTGACCTATCGCCTCCTCAGAGGTGTACGCGCAGCCGCGGCAGGTAGCCGATCCGGGCGGCCTGGGTGCGCCACCGAGAACGCGCCGGTGATCACGGCCTGCGACGCGATGACGGTCGCCGCGGCGGCCAGGAACACCATCGGCAGCCTGGCCCAGCCGGGCGCCAGCAGGAAGAACGGGCTGCGGATGCTGCTGGGGTCGCCAAGCACCAGCGCGCCCTGGCCCAGGTAGCTCAGGATGCACGCCGGGAAGACTAAGGAGCAGCCAGACGCGCGTGATCGGCGAGCGGCCGAAGTGCCCCATGACCGAACAGGAAGCCAAGGGCGTAGCTGGGCGACAGCGCCTTCAGGATCGCCGGGTAGGTGACGGTGACGATGATCGTCACCGACCAGAAGATCAGCGACATGACCCCGAAGATGTTCTTCGCGGATACCGGCACCGGATGCGGGTCAGCCGGATTGAACACCGTCTGTTCGGTGTACAGGGGGCTCGTCCCGATGTCCCCGAAGACAACCCCGAGAGCCCCGACCGCAAGAGCTGCCCGGGCGGTAGTACGCTGACTCACGCCCACGCCCATTCGCCTCCCCTGCCGCCAAGCCTGCACGCGCTACCCTAGCGACCAGCCTGGCCAAGACGACGAGGATCGCCTCCGGGCCGTAGGCCGCCGACGAGAGTGCGCCGAGGGACAGCGCGGCAGCCCACGGACCGCGGTCAGGCTAGGCCACGGCTACGATGAGGATGACGACCGCGATGACCGCCACGGCCGCGGCGATCAGGGCGGCGGGAGACACCGGCGAACGCCGGGCCCTGGTGGTGTCCTCGTCGCGGCGCTCGACGAACGCCCGGAACCGTCCGGTGTTGGCGCTCGGATCCTGCTCAAACTCCGACATGTGGACGACTGTAGCTGGTCAGGACGTGCGCGGACCCGATTCCGGGCAACTTCAGGACAGCGGGGCCAGCGCGCCGGTGCCCGGGTCCCTGTCGACCAACCGGGACAGGACGATCACGCTCTTGGTCCTGACCACGAAGGGTTCGGCCCGGATACGCTCCATCACCTCCTCGAAGTGCCGCACGTCGGCCGCCCTGATATGGACCAGCGCGTCCGCCTCCCCGGTGACCGTGCACGCGTCCACCACCTCGGGATAGCGCCGCACCGCCACGCCGATCTCGTCCGGCGAGGTGCGGCCGCCGCAGTACAGCTCGACGTACCCCTCGGTCGTCCAGCCCATCGCGGCCGGGTCCACCCGGGCCGAGAAGCCGGTGATCGCGCCCGCGGCCCTGAGCCGGTCCACCCGCCGCTTGACCGCGGGCGCGGACAGCCCGACCTCGCCGCCGATCAGGGCGTAGCTGGCCCGGGCGTCCCTGATCAGGCAGGCCACGATGCGCGCGTCGATATCGTCCATGGGTGCGCTTTCCGCTCGTCAGCCGAGGCCGTCGTAGAGGGCGGGGATGCGCTGCGGCTTGACCTGGGCCACGTTGTCGCGCGCCGGGTGCGCGGGCCCGGCGGGACCGGCCGCGAAGGCCCGGAGCAGGTTCTGCGTGGCGACGTCGACGAACCGCCCGGCGGCCTGGGTCAGGCCGTAGCCGCAGGCCCGTCCGCGCATCGCGCACACCCAGCGCATCGTACCTGACGCGAACACCCCGGCCCCGCTGGCCACGGTGTAGTACGCCGAGTCGGCGAAGGTGGAGAAGCCGTCGCAGGTCAGCGGGGAATGCGCGAGCACCTGCAGCGGCCGCGGGAACGGCACGGACGGGTTGAGCCGGTCGTACTCGGACCCCACCAGGCCGTCGAAGCGCTCCCCCTTGTACGCGCCGGTGCCCGCGAAGATCCAGCTGGACGGGTCGTACACGACCCAGGGCGCGCTCACCGGGTTGCACTCGTAGAACACCCCGGTCAGGGTGCTCTCCGGCCGTGGCTCCGGCGCGTCCCGCCACTGCTGCGTGGTCTGCGCGTTGTCCTTGCCGAACAGCGGGTCCAGGCCGGCGGCCTTGTAGCAGATGATGACGCGGCCCCCGGCGGCGAACCTGATGTGCCGGTAGACGGCGTTGGCGCCGAGGAAGGCCAGGTTGGTGCCGGCGTCCCTGGCCTGCGTCAGCGCGGTGCGCATCGCTTGTGAGTAGTACTCGTCGTGGCCCATCGTGATGACGGCACGGGCTCCGGCCAGGATGCCCGGGTGCTGGTCGAGGTCGACGTCGGTCTCGTAGGCCAGCGGGACCCCGGTCCTCTCGGCCAGGGCGACGGCGGGCTGGTCGTAGTACAGGAACCGGCTCGCGCCGTTCTTGTCGTAGGGGCGGTCGAAGCTCACCGCGTAACTGCGGTCCCAGGGCAGCCCGTCCGGGCCCTGGTACAGGCTGTAACCGCCCCAGGCGTTGTAGGCCTGCCAGGTCGTGTTGTCGTTGACGATGACGACCGCCCCGGCCGTGCTGGCCGAGCGGACCGTGATGGGGACGTAGCGTCCGGCCCCGGTGGAGGCGCGCAGGAGGAGCAGGTACGAGCCGGGCGGCCATGCTGTCGTGGTGACGGTGGCCGACGGCTGCCAGGGGGCGGTGACCATGTGGGTGCCTGGGGTGGTCTTCACGGCGGCCTGCCGCCGCCCCGGGAGCTGCGCCGAGGTCCAGACCAGGCGGGCCTGGTGGCCCTGGTACCAGCCGAGGCGGAACGCGTCCACCCGGAACGACCTGGCCGTGGTGCTCACGTACAGGCGGAAGCTCTGGCCGGGCAGGACGCTCTGCTGGTCCGCGTAGCCCTCGATCGCGTCGGCCGCGCCGAGGTGCCTGATCCGCCAGGACGACGTGCCAGGCCGCTGGTTCTCCGCGACGGGGAAGGGCGGCGCGCTGGCCTTCGCCGGGGACGCCGGGGCGGGCGAGCCGGTCCCGGCGGGTCGGGCGTGGCCGGATCCGCTGGTGCAGGCGGCCGCAGGCAGCGCCACGGCGAGGGCCAGCACCACGCCGAGGGCATGCCGCAGACGCGGTGTCGTGCCGAGGCTCACGGAAACCCATCATGGCACCGTGCCGGCAATGCCCCGGTTCCGGGCAGCAAAGGAGGCTCGGCGTCCCGCTTTCGCCGAGCCTCACTAGTTGAGACGCGGAGCCTGCCGCACAGGTTGACGCGTCCGGCATAAACGCGGCACATCGACCCGGCCGCGCGTGTCGCGGCCCACCGGGCAGGCGGCCGAGCACGGCCGGGGCACACCCCGCCAGCCGCGCCGTCGCAGGATCCTGGCTTGCAGCAGCGCGGTCTCGCACGGGTGCCCGTAGACATCGCGCCAGCTGTAGCGGACGGTGAGGATCCCCTGGGCGCCTGCCTGGTTGTCGCGGCGGCTGTCCCGCCAGCGCTCCTCGTCCGGGTGCGCTAGCTTGCCGTCCAGCTCGATCGCCAGCCGGTACTCCTCGTAGTAGGCGTCCCGGTAGACGGGCTTGCCGTCGATGACGACACGCACCTGGCGCCGGGACCGCGGCAGGCCGTGCGCCCGCTCGACGTCGCGCAGGTACCGGTATTCGAGCACGGAATGCACGCCATGGCCGGTGGCGGCGAGGACATCGTCGAGCTGTGCGCGCCAGCGCGTTTTCTTCCGCGCCGCCAGGGCCTCGCGGAGCCTGCTTTCCGTGGTCAGCCGCCGGCCACAGGCGCGGGTGAGCCAGCCGCAGGCGTCATCGAAGGTCAGGCTGAGCTGCGCCAGGTCGAGCGCGGTCTCCTCGACGCTCGTGCGGGGCGGCTCGCGGCCGGGCTGCCTGGCGTCGCCGATGCGGCCGGACATGCACACGACGATCCCCGGCGTGGCGGCGACGCGCCTGGTCGAGGGGACCGTCACGAAGATGGCTTCGGCCGGGGTATCGAGGAGTCCGTGCAGCTCAGCCGCTGTGAGATGGCTGAGCACCGCGCCCGGCCCCGCGCGCAGTACCGCCGCCCACAGCCAGGCCCGGCGCGGCGGCGGCCCGGTGAAGGCGGCATAGACGCCCCAGTAGAGCTGCTGCCAGCGCCCCCGCTCGAGCCGCCTTTTGATCAACTGAGCGCTTAACCCGGCATCGAGGAGCTGCTGGCGAGAGATCGCTCCCGCTTGCCTGTCCGCGAGTTCGCCAATTCCGGCGGGAATGTCGTAACGCATGCTCGCATGGTGCCCTGCGGCCACGACATTCCCATGATCGTGAAGGATCTGGTACCGCAGGGAGTACCAGATCCTTCACGATCATGGAGTAGGTCCGCTGTGGCTGGGGTTCTTAGGGGAACCGAACGGGCCGGGGGGCTGCCCCTGTATCGTGCGGGGCAGCGGGCCGGTTCTACTTCGGGAGGCGAGGGGCTATGGCGGGCGAGCCAGGCGACGACGACACCATCGCGCGCGGGATGTACGGGCCGGACGTCACGTTCCTCGGGGTGCCGCGGGTGGGGCTCGACGAGCTGGACGGGTACGACATCGTGTTCGTCGGCGCGCCGTTCGACAGCGGGACGTCGCACCGGCCGGGCGCCAGGTTCGGGCCGCAGGCCATCCGGGTTACCGACTACCTGCCGCACGACTCGTCCCGGCCGCACCTGGCGCTGGGCGTGGACCCGCTGGCCGAGCTGCGGGTGGGTGACGCCGGCGACGTGGTCATGCCGCCGGGCGAGACGGAGAAGTCGCTGCAGCGGCTGGAAGACGTCGTGTACGCGGTGACGGCGGCCGGGGCGATCCCGGTGATCCTGGGCGGCGACCACACCATCACGTTCCCGGACGCCACCGGGGTGGCCCGGCAGGTGGGCTGGGGCCGGGTGTCGCTGATCCACTTCGACGCGCACGCCGACACCGGGGATACCCAGTTCGGGTCGCTGTACGGGCACGGCACCCCGATGCGGCGGCTGATCGAGTCGGGGGCGGTGCGCGGCGACCGGTTCCTGCAGATCGGGCTGCGCGGGTACTGGCCGGAGCCGCCCACGCTGGCCTGGATGGCCGAGCAGCGGATGCGCTCGTTCGAGATGAGCGAGATCGTGGCCCGCGGCCTGGACGAGTGCCTGACCGAGGCGTTCGCCATCGCCACCGACGACTGTGACGGGGTGTTCCTGTCCGTGGACGTGGACGTGGTCGACCCGGGCATGGCGCCGGGCACCGGCACGCCGGAGCCGGGCGGGCTGACCGGGCGGCAGCTGCTCGACGCGGTGCGGCGGATCGCCATGTCGCTGCCGCTGGCCGGGATCGACGTGGTGGAGGTGTCGCCGCCGTACGACCACGCCGAGGTGACCGCGTTCCTGGGCAACCGGGTGGTGCTCGAGGCGCTGTCCGGCATCGCCTGGCGGATCCGCCAGGCGCGGGGCGAGCCGACCCGGCGGCCGGACGCCCCCCTGCTCGAGGGACGAACAACCCGACCTGGGTGATTAGTCCTGGTCTCGCACTCTGGGCGGAACGATCGGCACGATCTATAGTCGGTGCATGCTGGACGTGACCAGGCTGCGCGTGCTGGTCGCCGTGGCCCGGCATGGTTCGGTCACCGCCGCGGCGCAGGCGCTGAACTACGCGCAGCCGTCGGTCAGCCACCACCTGGCCCGGCTGGAGGCCGAGACCGGGACCAAGCTGATCCAGCGGGCCGGCCGCGGGATCAGGCTCACCGACGCGGGGCGGCTGCTGGCCGAGCGGGCGGCCGAGGTGATCGGCCGACTGGACGCGGCCGAGAACGAGCTGGCCGCCTACACCGGGCTGCGCGCCGGGCGGCTGCGGCTGGCCGCGTTCCCGTCCGCGCTTGGCACCATCGTCCCGGCCGCCGCGGCCCGGCTGCGCGAGCAGCAGCCCAGCGTGGACCTGCGGCTGACCGAGGCCGAACCGCCCGAGGCGCTGCGCATGCTGCGGGCCGGCTACGTCGACGTGGCGCTGGTGTTCCGGTACGCCCCGGACGACCCGCTCGTCCCGGCGCGCGACGGCACCGCGGCGGCCGCCGGCACCGGCCTGCCCGATGACGAGGACGGCATCGACCTGGCCGAGGGCCTGCGCGAACGGCTGCTGCTCGCCGAAGAGGTGCACCTGGTGACCTCGGCGCAGGCCGACGGCGAGCCGTCGGCCGACCTGGCCGGCTACGCCCGGCGCCGGTGGATCGCCGGCTGCGACCGGTGCCGGGCCAACCTGCTCCGGCAGTGCGCGCTGGCCGGCTTCACCCCGAAGATCGCGTTCACCACCGATGACTACGTCGCGGTCCAGGCGCTGGTGGCCGCCGAGCTCGGCGTCTCGACCCTGCCGGCGCTGTGCCTGCGGGCCATGCGGCATCCCGGCATCAGGACCGTGCCGCTGCCGGGCGCGCACCGGTACGTGTACGCGGTGCGGTACGGCGACCCGCCCGACCCGCCCGCGGTGCACCGGCTGGTCGAGGTGCTCCGCGAGGTTGCCGGCGGGGACGGCGGCTACGCCGGGGTCCCGCCTCAGCTACAGTCGCCTCCGTGAACCCGGCGGTTCCCGGTGACTCCGAGCCTATGCCCGGTCAGCTCGCGCTGCCGGGCATGCCGCCGGCCGGGGCGGACGGCGGCGAGCAGCCCGCGCTCCCCGGCCTGGAGCGGGTCGGCCTGGAGCTGGCCGGCCCGGAGCTCTCCGCGCCCGCCGGACAGGCCGGCGAGGACGGCGAGCTGGGGGCGGTCGCGGCGGAGCTGCGCGGGCTCGACGGCGACGGTTCGCGGATGGCCGCGGCCATCCGGGGCGCGCTGGACATGCTGCTGGACGGGCAGCACACCGGGCGGTACCGCTGGGACCAGCTGCACAAGACGGAGAAGACGCACGCCGGCACGCTGGTGGAGATCGCGCTGGCCCGGTCCCTGCGGCTGGCGGACGGCGTGACCCTGGACTACACGATCGCGGGCGCCGACGTGGACTGCAAGTTCTCCCACCGGGTGGGCGGCTGGATGATCCCGCCCGAGGCCGGCGGGAAGCTGCTGCTGCTGGTGCAGGCGAGTGACGAGGACGGCACCTGGTCGGCCGGGCTGCTCCGGGCGGCGGAGGAGAACCTGCGGCCGGCCGGGAACCGGGACGGCAAGCGCGCCCTGAACGACCGCGGCCGGGCCGCGGTGCGCTGGCTGCACGCCCGGGCCCCGCTGCAGGAGAACGTCTTGGTCAGGCTGCCTGAGCGGGACGTGGCGGCGATCTTCGCGGCGGGTTCGGGGCAGCAGCGGGTGAACGAGCTGTTCCGGCGCGCGCAGCGGATGCCGGTCAGCCGGACCGTGGTGGCCACGGTGGCCATGCAGGACGACTACATGAAGCGGGTCCGCGGCGGCGGCGGGGCGCGCGACCAGCTGCGCGGCGAGGGCATCGTGATCTTCGGGGACTACGCCGGGGACCAGGTGCTCGCCGCGGCGCTGGGCCTGCCCCGGCCCGGCCCTGGCGAGTTCGTCAGCGCCCGGGTCATCCGCTGCAGCGACGACGGGCAGCGGCACGACTACGCGCGTTCGGTCCGCATCGCCGGGGGCGACTGGCGGCTCGCGTCGGCCTCCGACACGGTCGGCGCGGCGCCCGTGCTGCCCCGCTGAAATGCTTGCGCGGGCCGGCCCGATCCTGAATCGTATGCCTTGTCCGTAACCCAATCGCCGACGCAATTGCGTAGAGAAGGTGCCAGCAGGTAATGGGGGCGACGGCCTGCGGCCGCGCCGAGTGCACATATCGCGGATCGGAGAAAGGTATATGAGGGGATTCAAGAATTTCCTTCTGCGCGGTGACGTGATCGTCGTCGCGGTGGGCTTGGTGGTAGCGCTCGCCTTCAGCATGCTGATTACCTCCTTCACCAGCAACATCATCAACCCGTTCGTGGCGGCCGCCGGGGGTAAGACC
>Ga0066388_100001735_pt1 | contig 12622 bp, 13 predicted proteins | sample PanSoiMetaGPlot6_FD_64539 | JGI IMG/M metagenome (GOLD analysis project Ga0066388, IMG submission 64539) | Tropical forest soil microbial communities from Panama analyzed to predict greenhouse gas emissions - Panama Soil - Plot 6 (Hybrid Assembly) | ecosystem: Environmental > Terrestrial >... | reverse complement strand
GTCGGTGACCCGGGACCGGAACAGGTAGTCCTCCAGGAACGTCACGCACCCGGCGTTCTCCATCGCGCCCGCCTTGTACTCGGGCACGAAGAGCTGGTCGTACTTGCCGAACGGGTAGCGCACGCCGAACGCCTGGTGGTAGAAGTCGAAGCCCTGCCGGGTCACCTCGAAGATCTCATCCGGGTCCAGGTACTGCGCCAGGGACTGCCGGCAGTACAGGCCCAGCGGGATCCCGTCGTGCTCGGCCAGCACCTGGTGGTAGGGCCCGGCCGCGACCGCGGTGATGTAGGTGGACATCAGCGGCGACGCGGGGAAGTGCCAGCGCGCCGTTTCCTCCCCGGGCTCGGTGCTCACCGGCTCGCCGGTCACATCCGGCGCCATGTTGGAGATCACCCGCCACGCGGCGGGCACCGTGACGGTGAACTCGAAGGTGGCCTTGAGGTCGGGCTGGTCGAAGCACGCGTAGACCCGGTGCGCGTCCGAGGTCTCCAGGTCCGAATAGATATAGACGCCGTCATCCACCGGGTCGCTGAACCGGTGCAGTCCCTCGCCATTGCGGGAGTAGGCGCATTCGGCCCGCACCAGCAGTTCGTTGTCGGCCGCGAGGCCGGGCAGCGCGATGCGGTCCCCGGCGAAGGATTCGAGCGCGACCGGCTCGCCGTTCAGCATGATCTCGGTGACCGATTCCGCGGCCAGGTCGATGAAGGTCCCGGCGCCGCGCCGGGAGCAGCCGAAGGTGACCATGGTCAGCGACCTGAAGACCTTGTCGTCGCCGGTGAGATCGAGGTCCACGCGGTAAGAGCGCACATTGATCAGCTGCGCCCGGTCGTGTGCCTCGTCGCGGGTGAGGTTGCTTGCCACGGGGTGGTCCCTTTCGTCCATTTCCAGCCAAGGTGTGTATGGCCTGGTCATCGGTCGCCCGGGGTACCGGGCTCCGGGCTTGTTCGCATCCCGGGTGAAATTCCCGCAGGACCGCCCGGTTGTCAACAGACGGTGCCTGGTCGCATCTCCCGCCCCTCCTGCCGCACGGCGCGATATGGCTGGGCGGGAATTCACCCACGTTGACTGCTGGTTCAAGCGTATCTGCCCGCGGGCGTGAATTACCTCCCGGTGGCGGCCGGCGGTGGCCGAACGCCGGCTGGTGCGCGTGTGCCAGACTGTCGCGCGTGCGCGTTTACCTCGGATCGGATCATGCCGGCTTCGAGCTGAAGTCGGCGCTCGCCGAGGCGGTGGCCGCGGCGGGGCACGACGTGGTCGACTGCGGCCCGCCGTCCTACCGGCCCGGCGACGACTACCCGCCGTATGTCATGCACGCGGCCGCCGGCGCGGCCGCCGACCCGGGCAGCGCCGCGATCGTCGTCGGCGGGTCGGGCAACGGTGAGCAGATCGCCGCGAACAAGATCCGCGGGATCCGGGCGGCCCTGGCCTGGAATGAGGAGACGGCGCGGCTGGCGCGCCAGCATAACGACGCCAACGTGCTGAGCCTGGGGGCCAGGATGCACCCGGTGCCGGACGCGGTGCGCTTTGCCCTGCTGTTCCTCCAGACGCCCTTTTCCGGGGAACCCCGCCATCAGCGGCGGATCGAGGAGATCAGCAACTACGAGAAGTCCGGCGAGCTGCCGCCGCTGCCCGGCGCCGGGTAGCCTGCGGCCGGCCACGGCCCATCGGGTCAGCGCCCGTGCGACCTTCTGCGCCGCACCCGCTTGCGCCTGGCCGGGCGGCCGGCGGCGGGCTCACCGCTGCCGCTGTTCCGGGGCTTGTGTTTTGATGCTTTGGCCCTGACGCCTTCCCGTGGCTCCGGGGGCTCGTCAAGCCGCCCGCGCCCGGGGACCTCCTGGCCGGGCGCGGGCCCCGGCTGACCGGGTTCGCGGGCCAGCCCGGAGGCTGGGCGGGGCGCGGCGGGCCCGGCGCCGGGACGCGGGACTTTCCCCCGTTCGGGCCCGGTCGCACCGTCGGGGCGGGGCCCTGGTGGCACCGGGTGGTGCCGGGGCGCGGGGGGCACGGGTGCCGTCGCCTGGCCGGGGCGGCTGGGTGGGGCGGGCGGGGGCGCGGCCCGGGCTCGCGGGCGGGCGGGGGGCGAGTTCTGTTCGGCAGCTGCCTCGTGCCGCGGCTGAGGCCTGGACACATCGCGGGCGCGCATCGCAGCGCTCACGGTGACCTTCATTCCGGGCATGGCCGCCTCCCCGCCCAGTGTCGCACGGCGACGAGGTGCCCGCCCGGGCCGGCTCGGCCATGCCGTTGTGTGACCATGACAGCATGGCGGCCAAGAGGAGCCCGGCGATGCGCCCCACCGGGGCTTCGGTGGCGGAGTTTCTGGCCCAGGTGCCCGATGAGCGGCGACGCGGCGATGCGCGCCGGTTGTCCGCCATGATGGATGAACGGGCTCACACCATCACGGGGATGAGGGGCCAGCGGCGGATAGGCCGGAGGGGTTGACCCGGCGGAATCGGCCGGCATACGGTCTCTATCGTCAATCATGGTGCGCAATAGAACCTGGGTGGCCGCAGTGATCGGACATCTCGCGTCCAGGACGCGCCGGTGACGACGACCAACCGGGCCGCGGTGCGCTTGTCCAGAGTAACGAGGTTGTTCGATGGCCTGGCGGCGGTCAGCCAGGTCAGCATCGAGGTCGCCGAGGGCGAGACGGTCTGGCTGCGTGGCTGGAACGGCTCGGGCAAGACCACGCTGCTGCGGTTGATCGCCACGGCCATCTCACCCACCTTCGGCGGGGGGAGTGTACTCGGCTTCGACCTGCGGGCCGAGCGAAGCGCCATCCGCGCGCGGACCGACCTGCTGAGCCATGAGACCCGCCTGTACGGGGACCTGACCGCGGCCGAGAACCTGCACTTCGCCTGCCGCCTGTACGACATCGACCCGCGATGGGCCGGGCCCGCGCTCGACCGGGTGGGGCTCGAGGACGTGGCCGCCGTCCGGGTCGCCCGCTTTTCGCAGGGCATGCGCCAGCGCCTGGCCCTCGCCCGGTGCCTCATGCGCGGTCCCGCGCTCATCTTGCTCGACGAGCCATACGCCGCCTTGGACGTCGAGGCCCGGGTCGTCGTCGACGAACTGCTGACCACCGCGCAGGCCAGCCGGCGGACCGTGGTTGTCGCCAGCCATGAGGCGCCGCCCGCGCACCTCGTCGACCGTCAGCTGACCATGGATGGCGGCCGCGTGATCGCTCCGGCCGAAGTCGTGCCGTCATGAGTAGCCTGCGGGTCACCCAGGCGATCGTCGCCAAGGATCTGCGGACCGAGATGCGCAGCCGGTCCGCGGTGAGCACGGTCCTTCCGTTTGCGGCCACGATGTTGCTCGCGTTCGGCTTCGCCCTGGGCCCGGATCGGCTGCTCCTCGCCCAGACGGCACCGGCGCTGCTGTGGCTCGCCGCACTGTTCGCGTCGGTGGAACTGTGCCACCGCTCCTACCAGCACGAAGCGGCCAACGACGCGCTGGAGGGCCTGCTGCTCTCACCGGCCGACAAGGGCGCGGTGTACCTGGGCAAGGCGGCCGCGGCGTTCGTCCAGCTGAGCGTGCTCCTGGTCGTCACGACGGGCATCGTGATCGTGCTGTTCGGGCTGCCCGTCGGTCCCGCGCCAGCGCTGCTTCTGCTCACCGCCGTATTGGGTATCGCCGGGCTGAGCACGCTGGGCAGCCTCCTCGGCCTGCTCACCGTGCGCAGCCGCTCCCGCCAGGCCGCGCTGCCGGTCCTCGTGCTCCCTCTGGTCAGCCCGGTGATCATCGCGGCGACCAAGGCGACAGCAGGCCTCACGCACGGCAGCACCGCCGGGATCCGCGGGTGGCTGGGCCTGCTCGTGGCGTTCGACGTCGCCTACCTCGCCGCCGGCTACGTCGTGTTCGGGCACCTGCTCGAGGACTGAGATGACTCCCCGCCGAGGGCGTTGACATCCCCGCTGGCACCGGAGCATGCTTCTACCGACAGTTGTTTTAGTCGGTAGAAGGAAGCAGGTAGCGGCGTGGTGCCTTCGTCCCGCTCCAGCACCGACACCGGCCGTCGCAGCACGCCCGGGTGGCGATCCGCGTTGACGCTGCAAAGACACAGCAGGTGGGCGATCGCCCTCGCGTTCAGCGCCGCCGGTGCGCTCGTGGCGATGACGCTGACCGCCGTGGTGAGCGCGCCCCGGGCCAGCGCCCGGCTCGGCGGCAGCGTGGTCGGCCAGAATCAGGTACGGCATGACAACGAGGACGCGCTGGTCAGCCAGGGCAAGAGCACCTTCCGCTTCAACACGTTCGGCGACGAGGCGTTCTGGGGCGGCGTCCTGGGCTTGAACAAGACGATCGCCGGCGCGGATCACGGCGGCATAGGCCCCGGCCTCAGCCCGAAACAGGCGCTCGCGCTGGGCCTGAAGGTCGACGTGAACGCGCTGCCGGAGTCGTTGCAAGACGCCATCATCGCCGGACAGGTCAACCTGGACGACCCGGCGGTGACGCTGGCGCTCCTGAAGCTCAACGCGGTGATCGGCGTCAAGGGCTTCTTCGACAGCAACGGCACCCTGAGCTCGGTCGGCATCGAGTGCGCGCTGTGCCACTCGACCGTGGACAACTCCCTGGTCCCGGGCATCGGCCACCGCCTGGACGGCTGGGCCAACCGCGACCTGAACGTCGGCGCCATTATTGGCTTTGCGCCGAACCTGCAGCCGATCGCGGACCTGCTGCATACCGACGTGGCGACCGTGCTCAAGGTCCTCAACGCGTGGGGACCGGGCAAGTTCGACGCCGAGCTGACCCTGGACGGCAAGGGATTCCAGCCCAACGGGCGCTCGGCCGCGACGCTGATCCCGCCGGCCTTCGGCCTGGCCGGCGTCAACCTGCACACGTGGACCGGCTGGGGCTCGATCCCGTACTGGAACGCGTTCGTCGCGGTCCTGGAGATGCATGGCAAGGGCACGTTCTTCGACCCGCGGCTCGACAACGCCAAGCAGTTCCCCATCGCCGCGGCGAACGGTTTCGGTCACGTCGTGAATCACCCTGACCTGGTCACGCCCAAGTTGCCGGGGTTGCATGCCTACGAGCTGTCGCTGCGGGCGCCCAAGCCGCCGAAGGGGTCGTTCAACGCCATGATGGCGGCCGCAGGCAAGAAGCTGTTCGACGGGCCCGCGCTGTGCTCGACGTGCCACGTGCCGCCGATCTTCACCGAGCCTGGCTGGAACCTGCATCCGGGAAGCCAGATCGGCATCGACAGCTTCGAGGCGAACCGGTCGCCGACGCACATGTACCGCACCACCCCGCTGGCCGGGCTGTGGACCCATCAGAAGGGCGGCTTCTTCCACGACGGCCGGTTCCCCACGCTGCTGGCCGTGGTCAGGCACTACAACAAGGTGTTCAGCCTCGGCCTGACTCGCGCCCAGGAGAACGACATCGTGCAGTACCTGCTGTCGATATAGCGCGGCCGAGATGGGAGAGACCCATGAGGCACCTGTACCGTGCGCTCACCGTGCTGGGCAGCCATCGGGCACAGCGGGTGATGGGCGTCGCGACGCTCGCCGGGCTGGTCGCGACGGTGGTCATCGGGCTGTTCGTGGTCCCGCCGGACGCGACCCAGGGTGACGTCCAGCGCCTGATGTACGCGCACGTTCCGGTCGCGTGGGTGACGTTCCTGGCCTTTGGCGTGGTGTTCATCGCCAGCGTCGGCTACCTCAAGACCGGGCGCATCCAGTGGGACCGGGTGGCCGCGGCGTCGGCGGAGATCGGCGTTCTGTTCTGCGCGCTGACCATCGTGCTCGGCTCGCTGTGGGGGCGCCCGGTGTGGGGCACGTGGTGGACGTGGGACCCGCGGCTCACGACGACCGCCGTGCTGCTGCTCATCTACGTGGGGTATCTGTCGCTGCGCAAGGTGGCGGACAGCCCGGTCCGGCGGGCCAGATGGGCAGCGGTCGTCGGCGTGGTCGGATTCATCGATGTGCCGATCGTGCATGAGTCGGTCGTGTGGTGGCGGTCGCTGCACCAGCAGGCGACGGTGCTGCGGCTGGGGGCGCCCACCATCGCCGGCAGCATGCTGGCGACGCTGATGCTCGGCTTCGTGACCTTCTCGCTGGCCTACGGCTACCTGATGGCCGTCCGGCTGCGGGTCGGGCGGCTGGAGGATCGCAGCGCTGCTCCCGTCTCGTCGCTGTCGGCACCGCGGGCGCGCCGCCCCCGGCCGGCCGGCGTCCCCGCCCCGGCGCCGGCGGACGTCCCCGCCTCGGTGCCGGCTCCCGCCCTGGCGCCGGGCGACGTCCCCGCCTCGGCGCCGGCCGACATTCCCACCTCGGTCCCGAGCGACAGCCATGCATGACGCGGGGTACGTAGCCGCGGGCTACACGCTCACGCTGGGGACGCTGGCCGCCTACCGGTGGCACCTCGCCGTCCGGGCGCGCCGGGCCCGGCGCTATGTGACCGCGGTCACCGGCCGGGCGCGCAGCGGGCGGCGCCGGCGGTGAGCCAGGATCTCCTGGAGTTGCCCGGATCCCCGGCCGATGCCGTTCGCCGCCGCGGGTGGCGCGGGCCCCGGCTACGGGTCGCTGCGTGCCTGGCGGTCGTCGTGCTCGCGCTCGCCTGGGTTGCGTTGCGCGGGCTGACCGGCAACTTCGTCTACTACCTCACCCCGACCGACATCGTCGCACACCACAAGGCACAGGTGGGGCAGCGGATCCGGCTCGGCGGATACGTCGTGCCGGGCAGCGTCCATCACGGCGGGTCAGTGCTGATGTTTACCGTCACGGACCGCACCGACTCGATGCAGGTCTCCGATACCGGCCCGGTGCCGGAACTGTTCAAGGCGGGCCAGGGCGTCGTGCTCGAGGGCGCACTGGGCGCCGATGGGCGCTTCCACGCCGACACGCTGCTCGTGCAGCACAACGGTAACTACTTCCCGCCCAAGCCTGGAGAGCCGCCGCCGCACCGAGCTGACTTGAAGCTCGGGAGCTCATGATGAGTCAACTGGGGACCTACCTGTTGCTGTTCGCGCTGGCGGTGTCCGGCTACGGCCTGATTGCCGCCACCGTGGGCGCGAAGACCGGTCGCCCCGCGCTCGTCGAAAGCGCGAGACGGTGCGCGTTCGCCCTGTTCGCCACCGTGGCCGCGGCGTGTGTCACGATGCTGGCCGCGTTGCTGACCAACGACTTCGCGATCCGTTACGTCGCCGACAACTCCGCGCGGGAGACCCCGGCCTTCTTCAAGGCGCTGTCCCTGTGGGCGGCCGATGACGGTTCGCTGCTGCTGTGGAACCTCATCCTGGCCGGCTATATCGCCGCCGTTGCGCTGCGTTTCCGGCGGGACCGGCCACCGACGTTCCCGTACGCGCTCGGCGTGCTTTTCGGGGTCCAGGTGTTCTACCTGACCCTGATCAACGGCCCGGCACGGCCTTTCGCCAGCCTGGCGAATCCTCCGGCAGACGGCCGCGGCCCGGCGCCGTTGCTGCAGAACCATCCCCTGATGGCGGTCCACCCGCCGTTCTTGTACCTCGGATTCATCGGCTTCACCGTGCCCTTCGCCTTCGGCGTCGCGGCGCTGCTCGCCGGGCAGGGCTCGGATCAGTGGGTCTCGGTCATTCGCCGGTGGACGCTCGTGGTGTGGTGCTTCCTCACGGTCGGGCTGGTGCTGGGCGCGCTCTGGTCGTATTCCGTGCTCGGCTGGGGCGGCTACTGGGCCTGGGATCCCGTCGAGAACGTCGCGCTCTTGCCCTGGCTCACGTCCACCGCGTTTCTGCACTCGGTCATGCTGCAGGAACGGCGCGGCATGGCCCGGCTGTGGAACATTGCCCTGGTCATCGGCGCGTTCGCGCTGATGACGTTCGGCACGTTCCTGACCCGCGGCAACGTGCTGTCCTCGGTGCATGCGTTCGCGCAGACGTCGGTCGGGCCGGCGTACCTGGCGTTCCTGGCGCTGGTGCTGCTGGCCGGGTTCGGCCTGGTGGCCTGGCGCCTGCCGGAGCTGCGCACGCCAGCCACCCTGACCTCGGCGATCTCCCGGGAAGGGGCGTTCGTCGCCAACAACGTGCTGCTCCTCGCCGCCACCGCGATCATCTTGCTGGGCACGACGTTCCCGCTCGTCGTCGAGGCCGTATCGGGCCAGCAGGTGACCGTCGGCGGTCCTTACTTCCGCAGCTCGGTCACCCCGGTGTTCCTGCTGATCCTGCTGCTCGCCGGCACGGCACCGCTGCTGCCCTGGCGCGCCACCAACAGGTCACGGGCCCTGCGCCGGCTGCGCGTGCCCGCCACCGCGGCCGCCCTCGTCGTGATCGTCACCGCCGGGGCAGGCGTCCACCAGGTCGCCGCGGTCGCCGGGTTCGGGCTGGCCACGCTCGTCTTCGTGACGAGCACTCAGGAGATCCTCACCGGGCTGGCCATCGGCCGGCGTGGCCTGCGCGGCGGCGCGGTGCGCGCCCTGGCCAGAGGGCGGCGACGGCACGCGGGCCTCGTCGTGCACATAGGCCTGGCGCTGGTCGCCGCGGGCATCGTCGCGTCGTCCAGCCTGGGCCAGCAGACTCAGGTCACCCTGAAGACCGGCCAGAGCACCGTGTTCGCCGGCCAGGTTCTGCGCTACCAGGGCCTGCGCACCGACCAGCAGCCACAGCGCATTGTGCTCACGGCGACCGTGTCCGTCACGGATCCGGGCGGCGGCGCGGCCGGCACGCTCGGCCCGCGGATGAACCTGTACCCGGCCTCGACCGAGCCGATCGGCTCACCATCGATCCGCCGGGGCATCGTCTGGGACCTCTATGCATCGGTGATCTCGCTGCAGCAAAGCGGTGGCTCGGCCACCTTCCGCTTCTACCGCAACCCCGGCGTCAACTGGCTGTGGTTCGGCGGGCTGGTGATGGCGCTCGGCGGCGCCGCGGCTGCGTGGCCGGGTCGCCGGCGCCGGAACCCGGGCGATAACCAGGGCGCAAGCACGACGCGCAAACGCACCGCTGTCGAAGCAGGTGCCCGGTGAAGCGATGGATGACTAGTCGCCGGACGCGGCTGCTGGCCGGCGTCGTCGCGGTCGTCGCGGTCATCGTCGCGTTGCTGATGACCGGGCTGGGCCGGGATCCCTCGGTGATCGCCTCCCCGCTGGTTGGCCGGGCGGCGCCGAACTTCACCCTGCCCCAGCTGGGCGGCCCGCCGGTGACGCTGGCCAAGCTGCGCGGGCAGGTTGTCGTGATCAACTTCTGGGCCTCGTGGTGCACGGAGTGCCAGGTCGAGCAGGCCGCCCTGGACCAGGCGTGGCAGCAGTTCCAGGACTCCGGGGTGGTCGTGATCGGCGTCAACTTCCAGGACACCACCGGCGCCGCCCGCGACTACGTCCGTACCGACGGCGTGACGTACCCGGTCGTCGAGGACGCTGGTTCGAAAACGGCTCTGGCCTATGGCCTGCGCGGGGTGCCGGAGACGTTCGTCGTAAACCGGCGCGGGCGCATCGTCAACCACGTCATCGGCCCGGTCAGCGCGGCCACGCTCATCACCGAGATCAACTCGATGCTGCTCAAGGGCACCCAATGACCGCGGCCGGGACACTGCGGCGAGCCCGGGCGGGCCTGGCCGGGCTGCTGGTGCTGATCGCGCTGGTGGCCGGCCTCGCCACGCTGGTCATCGTGGCGGCAGGCGGCCACCCGCGGGCCAGCCAGGCCCAGCAGGTGCAGCAGATCGCCGCCGGGCTGCACTGCCCGATCTGCAAGGACCTGTCCGTCGCCGACTCGCCCGCCCCGCTCGCGCAGCAAATTCGCCAGGAGATTGCGCAGAAGCTCCGCGCGGGCGAGTCCGCGGATCAGATCCGCGCCGGTTTCGTGGCGGCCTACGGCGACTCCGTGCTCATGTCCCCGCCCCGGCACGGGCTGGCCGGGGCGGTGTACTACCTGCCGTTGCTCGTCCTGGCCGCCGGCTTGATCACCGCGTTCATGGTGCTGCGCCGCTGGCTGCGCGCGCCCTCGCCAGACCCGCCGCAAGCGGCCTCGCCGCCGCTGTCCGCGGCGCAACGGCGCGCCGTGGCCAAGGCCGTCGCCCGGCTGCGCGAGGAGGAACCGGGATGACCGTCGTGCTCCTTAGCGGCGGGCTGACCTTCCTCGTCGGACTGCTGATCTTCCGGCCGTTCTCGGCCGCGGGCGGGCGCCGCCACGTCCGGGCCCCTGCCCCGGACGACGATCACCGGCGCGAGCTGCTGCGCCAGCTGCGTGATCTCGACGACGACCTCGCCGCCGGGAAGCTGGCGCACGACGATCACGCCCGGCTCCGCGATCCCGTCGAGCGGGAAGCCGCCGCTGCGCTGGCCGGTCAGGCCCAGCACCCGGCGGACAGTACCACACTGGTCACATCCCGCCCGCGGCCCGGATCGGGCCCGCCCGGTCCGCCCCAAGACCGCGGCGCCGGGGGCGGGGCAAAGCGGTGGCGCCGCCGCAGCGTGACGCGGCTGGCACTGGCCGCCGCCGCGGTCAGCATCGCGATCCTGCTCGCCGGCGCGGTTTCGTCGCGGCACGCCGGGCAGACCATCACGGGTAACCCGGCGCCCGGTGCGGCCCCACCAGCAGGCAGCCCGGGCGGCTCGGCACCTGCGTCCCAATCTGGCCGCAAGTCACCCACTCCCGAGCAGTTGGCCGCGGTAGCGGCGGCCGAGGCTCAGGTGAAACAGCACCCGAAGGATGTGAGCGCGCATCTGACGCTGGCCGAGGCCTACGCGGCCGCCGGGGCCAGCCAGCTAGCCGCGGTGGAGTACCTGGCCGTCACGCGGCTGGATCCCGCCAACGCCGAGGCGAACACCAACCTGGCCTTGCTCGCCTTCGAAGTCGGCCGGGCCGCGCAGGGCAAAGCCATGACCGACCGCGTGCTCGCGGCCAATCCGGACTACCCGGAAGCGCTGTACGTGCGCGGCCTGATCAACCTGATGGGCCTGCACCGGGCCAAGGCCGCCGCCCGTGACTTCAACGCCTACCTCGCTGTGGCGCCTTTCGGCTCGCACCGCACCGCCGCCGTGACGCTGCTCGCGCTGGCGCAGAGCCTGGCTCCCCCATGACCGGGCCTACCGGCTGGTCAGCTGCACGCAGCAGCCCGGCGGTGCTGTCCGCCGCTCGACGTGCAGCGACGGCAGGCGCGCGCCGTCGAGCAGGCCTGTCACGAATGCGGCGTTCATCGGGCACACCAGCTCGCGGTGGGAGACGGACAATTCAGCGAAGATGCAGTTGCGCAGCGTCCATTTACCGGATTCCTGCACCCGCGGCTCGTATCCGAGTTGCCTGAGCTTACGCTGGACCGCCTCGCGCCGCGCGCCCTTCGTCCGCGCCTGCTGCCGGATTTCGCCGCCGAGACTTTCGCCCACCGTGGTAGCGACGTCTTGCAGCGACGTGGCGCCGCCCGCCCCGGTCCCGTTCGCGGACAAGGCGGTGGCCATCATCGAAGCGGCGAGCGCGTACCGGGTCTGCGGAACCTCCACGGAAAAGGGCCGTGATGAGACCGAGTAGACCTTCGCCGGCCGGCCGGCACCCGGGCCGACCCGGCCGGAGAGCCGGCGGTACCCGACCTCAAGCAACCCCGCGTCGGCCATCCGGTCCAGATGGAAGGCCGCGAGCCGTGGCTTGATCCCGGTCTGCCGCGCGGCCTCCTCACGCCCCACCGGATCGCCGCGCTCGCGCAGATACTGGTAGAGCCGCTGGCGAGTCGGCTCAGCCAGCAGCGCCACCGCCAGTAGATCGGCGGCGTCCATGAGGTGCCCCCAAATTCCGTGGAATCCACGTCCGGCCGCGGGTCAACCACTTATGGCGCAAGGGTATAACCCGATCCCGCATGACCCGGCGCCGCCGGATTGAGCGCGGTGGGCCACGCGGCCTTAGCCGGCCGGATCCTTCCAGGTCGCGTGCTGCGGGGTGAAGTCACCGTGGCCAGTGGTGGGCGTCAGCGGCCGATGATGTCGGTGTGGTGGCAGAAGTGCACCCGGTCGGGCTCCAGTGACCGGATCCGGTCCAGCGAGCCGCGCCAGGCCACGGGGTCGCTGGCCTGGCCGGGCAGCAGGTCCTTGTCGGGCGGGCTCGCGTACTGGGGCGGCGTGTACGCGGCGTCGCCGATGAGCAGGTCGGCCCGGCCGTCCGTGGCGACCACGACGCACTGATGACCGACCGTGTGCCCGGGCGTGGTGATCACCGACAGGCCGGGCAGTATCTCGATGTCCCCGTCCAGCAGTTCCCACCGCGCGTTCATGAAACCGAACCAGTCGTACAGTTCCCGCGACTCGCGCCTGGCCCGGTCCAGCTCGGTGCGCTGCACGTAGCAAGGGGCGTGGGAGAAGACGGCGTTTTGCCCGCAGTGGTCGAAGTGCAGGTGCGTGTTGATCACCAGCCCGATGTCCGCCGGGGTCATGTCCAGCCCGGCGAGGGCGTCCGCGACGGACCGGTTGACCACGCGCCAGTCGTTCAGCACCTCATCCGGGCCGCCGCAGCCGGTGTCCACCAGCACCGCGCCGGCGGGGTGGGTAACCACGAACCCGTGTACCGGCCACTCCCGGCCGTCGACCCCGCGCAGGCTGGCCAGGTGCAGGCGCTTGATCTCCAGCGGCATCGGCATCCGCCTTCACGTTGAAAGAAGTAGGCGACATTACGATGCCCCGGGGGGCCCGGGCCCGCAAGGCCCGGGGGTTTACCGGCCGCTCAGAAGATCATCGGGCA
>Ga0066388_100001734_pt1 | contig 12623 bp, 11 predicted proteins | sample PanSoiMetaGPlot6_FD_64539 | JGI IMG/M metagenome (GOLD analysis project Ga0066388, IMG submission 64539) | Tropical forest soil microbial communities from Panama analyzed to predict greenhouse gas emissions - Panama Soil - Plot 6 (Hybrid Assembly) | ecosystem: Environmental > Terrestrial >... | reverse complement strand
TGCGTCCTGCGATTCCTGCGGCGGCACCAACATCGGCACCGCGCCGACTGCCTCCAGCATGAATTTGTTGGTGATAGACGCGTAACGGATCTTCTTGCCCTTGTAGTCATCAAGGGTCTTGATGGGAGTCTTGCTATAGATCACGACGGGGTTGGCCATATTCATAAAGAGGATGTGCAGCCCCTGATGTTCCGCAGCGAGATATTTTGGCGCGAGCTCGGTCATGCGCTTTGCCATCTCCGGCAGGTCCGCCCCCTGAGACGGCCAAGTAAACGGCAGATTGGCGAGTTCAGTCATCGGGTAGCGACCGGGCGTGACGCCGTGCAGGCACCAGGCGATATCGGTGATGCCGTTGCGTGCCGCGTCGAACTGCCGGTTCGGCGGGCCCACCAGTTGGCCATTCGGATAAATTTCGAATTTCAAACGGCCGCCGGATTCCTTTTCGATTTTATCAGTCCAGCCGACCACCCATTTGTGAAACGCATGCTGTGGCGGAACGAAATGAGAGAGCTTGAGCGTGATAGTTTCCTGGGCCTGAACCGACATCGCGCCGAACAATGCGACTGCGGTGGCCAAAGCGAAGGTCTTCACGACTTTCTGCAAAGACATGGTTTTCCTCCCTCAAACGTAAGGCCTCTAGTGAGCCTTTCCCTCTTTTGCCCCTGCAATTTTTTAATGGAAAAGGGTTCTGTTGTCACTCGCGTGGCGGTGTGCGTTTAGCTGGTTATCATTGTGTTGATTAGTTCCCCGCAACCTTCGATCGCGATGCGCACTTCGTCGCCGGGCTTCAGGAACTCGTTGCGCGGCATGCCGACCCCGGCCGGTGTGCCGGTGGCGATCACGTCGCCGGGCTGCAACGTGAAGTGATGCGACAGGTAAGCGATCTGCTCCGCGATATTATGTACGAGCCGCCCGGTGTTTGAGTTTTGTTTGAGGACGCCATTTACCCAGAGCTTGATGGCCATGTTGTTGGGGTCGGGGACGTAGGCGGCGGGCGTGAACCACGGCCCCATTGGCGCAGCATCCTCGAAGCATTTCTGGCCGACCCAGTCCATGCCGAACGGCGATCCTTCGCGCTTCATCAGGTCACGCGCCGAAAGATCGTTAACGATGAGATAGCCGGCGACCGCGTTCAGCGCCCGATCTTCCGAAATATTTCTGGTTGGGCGCGCGATCACAACGCCGAGTTCTGCCTCCCAATCGACTTGACGCGAGAAAGGCGGCAATCTCGCCGGCATGCCGGTACCGATGATCGAACCCGCAGTCGTCTTCATGAAAAAATATGGATCTTTGGCCTTGGTCATCGCGGGCGCCTTGCCGGTCACGCGCTTGGCAATTTCGGCCATCTCTTCCAGGTGATCCCAATAGTTAGCGCCTGCGCAAAACAGCGCGCCCGGATAAAGAATCGGCGCATCGAGTCTTGCTCGCGTCAACAGCAGCCCGTCGTCCCTCTTTGGCTTCTGCGCGGCTGCGTGCAGTCGAGGGTGCACCGTATCCCACGCCTGCAACAGACCCAGCACCGATCTTGAGTCAACGTCGACGTCTTTCAGAAGCGCTGTCGCCGGCACGATTTGTTCGCCGATCAGAACGCCGGCCTTTGGCTTGCCATTGTCCTTGTAGCTGAGCAGCCGATATCCCGGTGCCATGCGTCACCTCGTGCACCCCAGAGAACGGGTCACTCGATCATTGCACTCGGCGATTGGCAAGCGCGAGTTCTTTTCAGGATGGCAAAAAGCGCCTGAACAATCGTTGTGTCATTGTTCATGCTAATGCGAGCGGCTACGCTTGCAACAGGGGAAGCGGCATGACCAACTTTGATGGCGTCGTGATCGGCGCCGGCCACAATGGCCTCACCCTGGCGGCGTACCTGTCGCGCGCCGGAATGCGCATTGCGGTGCTCGAACGCAACAGCCGGATCGGCGGCGGCGCCAGCACCGAAGAGCGCATTCTCCCCGGTTTCAGGCTCAATTTGCACGCCAATTTCTACATGGGCATCGGGCTAAGTCCGCTTCTTCATGACCTGGAGCTGCATCGCCATGGCTTTTCCTACATCGAGCCGCCCGTGCAGCAAGCGGCGGTCTTCCGCGACGGCACCGGCATCGTCATCTACAAGGACCTCGACAAGACCTGCGCGTCGCTCGCACGCTTTTCCAGACAGGACGCAGAGACGTTCCGCGGACTTTGGCATACCTACTGCGAAGAGATGCGGCCGCTGTTGGTTTCGCTCCTTTACAATGCGCCGATGCCGCGCGAGCAGCTTCTCGAGCGATTGAGTGGCCCGAAGGCGAAAGAGCTCCTTTCACATGCCCAGCACGATCTTTTCAGCGTTGTACGCAAGCATTTCGTCGACGAACGCATCCGCACCCTGTTCACATCTTACATGCACGTGATTACGACCGAGAATGTGCCCGGTGCCGGTATCGTTTTTCCTGCGATTTTCGCCAATATCGCAAGTTTCACGTTGCCGGTCGGCGGCGCTCTGTCGTTACCGCTCGCGCTGGCACGAATCGTGGAGGCTGGCGGCGGCAAGATCGTGAGCGGTGCCGACGTAAAGGAGATCGCTGTAAAGAATGGTCGAGCGACCGGCGTGAAGCTCGCCGACGGACGCACAATCAAAGGTGACAAATTCGTTGCCAGCGCCATCGACTTTCCCACTACGGTGCAGATGGCCGGGGAGGATCTGTTCCCCGAACCGGTGCGCGAGAAGGCGAAGTCCTGGCACTGGGGCAACCACAGCCTCGTGACCTTGCATCTTGCGTTAAAGGATCCGCCGGTCTATCGCGCGGCCGCCTTTGATCCCAATGTGGCGTACGCCTACAACATCTTTTTCGGCATGGACCATATTGAGGATGTCGCGAGCTGCTTCGATGATTGCGCCGCGAAGAAATTTCCCCAGGTGTTGATGGGCAACGGCGCATGCAACAGCCAGTTCGACCCGAGCTACGCGCCGGCCGGTAGGCATATCGCCTTCTGGTGGCCGTTCGCGCCCTATTCGGTCGACGGCAGCCCGCAGGAGTGGGACCGAAACCGCGCCGGATACACGCAGCGCGTTCTCGATTACTGGCGCGTCTACGCGTCGAATCTCGAGGGCGACAATCTGCTCGGGACCTATCTGTTCACGCCGCTTGATGTCGAGAAGCTCAACGCAAACATGCGCCAGGGTGCCGTGCGGGTCGGCGCCTACATCCCGAACCAGCTCGGCATCAACCGGCCGCATCCGCTGATGCCCGGCTCGCGTACGCCTGTGGAAGGTCTGTATCTTTGCGGTTCATCGTCAGGCAATGGCGGCGGCATCAACGGCGCCGCTGGCTATATCGCCGCCAATGCCATTGCCGACGATCTGAAGCTCAAACGTTCATGGGAGCCGGTGCCAAGCCCGCAATGGACGCATTGATTGACCATCGCGAAAGTACGAGATACATGCGCGGGTGCCGGTTCGGGTAATGTCCTTACTTCAACGTTACAGTCTCGAATTCCGCCGGCAACACGATCTCCAGTAGCTCGCAATCATCGGAATAGCCGAGCACGGTATGCTTGATCTTCGGCGGCTGGATCCAGCACGAGCCGGCATGGAAGGTGTGCACGCCATGGCCCTCAAACTCGCTCGTGAAGGAGCCCTTGAGCACGTAGACCATCTGGAAATCGACGTCGTGATAGTGCGGGATCGCAACTTCATTCGCGCTGAACGGCTTGGTCATGCGGATGACGTGCGCCTGCACCATGCCGCCGGTCGCCGGCGCAATGCCGAGATCGCGATATGCCGAATAAGGACGCAGACCCTGGTCGAAATCCTCGTCGTGGTGATGGCTGACGGTGAACCGCTGCGGCTTACGTGTTTTTGTGCGCGCTGCGGACTTGGCGCCGATTTTCCTTTTGCCCTTTTTTGATCTTGCCTTCGTTGCCTTGGTCTTACGTTTTGCTTTCGCCATGACAGGCCTCCCGTGCCGCGTCATGCCCGCACTTGTCGCGGGCATGACTAAAGTCACTCCGCCGCTTCGGCCGCCCCACCGTGCGCCTTCGACCAGCCGGCCGGATCGGCAATGAATTTTTCCACCTCGGCCAGCATCTTCGGCTCGAACTGGCCGCTGGCCTTGGCGACCGCAAGGACGTCCTTCCAGGTGGTAAGCGCGTGCAGCGTGACGCCGACATCGCCGAGGATTTTCTTGCTCTGCGGATAGATGTCGTAGAAGAAAATGACGAAACAGTGCTCGCAGATGCCGCCGGCATCGCGCAGGGCTTGGATGAAATTTACCTTGCTCTTGCCGTCGGTCGCGAGGTCCTCTACCAGCAGGACGCGCTGGCCGGGAACAAGCAGGCCTTCAATCTGCGCGCCGCGACCAAAACCTTTCGGCTTCTTGCGCACGTATTGCATCGGCAGATGCATGCGGTCGGCCACCCAGGCGGCAAAGGGAATGCCGGCGGTTTCCCCGCCCGCCACGGCGTTGATTTTGTCGCGGCCGATGTCGCGCTCGATGGCATGGACCGCGAAATCCATTAGCGCCGAGCGCACATCCGGAAACGAGATCAGCCAGCGCGAATCATTGTAGACGGGGCTCGCCCAACCGCTTGTGAAGATGAACGGCTTGTCGGCCATGAAGCGTACCGCGCCAGTGTCGAGATACATCCGTGCGGTCAGCTCGGCGATAGTCTTTTTGTCGAGGAATTTTGCCGTCATTTCGATTGCGATCCGCTGCGTCGTCGCCATGTCAAAGCACAAAACGCCTTACGCCGCCATGCCACAGTGGCGCGACAAGTCACAGGCAAGATCGAGGAGGGCCTCGTCGCCGCCGTCCCAGCCGATAAAGGATAAGCCGACGGGGCATCCATCGATCGTGCCGGCAGGAATGCTCACTTGCGGTAGGCCTGAAACCCCGGCCATGCAGGTCAGCCGCATCACGCGTACCCGAAAATCCTCGAGCTCGGCGCCCGCTATTTCGACCCTTGGCGAAATACTGGGCGCGGTCGGGAGCGCGAGAATCGAGCCGGGAACAGCGACCTGGCGGATGTGCCTTCGCGCATCGAGCACCACGCTGCTTGCAGCGTCAGCCTGCATCTTGGTGACGGTGGCGGCAAAGTCGATGCGCTCGCGCACTCCCGGACCGATTTTTGGCCTGTGGGTGGTGACGAATTCGCCGAAGGTCCGCCAGACCTCATAAGCCTGGACAATTCTGAATGCCTCGCGCCAGGAATCGAAACCGTCCGGCGCAATCTTGCCGTGAGCCATGGCCGGCAGATCATCGCCCATGAATTCGAGGAGCGTACGAAGCAGATCGGCCACCCGCTCCTCTGCCTGTGCAAAAGCGTCTTCCAGCACGACCACACGCTCAATCTTCGCCGCCACACGTCGGCTGTCGAGCAGCACCGCGCCGACCTTGCGGAATACTCCCGGCGTCGTTGCGAACCAGCCGGGCACATCGAAGGTCGGCGCCATGTCGGTGACACCGCTATGTTCGATTCGCCCGTGGGTCGGCCTCAGGCCGTAGATTCCGTTGAACGAGGCGGGCACTCGCACCGAGCCACCAGTATCGCTGCCGAGCGCGAAATCGCACAAGCCTGCGCCGCAGGCGGCGGCGGAGCCTGATGAGGAGCCCCCGGGCAGGCGGCCCGGCGCGCGCGCGTTGATCGGCGTGCCGTAGTGCGCGTTCGTACCACTTACGCTGTAGAAGAATTCGTCGCAGACGGTCTTACCCGTGATCGTCACACCGGCGTCGAGTATTTTTTGCACCGGCGCGCTATGGCGCGCGGCAGGTCCGTGAGTGGCGAGCCATTCCGGACTGCCGCAGCCTGCGCGCTCGCCGGCGATGTCATACATGTCCTTGACGACGGCGGTGAGCCCTGCAAGCGGCCCGCTCGTGGCTCCCCTGATGGGCGCCTTGATGTCGTGAGGAACGAAGCAGCTGCGGTAGCCTTGCGGGGGCATTTTCGGCCTGCCTCTTTACGGGCGCACGAACCGAGCTATGCCGTTTTCGGCCCGATTTTCATGTACCAGTCGGCGATCTGCGAACCGGTCCAGAACAGCACGTCTTTCTTCTTGCGGATCTTCTCGTAGATCTTGCGGAAATATTTCGCCCGGTGCGGCGCACCCATAATGTAGGGATGCACCGAGATGGCCATGACCCGCGCCGAGCCTTTGGCGTCCTTGTAGATCTGCTCGAACTGGTCCATCGCGCGCTCATAGAATTCCGATGCCTTGTGGTGCTGGATCAGCATCATGGCGACGTCGTTGCATTCCTGCGTGTAAGGAATGTTGAGGATGGGCTTGCCGCGCGTCTTCATCCATACAGGCTGGTCGTCGAGTACCCAGTCGGCGACATAGTCGTAGCCTTCCTCGGCGAGGATATCCGGTGTTTCCCAGGTTTCTGTAAGGCCGGGGCCAAGCCAGCCGCGTGGACGTTTGCCGGTCACTTGTTCTAGTACTTCGGCGCTTTTCTTGATATCGGCGCGTTCGTTCTCCACCTTCTGCATGTTTCGCTGGGTGTAGCCGTGGCCGATGAATTCCCAGTTGCGATCGACGCAGGCCCTCACGATGTCGGGATAGGCTTGCACCGCAACACCGTTGATGTTCATCACGCCGGGAATCTTGAAATCGTCATACACCTGCAACAACCGCCAGAATCCGACGCGGTTACCGTATTCGTGCCAGCACCAGTTCGGGATGTCGGGCATCGGGGACCCGCCGGCCGGCGGTGTGAGCACGGTGCGCGGCATGGTCTGCGTCGGGTCCCATTCCTCGACGTTGGTGATCGTCCACACCACCATGCGCGCGCCTTTCGGCAGCTTCAGCGGTTTGCGCTTGGTGATGGCGGAGTAGTCGAGGCGGTCGTTCGGCAGCATGCCGACGGTAGGCTTGGGAAAATTCATAAAGTGCGTTCCTCGGATTTTTTGTGCGCACAGTAGCAGTCTTGCAGCTAGCCTGGTTATTGTACAGACCATGAAACTTGTCCGTTACCGTTCTGCAGGCGGCGAAAAGCCGGGCCTCATTCTCGACGGCGAGATTTTCGATCTATCCGGAAGCTTTTCGGCGCTTCAGCCGCGGGCGCCGACCATTGCTGACGTTGAGGCCATCGCCGGGGTACCGGTGAAGACGCTGACGAAAGCGCCGAAGGACGCCGTGCTTGGCCCACCGCTGCGCGGGATAGGCAAGATCATTGGTGTGGGCCTCAACTACCACGACCATGCCAAGGAAGTCGGCCTGCCTTTGCCAAAAGAGCCGACGCTTTTCCTGAAAGCCACCAGCGCGCTATGCGGGCCCACTGATGATCTGGTGATGCCGCGCGAAGCAAAAAAAGTCGATTGGGAAGTCGAGCTCGGCGTTGTGATCGGCAAGCCGGGCGTCTACATCGCCGAGCGCGATGCGCTCGATCATGTGCTCGGCTATTGCGTCGGCATTGATTTCTCCGAGCGCGATTTTCAGTACAATCGCGGCGGGCAGGGGTTTAAGGGCAAGAGTCCCGACACCTTCGCGCCGCTTGGTCCTTTCCTCGCCACGCGCGATGAGATCGCCGATCCTCAGAAGTTGTCGATGCGATTGAACCTCAACGGCCAGCTCAAGCAGAACGGCACGACGCGCGATATGATTTATTCGGTGGCAGCGCTGGTGGCCTACATCAGTCGTTTCATGAGCCTGCAGCCGGGCGACGTGATCCTGACCGGCACTCCGGCGGGTGTCGGCCACGGTCGAAAGCCGCCGGTTTTTCTACAGCCCGGCGATATCGTGACCGCCTCAATCGAGGGTCTCGGCGAACAGACCCACAAGGTGGTTGCGGCAACATAGATAGAACTCTTCGCCACGTTTGGAGGTTAAAGGAAGCGTGCGCGGTCTGCCCGCGACTGGATGACCGGATAGTCAACTCCCTTTCTCGTCGTAGATCTCCGGGAAGAAATAGTCCTTCCATGATGAGGGCTTCGCTTTTAGCGTCCCGACCTCGGCCATGAAGTCCGCATATTTCATGGTGTTTTCAGGTGTCATTGTCCAGCGCACCTGCGGTCCCGCGACCAGTTTGGCGACCATGTCGAGTGGCAGCTTCGATTTCGAATCCTCAATCCACAGCGCCGCCGCCGCCGTCTTATCCTTGTTGACGATCTCGGTTGCCTCTTTGAGCGCGGCAACTAGGGCCTTGTAGAGAACGGGATTGCCGTCGCGGAATTTCGCCGAGGTCCAGGCTACCGTGAACGTATGCGAGCCACCCATAACGTCAAATGAATTGAGCACGGTGTGGACAGCGGGATTGTCGAGCTGCTGATACTGGAACGGCGGGACGCTGAATACGGATGTTATTTCCGATTTGCCGCCCAGCAACGCGACGGTAGCGTCGGGGGGCGACATCGAAACGGTGAGCGGATCGAGCCTTTCGAAAGACTTGATGCCATAGGTCTGGGCCGCAGCTATTTGCAGCGTGATCGCCTGCACCGAAACCTTGATCGCCGGCACCGCGATGCGGTCAGTTTCCTTGAAATCCTGGATCGTCTTAATGGTCGGGTTTCGGCTGTTGAGGAGAAATGGCTGCGAGGACAGTGCCGAGATGCCGCGCACTTCCTGCGGCGTACCCCTGGTCCGCGACCACAGCACCAGTAAGCCGGGAACGCCGCCGGTTGCGATATCGATCGTGCCAGAAATGAGCGCGTCATTGACCGCGGCGGGCCCATTGAGCGTGACCCACGATACCTTGAGATCGGGAATTCCGAGCGCCTTGGCATGCTTCTCGATAAGCTGCTGGTGTTCCATCGCGTTGAGTTGCAGGTAACCCATGGAGTATTGCCGGGCGAGGCGGATTTCTGCTGTTGACGCTTGCGATGCGCCGACCAACGTGTATGCGCCGAGAACGAGGCCCAAGAGCGGCTTGATACGCATGTGAATCCTCCCCGATTGATCTTCTTGCTATGGGCCGGCAGATGCAAGATGTTGGCGCACGGCCGTGAACTGACCACAGCAACTTTCATGCCCGCGCAAGCGGGGATCCAGTTCAAGCTGTAAGACGGCTTTTTGCTGGGTCCCCCGCTTGCGCGAGGACGAACGGAAGAAGGGCGCAAACCGCGCGCGCAAGCGCTAAGCCGCGACCTCGATCTTGGCAATGCTCCGGTACCAATCGAGAATCTGCTCGCCGTTCCAGTGGAGCACGCCTTCGTGCTTGTTCACGTAGTCGTAGATCTGCTCGAGATATTTGATCCGGTGCGGCTGCCCGCTGATGTAGGGATGGATTGCCAGCACGCAGAATTTCGCGCGTTTCGCACTTTCGGCATAGAGCCGGTCGAACTGGTCGATCGTACGCCTGAGCAGGTAGTCGCTCTCGTGGTGCTGGATCAGCATCATCGGGATGTCGTTGAGCTCAATTGTGTAGGGCAGGGTGACGAGCGGGCCCTTGGCTGTACGGATCACCGTCGGCTCATCGTCGTAGACCCAGTCGCCGATATATTTCACCCCTGCCGCGGCCAGCAATTCGGGCGTGTCGAGTGTTTGTGTCAGCCCGGGTCCAAGCCAGCCGACCGGTCTCTTGCCGGTGAACTTGGTCATAATATCCATGGTCCGCCTGATCATGCCGGCCTGGTCGGTTTCCTTGTGGATCGGGCCCTGCTCATAGGCGTGCCCCATGAACTCCCAACCGTCGTCGCGCGCCTGTTCGGCGACGCGCGGATAGTCCTCGCAAATTCGCGCGTTAGCAGCGAGCGTCGGCTTGATGCCGATCCGCTTAAATAGCTCGAAGAAGCGCCAGCAACCGACCCGCATGCCGTATTCATGGAAAGCCCAGTGCACGACATCCGGCATCAGCTGCACGCCGGTCGGCGCCGGGAGCAATTGGCGCGCCATCGGCTTGCCGATGTCCCAGACCTCGTAATTGACGATGGTCCAGAACACGATACGGGCACTGCCCGGCAGTTTCAGCGGCGGGCGATCGACAATTGCCGAATAGTCGGCACGGTCGCGAGGAATCATCGGGTTGGACATGACTAATTCTACCCCGTCTGTTCGGAGGCGTAGAATGTCACGCCACCGCAACTACACGCAACCCGATGGGCTCTAACAAAAGTGTGCGCACTCTCAGCCGTTCACGCCCGCGCAAGCGGGAATCCAGCAGCCGCAAGCTCTGCAATTGTTGTCTTGGCTCCCTCCTTGCGCGGGGAAGAACGGAAGCGGAGCATCAGCGCTTGCCGGTCTCCGTTAAGCCGTTGCGGCGACGCGCAACCCGACCAATCGTTCGAGCGTGGCCGTATCCTTCAGCAACTGCGCCGAGGGCGCGCGGTGCGCTACTGCGCCACGTTCCAGCACGATCGCATCCGCGGTCAATTCAAGCGCGATGTCGGTGTGCTGCTCGACCAACATGATGGCGATACGTCGACCGGACAGCATCGTCTTCATTGCGGCAGTGAGTTCATCCACGATCACCGGCGCCAGCCCTTCGAACGGCTCGTCCAGAAGCATCAGCGCCGGATTGGTCATCAAGGCGCGTGCGACCGCCAGCATCTGCTGCTCGCCGCCGGACAATTGGTTTCCCATGTTGCGCCGGCGCTCTGCGAGCCGCGGGAACAGCTTGAACACGGCATCGAGATCCCAGGCGCCCGGCCGTGAAGCGACGGTGAGATTTTCCTCGACCGAGAGCGACGGAAAAATCTCGCGTTCCTGCGCCACCCAGCCGATACCGTTGGTTGCGCGGCGATGCGGCGCAACGCGCGACACGTCTTCGCCGCGCCAACTTACGCGGCCGCCGCGCAATTGCGTGTAGCCCATAATGGTGAGTAGCAGCGTCGACTTGCCGACGCCGTTTCGACCGAGAACCGCGAGGCTGCCGTGCTCCGGCAGCTCCAGCGATATATCGTGCAGCACCACCGCATCGCCGTAGCCGGCGGTCACGTTCTCAAGCTTGAGAAGCAAATCAGCCATGTTTGCGCTTGCCCAAATAAACCTCGCGCACGCCGGGATCGGCTGAGATCTGCGCCGGAGAGCCCTCGGTGAAGATCGCGCCGCTGACGAGTACGATGATGTGGCTTGCGAAGCGGAAGACAACGTGCATGTCGTGTTCGATGAACAGAAGCGTGAGATCGTCGGACAAGCCCGCGACCGCTTCGAAAACCTCGCCGCTTTCCTCCTGCGGCACGCCGGCTGCCGGCTCGTCAAGCAGCAGGACCCTCGGCCTGGTCGCGAGCGCAAGGGCGATTTCCAGCAGGCGTTGGCGCCCATAGGGCAATTCACGCGTGACCTGATAGCAGGAGCCGCCCAGCTTCAGTTTGCACAAGATCTCATAGGCCTCATCGATGGCCTCGCTGTAGCAGCCGACACTGCGCCAGAACTGGCCGGCAAGGCCTTTCCGTTCTGTCACCGCCAGGGTCACTGCTTCGAGTGCGTTGAGTCCGGCGAACAAGGTGTTGATCTGGAATGTGCGCGCGAGCCCGCGCCGCACCCGCTCTTGCGGGCCGAGCGCTGTAACGTCTTCGCCGCCGAGAAAAATTTGTCCGGCATTGGGTGCCAGCATGCCGGTCATCAGATTGATCAGCGTTGTCTTGCCCGCACCATTCGGGCCAATCAGCGCATAGCGCGCCCCGACCGGAAGGTTGATCGCGATTTCGCGCGCAACCAACAGCGAACCGAAGGCCTTCGACAGGCCACGAGTTGAAAGAGCGAAGGTTCCTTGCGGCGGAGGGGCCGATGTCATTTGCGCCTCCAGCGCGCGTAGAGATGCGAGAGGCCGCCAATAATGCCGTTGGGAAGAACCATGACCACGGTCACCAGCAGCACGCCGATCCAGAAGTACCAGTATTGCGGCGCGATGCCGGAAAACTGGTCGCGCGCCACCATGAAGATCACCGCGCCTACCAGCCCGCCATAGAGCCGGCCGGCGCCACCGAGGACTAGCATCACCAGGACATCGGCGGACCGTTGGAAACTGATCGATTCGAGCGATACGTTTTCCGTGGTCTGCGCCAGCAGCGCGCCGGCAAGTCCGGCGATTGCTGCGGCAATTGTGAAGGCCTTGCGGATGTGCGCGCGGCTGTCGGCGCCGATCGCCGGCATGCGCAGCCAGTTCTCGCGAATGCCGCGGAGTGCCAGGCCCAACGGGGAATTGATCAACTGCCTCGCCGCCAGAAAAACAACAAACAGCGCAGCGAGCGAATAGGCATAGGCGGTGTAGCCATAGAGGTCGAACTTGAATATGCCGAGCACCGGCCAGATCGAAACGCCCTGCAGACCGTCGCTGCCGCCGGTGAGCCAGTGAGCGCGGTTCGCCGCCTCGAAGGCGAGCAGGCCGAGGCCGAGCGTGATCATGATCAGCGTGAAATGGCGAAAGCGCGAGATGATGAAGCTAATGGCGAAGCCGACAAGGCCGGCAAGACCCGCCGCGATGATGAGCCCAGTCAGCGGCTCGCCCCAGCCGAACTTGGAGATCAATCCGGCCGTATAGGCGCCAATGCCAAAAAACGCCGCATGTCCCAGCGAAACGATGCCGGCGTAACCGAGGATAATGTCGAGCGAGAGCGCAAACAGCGCGGTAATGGCAATCTGGCTCGCCAGCGATAGGTAGTCCGGAAACAGCACGAAGGGCAGCAGCGTGGCCAGCCAGAATGCGATCTCAAGCGGATGCCAGCGGCTCTGCGCCTGCAAGTAGGTCTGCGGGCTGGTCACGACGGAGCGG
>Ga0066388_100001733_pt1 | contig 12624 bp, 14 predicted proteins | sample PanSoiMetaGPlot6_FD_64539 | JGI IMG/M metagenome (GOLD analysis project Ga0066388, IMG submission 64539) | Tropical forest soil microbial communities from Panama analyzed to predict greenhouse gas emissions - Panama Soil - Plot 6 (Hybrid Assembly) | ecosystem: Environmental > Terrestrial >... | reverse complement strand
TAGCTTTCCGAAGGTAAGACGCTACGCATAACGAAACGGCGGCACTCCCGATCCGAGTCCGTGGAGCGACGTTGCGGATAAACAGACGACGTTCTGCGGTTTCCGGCCGCCCGTGCTTGAGATAATCGATCAACGCTTCGGCTACTACACCGGCAAGTGGGTAAGCCGTCGAGTGCCCGGCTTTGCGCCCCGGGACGTGAGGCCTTTCGTGCTTCCAATCAATATCATCGAGAGTGAGCTTTACAACTTCGTTAGCGCGCAGCCCATAGGTCACCAGAAGAAGCAGGATCGCGTAATCACGCCGTCCGTGAGCTGCCCGGCGGTCGATTGCCTCCAGCATGCGACGCACCTCGTCCCAGGTAATCGAGCGAGGCACATCGGCCAATCGGTAGATCTGTGGCATCTCGACCGCAGCACTCAGATCCTTGCCAATGATCCGCTCCCGGTAACAGAACCTTAGAAAGGTACGGACATCGCTGCAGATGTGAAGACGGCTGGTGCGGGATAAGGTAGGAGCCGTGTCGACGATAAACGATGCCAGTAGTGCTGGCGAGAGTTCTCGAAGCGAGGCGACACCGACGCGTTTAAGATAACTGGCAAAACGGTTCAAGCTGTGGAGATAGAGGTAAATGGTCCTCTCACGCAAACCTCTTTCAGTCCGGAGAAATCCCCAAAATGTGGGGGCCTCCGCCGAGAAGGGGAAGGGCTTGTGCTGCCGATCCACTCCGATGCGACCTTCCAGTGCCAAGCACAACATATGTTGAATCGGGAGCCGGGCCTCGTGGAGGTACGCAGAACGGGGTTTTGATCCTGCTCTTGCTTGATATCTGGCCGACCACTCGGAAGCGAAATCTTCCACCTGTGCGGTAGCAGAGTTGAGATCGCCGATGCCACGGTGCGCAGTAAAATCAGCAAATTGACAAAGAACGGGGACACGACGAATGATGCTCCGATCAGCGTAGCCGTTCGTGTGCATCCATTGCACATATTGCTCGATCTGGGGAGCCAACCAGTGAGCACGGATTCGATCGACGGTTGAAGGTTTGAGGAAATACGTTTCGAGCATGACAACCTCCATTTCAGGAATTTGAAACGGAGTTCATCATCGTCTAGTCCCGACACGTTATGTGGCGTTGGATTGGCGGAGCACCAAGCGCTGAGGGGCGCTTCCGTTGCTAGGGCACATAACTGGGAGCGGCACATAAAGCCTATTTTGTTCCCAGGAACAAAATAGGTTGTGATTATCACCCGAGCTTTCAGCAAATTGCTTTTGTGGACACGGAGACAGGTGAGTTCCAAGAACAGCGACTCGCGCATCGCGAGGCGGAAAAATTTTATCGCGATCTGGCCGCCGGCAGTGGGAAGCTGCGTGTGGGAATGGAAGCCAGTGGGCACGCACGCTGGTTTGAGCGCTTGCTGGCGGAGTTGAAGGTGGAGTTATGGATTGGCGACGCCGCCGAAATCCGAGCGAAGCGGGTACGCAAGAAGAAGACCGATCGCGAGGACGCACGGCATATTCTGCAGTTGCTGGCCGAAGATCGTTTTCCGCGGATCTGGGTGCCGAGCTGGGCGAATCGGGATGTGCGGCAGTTGCTGTGGCACCGGCACCGCATGGTGCAGATGCGCACCCGCATCATGAACCAGTTGCAAGCTGTGGCTCTCAATGAAGGACTGCGCTGCAAGAAGAGCTTATGGCGGGAAAACGGACGGAAGCAACTGGAGGCGTTTCCGCTCGCCCCCTGGGCAAGCCGACGCCGCCACGATCTGTTGGAGCTGCTGGACCGACTAAATCCAACGATCGCGGAGCTGGCGCTAAAGATCGAACAGGAAGTGGACAAATATCCTATGGCGCAGCGACTGAGCACCCATCCCGGAGTGGGTGCTTTGACGGCACTGGCGTTCGTGCTCGTCATCGGAGAGGCGGAGTGGTTTCGCTGTGGCAAGCAGATCGCGAGCTATATCGGTCTGGTTCCGGCGGAAGATTCCAGTGGCGAACACCGGCGGCTGGGGCACATCAGTAAACAGGGTAGTGCATTGCTGCGTTTTCTCCTGGTGGAAGCGGCGCAAGTGACGGTACGGAGCGATCCCGAGTGGCGGAGCAAGTTTTTCCATCTGGCCATGCGGCGAGGACGCAAGATCGCCAAGGTGGCGATGGCCCGCAGACTCGCGGTTCGTCTGTACTGGATGTGGCGCCAGAGATGGGACTACCAGCAATTGCTCAAGTTCGGTCCGCACGCGGGCCAGCCCGAAACAGGCAATGGTGTGCAGTAGAACACCGAGAAATCGATTGGGCAGCCCGCTCCCCTTCACGGGGGAGTTCGAACTAGCAATCATGATCGAGGTTACGGATCGAAGAGATGCATGGGTCGGACTGAGTTTCCAGACCTGCGACTGATTGGAAGCGAGCCTTTGGTTGGTTACGGCACTTTTTCTAATAGAGCGAAATGGGGCGCTCTTCGGAGTGCACGCATTAGTACGCTAGAAAAAGGACTTGACACCGCCGGCATTGTCAGAGATGCCTGATGATCTGATGATCGCCCCTGGTTCTCATAATCACCCTGTCTTATAATCACCGAATGCCGATATCAGCTCGAAACAAACTGCGCGGAACAATCGAAGAGATTCAACTCGGCGATGTTATGGCCCATGTGGTCGTGCGGGTCGGGGACAACTTGATCGAAAGCGCTATCACCAGACGCAGCGCTGACGAACTCAAGCTAAAGAAGGGCGATGCGGTGAGCGCTGTCGTTAAGGCGACCGAGGTGATGATTCAAAAGGATTGATTCAGTTACTGAACATCCACGATCCTTAGTGCTGTAACCTGTCTGACCCAGCGTGCCATTCTTTTTTCGTTAGGGATCACAATGCGATATGGTCCCTCTTTCTCGCCAAGGGGTTTTCCATCTCGGAAGAAAGCCAGCACCGTCTGTTTATCCGTGAAGGCGGGATCTAGCTCTGGTAAAGCGATTACGACTCGATACCCATCGGCAGCCTCCACGAGCAAACAGCTAGCTAAGCGCTTGCCTTTCATCGTTTCTCCAAACGGGACCCCTGCCTTCTCCAGCACGCTCTTGAGCAATACTCCTTCAAAGGTGACAGAAGCAGAGGAATGCTCAGATGCCGCGACCTTCACATGCGGGAGGGATTCAAGGTCGTCGCGGCTCAGAAGCTGTTTTCCGGAGTCCGTTTCAATCTTCAGTTGCTGACAATGAGCAGCCGAGGGCCCGAAGACTAGCAATATAAGCAGGCCCAATTGTAGGTGCAGTGTTTTCATTTCATACTCGAAGAATCATTACTTCCGTTGCTTTTATGAGAGCCGCGGCAGTCTGACCCGCCTTGAGATTCATCTCGCGAGCCGAGCGCGCAGTGATAATCGATGTGATTTGCTGTTCACCGATCGAAATGACCACCTCAGCCATAAGGCCACTGATTTGCACACTCTCAATTCTCCCAACTAACTGGTTTCTGCCGCTCAGCCGACGCATAAGAAATGCTCGCTCAGGCGCCGTCTTGGCTCTGGTTCGAAACAGCAGTCGGTCAACTTCGCTCTGCGGAATGCGGTGATGTCCCCCGGCTGTGCGGACGCTGCGAATCTTCTTCCTGTAAATCCACTGCTTGATCGTTGGAAAGCTGATGCGAAGCTCCAGAGCTGCTTCGCGTGGCTTCAGCAACTGTTCGCTCTGTAGCTTTAACGGCTGAGGCTTGCGGTTCCCGTGCATTTGGAACCGAATCGTACAGTCGCACAGCAAGCCCAGTCAAACAAGTTGTACTTAGCAACAACGCCTCTCGCCTTGTTGCAAGAGTCGCGTAGACTCGCATCGAATTCTACTTAACAACTGTCTATAATATATACTCTTCAATTCTCCAAGTCACTCTTTTTAGGAGCGGAAAAGAATGTACTGCGTTAGACAGTCGCTGGAATGGCAGATTTTTCAATTTGCGTGGACCTTTTCGAAATCGAGCCTTGGGCAAAAAACATCGTTCCCCTTGACTTGGTTGTTTGTTTTCTGTGGCTTGTTCGTGCCATTTTCCCTGGCGCAAGTATCAGCCAACTTATCCGGAGTCGTTACAGACCCGTCCGGAGCCGCAATTTCCGGCGCAAGGGTCACTGCGAAGAGTATCGATACGGGCATTTCTCACGACGCCGCGACCGATCCAAGCGGTCGTTATAGGTTCTTTGTGCTACCGGTTGGATTGTACGAGGTTAGGGTCGCCAAAGAAGGTTTCGCGGAAGGTATTCGGTCAGGTATTCGTCTCGCAGTAGGACAAGATGCAAGCGCAGACTTAAGTCTCCGTGTAGGAAAAGTCAGCGAACAGGTGAAGGTCACGGAAGACGCTGCGGTCGTGAATCTCACGACGCAAGATATCTCGGGGCTGGTGGGCGAAAGACAAGTCAAAGATCTCCCCCTGAATGGGCGCAGCTACGACCTTCTGCTCTCGCTGAATCCTGGAATTGTGAACTTTACCTGGGAGAAGACCGGCGGTATTGGCGTCTCCAATTCCACGACCGGCAACAATTTCGCCGTATCCGGGAATCGCCCACAGCAGAACATTTTCTTGTTGAACGGTGTGGAATTCACTGGCGCCGCAGAAAATAACATGCAGCCGGGCGGCAGCAGTCAGCAGTTGCTAGGTGTCGACGCAGTGCGGGAATTCAATGTACTGCGCGACACATATGGTCCGGAGTATGGCAAGCGTCCAGGTGGACAAGTCAGCATCGTGACTCAATCGGGAACCAATGAGCTTCACGGCAGTGTGTACGAATTTCTTCGAAACAATGCTCTCGACGCCTCCAATTACTTTGATCAAGGCTCGGCCCCGCCCTTCCAGCGCAATCAGTTTGGTGCAGCTCTTGGCGGACCCATCCGGAATAACAAGACTTTCCTTTTCGGGAACTATGAGGGACTTCGCCAGCATCTGCATCAGACTTCAGTGGCGTTTGTCCCCGACGATGCGTCGCGGGCTAGCGCTGTTCCGGCAATCCAGCCTCTTCTAAATCTGTGGCCTCAATCGCCTATCGAAGCTTGTAATCCCGCTTGCGGAATCGCTCAGTATTTCAGCAGTCCCCTACAAACCATACGAGAGGACTTCGGAACTGTTCGACTTGACCACAATCTTTCCTCTCGGGATTCTCTCTCGGGCGTCTACACCGTCGACGATGGGAACGATTTCACCGAGACTGTGCTGGATCCTTACAGCTCAGACATTCTCACCTTGCGTGAGCAGGTGTTCAGCTTGAACGAAACACATTCCTTCTCGGCTTCCACCGCCAACGTCGCACGCGTGGGATATTCCCGAGCTGGCTATTTCTTCACTGGCGAGCCAACTCCGGGAACACCAGCCTCGACTGTGAGTGGACTCCTACTGGGCCATCCCATAGGCGCGGTCGTGGTGGGTGGGAGCGCGGCATCCAATCCTCAGGCTGCGATTGGCCTTGCGGGCAGCAACAATGGGAGCAACCTTCGCATCGCTAGAAATTTGTTCACCTTCGAAGATCGCGTAGCCATGACCCGCGGACGCCATCAACTGACGTTTGGAGCATGGTTCCAGCCATTTCAGTCCAATGAAACCATCGCGCTCAGCCAGTACGGCCAGGCAACTTTCTCAAGTCTCACTAATTTTCTCCAGGGCTCCATGGCAAGTTTCCTATGGGATCCTTCGCCGACAGAGATGAACTGGCGTTCGCTATTCGGTGCGTGGTATGCCGAAGACGTGGTACGTGTTTTCCCGCGACTCACCCTTTCTCTGGGTTTTCGAGACGAATTCACGACCGGTTGGAATGAAGCGCATGGTCGCGCGGCCAACTACACCTTTAATAATGGCGTAATCTCAGATACTCCGCATGTGGGAGACTCGCTGTTTACAGTGAATAACGCCAAATTTCTTCCGCAACCGCGAATCGGTCTGGCGTGGAGTCCGCTCACCGACAAGACAGTCATTCGCGCGGGGTTCGGAATGTATAACGATCTCCAGGACGCGCTGGGATACCGCACTGATCAAAACGCTCCCTTCAATCCTGTCTACAGCGTGGGAAGTGCAACGAAACCATTTCCTGTGTCGTCTCTGCCAATCGATCCTTTCGCTCTTCCGCCAAGCGGCGCGAAGCTCGTGCCTGGGGGTGTTCAGCCAGACATGAAGACACCAACCTTGATTTCTTGGTCGCTGCGGGTACAGCAGCAGATCACACCCGACACGTCGCTGACCCTCGGATATGTTGGAAGTCACGGCTATCACGAACTGATTGGCATTGATGCGAACGAACCCTTTCCAGTCATCTGTCCGGCCTCGCCGTGTCCAGCTACGTACCCCTCGACGTTTCCAGCACCATTAGCGGGCAGTCCCGTTCCCGCGGGTACATATTACGTTCCGACAAACATCAGAGCGAATTCCACCATCGCGAACACTTGGACATGGTCATCTCTCGGGATCAGCAATTATCACGCACTGCAACTGGACGTGAACCGGCGCTTCAGTCGTGGACTTTCACTGCGTGGTGTGTACACCTGGTCGAAAGCTCTCGATGATGGCGATTCGTTGAACGGCACGGCTGCAGCCAATGCTCCCGGGCTCGTATCGAATCCTTTCAACTTGCGTGCGGACTACGGACCCGCCACTTATGACGTTCGCCACATCGGCGTTATTAATGCGGTCTACACGCTGCCGTTCGGGAAAGGGCAACCCATTGGTAATAGCCTCGAGGGGTGGAGCAATACGCTAGTCAGTGGGTGGTCAGTTAATAGCATTGTGACGATTCAGTCGGGTTTCCCATTCACGCCACAGCTCAGCTATAACCCTTCCAACAACGGCGACACTCGAAATCCGGTTCGGCCATTTGTGAACCCAGCCTTCACAGGTCCCGTCATTCTCAGCAAGCCTTCTCAATGGTTCAATCCAAGCGCTTTCCTTGCTCCACCAGCCAATAGTGGCTTCTATGGCAATTTAGGCCGAGATACCTTGATCGGTCCGGGTCTGGCAACATGGGACTTTTCTGCCTTCAAGACAACAACATTGAACGAGCGTGTGGCTCTACAATTTCGCGCTGAGATTTTCAACCTGCTGAACCGCGCGAACTTTAACACCCCAAACCTGATCACCTTCACATCTTCCAGTTTAGGCACAAAGACCTCCGGAACGGCAGCAGCAATCACCAGTACTTCCACAACCTCACGACAAATTCAATTTGGATTGAAGTTGATTTTCTAAGAAGCAATCAGGGGCGTCTCCCGGCGCGCCCCTGATCGTCGGCTCTGCCCGGAGGCCGATGGAAGCAGGGCAGTTGTAGAGCCTTATAACTTTGCGGGCTTCCGCAAGCCTTCGTTTATTCTTATGGCATCCGACACCCTGTGTCATATGCGACTGTAAACCTGATCCTTCGCCTCTGACCGAAAGCGGTGCTTAGAATCGTGCGAATCTCACGAATCGTGTCGAATCGGTCGATTGTCGAACGTCATACGTTCAGGGGTAACTGAACCCGGCGTTTCTCGAGGAGGACATGATGCAATTCGCCTTGCTGATCTACGAATCACCGGAAGCTTGGGCGACAAGGAACAAAGACGTGACTGACCCTTATATTGGCGCGTGGCGCGCCTTTTACAAGGCTCTGGTTGACGCAGGAATCTATGTTGGCGGCGATCCTCTGGAGGTGCCGGAAACCGGAACCACGGTGCGAATAGAGGACGGAAAGCGACGTGTGCAAGATGGCCCGTACGCTGATACCAAGGAACAGCTGGGGGGAATCATCATTTTAGAACTCCCCTCGCTTGACGAAGCCCTCGAATGGGGAGCGCGCTGCCCAACAGCTTCTGCCGGGGCCGTGGAGATCCGTCCGCTGTCACCTGAATCGAAGCACAGGGTTACCGAATGAGTGGAAGGTCGTAAGCAGGACATACCGGACGACCGAGCGCGTGGCCCGAGAGTCAACTGGACGACCCCGTGGCGTATCTATCGGTGGGCACACGCGACTTGGCGAGTGCCGAGGACGCCCTGATCGACGGGGTAAAAGCGCTCATGGCTTGGCCGGGAGTCGGTGTGCCACAAAATCCGGAGGCGTGGCTCCTGACGGCGGCTCGGCATGCGCGCGTCGCCGCTATCCGTTACCAAGAGGTAATCGCAGCGAGTGAACCAACTCTCCTCCTCCTCAAGGAAACCCCACGGAGGTGCGATGTCGACCGAGTTTCCCGATGAAAGGCTCGAACTACTCTTCGTTTCTGCTCACCTGGCTGTTGCTTCGGCCACGCACAAGCCGTTCATGCTGCAAATCACCGACCCTCGGCAGGGGAACTGGGTGCGCGCGACACGGTGCTATTTACGCGGCCTTCGGGATCGGTTGGGATCGCACACCTGCTACAACAGCAGAGAAAAGCTGCGGCGTCAGAAGCTTACGATCGGGCTATCGGACTCGTCGAAGACCCGGCGGTGCGAGAGTTCCTCCTGCAAAAACAACGCTGATTTTTTTTGCCCTTGTAGAAATCACCCCCGCTCAACCGTCACCCATATAGAGCTGGCCTAGCAGTAAGCTTTGCCACTCGGGAGGTGACGAATGTGTCCATTCTGCATGGCAACCATGGGACTGGTCGTTGCTGGCACGGTCTCTACCGGCGGTCTGGCAGCGCTGGCCGTGAGATTGACTCGGAGGAAAAACGTCGCAACCACAATCGTAACGAACTCGAATGAAAGGAGCAGTCCAAATGGCAACGAACACGATTGAGAATCCCAAAATAGTGTCGCAAGATGAGTGGGTGGCAGCCCGCAAGAAACTGCTGGCCCGCGAAAAGCGGCTAACCCATGAGCGCGATGCGATTGCTGCCGAACGCCGCCAGCTTCCCTGGGTCAAAGTCGAAAAGAACTATGTTTTCGATTCACCCAAAGGTAAGAAAACTTTTGGCGATCTCTTCGAAGGCAAGAGCCAGCTCATCGTTTATCACTTCATGTTCGGACCCGAGTGGAATGAGGGCTGCCCGAGCTGCTCATTCAACATGGACCATACCGACGGCGCGCTGGTGCATCTGGCGCAACGGGATGTGTCTTTCGTGGCGATTTCACGAGCGCCAATCTCCAAAATCGAAGCATTCAAGAAACGAATGGGTTGGAAGTTCAACTGGGTGTCGTCTTACGAGAGTGACTTCAACCGCGATTATCACGTCTCCTTTACAAAAGAAGAGCTTGCAAAAGGGGATATTTACAACTTCGGGACAAGCGGTTTTCCCAGCGAAGAAGCCCCTGGAATCAGTGTCTTTTACAAGAAAGGAGAGGACGTTTTCCACACATATTCGACATTCGCACGTGGGGGGGAGACAGTTCTTAACACATACAACTATCTTGACCTCGTGCCCAAGGGGCGCGACGAAGACGGTTTGTACTTCCCGATGGCATGGGTACGTCATCACGACCGCTACGAAGATGGTCGGCTGGCGGACGTGGCGAAGCCTTACTGGCCGGCTGAGACGAAAACTTCGACTGTCGAGGATTCCACCTCTTCGTGTTGTTCGGCCGAGCAGGCGTGAGTGGCATTTCTAGTTAAGGTCAGTGTACGCCGCACTGCGATAGGGAGCGGGCGGTTGAACGAGGTTTCTTTCAGACTCACGGAGTCATGAAGGGAGTTAGAATGAACAGACTCGCCCCATTTCGATTGCTCTCATGCTTGTGCTAGCGTTGCAAGTGGTCGCGCAAGACATGACAGCAAAATATCCCAGCATGGCTCCGCTCGAGCAATATTTGATGGACCGACCTGCGGAGATCTCTCTCGCGCGGAGTGCGGCGCCGGAATCTATTTCTGGCAGTGCGGAAATCCTTGTCCTTACTCGACATGGTTACGAAACGGCGGTTCAAGGCACAAATGGTTTCGTCTGTGTAGTCGAGCGATCGTGGTCTGCGGGAATTGACGATCCGGATTTTTGGAATCCAAAACTGCGAGCTCCGATCTGCTTTAACGGCGCAGCCGCACGGTCTCAAGTCCCAATCACGGTTAAGAGGACCGAACTAGTCCTGGCAGGACGATCGAAAAAGCAACTTTTCAAAGCGCTAGAAGCAGCAACCGAGAAGAGGCAGCTGTCCGAACCTGAACCGGGCGCCATGTGCTACATGATGTCAAAGCTAGGCTATCTGAGCGATCATGATGGTCACTGGCGGCCGCACTTGATGTTTTTCACTTCGCCAACTGAGCCTAGCCTGGGGTGCCGGTCTTAAGGGCTCACCGATTATTGCGTTTAAGGACACCGCGGACCGCTTGACCTTGTTCTTGATACCCGTAGGTCAGTGGTCCGATGGCACACCGGCTGAGCCGGAACAGCATTGAGCTAGAGAAGTTCGGCATTGAGGGTAAAAAAGTAGGCCGCCGCCTACTTCGCGTTCAACAGCTTCGCCTCTGCCGTTTCTAACGTCACAAGCCCACTTGTCGACGCGCCAAGTAACGAACCCCTCCAGAGGTACCACGTCTTTCCACATGCGAAGCCCGAAGCCTGGCGATTTCCGATACCTCTTAAGTCATAATCTCGGAAGGCACTCACGAAGAATTTTGAGCGCAACATTATGGTCGACGGTCGCTGGGCTTGGCCCACCGAGATCGGTCACTTCCCGAGCCAATATCGAAGCAGCTTGCGATCAACTCTGCCTAAAGTTCGAGGGCTAAACAAAAATGAAAACTACTGCACGCGAAAAAGAATGGTTCGATGACGATTCGTTCTGGCGCGAACTTTACCCATTTATGTTTCCAAAGGAACGCATTGATATTGCAGACGAGCAAATCGAAAAGGCGCTGGCACTAACCAAACCTACAGGGAATTCTGTGCTTGACCTCTGCTGCGGTCCCGGCAGATGCAGCATTGCCCTGGCAAAAAGGGGGTATTCGGTGACTGGAGTTGACAGAACGAAGTACCTCCTGGACGAAGCGCGAAGGAGAGCCATGGCCGCACGCGTCAAAGTTGACTGGATCCGGCAGGATATGCGGGATTTTGTACGCGCAAACTGCTTCGCTCTGGTGCTAAGCATGTTTACATCATTCGGCTATTTCGACGATAAGCGACAGGATTTGATTGTTCTAAAGAATATGTTCGCATCGCTCCAGCCAGGAGGAGCATGCTTGATCGAACTGTTGGGGAAAGAATATCTTGCGAAGATTTTCCAACCGACAACATCCACTCTTCTGCCCGACGGTACCTTGCTGGTACAACGCCACGAGATTTTTGATGATTGGACTCGGGTTCGGAACGAGTGGCTCGTCATACGAAACAATAGGGTGAAGAACTTCAGATTTCAGCACACGGTCTATTCCGGATTAGAGCTGCGGGAGCAGTTGGAGCGCGCAGGATTCGTTGCTGTGCGGTTATACGGGAGTCTGGACGGAGACGAGTACGGTCCCAACGCCGAGCGGCTAATTGCAATAGGTCGCAAACCGGTCTTAAAGCATTCTAGGAGCCGCTCTGCCAGCCACAGTCGCGAACGGCGATGAAGTTTCACCACTTTGCCACGGCACAAAAACGATTCAAATTTGGCAGGTTTCCTGAGCACGACGACTGATTCTCTTACTGGCGGTGCATGGCGACCTCTGCCCTATCATTACAAGCTCTTACAGCCTATGTGTCCCCTTTCACGGTGCAAATTCCAGTTCCAGCCCTTACCTGAGACGGCAGTTAACCAATAACTTGCGGTTATCTTATGAGGCGCTACTTCTATGGTTAAAACGGCTGGTCCCCTCCCTCTTGTTGGAACCAAAATAATTTTTTCCGATTCCCTGGAATCTCCTTCATTCCATTGACGCCTCATCATTTCTTGTGCATCCTCGCGGCTGGAAGGCGTTCTCTCCGGTCTTTAACCTTGCGGCTACTACTCTCAATCCGAGATACTGACTTGCCAAACAAAACGAGTTGCTGGGCGTGAGGGGTGCACCTTGCAGACGTGGGCAAGTAAGCCTTCCGGCCCATGAACGAGGTTTCCAGTACTTCCGCGATTGCGAATCTGTTCGGCGTTGCCGCATCGGCGAGATCACATCTGTCTCGATCTAACACGATGAAATCTGCCGATTTGCCTGCTTCGAGCGATCCGATTTCGTTTTCTCGCCCTAGGGCGCTAATCAGACCACTCCAGAGCACGTGGCGAGGCTTCGGCGATACAGAATTTTCTTGACAATCGGACCGATCCCAATGCATAACCTTCGATAATTCTAGTAAGGCTCAAACACGTTTCCATCGATCCGGGAGTCGGTAGGAAACCGGAAGAGGGGCGGACTTTTGGGGAGCTTCCGAATTGGCATCGCAACGGCGTGTTCTTCCCCGAGCCCGCCCTTTTTCCGAAGTAGTCTTCGCCGATTTTCAAAATTGTTCGTTTCCAGGAGACAGTTCATGGCCACGAGTCGTTTCTCTCTGACCCTGCGTTTTTGTCGTTCCGCGCTTGTGCTAATCGCAGCTTTCCTACCTGCTGTTCCCACGGCTGCCCAGGAAGCGACCGGGCGCGTGGTGGGCACGGTCACCGATACACAGGGAGCAGCGATTCCTGGCACGAGAATCGTTGTCACAAATACCGGTACAAGCGTGTTGTCCCAAACTGTCACCAACAACGAAGGATTCTACCAGGTGCTGCATCTTCCCGTTGGCACATACACGGTGGCTGCGGAACACGAAGGTTTTAGCA
>Ga0066388_100001732_pt1 | contig 12628 bp, 10 predicted proteins | sample PanSoiMetaGPlot6_FD_64539 | JGI IMG/M metagenome (GOLD analysis project Ga0066388, IMG submission 64539) | Tropical forest soil microbial communities from Panama analyzed to predict greenhouse gas emissions - Panama Soil - Plot 6 (Hybrid Assembly) | ecosystem: Environmental > Terrestrial >... | reverse complement strand
TGACCTCGGCCGCGTAGCGGTCGGTGCCGGGCAGGGTCTCGCGCATCCGCGCCAGCGGCAGGCGCTCGCCAGCCGGCCCGCGCAGCACCGCTCCAGCACCGGGAACCTCGTGTCCCTCACGGATAACGGTGGCGCTGACCTCGAAGGTTTCCCCGGCCACCGCCTTGGCCGGGCGACGCCCGCATTCGACCACGGGCTCCACGTCGCTGATCACTATCCGACCGATCACCCCTGAACGCTACCCAGCCCGCGGGGGGCGCACTCATCCGCCCCGGCTGGGGACATGCCCTGGTCTCCCGATCGAACCCGGGGGTACTGGGCAGCCGGTAGGGTCGCTCAGCGTGAAAGCCATCCGCTGCTTTACCGTCCGCGCCACGCTGCCCGAGCCGCTCGCTCCGCTGCGCGACCTTATGTTGAATCTCCGCTGGTCCTGGCATGCGGGCACGCGGGATCTGTTCACCGCGCTCGACCCGGGCGGCCGGGAGGAGGCGGGCCGGGATCCCATCACGCTGCTCGGTGAGGTCCCGCCCGAGCACCTGGCGCGGCTGGCTGCCGACGAGGACTACCTGGGGCGTCTCCATCGCGCGGCCGCGGACCTGCGCGAATACCTGTCGGCGCCGCGCTGGTACCAGCGCGGCGAGCAGGACGGCGCGGCGGGCGGCCGCCCGGCGGCGATCGCGTACTTTTCACCCGAGTACGGGATCGCCGCGGCGCTGCCGCAGTACTCGGGCGGCCTGGGCATCCTGGCTGGCGATCACCTCAAGGCCGCCAGCGACCTGGGGGCCCCGCTGATCGGGGTGGGACTGCTCTACCGGCACGGCTACTTCAGCCAGTCGCTCTCGCCGGAAGGGTGGCAGCTCGAGCGCTACCCGGCGGGTGACCCCAACGGCCTGCCGCTCACCCTGCTGCACGGCCGCGACGGCTCTCCGGTCACCGTGAAGCTCGCGGTGAGCGAGGGCAGCTCACTGGCGGCGCAGGTGTGGCTGGCCCAGGTCGGCCGGGTGCCGCTGCTGCTGCTCGACTCCTACGTAGAGCAGAACGAGCCCGGCCTGCGGGAGGTTACCGACCGGTTGTACGGGGGCGGCAGCGAGCACCGGCTGCGCCAGGAACTGCTGCTGGGCATGGGCGGGGTGCGTGCGGTGCGCGCCTACTGCGAGCTGACCGGTCACCCGCAGCCCGAGGTCTTCCACACCAACGAGGGGCACGCGGGCTTCCTCGGCCTGGAACGAATCCGTGAGTACGCGGCGCAGGGGCTGAGCTTCTCCGAGGCCATCGAGCTGTGCCGGGCCGGCACGGTGTTCACTACGCACACCCCGGTGCCCGCCGGGATCGACCGGTTCCCCCGGGACCTGGTGGAGCGCCAGTTCGGCGGGGACGCGGCGGACCCGGCCCTGCCGTGCGAGCGGGTCCTCGCCCTGGGCGCGGAAACCTACCCCGGCGGGGACCCGGCCGTGTTCAACATGGCCGTGATGGGCATGCGCCTGGCGCAGCGGGTGAACGGGGTGAGCAAGCTGCACGGGCAGGTCAGCCAGGACATGTTCGCGGGATTGTGGCCTGGGTTCGACGCCAGCGAGGTGCCGATCGGCTCGATCACCAACGGCGTGCACGCGGCCAGCTGGGTGCCGCCGGAGATCGTGGCGCTGGCGGCCGGCGACGCAGGGCACGGCTCGGGGCAACCCGAGGCGGACCTGGCGTGGGACCGGGTGGCCGGGACCGGGCCGGACCGGCTGTGGAAGATCCGCCGCATGCTGCGCCGCCGCCTGGTTCTCGAGGCACGGCAGCGGCTGCGCGCGTCCTTGCGGCAGCGGGGCCATTCCGAGGCCGAGCTGGGCTGGACCCACCACGTCCTGGACGAGTTCGTGCTGACCATCGGCTTTGCCCGCCGGGTGCCCTCCTACAAGCGCCTCACCCTGATGCTGCACGACCCGGAGCGGCTGACCGCGCTACTGCTCGACCCGGAGCGCCCGGTGCAGATTCTGATCGCCGGCAAGGCCCATCCCGCCGACGACGGCGGGAAGCAGCTCATTCAGCAGATGGTCAGGTTCGCCGACGACCCGCGGGTGCGGCACCGCATCCTCTTCCTCCCCGACTACGACATGGCGCTGGCCGCGGCGATGGTCCAGGGGTGCGACGTATGGCTGAACAACCCGCTGCGGCCGCTCGAGGCGAGCGGGACATCGGGCATGAAGGCGGCGTTGAACGGCGCCCTGAACCTGTCGGTGCGGGACGGCTGGTGGGACGAGTGGTCTGACGGCGAGAACGGGTGGGCGATCCCGTCGGCCGACGACGTGGCCGACGCCGCCCGCCGCGACGAACTGGAGTCCGCCACCCTGTACGACCTGCTGGAGCAGGTGGTGGCGCCGCTGTACTACGAGAGGGGCGCCGACGGGCTGCCGCACCGGTGGCTGGAGATGGTCGCGCACACGTTCGCCGGGCTCGGGCCCCGCGTGCAGGCGTCCCGGATGGTCCGGGAGTACGTGGAGAACATGTACGTGCCCGCCGCGCGCGCGTCCCGTGCGCTCGCCGGCGCCCCCGGCCAGGCCCCGTTCACCGCGGCCCGGGAACTGGCGGCCTGGAAGCACCGGGTCAAGTCGGCCTGGGCGGACGTCAAGATCGAGCACATCGAGGCGGGCAACGGGGAGCGCGGCCCGGGGGAGTGGCTGCCGGTCCGGGCGAGCGTGGCCCTGGGCGAGCTGTCACCGGAGGACGTCACGGTCGAGGTCGTCTGCGGCCGGGTCACTGACGAGGAGGACATCGTCGAGGCGGAGGCCTATCCGCTGGCGCCCAGCGGGGCCACCGCCGGCGAAGGCAGCGTCCGTTACGCTGGGGAGGCGCGGCTGGGCAGGCCCGGTCCGTTCGGGTACACGGTGCGCGTGGTGCCCTGCCACCCGCTGCTGGCCAGCACGGCCGAGCTGGGCCTGGTCACCTACCCCGACGCCCCCGAAGGCATGACCAACGGCGACCTCCGCTAACCCTGACGGGGTCAACTAGGCTTTCCCGCATGGGCGAGTTCGTGAGGGTTGAGCGGGATCAGGGGATCGCGACGATACGTCTTGACCGGCCGAAGATGAACGCGCTCAACGCGCAGGTTCAAGACGAGATCGCGGCCGCCGCCCGGGAGGTCGATACCGACCCCGGGGTGCGTGCCGTGGTGCTCTACGGCGGGGAGAAGGTGTTCGCGGCCGGGGCGGACATCAAGGAGATGGCGGAGGCCAGCTTCGCTCAGGTGGCCGTGGACAGCCGCCGGCTGCAGGCCGCGTTCACCACGGTGGCCAGGATCGGCAAGCCGGTCGTGGCGGCGGTCACCGGGTACGCGCTCGGTGGTGGGCTGGAACTGGCGCTGTGCGCCGACTTCCGGGTGGCCGGTGAGGGCGCCCACCTCGGCCAGCCCGAGATCCTCCTCGGCATCATCCCCGGGGCCGGCGGCACCCAGCGGCTGCCCCGGCTCGTCGGGCCCGCCCGGGCCAAGGACATCGTCTTCACCGGCCGCTTCGTCGGAGCGGCGGAGGCGCTCCGGATCGGCCTGGTGGACCAGGTGGTCCCGGACGCCGACGTCTACCGGTCGGCGCGCGACCTGGTGGCCCAGTACGCCGCCGGCCCGGCCGTGGCCCTCCGCGCGGCCAAGCAGGCCATTGACACCGGGCTTGAGGCCGGCCTGGACACCGGCCTGGAGATCGAGCGGCTGAACTTCGCCGCGCTGTTCGCGACGGAGGACCAGCGGACGGGAATGCGCAGTTTCATCGAGAATGGGCCTGGGAAGGCCACCTTTGCCGGGCGCTGATCCGGCGCGTGGCGGTCCCGCAGGTCCCCGCGCTGCGGACAAGGAGCAGAGCCGATGCACCCGCTGACGACCGCCGGCCACGTCGTCCCATGACCGAGCCCGACGGCGGGCCGTCGCTAGAGATGATCACCGCCGCCCTCCGCGCGGACAGCGCCGATGTGGCGCTGTATGCGCGGGTGCTCACCGAGTCCCTGGGGGACGCGCTGCCCGAGGGCTGCGTGGAGGTGGACCGGGCCCGGACCATGTCCGACCGGATGCACGGGCGTCCCGGGGAGGTCAGGAAGATCACCGTCCGGCTCGGCGAGAAGGTGCTGACGCTCACGGTGCAGCCAGGCCGGCCGCCGGCCGCGCAGATCTGCCGCGAGGTGCGCGGGGTCGTGCTCTCCCGCCAGCCCGCTGACATGCAGGAATGGGTGGACGACCTGGCCAGGGAGCTCGTCGCCCACGCCCAGCAGAACGCACAGACGGCCGAGGTGCTGCGCAAGCTCGTCGCGGGATCCTAGGCATCGCCCAGCCGAGTTGCCGGTCCGGGGCAGGGATACGGAAGGGGGTCCGTACTCTGGGAAGTGCCATGAACGATCGGGACCTGATGCCTGACAGGCTCGGGGATTACCGCCTGCTCGACCGGATCGGCGAAGGCGGGATGGGGGTTGTGTTCCTCGCCCGCGATAGGGGTCACCGGACGGTCGCGCTCAAGGTCCTGCGCTCGGGCGTGGCCGGGGACCCGACGGCGCGGCGGCGGCTCGCCCGCGAGGTCGAGACGATGCGGCGCGTCCGCAGCCCCAACGTGGCCGAGGTGATCGACGCCGACCTCGACGGCGACCTGCCTTACATCGTGACCCGGTTCGTTCCCGGCCGCACCCTCGACGACGTGGTGACGCAGGAGGGCCCGCTGCGCGGGCAGGCGCTCGCCAGCCTGGCCAGCGGGCTGGCCGAGGCCCTGGTCGCGGTGCACGCCGCCGGGGTGGTGCACCGCGACGTCAAACCCGGCAACGTGATGTTGTTCCAGGGCACCCCCGTCGTGATCGACTTCGGCATCGCCCAGGGGCCCGATGCGACCCGCCTGACCATGACCGGGATGTTCATGGGAACTCCGGGCTACCTGGCGCCCGAGGTAATCGAAGGCCGGCCGAGCAGCGACGCCTCCGACGTGCACGCGTGGGGCGCCACGGTGGCGTTCGCGGCTACCGGCCGCCCGCCGTTCGGTACCGGCCCCTACGAGGGCATCTTCTACCGGATCGTGAACGGGCGGGCCGACCTGGCCGGGGCTCCCGCGGCACTGCTCCCGCTGCTGGCTGCCTCGTTGGCCAGGGATCCCGCTCACCGGCCTCCGGCGATACAACTCCGGGCCCAGGCGGCGGTGCTCGACCCCGGCGCTCTTGTTCAGTACCCGATTCACAACGGGGCGCGAGCAGCCGCTATGCCAGCGGCCGGAGCCGGCGCGACGAGTTCGGACGGGCCGCCCGCGCCCGTCGCGGGCGGGCCGGTCGCCTACGTGCCGCCTGCTGCGGTGGCCAGCGGGCCGGCGGGCTACGTGCCGCCGACCGTCATGGGCTCCGAATCGAACGGCGCGGCCGCCGGGCTCAGCCCCGGTGGCGCCGCCGCCCCGGCGCCCGGCACGGGCGCGCCGCACACCCGCCCGATGGCCCAGGACCGGCCCCGGCCCGAGGATCTCGGCGACGTCCTCACCCCGGTCCGCTACGCCCGGCGGGAGCCCGCACCGCCGGGTGCCGCCCCGGCGCGCGGCGCGGCGCGGCAGGCGGCCATTCCGGCCCCGGCCCGCTGGCACCCGGTCCTGGTGGTGGCCACCGTCCTGGTAGCCGCCGGGGTCAGCGTCATCCTGCCGGTGGCGGGGACGCTGGCCGCCCTGGCCCTGTTTGCCGTGCTGCGCACGGCGGGCCAGGCACATCGGCGCAACGCCGCGCGGCGGGCGGCACGGGGGGCCCGGACCCTGGACCCGGTGGTCACCGTGGTCACGTTGCCCTGGCTCTTCCTGCGGGCCCTGTTCGCGCTGGTGCTTCTGGCGCCGCTCGCCCTGGCCGCCGCCGCCCTCGCGGCCGGCCTCACGGTCGCCATCTCGCCCGGTGACTGGCCCTACCGTGCCCTCGCCTACGCCGCGGGCGCGCTGGTGCTCTGCTACGGGCTCGGGCCCGGCTCGGGCACGCCGCGGGCCCAGCTCAAGCGTATCTTCGGCGCGATCACCAAGACCCGGACGGCGCAGCTGGTAGCGGTGCTGGGGATGACCGCCCTCGCGCTGGCGGCGATCACCGCGGCGGTGTCCTCGCCGTCGGTCTTCTGGCCGACGGTCGTGCCGGGCGGCGTCGTCCGGTTCGGGGTGACCCACCTGGGGCCATTCCACCGCCTGGTCTATCTGGCCCACCTCAGCGGCCCGCACCGTTTCGCCCTGCCCCACGGCCAGTTCCTGCCCGGCCGGCTCCTGAGCCACCTGAAGTAGCCGGGGGCGCGCGCCGCGGGTGACCGCCCCGGCGTGCGGCGTGCTATCCGGCCTGGTGGCCGGTGCCGTTGGGCTGGCCGGTGCCGTGGCGGATGGCCGCGCCGACGTCGTCGGGCCGGCCGGCCCCGATGCCCGGGCCGTCGGTGTCCCTGTCTGGCGGCGGCGTCTCCCGGCGCCGCGACGGTGGCACCGGGCCCTGGGCCGGCTCGGCGCGGTCGGCCGCGCCGGACGGCGCCGGGCGCTCCGCGCGTTCGGCGGGCGGCAGCGGGCGGACCAGGCCGAGGGCGATCACCTCGTTGGCGAGCCGCACCCGCCGGTTCTGGCCCTCCGGGATTCGGAACTTCTGGTAGAGCCGCAACAGGTGCTGCTTGACCGCCGCCTCGGTGACGACGAGGTCGGCCGCGATCTCCCGGGCCGTCGCCGGCGCCACGAAGGCCTCGTCGGAAAGGGCAGGGCGGCACAGGGACGTCAGGACATCAAGTTCCCGGCGGGTCAGCTCGGGGCTCGCCGAGCGCCGCAGTTCGACCTCGGCGGCGATGTCTTCGCGCGGGATTCCTCCCACCCGGCAGCGCGCGGCGCCGAAGCTGAGCACGTCGCCCTCTTCCAGCACCCGGCGAGCGACAAGTCGCCCGTTGACCCGGGTGCCGTTACGAGATAATCCCAGGTCAGCGACGTAAGCGTACGGTCCGTGGCGGACGATCTCGGCGTGTAGCCGCGACACGCTGGGATCGGCGAGGCGGATGTCGACCCCGCTGCCCCGCCCGATCGTGGTTACCGTGTCGGCCAGCGGGATGACGTCGCCGGTTTCTTCTATGCGAAGATAGGGCCCCTCCACAAGGTTCTCCTGCCTGTCCATGTAGCGACTGAGGTCTTACGATCTGGTTACCCCCTTGCCGCTGCTTCCTATCACCCGTCGCGCGATTGCCCGGCCTGTCTCCCGGGGCCAGCGAAGACCGTCCGGCCCGGCCGGCCGGGCCGACGCACCTGGTCACGCGGCGTCGCAAGTACACTGCCGACGGGTCATCCGGAAGGAATAGCAAATGGCGGACAAGCCGTCCAGGGGACTCGCGGACGTCATCGCCGCATCCACCGCGGTCAGTGACATCGACGGCCGGGCCGGGCAGCGGTGAACCGGCGGCCTGCGGGACCAGGCGGCACGGCCGCCGGGGCCGCGGCGCGCCGGGACCGGCCCAGCGCCGTCGGATGGCTCGCCTACCTGGTGGTGCTCGGCATTATCGCGGCCGGTCTCGCCTGGCTCTGGGCGGGCGGCGCGCACGCCGTCAAGGGGGGTACGTTGGCACTGGCGGGCGCGATGTTCGTCGCGGCCCTGGCCAGGCTGGTGCTGCCGGAAAGCTGGGCCGGCCTGCTCGCATCGAGGAAGCGCATCACGGACGTGGTCACGATGGCCGCGCTGGGTACTGGGCTGCTGGCTGTGGTGCTGCTGTCCCCGGTGCCGCTGTGAGGTGACCGCGCTCACTGCCTGACCGGCGCCGAGGCGGGCAGTTCTACCGGGCGGCCGCACGGCGGCGGGCCCGGCGGTGCATGACAAGGGAGTCAGGCCGCGGAAGGAAGGAACGACCGGCAATGCCCAAGATCAAGGTAGCCAATCCCGTCGTCGAACTCGACGGCGACGAGATGACCAGGATCATCTGGAAGTTCATCAAGGACCAGCTGATCCTGCCGTACCTGGATATCGAGCTGAAGTATTACGACCTGTCGGTCACCCACCGTGACGAGACCGATGACCAGGTAACGGTGGACGCGGCCCACGCCATCAAGGAGTACGGGGTGGGCGTCAAGTGCGCCACGATCACCCCCGATGAGGCGCGCGTCGCCGAGTTCGGGCTGAAGCAGATGTGGCGCTCGCCCAACGGCACCATCCGCAACATTCTCGGCGGCGTGGTGTTCCGCGAGCCGATCGTGGTCCACAACGTCCCCCGCTTTGTGCCCGGCTGGACGAAGCCGATCATCATCGGCAGGCACGCGCACGGCGACCAGTACCGGGCCACCGACTTCGTGGTTCCGGGCCCGGGCCGGGTGCTGATCACCTATGAGCCGGACGAGGGCACCGGCGCGAACGGCTTCGAGCTTGAGGTCAGCCGGTTCACCGGCGGCGGCGTGGCCATGGGGATGTACAACTACGACGACTCGATCAGGGATTTCGCCCGGGCCACCATGCGCTACGCGCTCAGACGCCGCTACCCGCTGTTCCTGTCCACCAAGAACACGATCCTCAAGGCTTACGACGGGCGGTTCAAGGACCTGTTCGCCGAGATATACGAGTCGGAGTTCAAAGCGGAGTTCGAGGCATCCGGGATCTCCTACGATCACCGGCTGATCGACGACATGGTCGCCCAGGTCCTCAAGGGCGACGGCGGCATCGTCTGGGCGTGCAAGAACTACGACGGGGACGTGGAGTCCGACGTGGTGGCCCAGGGCTTCGGGTCGCTCGGCCTGATGACCAGCGTGCTGATGACCCCGGACGGGCGCACCGTCGAGGCCGAGGCCGCCCACGGCACGGTGACCCGGCACTATCGCATGCACCAGCAGGGCAAGGCCACCTCGACCAACCCCATCGCGTCGATCTTCGCCTGGACTCGCGGCCTGGCCCACCGCGGCGAGCTGGACGGCACCCCGGAGGTCACCGCGTTCGCGGAGACCCTGGAGAAGGTCTGCGTGCAGACCGTGGAAAGCGGCAAGATGACCAAGGACTTGGCCGTGCTGATCGGTGCCGACGCGCCGTACCTGAACACCGAGGACTTTCTGGCGGCGCTGGACGACAACCTTCGCGCCGCGATGAGCTCCTGACCGAGGTTGCCTCCAGGCACGGCGCCCGAGCACGCAGAAGGAGACCGGAAAGATGGCCCGCAAGGGGAAGGTGGCCGTGATCGGCGCCGGGTTCTACGGCTCGACAACGGCCCAGCGACTGGCCGAGTACGACATCTTCGACGAGGTCGTGCTGACCGACATCATCGAGGGGAAGCCGGAAGGGCTCGCGCTGGACATGAACCAGTCGCGCCCGGTTGAAGGCTTCGAGACCAAGGTCACCGGGCAGACCACCGGCCTGGCCGGTGAGGGTTACGAGGCGATCGCCAGGTCGGACATCGTCATCGTCTCCGCGGGGCTGCCCCGCAAGCCCGGCATGAGCAGGATGGACCTGATCGAGGTCAACGCCAAGATCGTGCGCGGCGTGGTGGAGAACGTGGTGAAGCACGCGCCCGAGGCGGTGCTCATCGTGGTCTCGAATCCGCTGGACGAGATGACCGCGCTCGCGGCCAAGGTCTCCGGCTTCCCCTCGCACCGGGTGATGGGCCAGGCAGGCATGCTGGACACGGCCCGGTTCACCTATTTCGTGGCCGAGCGTCTTGGCGTGCCGGTCTCCTCGGTGCGGACGCTCACCCTCGGCTCGCACGGCGACACCATGGTCCCGGTGCCCTCGGCGTGCACGGTAGACGGCGCGCCACTGGCCGACCGGCTGCCCGCCGCCGAGATCGAGGCGCTGGTGGAGCGGACCCGGCAGGGCGGCGCGGAGATCGTCGCGCTGCTCAAGACCGGGTCCGCGTACTACGCGCCCTCGGCGGCCGCGGCCAAGATGGCCCGGGCGGTGGCCGAGGACGCCGGTGCGGTCATGCCCGTGTGCACGTGGGTGGACGGCCAGTACGGCATCTCCGGTGTTTACCTGGGCGTCGAAGCCGAGCTTGGCGCCACCGGGGTACGCCGGGTCGTGACCCGCGTCCTGACCGAGCCGGAACTCGCCGCGCTGCGCTCGGCGGCGGACGCCGTCCGCGCCAAGCAGGATGTCGTGGCCACCCTCTGACCAGGCCAACCGTGATCCCACTTCCGGATCTCGGTACCGGGTTAGCCATGGGACTGACGGCTGAGACGTCGTACCGCCAACTCTGTGAACAGCGCTGCGCCGTCGGCCAGGACGGTGTCGTCGAACACGGCGAAGGCCGAGTGGTTGAACGGCGCCGTGGCCGGGTCTACCGGCGGCGGGCACGCGCCCAGCATGATGAACGCGCCGGGAACCTGGTCGAGGACGAACGAGAAGTCCTCCGCCCCGGCCATCGGGTGGGGCTGTGGCCAGAACCGGTCCCCGCCGAGCAGGTCCGCCACCACCTCGGCGGCGAACCGTGCCTCCCGATCGTCGTTGACCGTGACCGGGTAGGAACCCTCGAACTCCGCGGTGGCGGTGAGCCCATGGGCCGAGGCGGTGTCGTGGACCAGGCGGACCGCCGCCTCCCGGGCCAGCGCGCGGGAGGCGGCGGAGAAGGACCGGATGGTCACCTGCAGCCGGGCCTCGTCCGGTATGACGTTGTTCGTGGTGCCGGCGTGGAAGCTGCCCACGGTGATGACCACCGGATCGAAGATGTCAAACGTGCGCGTCACCAGTACCTGCAGCGCCGTCACGATCTCGCAGGCCACCGGGATGGGGTCGGCGGCGTGATGCGGCTGGGAGCCGTGGCCGCCACGGCCGTGCACGGTGATATCCAGCGCCTCGGCCGCGGCCATCATCGGCCCCTCCCGGGTGCTGAACACCCCGGCGCGCAGTTCGGCCGACGCGACGTGCAACGCGTAGGCGGTGGCCGCCCGCTGGCCGGCCGCGTCCAGCACCCCCTCCTCGATCATGAACTTGGCGCCGCCGCACCCCTCCTCACCCGGCTGGAACATGAACACCACGCTGCCCGGCAGGTCCGCCTGGCGCTCCGACAGCAGCCGGGCCGCCCCGACGAGCATGGCCGAGTGCAGGTCATGCCCGCAGGCGTGCATAGCGCCGTCGATCCGGGACGCGAAGTCCAGCCCGGTCCGCTCGGTCACCGGCAGCGCGTCCATGTCGGCCCGCAGCAGCACCACCGGACCCCCGCCTACCGCCCCCCGCCCACCTCCCCCTTCCCTCTTCACTGTTCCCCCTTCGCCATCCCCCGGCACTGCCCCGTGCAGCACCGCGGTGACCGAACTCAGCGCCGAGCCAAGGGTGATCTCCAGCGGCAGGCCGTCCAGCGCGGCGAGGATCTTCTCCTGGGTCAGCGGCAGGTGCAGCCCGATCTCGGGCTCGGCGTGGATGGCGCGCCGCAGGTGGGCGAGTTCGCCCGCGATCTCCGCCGCGTCCTCGGTAACTGCCATCGCATGCTCCTCGCAAGTGTCCGGTGATCGGGCCCCAGGATGTCATAGCAGGCGGCCCGCGCCCGCCGAGGGCGGGGCCGGCCGGAACCGGGGCGGCGGCCAGCCCCGGCCGGTGTACTCGGCGGTGATCGCCTCGCGCGGCCCCTCGGTGTCCGCGGGCACCAGCGCGATCACCGACCCGCCGAACCCGCCGCCCATCATCCGCGCGCCCAGGGCCCCGGCCGCCTCCGCCGCCTCGGCCGCCACGTTGGCCTGGGGCCAGGAGATCTCGAAGTCGTCCCGTAGTGAGGCGTGCGAGGCGTGCAGCAGGGGGCCGACCCCGGCCAGATCGTCGGCGTTGAGCAAGTCCACCGCCGCGCGCACCCGGCAGTCGTCGGCAATCACATGGCGCGCCCGGCGGGCCAGCACCGGGTCACCGATCTCCGCCGCCCGCGCCGGGCCGTCCACGTCGCGCAAGCTCGGCACGCCGAGCGCGCGCGCCGCCCGCTCGCATTCGGCCCGGCGCAGCGCGTACCTGCCGTCGGTCAGCGCGTGCCGGACGCCGGTGTCCACCAGGAGCAGGGTCAGCCCCGAAGCGGCGGGGTCGAGCGGCACCGGCGCGCTGTCCCCGGTGCGGCAGTCCAGCAGCAGGGCGTGGCCCGCCTCGCCGAGCAGGGACGCGTACTGGTCCATCATGCCGCTGGGCACGCCGACCATCTCGTTCTCGGCCCGCCTGGCCAGCCTGGCGAGTTCCGGCCGCGACACGCTCACCCGGTACAGCGTGACCAGGGCGACCGCTGTCGCGCATTCGATCGCGGCCGACGACGACAGGCCCGCGCCCTGAGGCAGGTCAGAATCGATGACCAGGCTGGCCCCGCCGACGGCGTGACCGGCCTCCCGCAGGGCCCAGGCGACACCGGCCGGGTAGGCGGCCCAGCCGGTCACGCTGCCCACGCCGAGCGCCGCCAGCGGCACGGTGACCGGCCCGTCGGCCTGGTGCGACCAGATGTCCAGCGCGTCGTCGTCGCGCCGCCCGGCGGCCACGACCACGCCCCGGTCGAGCGCGAACGGCAGCACCCATCCCTCGTTGTAGTCGGTGTGCTCGCCGATCAGGTTGGCCCGGCCCGGCGCGTGCCACACGCCTTCCGGTTCCGAGTCGTGCCGGGCCCGGAACTGGGCGGCGGCCCGCTCCGCGACGGCCGTACCGCTCAGCATCATTGCCTCCCTCGCGGGACGTCGTGCCGGAGGCGCGCGGGACAGCAGCGCGCATGGTCGTGCCGGAGGCGCGC
>Ga0066388_100001731_pt1 | contig 12629 bp, 15 predicted proteins | sample PanSoiMetaGPlot6_FD_64539 | JGI IMG/M metagenome (GOLD analysis project Ga0066388, IMG submission 64539) | Tropical forest soil microbial communities from Panama analyzed to predict greenhouse gas emissions - Panama Soil - Plot 6 (Hybrid Assembly) | ecosystem: Environmental > Terrestrial >... | reverse complement strand
CGTCGCTGACCAGAAACGCAGGTGCCTGCGCCGCGCTCGCGGAGCGAAGCAAAGCGATCGCCAACACGGAGATCAACCCACGGAGGGCCGCGCTTCCGCGCGGCCGTACCACCGCGGCGCAACTGTGTGATGTGACAATCTGCGACGGCGCCGCGGAAGCGGCGACCTCCAACGTTGCGCTCGCGCGCACCGCGATCGATCTACGGCGGCGCGAGGGATGGGTGGGATCGCCACTGCGACGGCTCGGCCGGCCATTCGGCCCGCCGCTGCCGCGCGATCCGCCATGCGCCTCGAGGGTCACAGCCGGGGCTGTAAAACAAATCTTGTTAGCTCGTCAAGCAAATACTGATCGTCGTGCGATCGGGAGCCGCGAACGGCCGGATCGGGCCGGCGCTAGCGCAGCAGGCGCAGGCGCTTCTCGTACTCGGGCTCGGGCAGCAGCAGGAAGTTGGTCATGCCGGTCACGCCGTTCACGCCCTGCGCGGCGGCGACGGCGGTATCGATCGCCTGCTGGTCGGCGACGACCCCGAGCAGCACGACGTGGCCGGCGAGGACATCGAGATCGATCTGCATCACGCGGTCGCCGCCGACCGCCAGTACCGCTTTGACAGCGGCCTTGATCGAGAGATCGCTCATCGTCTGCGAATCGGGCGGACGGTTGGGCAGGTAGGTATCGAGCGAGCGGACGCCGGCCACGTTTTGCACGGCGGCGCTGAGCGCCTGCGCTTGCGCCGGGCCAGTGACGAAACCGACCAGATACGCGTGGCCCATGTACACGTACGGCGTGACGTGAATCGCTGCGTCCGGGTCGGTTGCCAGCAGCGTTTCGCGCAGCGTCACCTTCAGGTGCAGGTCGTCGGCCTGCGCTGGCGCGCTCTCCTCGCTGGACGCGGCCTTTGCCATTTCGCGATAGGGACGGACCCCGCCGCAGCCCGTAAGGAAGACGAGCAGAGCTGCAAGTGCGACGCCCCGGGCGGCGTCCAGCATGTAGCAGACGCGACCACCTCCTCCACCCGCAGCGGCGATCAACGGCATGCTCGCGTCTGCTCTTCTCATCTCGCTCGCTGGTGGACTAGTGTCGCGTCCCCGGCTCTTTCGCAAACGGAGGATGCGATGGCAAATGCGGTCTCGAAAGCAGTGCTGATCACGGGCTGCTCCACTGGTATCGGGCGCGCAACCGCCGAGCGGCTGGCGCGCAACGGTCACACCGTGTACGCCAGCGCGCGCCGCCTCGAAGCGGTCGCTGATCTCGCCCAGCACGGCTGCACGCCGCTCGCGCTCGACGTGTGCGACGAGTCGTCGATGCAGGCGGCGGTGGCCGAGATCGAGCGCGCGCACGGCGCGGTCGGCGTGCTGATCAACAACGCCGGCTACGGTTCGGAAGGACCGGCCGAGGAAGTGCCGATGAGCGAGGTGCGGCGTCAATTCGAGACCAACGTCTTCGGCCTGTTGCGCCTCACGCAGCTGGTGTTGCCGGGCATGCGGCGCCAGCGCTGGGGCAAGGTCGTCAATCTGAGCTCGATGGGCGGCCGCATGACCCTGCCCGGCGGCGGCATCTATCACGCCACCAAGTACGCCGTGGAAGCGCTGAGCGATGCGCTGCGCTTCGAGGTGCGCGGCTTCGGGGTCGACGTCATCATCATCGAGCCGGGCGCGATCAAGACCGAGTTCGGCAACACCGCCATCGCACGCGTCGACGCGCTCGGCGGCAGCCCCGACTACGCCGCCTTCCGCGACGTGCTCAAGCAGCAGATCCGCGGCGCCTACGAGGGGCCGATGGCGGCGTTCGCCGTCGGACCGGAAGTGGTCGCCAAGGTCATCGAAACCGCCATCACCGCACGGCGGCCACGCACCCGCTACGTCATCACGCTCGGCGCGCGCGTGCTGATTGGGTTGCGCCGCCTGCTCCCCGATCGCGCCTTCGACGCATTCCTGCGCACCCAGTTCGCCCCGCCGGGATCCGCGAGCTGACGCGGTTGGCTGGCGCCGCCGCGCGGCGCGTCAACTCGGAGGGCGCCGCTTCTGCGGCGCCGTCGCAGCGCGCCGCGCGGAGGGGCAGCGCTCGAGAGAGCGAGAGGCGCTGCGACGGCTGCGCGGAAGCGTAGTCCTCCAAGCGCGCCGCTCATTGACGAGGCACAGCTGCATCAGTAAGCAGTTGCGCTACCACAAAGGGGGGTTAGCGATGCGCTCACTACGACTGCTCGTGGCAATCGTGATGGTAACGATGCCCGTTGCGCGTTCGCTCGCCGACGAGACGTGCATGTCGGCGTACATGCCGAAGATCACCGGTCAGGAAGACTACGTGTATGTCTGGACGGCGGGGGCGGAGGGCGTCGGCGACGGGTCCGACAAGCTGGTGACGATCGACACCAACCCGAAGAGTCCCAGCTACGGCAAAGTGGTATCGTCGGCGTCGGTCGGTGGGCGTCATGAAGCACATCACGGCGGCTTCACCGATGACCGCCGCTATCTCTGGATGGGCGGGCTGAGCGACAGCCCGATCTACGTGTTCGACGTCGCCACCGACCCGGCGAAGCCCAAGCTGGTGAAGACCATCGACACCTTCACGAAGGACAGCGGCGGTGTGACGGGTCCGCACACCTTCTTCGCGCTGCCCGGTCGCATGCTCATTGCGGGGTTGTCGAACGACAAGGACAAGGGGGGCAAGACGGCGTTGGTCGAGTACAACAACAACGGCGAGTTCGTGCAGACGATGTGGCTGCCGGACGACGCACCGTATGGCTACGACGTGCGCGTCCAGCCGCGTCTGAACCGCATGCTGACCTCGTCGTTTACCGGCTGGGACAACTACATGACCGAGTTCGGTAAGGTGGTGTCGAACCCGGAAGCGATGAAGCACTTCGGCAACACGATGGTCGTGTGGGACGCGCACGCCCGCAAGCCGATCCAGGTGCTCGAGGTACCCGGCGCTCCGCTCGAGATCCGCTGGGCACTGCAGCCGCGGCACAACTACGCCTTCACCAGCACGGCGCTGACCTCCAAGCTGTGGCTCATCGAGCAACAACCCGACGGTACCTTCAAGGCGAGCGCGGTGGCGGACATCGGCGATCCGAAGAAGACGCCGCTGCCGGTCGACATCAGTCTGTCGGCCGACGACCGCTACCTGTTCGTCGACTCGTTCATGGACGGCACCGTGCGCGTGTTCGACGTCTCCGATCCGCACAAGCCGAAGGTCGTCGACGAGCAGAAGATCGGCGCGCAGGTCAATATGGTGTCGCAGACCTGGGACGGCGAGCGCGTCTACTTCACGTCGTCGCTGCTCGCCAACTGGGACAAGACGGGCAAGGACAACGAGCAGTTCCTCAAGGCCTATCGCTGGGACGGCAAGAAGCTGACGCCGCTGTTCGCGGTCGATTTCACCAAGGAAGGGCTCGGCCGGCCACATCATATGCACTTCGGCCAGAACCAGTTCTACAAGAACCAGATCTACGGCAGTGCCGGCGCCCGCAACAGCGAGGTGGCGCGCGCTGAATGAAGCGGCTGTTCCCACTGGCAGGGTTGGCGGTACTCATTGCGTCGGCCGGCGCGGCCGCCCTCGAGTCGTCGCCGCCCGCCCATCCGCCGGTCGGCGCCGCCGACGCCAGTTACACGTACACGGTCGGCCCGTTCGTCGCCGAGTACGAGGCCCCGGCGCCTGGTTCGTACACGCTGCCGGTGATCGGCCGGGTCGAGGACCACCCGCTGCTGGACAGCGCCGGTGGCAGCACGACTCTCGCGGCGCTCAAGCGCGACCGCCTCGCCGTGATCGCGTTCGTCTATACGACGTGCGCCGAGGCGACCGGCTGTCCGCTGGCGGAGGCGATCATGCAGCGCCTCGACCGGCGGCTGGCCGACGACGCGGGGCTCGCCCGCCGCGTGCGCTTGCTGACCATCAGCTTCGATCCGACGCGCGACACTCCGGCGCGCATGGCGACGATCCGCGATGCCTTCGGCCCGCACACGGACTGGGCATTCCTGACGACGGCAAGCGAGACCGATCTCGCGCCGATCCTGACCGACTTCGGCCAGCCGGTGGCCAAGCTCACCTACGAGGACGGCACCTGGACCGGCCTCTATCGTCACGTCCTGAAGGTCTTCCTGCTCGATGAGCAGAACCGCGTCCGCAACATCTACAGCACCGGCCTCATGAATCCGGATCTCGTCATGAACGACTTGCGGACGCTCGCCGTCGAGCCGCGCGAATAGGGGCGCGCGCCGCTCCGTCGCGCCGCGCCCGCGCACATGCCAGCCGTCGTCGTTCTCCAACACGTCGCCTGTGAGGAAGCGGGCGCCATTGCCGATGCACTGCAACGGCGCGCGCTCACGTCGCGAATCGTGCGCATCGACAAAGGCGACCCGGTGCCGCAGACGTTCGACGGCGCCGCGCTCGTCGTCATGGGCGGGCCGATGGGCGTCTATGAAACCGAGCGCTACCCCCACCTCGGTGACGAGCTGCGTCTGATCGAGGATGCCGTTCGTCACAACCGTCCGGTCCTCGGGGTCTGCCTGGGCAGTCAGCTGCTGGCGGCCGCGCTCGGCGCCCGCGTCTATCCGGGGGGATACAAGGAGATCGGCTGGTATCCGGTCGAGCTCGGTGCCGCCGCGGCGACCGATCCGCTCTTCCACGACGCGCCGCGCCGTTTCACGCCGCTGATCTGGCACGGCGACGTGTTCGATCTGCCGCGCGGCGCCGTCTCCCTCGCGTCGTCGGCGCTGACCGCTCATCAGGCGTTCCGCTACGGCGACCGAATCTACGGACTGCTGTTCCATCTCGAGCTCAGCGCCGCCCAACTCGCGGCGATGGTGAGCGCGTTCGCCGATGAGATCGCGGTCGCTGAGGTGCCCCCCGAGGCCATCCTCGACGGCGCCATCGAACGCTTTGCGGCGATCCGCGAGATCGGCGCCCAGGTGTTCGACCGCTTCGCCGCGCGCATTTCAGCGTGATCGGAGGGCGCCGCTCCCGCGGCGCCGTACCAGGCGGTCGCGGGGGCAAGCACACGCGCTGCGACGGCCGCACGGAAGCGCGGCCCTCCGGGATCATAGCGCCGCGGTGCGGCGCCCTCCAATGCGACGTTGATGCGCGACCGCGAACAAGCAAACCCGGGTCGCCGTCACAGCGGTCGAGTCTGCGTTCCAGCGGCGCGTGTGATGAAGACGGCGCGGCTCGGCTCGCGCACGATGGCTCGGTGCCAGACGCCGCGTGGGATGACACACGTCGCGCCGTCGCGAAGCTCGACGATCCGTTCCGCCGTTCCGTCGTCGAGCACGAGATCGAGCGCGCCCGACGTGAGACAGACGATCTCGTCGCCCGCCGGGTGCATCTCCCAGTGCGGCCAATCGGCTGTGCTGTTGAAGCGAAATGCCGTCATCAAGCGTCCGTCGAGGAGCTCGGTGTGCTGGTCGATGGTCTGCCAGAAGTTCTCGGCGACCGGCACCCGGACCGCCGCCGGGCCGTCCTCGAGGTGGATGTAGGTGCGGCCGAGGTCGAAACTCTCCAGGGGCCATGCTGCTGTCATCGGTTCCTCCGTCGCCGTCCGCGCGCGTGGCCGGTTACGCAACACGCTCAGGCGTCAAGGCGTGGATCTTCTGCGAACGAGATGTCGGAAGGCGTCGGCGTCGCGTACAGCGCGGTCACGCCGGCGGCGGAATGCTGACGGTGCCAGAGGCCGCGCGGACAGACGAAGACGGAGCCGGCCTCGATCCTTCGCTGCACCGGGCCGCTGTCGGTCAGTACGGTGATGTCGACCTCACCGTCGAGAATGTGCAGGAGCTCGTCCCCGCGCGTGTGCCGCTCCCACGGCGATTGTCCCGAGAAGCGTCCGACGTTGACCGTGCAGAGGTTGAACGTGGTCAGCGTTCGGAACGCGGCATCCGCGTCGTCGGCGGTAGTCCTCTCGGTGATCGTCAGCGGCGGCGTCGCGCTGAGGGCGCTGCCGATATCGTGTGCGACGAGCGACATGGCCGCATCCTGGGTTGCCCCACCGCGCCGGCGGCGTCGCGCGGCGGGAGGAGGTTGGTCGGCGGGCGAGTGCTCGATGCCTTCGCCCGGCGTCGCGTAGAAGAGCGAAACCGGCGACACCGCGCGTAGGCGGTGCCACAATCCGCGCGGGCAGATGAAGATCGAGCCGGCCTGGACTGTGGACAGCACCGGACCGCCGTCGGTCAGGGTCGTGACCTCCATCTCGCCCTCGAGCACGTGCAGCAGCTCATCGCCGGCCGGGTGACGTTCCCAGTGGGTCGGCGTCGAGAAACGCGACACCCCGACCGTGCACTGATCGAGCGCGGTGAAGAACCGCATCGTCAGCTCCGGCAGATCGATTAGGCCGGCGTGCAGGTCATAGGGTTGCAGGGTCGGGCCCTTGGCGATCTCCTCCAGCCGCGCCTCGATCTCATCGACGGTGTTGAGAACCGGCCCGACGTTCGACGCCGCGTCGCGCTCCGTAGCCGGGGCGGCGCCCGACAGCGCCGCGGCGAGCCGTGCCTTGAAGCCGGCGCGCGGAAGTTGTCGCAGATCGGCGGCGATGCGCACCAGCTCGCTGAGCCGCGGGTTAACCCGCGGTGGCGCGGCGGCGGGATCTGCCAGCAAGGTGGTGATCGCTGCGTCGAGCTCGTCGGTTGGGGTGTGTTTAGTCATGCGTCGCACTCAGCCGCGCCCGTAAGTTCTGCAGACCGCGCAATTGCAGCTGCTTCACCGCGCCCTCGCTGCGCCCAAGCTGCTGGGCGATTTCGCGGATCGGCTTCTGTTCGGCGAACCGCATGACGATCACGCGCCGCTGCTGCTCCGGCAGGCGGTCGACCATCCGGAAGAGCCGCGCCCGGTGCTCGATCTCCTCGAGATCCGGTGCCGGCGCTTCGTCGGGCGGCGGGAGGGCGGTGCGCTCGCGGGCGCTGCGTTTCCAGCGATCGGCGATGGCGTTGCTCGCGATTCTGAACAGCCAAGCGGCAAACGGGACGCCGCGCCACTCGAAGCGCGGCAGGTTGGCGAGCGCATGGTGGAACACCTCCGCGGTGAGGTCTTCGGCGGTGTCGTGATCGCGCACGCGGCGGATGACGAATGCAAAGACGCGCTCGAAGTGCTGCTCGTAGAGCGCTGCGAAACGGCGTGGATCGCGCTGCGCCGCTTCGATCTGCAGCCGCTCAGCCGAATCGTCGGCCGGTGCACCCATCGCCAGCTGTTCCATCGTCGGCGGTTCCGAATCCATGCACCGTCGCTGCATTCCGACCGCGGCTGCCGATCGCACTCCGCTGCGCTCACGCCGCCGACTCGCCCGCATCGGGCAGCGGCGTCCAGAAGAACCACTGATTGCCCTCGCGGTCGCACGCCGTGTATTCGCGGACGCCGTATGGTTGGTCGGCCGGTTCGCGTTCGATCTTCGCACCGGCCGCGCGGGCGCGACGGCAGTGCGAGTCGACGTCGTCCACGTATACGACGATGCCGGAATGCAGTGCCGGCAACGTGCTGGGCGAAGCGAAGCCGAACTGGCGTTGCGCCGGGCCCATCATCACGACCGCGTCGCCAATCGCCGCCTGAGCGTTCGAGATGCGGCCGTTCGGCTCCTTGTGCACCGAGCGGATCTCGAAGCCGAACGCCTGGACGAGAAAGTCGAGGCTCGCGGCGACGTCGGCATAGAACAGATACGGCATCACTCGTTGATGGCCTTCTGGCACCGGCTTCATCTGCACTCACTGCTCCGTTGAGATCATTTCAGATTCGAGCCCGACCCCGATCCCGAACCCGATCCCGTCGTGTTCCAAGATGCATCTCAGACAAATCTCATCCGGGATCGGGATAGGGATCGGGATCGGGGTTGGGTTGGTCAGTGGTGCACGTCTTTTATGTGGGTGGCGATGTACCAGATATGGCCGAACGGGTCGGTCACGCCGCCTGAGCGGTCGCCGTACGACTGGTCCTGCAGGGGCAGGAGCTGCTTGGCGCCGGCGTCGAGCGCGCGCTTGAACACGGCATCGGCGTTTTCGACGTAGAGGTAGATGTGCACCGGCGTGCCGCCGCGCGATTCCGGGCTCTGCCAGTCCGGGAACTCCGGACTCTCGTCGGTCAGCATGATCGGTGAGGTGCCGATCTTGATCTCGGCGTGCCGGATCTTCTTGGTCTCCGGGTCGACCGCCCGAAACAGCTCGGTGGCGTCGAAAGCGCGCTTGTAGAAGTCGATGGCGCGCTCCGCGTTCTTGACGATCAGGTAGGGCGTTGCGGTGTGGTATCCCTCCGGGATTGGCTTCACGCTGGACATGCGTCCTCCTCTCTGTTGGCGCGCGGCTACTGCTGCTTCATGTACTCGGCGTAGCGCCGCTCGATCTCGGCTGCGGATACATCCTCCTTGTGAGTGGCAATGGTCCAGCGGTGGCCGAACGGGTCTTCCAGCTGGCCGGACCGATCCCCGTAGAATTGGTCGGCGACGGGTCGCACCACCTTGGCCCCTGCGGCAACGGCTCTTCGCGCAACGGCATCGGCGTCGGCGACATAGATATGGAGGTTCACCGCAGAGCCGCCCAGCGACTGCGGGCTGCGAAACCCGTGATCCGGGTACTCATCGGCCAGCATGAGCAGCGCGTTGCCGATCTTGAGCTCGGCATGGCCGATCTTTCCGCTGGGCTCGGCGAGGCGCATCACCTCGATGGCGCCGAATGCCTCCTTGTAGAAGTCGATGGCGCGCGCGGCGTCCCTGGCGCACAGGTACGGGGTCAGACCGTCGTAACTCTGCGATGTCTGAGCGGTGCTGGGCATGACCGTTCTCCTCTTCGTGGGGGATTCGACCGCCGCCCTCCACACACCCATCATAACCCCGGACGGGGGAAAAAGGTTACGGCCGATTCTTGGGATCGGTCGGGGAAGATCGAGGAGAACGGCGGCGATGCGCAGCAACGGTTCGAGTGCCCGTTCGACCGATGGCATCCGCCGGCGACTGATCAGTGCCTGCACGGCGGCATCGAGCTGGTCTCTGCGGCTGCGTGCGCGCATGGTCCCATCCGGATGAACCGGTCGAAAGCCGGGAAAGTTACGATCAGCCGCTGCTCCGCAGACCTGCCGCTGGCCGGAGCGGGGATGGGGAACAAGAGATCGCGGCGCGCCAGATTTCACCCACCCCCATCGGCCCAGGCGCCGACTGAGCGGCGCCCTCCAATTGTGGTATCGTTACGTTGCGCTTCGGAGCATTGCGTGACGGACCTCGTCGCCGCTCGTCGTCGGTACGCCGAATCGCTGCGCGCTGCAGCGAATCTTCGGTCTCATGCGCTGGTGGACGCGTTTGCGCGCGTGCCGCGCGAGCACTTTCTCGGACCTGGGCCGTGGCAGATCATGGTGCCGCCTCCCAACCTCGGGCCGTACGTGACGACGCCCGACGCCGACCCCGTGCATCTCTATCAGGACGTGTTGGTCGCGATCGATGCGGCGCGCATGCTCAACAACGGCCACCCGGCATCGCTTGCGGCGTGGTTCGACGCGCTCGAGCTCGCAGCGGGCGATCGAGTCCTGCATGTCGGCTGCGGGGTCGGTTACTACACCGCCGTGCTCGCGGAGACCGTCGGTGCCGATGGCCAAGTGACGGGGATCGAGCTCGACGCAGAGCTCGCGGCGCGCTCCCGCGCCAACCTCGCCTACCTGCCCAATACGCTCGTTCAGCAGGGCGACGGTAACGCGCTCGATACCGGACCGCGCGACGCGATCTTCATCAATGCGGGGGCGAACGTGCCGCAGCCATTGTGGCTCGACCGCTTGACGGTCGGCGGACGCCTGCTCCTCCCGCTCACCGCGTCATTCGACGAGACCGAGACCAACACGCACGGCCTGGGCTTGATGCTCAAGATCATGCGCTCCGCCGCCGGCTATGGCGCACGCTTCATCTCCCCGGTCGGCATCTTTCCGTGCATCGGCGCGCGCAGCCTGGAGGCGGATCGACACCTGCGCGCCGCATTCGCGCGCGGCGACTCGGACGCGGTGCGATCACTGCGTCGCGACCGACACGAACCGACCGACACCTGCTGGCTGCATTGGTCAACGGGTTGCCTGTCGACGCTCGCATAGCGCTGGAGGGCGGCGCGCCGTCGCCGCCGGGGTGGAGGGGGCGGGGAACAAAAGATCGCGGCGCTACAGATTTCACCCACCCGCACCGCCCCGGCGCCGACGGCGCGGCGCCGTCCATGCGCGTCGGGCAGCGCGGGACCGACCGGAGGGCGGCGCTTCCGCGCCGCCGTCGCAGCGCGGTGGCGAAGAGATCACGTCACAGCGAAGATCCTGTGACGGCGCCGCAGAAGCGCGGCGCCCTCCAAGGCACGCTGTGAGATGTCGGCGTTGATCATGTCGCCGGAGCGCTGCGCAGTGCCGGCAATACACCCTGCGCGAGGCCGAGCAGGGACGCCGTGGTGACCTCGCGCGGGACGTTGGCCGAGCCGGCAATGACGTAGCAGAAGTCGAGGCCGAGCGCGGCGAGCTCGCGGAAGCGCGGCAGGGCGGCATCAGCGGTGCCGGAGATCGCAAACCAGTCGATGAACGCGTCGCTCATGCCGGCGGCGTGCGCCGCGGCGCTGCTGGTATGCTCGCGCATGTCGTAGTGCGTACGCAGGTAGCCTGCGGCGCCCTGCAACGGGCCCGGCAGGCGAGCCAGGTCGCTGCCCTGGAAGGCCGAGAAGCGCGCGAAGGTGGCCACCGTTCCGCGCAACGCGTTGCGCGCGACCGTCGGGTCCGAGTTGATCACGCAATTGATGAAGGCGCCGTAGCGCACCGATGCGGGATCGCGTCCCGCGGCGCGGGCAGTCTCACGTGCGTGCGCCAGCAGGCCGCCCAAATGGGTCGGATTCGCGCCCGCGGCGAGACAGACGGCGTCGGCATGACGCGCCGCCGCCTCGATGACGCGCTTGCCCGTGGCGGCCACGAACAGCGGCACCTTCGGCGCCTTCACGTGCTGATGCCACTCCAGGCGGCTGGCGAAGCCGTCTCGATCGATCGCGTCGCCGCGCAGATAGCGCTGCACGGTGTCGAGGTATGCCGTGAAGCTCGCCACCTTGTCCTCGTGCTTGCCGATGCGCTGCACCGACGAGTCGCCGCGCCCCATGCCGAGCACGGCGCGGCCCTCGCTCTCGACCTGCAGGGTCAACGCCGCGCAGGCGGTCACTGCCGGATCGCGCGTCAACGAGTTGCTGACCCCCGGCCCCAGCTTGAGCTTGGTGGTCGCGCCGGCGGCGAGGCCGAGCTCCATCCACACATCGGGTGCGAGGTTCTGGCTGTCGGGAAAGAGCATCGCGTCGAAGCCCTGCTCCTCGATCATGCGCGCGATGTACGCGGTCCGACGCGGCAGCGGTGGCATGAGGACGCCGATTTCCATCTGTGCTCCTCCTCAGCGGTCCGTATAGTCACCATCGGACGGAGACACCAAGCGAATGCCTGGACGGTCGAACACGCCAGTGATGAGCATCGCGGCGCGTTTGCAATGCACGCGGTGTCCTGCAGGCATCGCCGGGCAGGGGGAACGGTGTGGTATACGTCCGGCATGGGCCTGACCACGCTCGAGCTCGAGGTTGCGAACCCGGCGCGGCCGCGAATCGCCGAGCGCCTCGAGTTTCTCATCGACTCCGGCGCGATCTACTCGGTGGTGCCGACACCGGTATTGAGACGACTCGGCATCAAGCCGCTGTCGACCGAGGTCTTTCGCCTCGCGGATGGCTCCAAGATCACGCGCAAGAAGGGCGTTGCGCTGTTCCGCTACGGCAAGCGCGTCGGAGGCGCCGACGTCATTTTCGGGCAACCTTCCGACAGCCTGCTTCTCGGTGCGCTGACGCTGGAAGCGCTGGGTCTGTCGCTCGATCCGCTGCGGCGCGAGCTGCGGCCCATGCCGATGATTCTCGCTGGTCTTCGACCGCACGCCGCGCAGACCACTGGTCGACAGTTGACAGTTCACAGTTGAGAGTCTTCGAACGCTCGCAGATTCCGCTATCGGGCAGGGATCAGCCGAACGGACTCTCAACTCTCAACTGTCGACTGTTACCCTGTGCCACGACGGGACCGTCGGGCAAAGCCGGCTACAGCGCAGCGGGGGTGTTGGCTGACGACGCGAAGCGCGTCAGGCGCAGCTCGTCACGCACGTCGCCGCTCATGGCGAGCATCATGTCGTCGAGCGGGATGCCGATGGAATCGGCGACGCGGTCGACGACGTTGAAGGCCCCGATGACGGCTGCCACATCGACGTAGGCCTCGTCCGAGAGGACGGCGCGCAGCGCAGCGCGCGTGCCCCGAATGGTGCTGTCGTCACCGCGCATGACGGCGTCGGTGAAGGCGAGCAGCTCGGCGGCGTGCGCGACGCCGACCTCGCCGTGGCGGTCGCCGTTGATCGCCGCGAGGTCCACCGCGGCGCCGTTCACCTGGCTGCTCGCACGGAGCAGCGTTGCGTGCGCCGTCGTTCAGTAAAAGCATTCGTTGAGCGCCGAGACGCGGGCCGCGACCAGCTCCGTCTGCATGCGGTCGAGCGCCGCCTTGCGCGCCGCCGGGTTGCCGATCTCCGCCACCGGCAAGTAGTGCGCGTCGGACGAGTGCCACAACGTGCGCACCGCGTCGGGGATCAGGCTGAGTGCCCGCACGATGTTGGGGATGAACGGCGCCGGCGGATACATATCGGCTTCCG
>Ga0066388_100001730_pt1 | contig 12632 bp, 12 predicted proteins | sample PanSoiMetaGPlot6_FD_64539 | JGI IMG/M metagenome (GOLD analysis project Ga0066388, IMG submission 64539) | Tropical forest soil microbial communities from Panama analyzed to predict greenhouse gas emissions - Panama Soil - Plot 6 (Hybrid Assembly) | ecosystem: Environmental > Terrestrial >... | reverse complement strand
CAATACCGGCGGCACCATCATGGGCACCAATCCGCGCGACAGCGCGCTCAACAAGTACCTGCAGAGCTGGGACTGCCACAATCTGTTCGTGGTCGGCGCCAACGTGTTCCCGCACAACGCGTCGTACAATCCGACCGGCCCGGTCGGTGCGCTCGCCTACTGGACGGCGGACGCGATCAAGAACCGCTATGTCAAAAACCCGGGCCCGCTGGTGTCGGCATGAGGCAGCGCATGATGTGGAGAGTAATGGTGGTGGCCACGGCGACGATCGTCGCCGCGGGGGTAGCGCGCGCCGACGGTGACGCCGAGCGCGGCGCCAAGCGGTTCGAGGAATGCAAGTCGTGCCACGCGCCCGATCGCACGCAGACGCAGAACACGCTCGGGCCGAGTCTCTACGGCGTGTTCGAGCGCAAGGCTGGCACCTTGGCGGATTTTCGCTTTTCGCCGGCGATGAAAAGGAGCGGCATTACCTGGACGCCGGAGACGATCGACAAGTTCATTACCGATCCGCAGGCGGCAGTGCCGGCCAACCGCATGCCGTATGCGGGCTTGCCCGATCCGGCGGCGCGCTCCGATCTGATCGCGTATCTGGTGAAGACGTTCAAGTAGGGGCCGTCAGGCTGGCGTTGCTGCAAGCGCCACAGCGCAGGTGCTGCCGAACCATAAGGCCGTCGCTCACGCCAGCCGCCAGATCGTCACCGCTTCTCGTAGCCGCGGACCGCGACGTCGCCGAGCGTGATCGCGTCGGCGGCGTCGGTCGATGCGCGAGGCGAAGTTTACGGTGTCGCCGATCACCGTGTACTTCTTGCGCCGCGGCGAGCCGACATTGCCAGCGACCACGTCGCCGAGATGCACTCGGTGCGTAGCACCTCGCGGTTGAGCACGCGGCGGTAGTCGTCGGACAGGGCGACCGGCGGCGTGCTCATGCGCAGCGCGTCAGGAAATGCCGTTCGGCGTGAAGGCGAGATCGAGCACGCGCCAGTCCTTGTACTTGTTGGGCGGCAGGAAGCCGTAGGGCTGGCATTTCTGCACGGCGGCGACGGCGTTCTTGAGGACCAGCGGCCCGGCTGGCACGGCAGGCGCCTGGATCAGCTGCGGCTCGCCGGCGAGTGCGCCGTTCCGGCTGAGAGCGACACGGATGATGATCAGGGTGCGCTCCGCTCCTTCCGCCGCCGGCATCGGCGACCAGCATTTGGCGATGCGCGCCTTCAGCTCGTTGACCTCTTCGGGCGTCAGCTCGTTGGATATCGGCGCGGTCGACTTCGTAATCGCGCCTTCCGGCGAAACGTTGAGCAGCTCGGCGAGCCGCGCGGCGGTCTCGGCCTGTTCGAGCGCAGGATCGGTCTTGTCGGCCTGCGCCGTTTTATTGTTCTGCGATTGCCCCTGGTCGCCGCCGGCAGTGACCGGCTTCGGTGCCGCGACCGGCGCTGTGTTGAGCTGCGACGGCGGCGTGCGCGGCGCGGCGTCGGCCTGCTGCCGTTGTGGGCCGACCTGCGGAGCGGGGGGAGGCGGGGGAGGTGGCTCTTTCGCCTGCGCTTTGGGCGGATCAAGTCGCTGCAATTCCTGCTTTGCGGCGGACTCTTGTGGGGCGGGCGCCGGCGTGTTCTCGGGAACTGCGTCCTTCAGCTCGGGCGCCTTGGGCGCGTCCGCCGACGGAACAATGTCGACCTCGACCGTGGGCGGGCGCCAGTCGTGCGTGCGCGGGCTGCCCCAGGATACCAGGGCGCCGAGCAAGATCGCGATATGCGCGATCACGGACGCAAGCAGGCTGACGCGCATGACTTGGAGCCACCCTCCGCCTCGGTTTTATCCGGCCTGTTTCGTGGTGCCAAGAATGGCGGCAAGGACGCCGGTTCCCGTTGAAAATGGAAGCAATTTCGGAGGCTTGTCCGGGATGCGGCCGTCAGAATCCGACCGCGCTGCCGTGCAGGTCGTAGTCGTCGGCGCGCTCGATCTTCACGGTTGCGATCTCGCCGACTCGCAGCGGCCGGTGACTTGCGACATAGACGGTGCCGTCGATGTCCGGCGCGTCGGCGCGGCTGCGTCCTCTGGCGACGGTCGGGCCGACCTCGTCGATGATCACCTTCTGCCGGGTACCGACCTTGCGCTTCAAGCGCTTCGCCGAGATGGCCTGCTGCCGCTGCATGAAACGATGCCAGCGTTGCTCCTTGACGTCGTCGGGAACCGGCGCGGCGAGATCGTTCGACACGGCGCCGGCGACCGGCTCATATTTGAAGCAGCCGACCCGGTCGAGCGCAGCTTCGTCGAGCCAGTCGAGCAGCATGTCGAAATCGTCGTCGGTCTCGCCAGGAAAGCCGACGATGAAGGTCGAGCGCAGCGTGAGATCGGGACACATCTCGCGCCAGCGATGGATCCGGTCCAGCGTTTTTTCCTGCGCGGCCGGGCGGCGCATCCGCTTGAGCACCTCGGGGCTCGCGTGCTGGAACGGGATGTCGAGATAGGGCAGCACCTTTCCCTCGGCCATCAGCGGAATGACCTCGTCAACGTGCGGGTACGGGTAGACGTAGTGCAGCCGTACCCACACGCCGAGCTCGCCGAGTGCACGCGCAAGGTCGACGAATTTCGCGCGCACCTCGTTGCCGTTCCACCGGCTCGCCGCGTACTTGATGTCGACGCCGTAGGCCGAGGTGTCCTGCGAGATGACGAGCAGCTCCTTGACGCCGGCCGCGACCAGCTTCTCCGCCTCGCGCAGCACGTCGGCAGCCGGACGCGAGACGAGGTCGCCGCGCAGCTTCGGAATGATGCAGAACGTGCAGCGGTTGTTGCAGCCTTCGGAAATCTTCAGATACGCATAATGGCGCGGCGTCAGCTTGATGCCCTGCGGCGGGACCAGGTCGACGAACGGATCATGCTGCGGCGGCGCCGCGCGATGCACCGCCTCGACCACGCTCTCGTATTGCTGCGGCCCGGTGACCGCGAGCACGTTCGGATAGCGCTCGGTGATCTTCTCGGGCTCGGCGCCCATGCAGCCGGTGACAATGACCTTGCCGTTCTCGGCCAGTGCCGTGCCGATCGCTTCGAGCGACTCCGCCTGCGCGCTGTCGAGGAACCCGCAGGTGTTGACCACCACGAGATCGGCGCCGGCGTGGTCGCGCGCAAGCTCGTAGCCCTCCGCGCGCAGGCGCGTGATGATGCGCTCGGAATCGACCAGTGCCTTCGGGCAGCCGAGCGACACGAAGCTCAAACGGGGCGGGCGGATTTCATTCATTCCGGGAACGGATCCAGTCGAAAAATCAAGCCTGGAACTAGTCACGATCCCGCGGAAGATCAAGCAAATTGCGCCGGAACGCCTTGTTCCGGCCACCGCCCGGCGCGCCGGGGCGTGAGCTAGAGCCAGCGCTTGCGCCGGCGAAAACTCTTGATGTTCTTGAAGCTCTTGCGCTCCTTGCCGGCGCCGCCGAGATAGAATTCCTTGACGTCCTCGTTGTTGCGCAGCTCGTCGGCGGTGCCGTCGAGCACGATCTTACCCTGGTCCATGATGTAGCCATAGCTCGCGACCGACAGCGCGGCGCGCGCGTTCTGCTCGACCAGCAGCACCGTGACACCGAGATTGCGGTTGATGTCGCGGATGATCGAGAACACCTCTTTCACCAGCAGCGGCGACAGCCCCATCGACGGCTCGTCCATCAGGATCATCTTTGGACGCGCCATCAGCGCGCGTCCGATCGCGAGCATCTGCTGCTCGCCGCCGGAGAGGTACCCGGCAAGCCCGGTGCGCTCGCGCAGCCGTGGAAAATACTCGAGCACCATGTCGAGGTCGCGCGCGGTGTCCTTGTCGCGGCGCGTGAACGCGCCGAGCTTCAGGTTCTCGAGCGTGGTCATGTCTGCGATGATGCGTCGCCCCTCCATGACCTGGAAAATACCGCGACGGACGATCTGGTCCGGATCGATTCCGTCGATGCGCTGGCCGTCGAAGACGATCTCGCCGCGCGTGACCTCGCCTTCCTCGGTCTTGAGCAGGCCCGAGATCGCCTTGAGCGTGGTCGATTTGCCGGCGCCGTTGGCACCCAGCAGGGCAACGACCGAGCCCTGCGGCACGTCGAGGCTGAGGCCGCGCAGGACGAGCACGACCTCGTCATACGCGACCTCGATGTTGCGCACCGAGAGGAGCGGCGCGGCGCCGGTGGCCGGACGCTTTTGGACCGCTGCGCTCTCGATGCTCATGAGATGTCCTCGATGTCACCGCCCCGGCATCGGCCGGGACGTTGACGGGAGATGCGGATGGCTTGGCCTCACCAGCCCTGCCATTCGGCCTTGCGCGGCAGGTCGATCGAGGTGACCTTCTCGAGCTTGATGGTGCCGTTCTTGATCAGGTCGCCGACCGGCGCGTCCGTCGCACCCGATACCTTCATGCGATAGAGGTTGACGGTGAGCGTCGAGCGGTGGTCGGTCTCGGTCCAGGTCGACGGCACGCAGACGCCTTCGAGGCCGGCCGGCACCCAATCCTTCTTCTGATAGAAGCCCTTCTTGACGTTAGGACCGGTGACGCCGCCGTTCTTGGCGGCCCAATCCATCGCCTCTTTCAGGTAATAGGCGGTGCAGACACCGGCTATGTAGTGCACTGGCCGATAAGCGGTTCCGGCGGCGTCGGAGATTTTCGACACCTCCTGCAGCGTCTTGGTGCCGGGCGCCGACCCGCTCCAGGTCACCGCGGTGCGCAGCGGGAACACCACGCCGTCCGCCGCATCTCCGGCAGCCTTAGCCGCATTCTCGTCCATGCCCCAGACATTGCCGAGGAACTGCACGTCGACGCCGGCGGTCTTGCACGCCTTGAGCACCGAGATGTTGGAGCCGGCCGTGTTGCCGAGATAGGCGTAATTCGCCCCGGAGTTCTTCAGGGTCAGGCACTGCGCCGTGTAGTCGCCCGGCGTCAGCGCGAACTGCACCGCAGGAAGCACCTCGAAGCCGAGCTCCTTGGCAAGCGTTTCGCCGGCTTCCTTCGGCGCGTTGGGGTAGGGATGGTTGGCGCCCATGTGCACGAACTTGGGCGCGCCGGACTTGCCCTTGGCCTTCCAGTCCTGTGCGGCCCAGGTCAGCATGCCGCGCAGCGCGTCCGAGTAGCTCGGACTGTAGAAGAAATTGTACGGCGCGGGCTTCGCCTTCTTGCTCTGCCCCGTCGGATCAGTCAGTGCCGCCGCGTAGGACGCGGAGATGTACGGGATCTGGTCCTGCGCGACGAACTGCGTGAGCGCTTCCGTGTCGGCGGTGCCCCAGCCGACGATCGAGGCGACCTTGTCGCCGACCCACTTCTTGTATTGCGTCACCGCGCGCGGCACCTGGTAGCCGTAGTCGACCGTGTCGACATTGAGCTTCTGGTTGTTGACGCCGCCCTTCTGGTTGATCAGCGCCAACGCGTCGGCGACGCCCTGGCCGAACGGCACGCCGACGTCGGCGGTCGGGCCCGAATAGTCGGCGAGGTGGCCGACCGCTACCTGGGCTTGCGCCGCCGTGGCGGCAAATATCAGCGCCACAGCCGCGCTGCGAAGAAGCGTGTACTTCATGGTCGTAAACTCCTTCCGTAGTTCCTCCGAGGCCTTATGTCGTGCCCGTCTCGGCCTCAATGTGAGAACGGGTAGAGCTTCCAATAGGCTTTGATACGTCGCCAGCGATGCGCGAGGCCATCCGGCTCGAACAGGAGAAACAGGACGATCACCGCTCCGATCGCGATCTCGCGCAGAAAGGCAATGTTCTTGCCGAGCGCCAACAGCTGGTCGATCGGGCCGCCGCGCAGCGCCGCGCTGACCCATTCCATCGCTTCCGGCAGCAGCACCATGAACACGGTGCCCATGAGTGTCCCCATCACCGAGCCGAGCCCGCCGATGATCACCATGGCGAGGAACATGATCGACCGGTCGATGGTGAACCCTTCGTTCGATACGATCTCCTGGTAGTGCGCATAGAGCGCTCCGCCGAGCCCGGCGTAGAAAGCGGCAAGCCCGAACGACAGCGTCCGGTATTTGGTGAGGTTGATGCCCATGATCTCCGCGGAGAGATAATGGTCGCGCACCGCGACGAGTGCGCGGCCGTCGCGCGTGCGCATCAAGTTCGTGGTGAGGACGTAGCTCAACACCAGATAGGCCAACACGACATAGAAGTACTGGCGGTCGCCGCGCAGCGTGAAGCCGAAAATGCTGAACGGCGCCGCGATGGCCGGCACCGAGCCGCCGGTGAACCATTCGGCGCGGGAGAAGAAGTCGAGCAGGATGTATTGCGCGGCGAGGGTCGCGATGGCCAGGTAGAGGCCCTTGAGCCGCGCCGCCGGCAGGCCAAACACCAGTCCGACGATCGCAGCGATCAGGGCCGACAGCGGGATCGCAAAGAAGACCGGCACCGGGAGCTTCGAGCTGACATAGGCCGATGTGAAAGCGCCGAGGCCGAAGAACGCCGCGTGTCCGATCGAGATCTGGCCGGTGAAGCCGACCAGGATGTTGAGGCCGAGCGCGGCAATGCCGAGATAGCCGATCTGGATCAGGATGCTGAGCCAATACTGGCTGAGCACGAGCGGCGCGCAGCACAGCAGGGCAATCGCGGCGACCGCCGACCAGCGGCCCGCCGCGGTCGGGAAGATCACCGTGTCCGCGGCGTAGCTGGTGTGGAAATCGCCGGCGGGGAGAAGGCTCTGCGTGGCCATCGTGAGTCCTCAGTGGAGCATGATCTTTTCCGAAAACCGGAAACCACTTTTCGGGATCATGCTCTACACGCGCTCGATATCTCGGGTGCCGAACAGTCCGTAGGGCTTGATCATCAGGATGATGATCAGGACGTAGAACGGTGCGATTTCGTAGAGATTGCCCCAGTGCAGGTATTCGCTGTCGAAGAAGTGGGCGAGGTTCTCGAGCAGCCCGATGATGACGCCGCCGAGCACCGCGCCGGCGATGCTGTCGAGCCCGCCGAGGATCACGGCGGGGAACACCTTGATGCCATAGGCCGACAGCCCGGCCGAGACGCCGTTGACCACCGCGACGACGACGCCGGCGACGGCCGAGACCACGGCCGAGATCGCCCACGCCATGGCGAACACGGTCTTGACCGAGATGCCGAGCGATTGCGCGACCTGCTGGTTGAACGCCGTCGCCCGCATCGCCAGGCCGTATTTGGAGAACTGGAAGAACCACGCCATGCCGGCCATCATGGCGAGCGAGACGACCAGGCTCATGAGATAGACGGTCTGGATCCGCAGACCGAACACGTCCACGGCGTGCGACGAAAAGATCGGCGGGAACGGCTGCAGGTTGGTGCCGAAGATCCATTTCATCGCCGACTGGAACACCATCGACAGGCCGATCGTCACCATGATCACCGAGATGACCGGCTCGCCGATCATCGGACGCAGTACGCAGACTTGCAGCGCAACGCCGAAGATCAGCATGAAGACGAGGGTGATCGGCATGCCGAGATAGAACGGCAGCTGGTACTTGGTCAGCAGCCACCAGCAGACCCAGGCGCCGATCAGCAGAAACTCGCCCTGCGCGAAGTTCACCACCTGCGTCGCCTTGTAGATCAGCACGAATGACATCGCGACGACGCCGTAGAGGGTGCCGACGATCAGGCCATTGGCGAGGAGCTGAATGAGCAGTTGGGTGTTCATGACAGACTCACTCGGCCGCGACGCTGAGCGGATCGTCGGCGTCGAGATCAACCACCGCCAGCGTGGTCCTGATCCGTTGCGTGGTGCCGTCCTGGAACCGGATCTGCGTGTCGATGTCGATGTCCGGCCGTCCCGCATAGATCGCGGTGATGATGTCGGCGTATTTCTCGGCGATGACATTGCGGCGCACCTTGCGGGTGCGCGTCAGCTCGCCGTCGTCGGCATCGAGCTCCTTGTAGAGGAGCAGGAACTTGGCGATGCGCTGGCCCGGCGGCAGCGTCGCGTTGACGCCCTCGACCTCCTTGCGGGTCAGCGCATAGACCTCCGGCCGCGAGGCGAGATCGGTGTAAGTCGTGAACGACAGGCGGTTCTTGTCGGCCCAGCGCGACACGATCGAGAAACGGATGCAGATCATCGCCGCGAGGTAGTCGCGACCGGCGCCGAGGATGACGGCCTCGGCGATGTAAGGCGAGAACTTCAGCTTATTCTCGACATATTGCGGCGAGAAACGCGCCCCGCGCGCCGTGGTCGCAAGATCGCGAATGCGGTCGATGATGACGAGGTGCCCGTGCGCGTTGAAATAGCCGGCGTCGCCGGTATGCAGCCAGCCGTCATGCAGGTCGGCGGCGGTCGCCTCGGGGTTCTTGTAATAGCCGAGGAACATGTTGGGATGGCGCGTGACGACCTCGCCGACGCCGTTGACGTCGGGGGCTTCGATGCGCATCTCGATGCTGGGATCGAAGGCGACGCCGACCGAGTCAAAATCGACATCGTCGTCGCGATGCAAGGTGTAGGCTCCGAGCAGCTCAGTCTGGCCGTAGAGCTGGCGTAGCGGCACGCCCATGGCGCGGAAGAAGCGGAACGTTTCGGGCGCGAGCGCCGCACCGCCGGTGCCGGCCGAACGGAGACGCGTGAAGCCGAACCGATCGCGCAGCGCGCGGAACAGCAGGGTGTCGGCAATCGGCGAGCGCCGTCCGCGCGCCAGTGCGGCGAGGCCGATCTTCATGCCGAACTCATAGAGACGCTGCTTGATCGGCGACGCGTCCATGACCCGGGCGCGGACTTCGGCGGCCATCGCCTCCCAGATGCGCGGGGCGGCCACCAGGAATGTCGGTGCGATCTCGCGAAAATCGTGCATCTGCGTGTCGGGTTCTTCGACGAAGTTCACCTTCAGGCGGCATAGCAGCGCCTTTCCGAGCGCGTGGATCTGCTCGACGATCCAGGGCAGCGGCAATACCGACACATATTCATCGTCAGGCCCCTTTGGATCGAAGGCGAGATAGGCCGCGCAATGTCGCAACAGGCGCTCGGCCGACAGCATCGCGACCTTCGGATGCGCAGTGGTGCCGGATGTCGTGCAAAGAACGGCGACCGCGTCGCCTCGGGTCGCGTCGACGAGCCGGTCATAAAGCTCGGGCTCGCGTGTGGCACGCTCGCGGCCCTTGGCGGCCAGGTCGGCGGCAGAGATCAGACGCGGATCGGCGTATTTGCGCATGCCGCGCGGATCCGAATACACGATGTGACGCAGGTCCGGGACGCGATCGCCCAGGCCGAGCAGCTTGTCGACCTGCTCCTCATCTTCGGCAAACACGATCTTGGCGCCGGCCAGGTTGAGCAGATAGGCCACTTCCTCGTCGAGCGCGTCGCGATACATGCCGAGGCTCATGGCGCCGACCGCGTGCGCCGCGATCTCGGCCGACACCCAGTCCGGCCGGTTGTCGCCGATCAGCGCGACGACGTCGCCCTGGCCGAAGCCGAGCTCGAGCAGTCCAAGCGCGAAGTCGCGCACCCGCGCCTGATAGTCGGCCCAGGTGGACTCGTGCCAGACGCCAAGGTCCTTTTCGCGATAGGCGATGTCGGAGGCGTGCTCGCGGGCATTGAGCCGCAGCAGCTTGGGAAACGTATTGGCGCTGTCGACGCGAGCGACGTAGTCGATCATGCACGCGCCTCCAGGGGCTGCGGCTGTTCGTCGGGGTCGACCAGCGCGTCGTCCTCTTCGCCGAGATAGGCGCTTTTCACGTGCGGGTCGGCAAGGATCGCGGCGGGATCGCCTTCGGCGATCTTGCGGCCGAAATCGAGCACCATGATCCGGTGGGAAATGTCCATGACCACGCCCATGTCGTGCTCGATCATGACCACCGTCATCCCGAATTCCTCGTTGAGATCGATGATGTAGCGGGCCATGTCCTCCTTCTCCTCGAGATTCATGCCGGCCATGGGCTCGTCAAGCAGGATGAGCTGCGGCTCGAGCGCCATCGCGCGCGCGAGCTCGACCCGCTTGCGCAGCCCGTAGGAGAGGGTGCCGGCGACCGCCTTGCGCACCGGCTGCAGGTCGAGAAAGTCGATGATGTCCTCGACCTTGCGGCGGTGCGCGAGCTCCTCGCGGCGGGCGCCGGTGAGCCAATAGAGCGAGCCGGTGATGAAATTGTTGCGCAGCAGGTGATGGCGCCCGACCATGATGTTGTCGAGCACCGTCATGTGCTGGAACAGCGCAAGGTTCTGGAACGTACGGCCGATGCCGAGCGTGGCGCGGGCATTCGGCTTGAGCCGGGTGATGTCCTGACCGCGGTAGCGGATCGTTCCTTCGGTCGGGCGATAGCGTCCCGAGATGCAATTGATGATCGAAGTCTTGCCGGCGCCGTTCGGGCCGATGATCGAGAACAGTTCGCCGTCGCGGACCGAGAAGCCGACGTCGTTCAGCGCCTTGACGCCGCCGAACAGCAACGTGACCTGCGCTGCCTCCAGAATTGGTGCCGCGCCCGACTTCTGCGGGCTTGAGCCTTGGGTTTCCATCGCCGAAGGGTAACCGACCCGGCCGGCGAAATCACGCGGGCGCCGCTCGCGCGACCGCTCCCCACGGGCCCGCAACGGGAACGGCCGCTCGATTGACCTGACGACAGGGCAGCGTCGGCGGCTCACATTGGTCATGGCGACCGGCCGCTTACGAGATGAAGCGCCCGTGCATGTTTCGCGCGGGCCGAGCCTGCCTCGGCGAGATCGCCCATCGCCTCACGAACGGCCTTGCACATGGCCGCGGTGCTCCAGCCCAGCGCGTGGCCTTCGAGCGCGGCACCGAGCGCGATGGTCCATAACCGCCGCGCGGCGACGTCCGGCGGGTGAAGCGTGCGCCAGCCGTGGCGCGCGAGCTTCGTGGCATAGGCGCGCGCCCCCTCGGCGTGCAGCCGCTCGATCGTGCGCGCCACCTCCGGCATCAGGTCGGGGCGCTGGCGCGCGAGCGTGAGCGCCTCGACGAACAGCATGAGGCCGTCGGCGCCCATCACAGTATTGATGATCGCGTCCACATAGGCGCGCGGCGAACGGGCCCGTGACACGACGCGCTCGGTACGCTCGGCGAGGTAGAGTACGTCGCGGCACGCCGCCTCGACGAACAGTGCCTCCTTGGTGCGGAAATAGTAGGTGACCTGGCTTGGAAACGCGTCGGATGCTTCAGCGATTGCGGTGATCGAGGTGCCGTTGAGGCCATGTGTCTTGAACAGAGCGGTCGCCGCGTCGAGCAAGTGCGAGCGCATGCTGCGGCCGGCACTGCGCGTGGCGCGGGCGCTATGCATGGGCTCGGCGCGGGGACGCTCGCCATTGCGCGCGTGCGCTGTTCGTTTCGCGGACTTACGGGTCGCGCGTCTGGCCAATCGTCGGGTCTCCTCAAAGTCCGGCAATCGGAGTTGTTTGTATCTTATACAAACAGGGAGTCTAGGGGATGCGACCGGTCGTTCGCATCGTTCGATCGGAGGAGCCCGACACGTCAACGAGCGAGCAGCGAACGAGCGGGCGATCAGCAAATATTGTCTGATGTGTCGCGGCGTCGTGCGAGCCGGTACGGCGTCAGCGCCCGGCGTTGAACCTGATCGGGAGCGTGACGGGCTTGGTCTTGTCCGGCATCGCGGGTAAAAAAGCGGGCAACGGCTGCGCGCGGGCGACGATCGCCAGCGCCTCGGCATCGAGTGTCGGATGTCCCGAGCTGCGTGCGACGCGCTGGCCCGACACATGGCCGTTGCGGGCCACAGTGAACGTCAGGACGGTGACGCCGGTTTCGCCCGAGCGGGACGAGCCCCTGTTGCGTTGGAGATGTGCACTAACGAGCTGTATCCAGGTCAGGGCCGCCGCCTTGGCCTGCTCGGTCTGTACGCCGAACGGGTGGGCGCTGGCGGCCGGAGCGCCGGTAGTCGGCGCCGTGGTGCGGGGCGTGGTCTTCGGCGCCGGCGGCTTCTTGACCTCGGGCACGATCTTCGGCTGCGGCTTTGGCGGCGCCACCTCGGTGACAACCTCCGGCTTGACTGGCGGCGGCTCCTCGAGCTTGGTCTCGACCTTCTGCTCCGGCTGCTGCTCGGCCTGCTCCATCTGCTGCACGGGCGGCTGGTTGAGTTCCGCGACCTCGGGTGCAGACGGCGCCGGCGCGAGGTCGACGGTCACGATCGGCACGCCATAGGCCAAGGGGTCGGGCTTGTGCAGCAGCAGGTAGGTCGCGACCAGCGCCGCGTGCGCGGCAAGGATCACCGCGCCGGCAATGCCCCAGCGCAGGACCTCGTGGTGGTCATGCTCGTCGAGCAGTGCGGCGGGCAGCGCCTTCATTTGCCGTCTCTTATCTCCAGGCCGACCAGCGCGATTTTCAGGTAGCCGGCACCACGCAGCATGTTCATCACTTCCATCACGTCGCCGTAAGGCACGGCGCGGTCCGAACGCAGAAAGATGCGCTCGTCCTTGTGACCGCGGGTCGCCGTATCGAGCGCCTGCCCGAGCGTGTCGCGTGGCACCGGATCGTCGCCGAGCGCCAGCGACAGGTCCGCTTTCACCGTGAGGTAGATCGGCTTGTCGGGCCGCGGCTGCGGCTCTGCGGTAGACGCCGGCAGATCGACGGCGATGTCGACGGTGGCGAGCGGCGCCGCCACCATGAAGATGATCAGCAGCACCAGCATCACGTCGATGAACGGCGTGACGTTGATCTCGTGGACCTCGTCGAGCTCCGCCTTGCCGTGGTCGAGCCGCACGCTCATGTGTGTCACTCCGC
>Ga0066388_100001729_pt1 | contig 12632 bp, 7 predicted proteins | sample PanSoiMetaGPlot6_FD_64539 | JGI IMG/M metagenome (GOLD analysis project Ga0066388, IMG submission 64539) | Tropical forest soil microbial communities from Panama analyzed to predict greenhouse gas emissions - Panama Soil - Plot 6 (Hybrid Assembly) | ecosystem: Environmental > Terrestrial > Soil... | reverse complement strand
TTTTGTGGAGAGCGGCGGCGATCTGGTACCAAGCGTGGTACTGGTCGAAGCGGTGATCAGGCGAGAGGGCATCAGAACTGGATTAGCCGGCAGCGCTGCTGAGGCGCGGCGGGCCTGTGTCGTGGCTGGGGCGTCGCCAGTTAATCCCTCTCCTTCTGCATTCATGGTCAGCTTTCCACAAGGCCCGCCGCCGCAGTTTCAGAGTGTGTTCGACCTGATCTTCTGTCCGGCTTGGCAGAAAAGCGGGCGGTGGCAGCAGGCGGTAGGGTCGGAGGTGCCGGGAGCCGGCGCGCTCGGGCCACCTCTCGGCTCGCACTTGCCGGAGATGCCGCCCGGTGAGGCGTTGGTGACGGCACTTTATCACTGGCTGCGATCGATGGGAACGGAGGTAAACCCGTTGGGCTTCCTGCAGCTCATGAAGCAGCGCTGGCCGCTCGCCGCTGGGCGCAGCGAAAGCGCTAACAGCCAGCCAGACCGGCGCGCTTACAGCTCCGCCGGGCCACCTGTGACCAGCTGGCTGATTGAGGACACCGGGGTCAGGGAGTATGAAATACTGAATGAGTCCGGGCCTGGCGGCGCCGGACAGAGAGCAATCGCCAACGCCTTTGGCTGCTTTGGCGAGAGCCGGTCCGCCCCCCGCTCAGCCTTGCCGCTTTATGTGGATAGCAGTGGCCGTGCCAATCTGCCCGGACGGGCTGGCTTCGACCAGAAGCTGGTTCAGGACTTCTTCACCAGCGTTCAAGAGACCAATCTGGCCGGCATCGAATCCGAGTCGGTAGCCCGAGACCTGATCTCCAGAGCAGAGGTCAGCCTGCGCCAGCTGGTTCGCAGCCAGTACCGGCAGAGCGAGCAGCTGCGATCGATTGAAAAGCGCATAGCCTGGCTGGTGTCGATGCCGGTGCCATCACCGTCGGTGACCCACCAGCTGGATTTGCTGCGTGAGCGTGTCCAGCACCTGAAAGAGCTGATGGATTCCCAGGAGACAGAGCGCAAGAGCATCCGCCGCGTGCAGGCCCTGGCTCAGCAGGTTCTCAGCAATGCCCGCAAGGCTGCCGGCCAATCTTTTGATCTCTCCTGCCGGCTTTCCGATCTCGCCCGCACCGGCCTTAATCGGGTTGATGCGCCACAGTCCGGCTTCCTGCTCAGCCACAAGCTGCTGTTCACACCACACCCAAGCGCTGCCTCCGAGGAGCGGATTTACCAGGCTGCCGCCGGAAAGCCGGCTGCCGGCGAGTACGACTGGGTGTCTCGTGTTTTCCCGGTCCTCCAGGAAGCTAAGGGGCCGATGACCGTGGAGGGGGCAGTCTGGCAGCCCGGCCAAGATCTGCCAACAACAGCGGTACCGGCGCGGCCGACGGCGGTAATTCTGGAGTCTGCCGCCGCCTGCTCGGTCAAGCCCGGCCGGGTCAAGGTCTTCAGCCTGTCGCCGTTTGCTAACGTGCGCATCCCGCCGGGGCAGCTCCTCTATTACGCCCAGAATGCGCTCACCACCGGCTCCAGCCCGGAGCTCAAATGGTCGGTAATCCTGCGCGACCTGGTCGCTTTCCGCAGCGATAGCAGTCCGGGCGAGCCCCGGCTTTCCGATCGCTCGGACTGGTGCCAGCAGGGAGCGATTGCTCAGGGCAGCTGCCCCGGGCTCGCCTGCGAGTTCCAGGTGCGCCTGCCGTTGCCGGTCGTGCGCGATCTGCCTACCGACTCATACTTGACCAACCCGCTTACCCGAGAGCATGTGGCCCAGGTGCCACCGTTGCCGCTGGGCATGATCTGAGTCGGCGGCGGTGCTCCGCTTTAGAACAGCGCAGCAGACTAGTCTTGTTGGGCCGCCCGCTTGCCGCGCGAAGCGCGTGTCTTTTTTACTTCCTCGTCCGGACCGACCAGCGCTTCCTCCAGGGAGGTCAGACGCTCGAGCAGCTCGTCGAAGTCCTCGCGGGTGATCAGCCCGAACTCTTTCGCTGCCTTCTTCATCGAGACCTGCATTTTGGACGAAACCTTCTTCTCGATTTCGCCTGTACGCTTGGAAGCCTCGTCCTGCAAGTTTCTCAGGAAGTTCTGTACAGATTCCGCCTTGAGCTTTCCTTTGGCCTCAAGGTCATCAAGCAGGTCCTGTCCAACCTTCACCAGGTCACCCATGGCGTCATTCAGAGCTTCTCTGATCCGGTCGACATTAGTGGACGCGCCCACACTGGTCAGGACTGCCCTCTTAAGTAGTTTTGTCCGCTCGCTCATCGGCTTACTCCATGTGATCTACGCCCCCTGATTGTATGCCCTGCTGGAAACTAGCCGCCAACCTTCATAAAGTGATCAAAATATCGTGTAACGCCTGCGAACTCCCTGCTTCCAACCGGGTATCCTGAAGTAGCGTTGCTGCGAGTTGCCAGGTGCTGTTGGCAAGTCTCAGCATCTGCCTTTTGGCTATCCCGGGCTCTGGAGGGAAACAGTTGCTGGCTCTTCGCACCGCGGTCGCTTGGGTCCTCGCTCTCATCACCCTGGTGGGAGCAAGCATGAGCGGCTCTGCCCCACCCTGCTGGGCCCAGGCAAACCAGACTGCCAGCCCGAAGTTGGTGGTAGTGCTGGTTATGGACCAGTTCTCCTATGACTTTCTCGCTCGCTACCAGGACAAGTTTGCTGCTGGCGGTTTTCGCTTCCTGCTGGAGCACGGGGCAAACTACACAGATTGCCAGTACCGGCATGCCACCACACACACCGCCTGCGGTCACTCGATCATCGCCACCGGTGCTTACCCTTGGGCGACCGGGATCGTAGCCAATGACTGGTACGACCGCCGGAAGTCCAAGCCGGTGGAGGCGGTCTCTGACGACAACCTGCTGCTGGTCGGTGCCAGCGGCACCGGTGGCAGCACCCGGGCCATGCAGGGCACTACAATTGGTGACCAGATGAAGCTGGCGACTAATGGACGCAGCAAGGTTTTCTGTCTCTCCCTTAAGGACCCAGCCGCTCTCCTCCTGGCCGGCCGCCTGGCCAACGGTGCTTTCTGGTGGGACGAGAAGAGCGGCAACTTTGTCACCTCCTCCCAGTACGGCCCGTTGTTACCTACCTGGGTAAAGACGTTCAACGATCAACGTTACTCGGAGCGCTACTTCGCCAAGCCGTGGCAGCGATTTTTGCCGGAGAACCAGTACACCGCTTCAACACGCGACGATTACTCGTGGGAACGTCCGATCCCTGGCGATGGCCGAAGCTTTCCGCATGTCATCAGCGGCGGTGTTCCGCGGCCCGGGGAGCAGTTCTACAGTGTCTTTGAGATGACGCCCTGGGCCAACCAGATGGTCGCTGACCTGGCCCGGGAGGCGATCGAGCGTGAGAGCCTGGGACAAAGGGAGGTCGCGGACTTTCTTGGCATAAATTTTGCGGCCGGCGACAACCTCGGTCACGCCTTTGGGCCCTATAGCCAGGAGGTTGAGGATCTGGTGCTGAGGCTAGACCAGACTCTGGTCAGCTTCTTCCAGTACCTTGACCAGAAGGTGGGCCTGGACAAGTGCCTGATCGTTCTGACCTCCGATCACGGTGTGCTGCCGATTCCGGAGTTCCTTAAAGAGCGTGGGCTTGACGCCGGGCGGATCGACCCCAAGTCGTTCAAAGCGCTTTTGGATTCAGCGCTTGATGCGCGCCTGGGAAACGAGGACTGGATTGAATCTTTTCAGCCACCCAATCTTTACTTGAATCTCGATGCCATAGACAAGCAGAAGTACCGCCAGCCTGACGTGGAGGCGCTGGCCGCCAAACTGGCGCGCTCGGTTCCGGGGGTGGGCGATGTTTACACGGCCGTGCAGTTCTTTCTCAACCAACTTCCGACCGGCCCGTTTACCGAAGCGGTAAAGAAGAGCTACTTCTGGGGCAGAAGTGGAGAGCTTTTTGTGCTCACCAAGCCGAACTATTTATTCATGCAGGAGCCGAATGGCACCACCCACGGTAGCCCGTACGCTTATGACTCGCATGTGCCGCTCATCCTTTACGGGGCCGGGATACGGGGCGGCTCCTACGGTCAGTCGGCCAGCCCTGCCGATATCGCCCCGACCGTTGCTGCGCTTCTCGGTATCGAGCCGCCCTCGCTGTCTGAAGGGCGGGTTCTTACCGAGGCGATCGGCCAGGTGTACGGCCCGCCGCGCCCACGTTTCTTCACCGGCCTGCCGGATGCCTCCCAGGTCAATCGCTGAGCTTTGTGGAGTCCTGGCGCCCCGGCAACTCGCGGTCGCTCCTCTTGGCCCAGGAAACAAGGACCGGCTGAGCATTTTAATGGAGATGTAGTTTATGAGCGCTGGCAAGAAGCTGGTTTTGGTGGACGGGAGCGCGCTTGCTTTCCGCTCCTTCTATGCTCTTTTCACGGCAGGCATGCGCAGATCGGATGGCACACCGACATGGGCGGTTTTCGGCTTCCTGAAAGCGCTCTTTGACCTTCTGGAACAGCAGCGCCCCGACCTGATGGCGGTCTGCTTCGATCTGGCCGAGCCCACCTTCCGCCATGTTGAGTTCGTCGAGTACAAGGCAAATCGGGGCGAGATGCCCGATGATCTATCCGTGCAGTGGCCAATGATTAAGGCCGGCGTGGAGGCTCTGGAAGTTCCGCTCTATGAGCTGCCTGGCTATGAGGCCGACGACGTAATCGGCACCGTGGCCAAGGAGGCTGTCCAGAAAGGGCTTGAAGTCTTAATCCTGACCGGGGACCAGGATGCCTTCCAGCTGCTCGATAGCCATATTCAGGTGCTGATGCCCGGTCGCGAAGGCCTGACTACCTACGGCCGGCAGGAGGTCTATAACAAGCTTGGCGTCTGGCCGGAGCAGGTGGTGGACTACAAAGGGCTGTGCGGGGATGCCTCTGACAATATCCCCGGCGTCAAGGGCATCGGGCCGAAGACCGCAGTCGAGCTGCTCAGTCAATTTCAGACCGTGGAGCGGGTCTACGAGCACATCGAGGAGGTGAAGAAGGCTTCTGTAAAGCAGAAACTGATTGACGGCCGGGAGAGCGCTTATGCCAGTAAGAAGCTGGCCACAATCCGGCTCGATGTGCCGCTCGAGTTTGACTTCGAGCACTGCCGGTTGACCTTGCCGAAAATCGACTCGGTGGTAGAGTTTTTCCGGGGGATGGAGTTCAACAGCATCCTCAAGCGCCTGCCGCAGTCGCTTGCTCCCTTCAACGACGGGGTGCCGCCCTTCATCGATCCGAGCCTGCTTGAGCCTGTTAGCCGGCGCCGGGCCCGGCCGAGCGCCCAGGCAGCCGATGCGGAGCAGCAGCCTGCCGGCCTCGATCAAGGGCAGTCGGCGCTCACCGGCTCCCAGCTGATAATCCCCTCAATCCAGGTGAGGGCAGCGTCAGCGCCCGCTCCAAATATAGTCCGCAGCCTGCCTGAGCTGGATTCGCTTTGCGCCGAGCTGGCCCGGCAGGCTGTTCTCTCCGTCGATCTGGAAACCACCGGTCTCAACTCGCTCGACACTGATATTGTCGGTTACGCGCTGGCCTGGAGCCCGGCCGCCACGCTTGCGGAGGATAAGCGCCTGGCCGTTGCTGATGCGGACTGGCAGGTGAAAACGGCCTACATTCCTGTTCGCCACCAGGCAGAGGAGCAACTGGCAGCAGATCTGGTGGCGGCTAGATTGAAGCCTTTTCTTGAGGAGCCAAGACAAGGCAAGATCGCTCAAAACGCTAAGTTTGAGATGAATGTGCTCTCCCTGGTTGGTATCACCTTCAGCCCCTTGAGCTTTGATCCGATGCTGGCCAGCTACATTGTCGACCCGGATCAGAAACACGGGCTCAAGGATCAGGCTGAGCGCATTCTTGATTATTCCATGGTGAGAATTACGGAGCTCATCGGCAGCGGGCGCAAGCAGATCTCCATGGACGCGGTGCCGGTATCGAAAGTGGCCCCCTATGCAGCCGATGATGCACGAGTAGCCCTCGAGCTGGGGCGATACTACAGCAAGCGCCTGGACGACGAGCAGAAGTGGCTTTTGTGGGAAATGGACATGCCACTGACGGCGGTGATAGCCGGGATGGAGCAGGCCGGTGTGGCTCTCGATCAGCGTTATTTGGGCCAGTTCTCCGAGGAGCTCAGCACCGAGCTTGGCCGCCTGGAGACCGAAATCTACAGGCTGGCCGGACACGGATTCAACATTCAATCTACACAGCAGCTCCAGAAGGTGCTCTTTGAGGAGCTGGGACTGAAGACGCAAGGGCGCACGCGCAGCAAGACCGGTTTCTCGACCGATGCCGCAGTTCTGGAGAAGCTGGTTGGCGAGCACGAAATTGTCTCAAAAATCCTCGAGTTCCGGCAGCTCTCCAAGCTGCGCTCAACATACGTGGATGCCCTGCCCAGGCAGATCTCTCCCAGGGATGGCCGGCTGCATGGGGAGTTCAATCAGGCTGCCACTGCAACCGGGCGGCTGTCCAGCTCCAATCCCAACCTGCAAAATATCCCGATACGAACCGAGCTGGGCCGGCGCATCCGGCGGGCATTTGTGCCTGAGATGCAGTCCCACCGGCTAATCTCGGCCGACTATTCGCAGATCGAGCTCAGGCTGCTGGCCCACATGTCTGGCGATGAAACGCTGATTGACGCATTCCAGAAGAACCAGGACGTTCATGCCCGGACAGCCATGGAGATTTTTGATGTGCCGATCGACAAGGTCAACTCCGACATGCGGCGTATCGGCAAGACCATCAACTTCTCGCTCATCTATCAGCAAGGCGCCTACTCCACAGCTCAGGATCTGAACATCTCCACGCGGGAAGCCCAGGCTTTCATCGACAAGTATTTCAGCCGCTATCCACGTGTGCGCACCTTCATGATGGAGACAATTGAAGAGGCGAGGGCGAGCGGCTACGCGAAGACTATCTGGGGGCGCAAGCGCTACTTCCGCAACCTCAACGATCGCTCCGATGTGGTGCGCCGGGCCGACGAGCGAGCGGCGTGCAACGCCCCGCTTCAGGGCTCAGCGGCGGACCTGATGAAGCTGGCGATGATCCGCCTCGACCAGCAGCTCAAGGAGAGGCGGCTCTCTGCCAAGCTTATCTTGCAGGTACACGACGAGCTGGTTCTGGAGGTAGCGGAGGCGGAGGTGGAGGAAACCCGGGCCGTGGTCCTGGCGGCCATGGGGCTCGACCAACCGCTGCGGGTGCCTTTGCAGGTCGATGTCGGGGTAGCCAGTAACTGGATGGGGGTGAAATAGCGCTCACCTAAGGGAAACCTGTAATGTCTTCAGGGGTTTCCTCGGGTTTACCGGCAGCCGACAAGATATTTAGTTTGAGATCCAGCAGAACTGGGTAAATAGTGTAAGTCGGAAATTGTCAAGCGTTGGCGCTGACTGAACATATTGGCGTTGGCAGACAGGCAAAAGGAGCGGGCACATGCTTGACCGGGATGGGTTTGAAGCTGTAAAGGAAGCCGCTAAGGAAGTAAAGGAATCAAACTCAAAGAATGGATCCACGCCGCGATGCTCCGACCGGGACGTGTCCACACGCACGCTCCATGTACGCTACATAGTGGCCGGCAATCCAAACACGCCCAAAGAGGTGCTGGCCAAGCTGGCCAACGATACGCTCGAGAACATTCGGCGGCGGGTTGCGGAAAACCCGCGTACGCCTATAACTGCTCTCGTGCAGATGGCCCGGGATCCAAGCGTTGAGGTACGCTTGAGTGTGGCCGAAAATGCCAACACCCCGGCAGAGGTCCTGGAGCAGCTTGCCCAGGACGACGACCTTGATGTTCGTTATGGGGTTGCCGAGAACCCACATATCCCCGCTGAGATCTTGATCAGGCTGGCGGAGGATGATAACCCCTATGTCGCCTGCCGGGCTCAGAAAACCTTGAGTATCCTGCAGGCGGTTGTTTAAGAGAGCCGCAGGCGGACCGCACAGCGCCCTAGAGAGCGGCATCTTCTAATCAGGAGATCTGTTTGGCTGCAGCAGCAGTCTGCGCCAGCTTGCTGTGCCTGCGGCCGTAAAGCATATAGATGATCAGCCCGCAAGGCAGGCTGATTGAGAAGACCTTCCAGACCACAGGGCCCAGATTGGCAGCCAAAAGCGCACAGCCTGCTGCTCCCAGAATCGGGATGAAACGGTTGACCAGCTTCAAGCGGATAGCCCCGATACATACACAGATAAAGGCGACCAGTGTTCCCAGGACCATCATCTCGGCGATGTCGCCAAAGGGCAGGAAGCCAGCCATGCCGCCCACGACCAGGCCATTGATGGCCAGACCGAATGTAGGGTTGCCCCGCTTGGTGCGCATGAAGATCGGTGGCAAAAGCCCATCCTCAGCCATGTTGCGGAATATGCGCGGGCCGCCCATGGAAAGCACCAGCAAAACATTGAAAATGCCCAAAACCGCCCCGGCCGCGATCAGACGTGCTGTCCAGTTCTCGCCGGCTGCTCCCAGGAGCATGGCCAGCGGCGCCGCCGCCTCCGTTCCGACAAAGAGTGGATTCGGCCTGCCGGGATCGCCGTTGAAGAAGCTCGGTGCCAGCGCAGTGGCCACCGCCATTACCGAGACGTAGAGCAAGGCCACCACACCCACGCAAAGATAAGTTGCCCAGCGCGTGTCCCTCAAGCTCTTGGACTCGCGGGCAAAGGTGTAGAGCGCATCAAAGCCCACATAAGGGAAAACAGCCAGCGCTGCCCCCTGGAGCACGCCGACAGGACCTTTGGGCATGAACGGAAACCAGTTGGCCGGGTTTATGTGCTTGAGCCCGGTGACCAGGAAAATGAGCAACAGGGTCAGCTTCAGGCAGACCAAAAGGAAGTTGAGCTTGGCTGATTTGGAGACGCCACCGAAGATACAGATCAGCGTCACCACGGTCACCGCTGATAGAGCCACGATGTTAATCCCGAAGTGAAAGTGGCCGTTGATGTGGCTCGGCCCACTCCAGAAGGCAGGCAGGCTGTAATTGAGCGCCTTCTTCAGGTATTCGCTCCAGGCTATGGAGACAGCCGAGGCGCCGAAGCTGTACTCCAGAAAAAGCCCGAAGGCAACAATCCAGGCAAAGACCTCCCCGATCGAGTGGTAGACATAGCTGTAGGCCGAAACCCCGAGCGGCACCACCCGGGAGAATCGCTCGTAGCAGATGCCGACGAAGAGGATCACCACTCCGGTGATCAAGAAGGAGAGGATGCCTGCCGGCCCGGCCTTCATGGCGATCATGCCGGGCATGGCGAAGATGCCAGCACCGATGGTGGCACCGATGCCCATGGCGGTGAGCATCAACCAGCCCAGGTGCTTCGGTGTGTCCATGCTGCTGGCCCCATCCGGAATAGCAGGCGTGCGCCTCATCAGCGATTGCAGTGGGTTCGTGAATTGATTTGTTGTCGAGTTGGTCACTGGCTGTTCTGTACTGAGTAAGTCCTGCGGAATCCTGAGCACCAGCAGCGCTCGCTCCCGACCCACGCTTAAGCCCGCTTCATCTGTGCTGGCTGCCCTGCCTTAAGCTCTTGTCACCGGCGAGGCAAAAATATATTGAAGAGAAATAGCGCCAGGATTTGAAAATGCTAGCATAGCGTTTCAAAAACACAGGCTCGGCAAGGGGATTTTTTCGATGAAGATTCAAAGAGCAGCAGTGATCGGCGCCGGTGCGATGGGCAGCGGCATTGGGCAGGTCTTGAGCCAGGCCGGCATTGAAGTTCTTCTAAAAGACGTCAGGCAGGAGTTCGTGGACCGCGGGCTAGCCAACATCAAGCGCATGTACGATTCGCGCGTCAAGAAGGAAGTGCTCAGCCAGGCCGAGGCTGATTACCTGTTCGGGATGATCAAGGGCACAACCTCTTACGACGGCTTTGGAGAGGTAGATCTGGTCATCGAGGCGGCTCTGGAAGAGATTGAGCTGAAGGCCGAGATCTTTAAGGAGCTGGATAAGCTCTGCCCCTCGCGCACGATCCTGGCCACCAACACTTCGGCGCTCTCCATTTCGGAGATTGCCGCCAAGACCAGGCGCCCGGAAAAAGTGATTGGCATGCACTTTTTCAACCCCGCCCAGACCATGAAGCTGGTGGAGGTGATTCCTGGCTTGAAGACAGCTCCGGAGACAACGGAAAGGGCGATTGAGCTCTGCCGCGAGCTTCACAAAATCCCGGTGCGCGTCCAGGAGTGTCCAGGGTTTCTGGTCAACCGGCTGCTGTTCCCTTACATGAATGAGGCCCTGTACGTTCTCCAGGAAGGGCTGGCTGAGCCGCAGGAGCTGGACCGGCTGGTGGTCGAGTTTGGCCTGCCGATGGGTCCATTCACCCTCTTCGACATGACCGGCATCGATGTTTGCGCCCATGTGAACAGCTTCCTGCACAGCCAATACGGGCCGCGCTTCGAGCCGGCCAGCCTGCTTGGTCTTCTGGTGGAGCACAAGTTCCTCGGGCAGAAGAGCGGCGCCGGCTTCTACCAGCACAAAGAAGGGCAGCCAGGCAAGAAGGATGAACCAAAGCAGGTGAATCCGGAACTTTCACGGCTGATTGAAAAAGCACGCCAGCAACAGCCGCCCGCCCGCTCGGGCAAGCCGTTTGATGCTTACCGGGTGATTTTGCCGATGTTCAACGAGGCATCCTTCGCCATTCAAGAACATGTGGTCGAGGCAGCCGATGTGGATGTGGCTATGGAGTGGGGCTGCGGGATGACCAAGGGGCTGTTGAGCATCGCTGAAGAGAGAGGGTTGGAGTGGTGTCTGGGCCGGCTGGAGTCCTACCAGGAAAGTTACGGCGAGCGCTTCCGTCCCTCCTGGCTCCTGCGCAAGATGGTGCGTGCTGGTCTTCATGATTTCGCCAGTCTGGAGGCCGTGCCGGCGGCGGTCCGCTAACCCAAAGCGAGAGAGGGCACAAACCATGCTTAAATGGCTGGCTGCTTTCCTGGCCCTCTGGTTCATCTACGAGGTGCGCTCAGTGTTCCCGCCATTTGTGGTGGGAGCAATCATCGCCTATCTGCTCCTGCCGCTAGTGCAGCAGGTCTCGGTCTCGGCCAAGATCAGGGCCAGTTTGGCAGTGGCGGTCCTCTACCTGGTCATCGCCGGGGTTACAGTCTTGCTGGGCTGGGCTTTCATGCCGACCTTGAGCAACCAGGTCCAGGAGCTGATCAGCAACCGCGGTGAGATTGTCGCCAATGTAATTCGTCAGGCAGACTCTACCTTCAGATGGCAGATCAATGTTGATGATGTTACGAGCCAGGTTCTGACCAGCATCGAGGCATCAATTGGACAGCCGTCGGAGCTGGCGCACATCGGCGGTGTCGTGTCGCACAGCTTGCTCTCACTTCTGGTTTGCATCGTCTCATCCATCTACTTCATCGTCGATAGCCAGCGTGTGGGCGACTTTGGCTTGCGCTTTGTGCCGGAAGAGAAGCACGAAATTGTCCGCAATCTCTCCCGCCAGATGAACAGGATGCTGGCTAGATATGTGCGTGGACAGCTGGTGCTGATCCTCTTCATGTCAACTGTGGCCTGGACTTTCCTGCACTACGCCATTCACATGAAGTATGCGCTTCCGATCGCCATCTTGAGCGGCTTCCTGGAGATCATCCCGGTCTTGGGTCCAATCCTGGCCACCAGTATTGCCACGCTGGTCGGCTTTGCCCAATACGATGTCCAACACGCGCTCATCATCATCGCTTTCTATACCCTGGCTCGCTGGCTGGAGGACTATCTCGTGGTACCCAGGGTGATCGGTCATGCCGTAGATCTGCACCCACTCATTGTCATCTTTGCCGTGCTCTGCGGCGAGGTGATTGCCGGAGCGCTGGGCATGCTGATTGCCATTCCTGTTGCTGCGTCAATCAAGGTGATTGTCGACTTCCTCTATCCGCCCGAGGCCAAGGTTGCCGAGCCGGCTCGCGGGAGGCCAGAGTCCGTTGCAGCCGAACCTCAGGCAAAGCCTGATTGATAGCGATGATTGGCGCCGACCGGCTCTTCTGCCAGGGCCGGTCAGGGAAAAGCGGGGCGCAACCGGCCTTTTCCTGCCTGCGGAGAAAGACCGCAGCTTTTGGCTGTGCTTGCCTGACCGATCTTCTTGAACGCTTGCTCCGGGCTCAGTCCGAGCAGCTCCCCGGGTTCGAGCACCAGCGTGCCCTCAAACCAGGCTCTGAGCGGGCGAACACTGCTGCGACGGCCTTGCCGGGAGACTTCCACGGCCTCGGTGCCCGATTTCTGGTAGACCAGCACATTTCCCTCCCGATTGAGCGCGATGTGCACTGGTGCACCCTGGCGCCGGAATGCGCTCTCCAGATCATCGACAAACCTGCCGAGCAGTCCGGCCCTGTCTTTAAAGCCGGACACCAGCTTCTCCAGAGCGTTGAGGTTACCATCGACAATGGCAGCCTGCATGGCCAAAAGGACAGCTCTCTCTGCCTCCGGAATCAAGCGGCTTACCTCCAGCTCCAGTCGTCGCTTGAGTTGTGCCGGCTCGCTTGAGGAGCGCTCGCTGCTTTGCAGATTGCAGCGCTCACCTGGCCACTCTTGCTGGACGGTCAAGCCTGAAAGATGAGCGCTGTCCTTGCTCTTTTCCGGATTAGAGCTCCGGCAATCGCCTGCCGCTCCGGACCTTGAGCGGGAGAGAGCCTTGCTGCTGTCAGCACCGCGGCCGCTACAGTTGCGCAGAGCCTCGTCCCTCAATTTGCCACCAGCATCGCCATCACCATTTTCCTTCTCTCGAT
>Ga0066388_100001728_pt1 | contig 12632 bp, 11 predicted proteins | sample PanSoiMetaGPlot6_FD_64539 | JGI IMG/M metagenome (GOLD analysis project Ga0066388, IMG submission 64539) | Tropical forest soil microbial communities from Panama analyzed to predict greenhouse gas emissions - Panama Soil - Plot 6 (Hybrid Assembly) | ecosystem: Environmental > Terrestrial >... | reverse complement strand
ATCAAGTGGGCGGACGGCATGACGCCCATGATGGAGGCCCGCGCCATCAAGAACGTCGACGAGCAGGAGTGCCTGCGCATCGTGGGCGCCATCGGCGACGCCGCGCACTGGGAGACCATGCGCTACCTCAAGCCGGGGCTCACCGAGAACCAGGTGACCGCGCACATCATGGAGTACCTCTACAGCGTGCCCGGCATGGAGGACGTCGAGGACGTCATCGTGTCCTCGGGACCGAACACGTGGCCGAACTGGCGGAACTTCTCGGACCGCATCATCAAGCCAGGCGAGATCGTCTTCATGGACCTGGCCGCGCTGACCTGGAACGGCTACAAGTCCTGCTACTACCGGACGTACTGCGTGGGCAAGCAGCCGACCCAGGAGATGAAGGACTACTACGCGACGGCGCTCAAGTGGCTCTACGACTCGATCCACGCGGTGCGGGTCGGCGCCACCACGCGCGACATCGCGCTCAAGTGGCCCTCGGCGAAGGAGGCCTGGGGTTACGAGGAAGAGGACCAGGCGGCGGCCAACCTGTGGGGCCACGGGCTTGGTCTCGCACAGTACGATCAGCCCGTCATCTCGCGGATCTGGTCGCTCGACCATCCGCTCGAGATCCGGCCAGGCATGGTCTTCGCGCTGGAGACGCAGCACGGCAAGAAGTACGAGTGGGGCGTGCGCATCGAGGAGATGCTGATCGTCCACGACGACAAGATCGAGATCATCTCCAACTTCCCGGTCGAGCAGATCACCGTGGTGGAGTAACGAGTATGGAAGCACGCACCGAAGTTCGTGACGGGATGCGCATCACCTGGCATCAACCCATCGAGATGGACGACGGCATCGTGCTCCGTGCCGACATCTATCGTCCCATCGGCGACGGCCGCTATCCCGTCATCCTATCGCACGGGGTCTACGCCAAGGGCCTGGCGTACCAGGATGGCTACCCGATGCAGTGGAACCAGATGGTCGCCGCGCATCCCGAGATCCTCGAGGGCTCGACGAACAAGTACCAGGCGTGGGAGGTCACGGATCCCGAGCGATGGGTGCCGCACGGCTACGCGATCGTCCGGGTCGACTCGCGTGGCTCCGGCTGGTCGCCGGGGTATCTCGACCCGCTGTGCCCGCGCGAGGACGACGATCTTTACCAGTGCATCGAGTGGGCGGGCACACAGCCGTGGAGCGACGGCAAGGTCGGCATGCTCGGCATCTCGTATTACGCGATCAACCAGTGGCGTGTCGCGACCAGGCGTCCGCCGCACCTCGCGGCGATCATCCCGTGGGAGGGCTTCAACGACTTCTACCGTGACGCGACCTATCACGGCGGGATCGTGTCGGAGTTCATGAAGCGGTGGGCCCCGATCCAGGCGCTCACCGTCCAGCACGGGCTCGGCGACCGGGCGAAGACGAATCCGAATACCGGCGAATCGGTAGCCGGTCCCGAGACGCTGCCCGAAGACGATCTGGCGAAGAACCGCACCGATCCGCACCTGGACATCCTCGCGCATCCGCTCTGCGACGACTGGCATCGAGAGCGCTCGGCCGATCTGTCCAAGGTGACGGTGCCGTTTCTCTCGTGTGCGAACTGGGGAGGCCAGGGCATCCACCCGCGCGGCAACTTCAACGCCTTCGTGGAGGCACCGTCGGCGCAAAAGTGGCTCGAGGTCCATGGCGAGTCCCACTGGTCGCTCTTCTCGTCCGGCTACGGCGTCGCACTGCAGAAGCGCTTCTTCGATCACTTCCTGAAGGGCATCGACAACGGCTGGGAGAAGACGCCGCCGGTGACGCTGAACGTCCGTCATCCGGGCGAGCGGTTCGTGCCGCGGCATGAGCGCGAATGGCCACTGGCGCGGACCCAGTGGACGAAGCTCTATCTCGACCCGTCCCGGCGCGCGCTGACGCGACAGCCACTGACCGGCGGGGCGCAGATCTCCTACGAGGCGCTCGGCGATGGCGTCACCTTCTCGATGAAGGTGGACGCCGAGACGGAGATCACCGGTCCGCTCGCCGCAAAGCTCTTCGTGTCGTCCTCCACGGTAGACGCCGATCTGTTCCTCGTCGTCCGCGTGTTCGATCCCGACGGAAAAGAGCTCACGTTCTTCGGCTCGACCGATCCCAACACGCCGATCGCCAACGGCTGGCTTCGCGCGTCCTACCGGCGGCTGGACCCGGCGCGGAGCAAGCCGTGGCAGCCATTCCACCCGCACGATCGCGCGGAGCCGCTCACGCCCGGGACTGTCTACGAGTGCGACGTGGAGATCCTGCCGACCAGCATCGTCATCCCCGCCGGCTGGACGCTGGCGCTCAGCGTGCGCGGGAAGGACTACGAGTACACGGGCGAGCTCTCGGAATTCGCGAAAACGTTCCACTACGGCACGCGCGGCACTGGCGGCATGACCCACAACGATCCGATCAACCGTCCGCGCGACATCTTCGGCGGAACGGTCACGCTCCACGCCGGCGGCGACCGCGGGTCCTATCTCCTGATCCCAGTCGTGCCCGCGGTACACGGCACCTCCGGCTGAGATGCGGGCGACAGTGAAGGCCGCAAGGGTCATGGACGTCGCGTTCCCTCGGTCGTTCCTGACCCGCGCGGATCGCGTCATCCCATGACGGTGCGGTGGGTCACGTTCGATTGCTTCGGCACGCTCGTGGACTGGAACTCTGGGTTCGCGGCGATCCTGAAGCCGCTCGTCGGCGACAGGACGCCACAGGTCATGGGTGCGTACCATCGCGTCGAGCGCCTGCTCGAGCGGGAAACGCCGCATCGGCTCTACAAGGACGTGCTCGCCATCGGGTTGCTGCGTGCGGCGAGGGAGGTCGGGGTTCCGCTTTCCGAGGCGGAGGCGTGCAGGCTGCCGCAGCGATGGGGGACGATGCCCGTGTTCCGGGATGTCGAGCCGATGCTCGCGACGTTGCGTGCCGATGGTTGTCGGCTCGCCATTCTCACCAACTGCGACGAGGACCTGTTCGCGGAGACGCAGCGTGCCTTTCGGGCGCCGTTCGACCTCCTGGTGACGGCCGAGCGCGTGCGGGACTACAAGCCATCTCCGGCGCATTTCCACCACTTCCGGCGCGCGTCCGGTGCCGAGCCAGGCCAGTGGGTGCACGTCGCCAACAGCTGGTTTCATGACATCACGCCCGCGCGGACCCTCGACCTCCCGCGCGTCTGGCTCGACCGCGACGACACCGGCCAGGATCCGGCGGATGCGTCCGCGCGCGTTCGCTCGGCCTCCGAGGTTCCCGACGTCGTCCGGCGTCTGTTGCGGCCATGAGGCGCGCGCTCGTGCTCGCGGCTGGCGTCCTGGTGCTCGCGATGCTGGCGCCGCTCACCGTCGCGGCGCAGGCGGGAAAGACCCCGCGCATCGGGTACCTCCTCACCGGCGCACTGGAGTCCGCGGAGACCCAAGCGATCCTCGGCGCGTTCCGGCAAGGACTCGGCGAGCGCGGCTACGTCGAAGGACAGAACATCGTCATTGAATATCGAACGGCGGACGGCCGGGTCGATCGGTTCGCGGATCTGGCGAGGGAGCTCGCCGCGCTCAAGGTCGCGCTGATCGTCGCAGGCACCACGCCCTCGGCTCGCGGTGCCCGGCAGGCCACGACCACGATCCCGATCGTCTCCTTCGCGATGGGTGATCCCGTCGGAGACGGGCTCGTGCAGAGCCTCGGGCGGCCGGGGGGCAACGTCACGGGGTTGACGTTCCTGGGCCCCGAGCTCGTCCCGAAGCGGCTCGAGCTGCTCAAGGTCCTCCTTCCCAAGGTCGTTCGGATCGGCGTCCTCTGGCATCCCGCGGGGTTCTCCGAGCGCACGATGAGCGACATGTGGAGAGAGACGGAGGCCGCGGCCCGCACGCTCGGCGTGCAGCTGCAGCCGGCGGAGGTCCGGACCGCCGACGAGATCGACGGCGCATTCGGCAGGCTCATCCGGGATCAGATCGACGCCGTCCTCGTGTTTCCGAGCACGTTGCTCTTCAACGAACGCGTCCGCCTCATCGCACTGGCCGCAAAGCATCGGGTCCCCGCGATGTTCAACGCCCGGGAGTTCGTCGACCGCGGTGGATTGATCGCCTACGGCGCGAGCCTCGCGGACTTGACGCGGCGGTCGGGCGTTTATGTGGACAAGATCCTCAAGGGTGCCAGGCCCGCGGATCTTCCCGTCGAGCAGCCCACCAAGTTCGAGCTCTCCATCAATCTGAAGACTGCGAAGGCGCTCGGCGTGACCGTCCCCCAGTCCCTGCTGGCCCGCGCCGACGTCGTGATCGAATGACGCGCGCGGCCGTGCTGGATGCTCCACGGCAGCTGAGCGTCGTGGATCGCGCGAGCCAGGCGCCCGGACGCCATGAGGCCCGCGTGCGCATCGCGGCGACCGCTGTGTGTCACACCGATCTCGAGATCTACACGGGCCGCCATCCCGGCGTCCGTTATCCCGTGATCATGGGTCACGAGTCGGCGGGGATCGTCGAAGAGGTCGGGCCCGACGTCACTCGCGTGCGGCCCGGGCAGGGCGTCGTCGTCAATCCGATCGCCGAGTGCGGAACGTGCGATTGCTGCGCGCGCGGACAGGGCTATCTGTGCCGGCGCGCGGGTCTGATGGGCCGCGAGCTTCCGGGGTCGCTCGCCGACCACATGATCGTCGCCGAGACCCATCTCCAGCCGTTTCCGGACGCGCTGTCCCCATCCGTGGCGACGCTCATCGAGACACTGGCGACCGTCCGGCACGCTCAGGAGCGCGCGCGCGTCGGCCCGGGCGAGTCCGTCGTCGTGCTCGGGCAGGGGACGACGGGATTGATGCACACGCAGCTCGCTCGACTGTCTGGCGCGCTGCCGGTGATCGCGGTATCCCGCAGCGCGAGCAAGCTCGCGATGGCGCGTCGCATGAAGGCCGACCACGTCGTGGATGCGGGACGGCAGGACGTCGTGGCCGCCGTGCTCGCCATCACCGATGGGCGAGGCGCCGACCTCGTCATCGATTCGGCCGGAGCGCCCGAGCTGATGCGGCCCGCCGTCGAGATGCTGCGTCCGGGCGGGCGACTCCTCGTCTATGGGATCAGCAACCGGACGGTGCCGGACTTCACGATGTTCCCCATGTACATGAAGGAGCTGACGCTGATCGGCTCGAGGGCGCTCACGTCGGCCGATCTCGAGGCGGCCACGCGCCTCATCGCCGGCGGCGCGATCGACGTCGACGGGTTCATCAGCGGCTCGTATCCGCTCGAGGCCGCGGCCACCGCGTTCGCCGAATACGAGCGCGCGCCGGAGGCGATCCTGAGGCTCGTCATTGGCCCTGGACGCTGAGCGATTCCTGGTCTCGCTCGGTGAGGCCGACGCCGCGACGGCCGCCTCCGTCGGGCCGAAGGCGGCGACGCTGGCGCGTCTCGCGCGCGCCGGCCTGCCCGTGCCCGAGGCGGTGTGCCTGACGGCGAGCGCGTATCGCGCGTGTCTGGCGGCCTTCGATCTCGAAGGTGCGGCGGCGGCCGTCGCCGCCGCGGATACTTATGACGCGCGCAGGCTCGCGCTGAAGGTCCGGCTCGGGCTCCTCCGCGCGCCACTCGAGCGGCAACTCGTGGATGGTGTGGCTGCGGCGTGCGGGCGTCTGACCGCGTCGGGCGCGCTGGTGGCGGTCCGCTCCTCAGCGCTGTGCGAGAACACGGCCGATGCCTCCTTCGCGGGCCAGTTCGATACGTTTCTCGGCATCGGTAACGGGACGGATGTCGACACCGCGATTCATGCCTGCTGGGCCTCGCTCTGGTCGTCGCGCGCGCTCCGCTACATGCGCGCGCACGAGATCGACCCCGCGGCGACGGCGATGGCGGTGCTGATCCAGCGCATGATCGACGCAGACGCGTCCGGCGGCGCGCTGAGCCAGACGCCGGAGGACGAGGTGTTGATCACCGGCACGTGGGGCCTCGGCTCGGTGATCGCCCAGGGTGAGGTCGTCCCCGACCGGTTCGTGCTCGGACGCGACGGCGCGTTCGATCGCGTGGAGCCCGGACGCAAGGATCGCCTGGTCAGCGCCACGCGCGCGGACGGTCCGCAGACGCGCGCCGTGCGTCGTCACCTCGTCGAGGCGCCGTGTCTGACCGAAGCCGATGCCGTCACGCTCGGGCGCATGGTCCTCGCCGCCGAAGCGGAGCTCGGCTCACCGGTCGAGGTCGAGTGGGCCAAGGACGCTCATGGCTTTTCCATCGTCCAGGCGCGGCCGCTGCGTCTGGAGACCCAGCATCCGGATCACGAGATGTGGCGACATCACCCTGGCCTCCGTGGCCAGCCGGCCGGACTCGGCTGGGGCACGGGGCCGGCGTGTCTCGTCGTCCACGAGCACGATCTCGATCACGTGAAGACCGGCGACGTCCTCGTCACCGAGGTCGCGGGCCCCGCGCTCACCGCCGTGCTGCCGCGCGTCGCCGGCGTGGTCGCCGAGCTCGGCGGCAGCACGTCACATCTGGCCGCCCTCGCGCGCGAGCGCGGAATCCCCGCCGTCCTCGGCGTTCTCGGCGCGACCCGTCGCATTCCCGAGGGTGCGACGGTGGCCGTGGACGGTGTGGCCGGCGTCGTCCGCTGGATGCGATAGACGACATCTCCCTGGGAGGGTAGAACCATGCGGGTTCCCTCGAAGAAGATCAGCGAGCAGCTCGTGTCCGTGTTTCGCGCGTGGGGTATGTCGGCGGCGCATGCCGACGTCACCGCGGAGATGATGGTGGAGACGGACCTGCGCGGCGTGGATTCGCACGGGATCTCCATGCTGCCCACGTACGACCAGGAGTTCCGCAACGGCCGCCTGAACATGCGGCCGGTCTTCAAGACCGTCCGCGAGGCCCCGGCCATCGCGCTCATCGACGCCGATGCGTCGCTCGGCCACCCCGTGTCCGCGCACGCGATGAATCTCGCGGTCGACAAGTGCCGCGCGTCCGGCGTCGCGGTGGTGTCGGTGTTCAACTCGCATCACTTCGGCGCGGCCGGGTGCTACTCCAAGATCGCGGCGGACCGCGGCGTCATCGGCATGGTGACGTCCGGGACGCGCGGCGTGACGATGGTGCCGACCTTCGCCGCCGAGCCGGTGATGGGCACCAACCCGATCGCCTTCGCCGCGCCGGCCCGTCGCCACGCACCGTTCCAGCTCGACATGGCGACCACCACCGTCGCGGCCGGCAAGGTGAAGGTCTACAAGCTCAACCATCGCCCGCTGCCGTCCGGGTGGGTGGTCGATGGCGCGGGCGCGCCGGTGACCGACGAGGCCGAGTCGTTCCGGTACGTCTTCGAGCGTCCCGAAGGCGGGATCACGCCGCTCGGCGGTACACGGGAAGCCGGCAGTCACAAGGGCTACGGCCTCGCCGTCATGGTTCACATCCTGGGCGCGGTGCTCTCGGGCGGCTCCTTCTCACCGCTTCGCAATCGCACGCAGAAGCCGTCGGACCCGCACAACATCGGCCATTTCTTCCTGGCCATCGATCCGCGCGCCTTCCGTGACGAGGGCGCCTTCGAGGCGGATCTCGATCAGGTCATCGACGTGCTGCACGGGGCGAAGCGCGCTGACCCCGCGCAGCCCGTGCTGGTCGCCGGCGATCCGGAGATGGCGACGCGCCAGGAGCGCCTGGCGGCCGGCGTGCCGATCCCCGACGACCTCATGATCCAGCTGCGCGGTGTCGCGGAGCGCGCAGGGGTGCCGTTCGTCCTCGCGTAGCTACGTCTTGATCCCGAGCAGTCGGGCGGCCGTGCCGCCGAGGATTGCGACCTTCTCGTCGTCGGTGAGGCCCGGCGTGCCGACGACGTGATCGACCGCGGTCTTCGTCCACGGGTATGGAAAGTCGGTGCCCACGACGAGCTGGCCGGAGCCGGCCACGGCCGCAAGGTGGCGCAGGCCGTCGGCATTGAAGACCATGGTGTCGAAGTAGAGCTGCTTGAGATACTCCGACGGCTTCTTCTTGATCGTTCCCCACGGCCCGCCTGGGCAGCGGTCGGGCCGCGTGAAGCAGCCCGTGTCCGAGCGGCCAGAGTACGAGGGCAGGAAGCCGCCGCCGTGCGCCCCGCAGATCTTGAGCCCGGGAAACTTGTCGAGCGTCCCCTCGAAGATCAGATGCGAGAGCGCGATCGTCGTCTCGAGTGGGTTACCGATGACGTTCTCGAGATAGCCGTTGCCCTTGAAGCGCTGCCCGAGCTGGGTCGGCGCGCCCGTGCCCTGCGGATGGATGAACACGACAACGCCGAACTGCTCGGCCTTGGCCCAGAACGGATGGAACTTCGGGTCGCTGATCTCGTCGCCGCCGACGCTGCCGCCGATCGCGGCGCCACGCAGCCCGTACTTCTTCACGCCCTCCTCGAGCTGCTCGGCGGCGAGGTCGGGATGCTGGAGGGCGACCGTCGCGAACGCGACGAAGCGCTCGGGGTTGGCCGCGCAGGCCGCCGCGAGCTTCTCGTTCTGGATGCTGCAGATCTGCCGCGCGAGATCACGGTCGGCCTTGTACCAGTTGGGGTTGATGCTGAGCGCCTGGACGTCGATGCCCTGCTCGTCCATGGCGCGCAGGCGGACCCCGACCTCGGTCGCCATGTCGAGCTCGGTTCGAAGCGCCGGCCCACCGATCTTGAGGCCCATCAGCGCGAGCGCCTCCGGCACCGCGCAGTGCGCGTGCACATCGACGACCTTCACGCGCTGGCCGTTCACCACCACCTGGCGTCGCCCGCCCTGCGCCCGCGCGGGCGCTGCGGCGAGAAGGTCACAGCCGACGAACGCGAGGCCGGCGAGCGCGCCGGCGGTCGTTCCGAGAAACGCTCTGCGGGCCGTCATGGCGTCCTCCCTCGTGGTGATCGTCACGTGAGCGACTCGTAGATGTTGTAGAGCGCCTCGTACTCCGCGCTCCAGTAGCCGGTCGTCTCGAAGGTGGGAAAGCCCGTGCGGAACGACGGGTCCTCCCAGCGGCGCGCGATCCAGGCCGACATGTACATGATGCGGAGCGCCCGCAGCGGCTCGCAGAGGGCCAGCGTCGTCCGATCGAACTCCCGAAACAGCTCGTAGCCCTCGACGAGCTGCTCGCGCGCCTTCCGCGCCTCCTCGGAGCCGCCGCGCGCCAGCAGCCAGAGATCCTGGACCGGCGGTCCCACGAGGAAGTCGTCGAAGTCGAGCAGGATCGGGGTGTCGGCGGGCCACAGCACGTTGCCCCAGTGCAGATCGCCGTGGATGCGCTGCGTGCGGGCGCGAGCGAGGAGCGGTGCCGCGATGTCCGCCAGGCGGAGCGCGACGTCGCGATAGCGCCCGTCGAGCGGGGCGGGGATCACGCCGCCCGCGACGAGCGTCTCGAGCGGCTCGTGAACGTACCGCTCGACGGTGAGGCGGGGGCGATGCGGCGCGTCGCGCGCCGCGCCGATCGCGTGCATGCGGCCGATGAGCCGGCCGATCCGGCGAAGGCCCTCGGCGTCCGTCTCGTCGAGCGTGCGCCCCCGCACCTTGGGGAACGCGGCGTAGAGGATGCCCTCGATCTCCTCGAGCGTCCCGCCCTTGCCGAGGTCCAGCGGCGCGACGACGGGGACCTCGGCGGCCTCCAGCTCGGCGAGGAACGCGTGCTCGTCGAGGATCGTCTCCCGCGACCACCGACCGGGCCGGTAGAACTTCACGACGAGCCGGCGCTCGTCCTCCAGCTCGACCTCGTAGACGCGGTTCTCGAACGCGCGCAGGGGCAGGCACCGGCCGGTGCACCGGAGCCCACCGACCTCGACCGCGTCGAGCACGCGGTCGGGGGTCAGCGAGAAGAAGGTCGCGCCCGATGCCAGCTAGCGTGCTCCGTCGTTCGACAGCACGAGCGTGCCCGCCGCCGACAGCATGCCGCCCATGCCGTTGACGAGCGACATGCTGGCGCCCGGCACCTGGCGCGGCCCGCACTCGCCGCGGAGCTGGCGCGTGGCCTCGATGATGGGGAAGATCCCGTACATCCCCGTGTGCGTGTAGGAGAGCCCGCCGCCGTTGGTGTTGATCGGCAGCGAGCCGCCCGGTGTCGAGCGCCCCTCATCGAAGAAATGCACGCCCTCGCCGCGCTTGGCGAAGCCGAGTGACTCCAGCATGATCGGCGGGCCGGACGTGAATGCGTCGTAGAGCATGATGTGATTGAAGTCGGTGTGCGTGACCCCGGCCATGGCGAAGGCCTTTTCGCCCGACATACGCGTGGCCTCGCTGAACGTGAGGTCGCGCATCTGCGTGAGCATCACGTGCTCCGTGGCCTCGCCGGCGCCGCGCACGTAGACCGGCTTCTTGGCGCAGTCCCTCGCGCGATCCGCGCGCGTGAGCACCACCGCGCCGCCGGCGTCGGTCACCAGGCAGATGTTCAGCAGGTTGAACGGATAGACCACGGGACGCGACTTCAGCACGTCGTCGATCGTCAGTGGGTCGCGCATTCGCGCCTTCGGGTTGAGCGCGGCCCATTTCCGCGTCGACACCGCGACCTGCGCCCACTGCTCGAGCGTAGTGCCGTAAACGTGCATGTGACGCGTCGTGATCATGCCGAAGTAGCTCGGCGCGCCGCCGAAGCCGTAGGGGATCTCATAGGGACCGGTGAGGCTCGTGTCGCGACGGGGGGAGACGCCGACCTGTGACTTGCCGCTCTCACCGTGGGAGATCACCGCAACGTCGCAGAGCCCATGATTGAGCGCCGCCACCGCGTGGCCGACCATGATGATGAACGAGCAGCCGCCCACCGTTGTGCCGTCGACGACCCGCGGACGGATGCCGAGCGCTTCACCGAGCAGGGCGGGGGAGTGCTGGCCCGCCGTGAAGATACCGTCGACGTCGCCGAGTTTCAGACCCGCGTCGCGCACGGCGTTGCTGACGGCCTCGAGGTGCAGGCTCAGCTGGCTCTTCCCCGACAGGATGCCGATCTCGTCGCTCTCGTCGACGCCAACGATGCAGACGGTATTCCGGAGCTCCTTCATCGCACGCCCTCCGGCTGGAACAGCGGCAGCACGACGTCGTCGCTGACCTTGGTGAAGACCACCTCCACCGGCATGTCGCAGCGGATCGCCTTCGGATCGGGCGCTACGCCGATGAGGTTCGACATCATCCGCGGGCCCTCGGCCAGCTCGATCATGGCGAGCACGTAGGGCGGCGGGATCTTCCACGCGCGGTTGAACGTCTGGTAGGAGATCTCGAACGCGTGGAGCTTGCCCTTGCCGCTGGCCTCGATCCAGCCGATGTCGCGCGCGTGGCACTTCGGGCACAGGATCCGCGGATAGAAGAACACGTGACCGCACGAGCTACAGCGCGGCAGTCGGAGCTTGCCCTCACGCAGGCCGTCCCAGAAGGGCTTGGCCTCGGGCGTGAGCGGCGACGGCAGTGGGCGATCGACATCCATGGACGTCCTCCCTCCGTTGGAATCGCCGCATGGTAACACCGCGTCGCCTCCGCGGTCGTGCATCCACCTCGGGAGGCGTCAGATGCCCAGGTAGGCCTTCCGCACGCCCTCGTTGCGGAGGAGGTCCTCGGCCGGCCCGTGCAGGACGAGGCGGCCCGTCTCGAGCACGTATCCGTACCCCGCGAGCGTGAGCGCGAGCATCGCGTTCTGCTCCACCAGGATGATCGAAACGTCCAGAGCGTTGATCTGCCGGATGACCTTGCCGATTTCGGCCGTCATGATGGGTGACAGCCCCATGGACGGCTCGTCCAGCAAGAGCAATTTCGGCCGGCTCATGAGTGCGCGGGCGATGGCCAGCATCTGTTGCTCGCCACCGGAGAGCGACCCGGCGAGCTGTCGTCCACGCTGTCTCAGGATCGGGAAGTGCTCGTAGATCATCGCGAGCGTGGATGACGCGTCGGCGGCGCGTGTTCTCAGATACGCGCCCATCTTGAGGTTCTCGAGGACGGTCATCTTCGGGAAGAGCCGCCGGCCTTCCGGCACGTGAGCGATTCCCAGCCGCACGATGTCGTGTGGCGCCAGGCCGACCAGTGAGCGGTTCTCGAAGCGTACATCGCCGTGGCTGGATGGGACGAGGCCTGTCACGGCACGAAGACTCGTCGTCTTCCCGGCACCGTTGGCGCCGATCAGGCTGACGATCGCGCCGGCGCGGACCTGGAAGGAGATGCCTTTGACGGCTTCCACGGTGCCGTAGCGGACGCGAAGATCCTCAACCTCGAGCATGCTCGGGTCCGGCCCCCAAGTAGGCCTCGATCACGTTCGGATTCGTGCTCACCTCGGCGGGGGTACCCTCGGCCAGCTTCTGACCGAAGTTCAGCACCACGATGCGCTCGCACGTGCCCATCACCGCCTTCATGTTGTGCTCGACGAGCAGGATCGTCGTGCCGCGGTCGCGGATCGTCTTGATCAATGCCATGACGTGCCCACTCTCATCGAGGTTCATTCCCGTTACGGGCTCGTCGAGTAGCAAGAGCCGCGGCCGGGCGGCCAGGGCCATCGCGATACCGAGGATCCGCTGATGTCCATGCGGCAGGTTCTTCGCGGGCTGATGGCCATGCGCCGCCAGGCCAGTGAACTCAAGAATCACGCGGCTCTCATCGATCTCCGCGCGCGGAAACGCCCGGCGCCTCGACAGCGCCCGCCAGAGGCCCCTTCGGCTATGCAGATGCAGACCCAGGAGTACGTTCTCCAGCGCCGTCATCTCGGCAAACAACGTGGTGAGCTGAAACGTGCGGACCA
>Ga0066388_100001727_pt1 | contig 12635 bp, 10 predicted proteins | sample PanSoiMetaGPlot6_FD_64539 | JGI IMG/M metagenome (GOLD analysis project Ga0066388, IMG submission 64539) | Tropical forest soil microbial communities from Panama analyzed to predict greenhouse gas emissions - Panama Soil - Plot 6 (Hybrid Assembly) | ecosystem: Environmental > Terrestrial >... | reverse complement strand
AGGGTCGCGCCCAGTTCGAACGTCGCCCCGTCCGGCAGCGTCACGGCGTGCCCCGACGGCACGACCAGGTACTCCGCAGCGGTGCCGCCGAGGCGCTGGCGAGCGGCCTCCCAGAGCCACACGCGCTCGCCGATCCGGTCCGGATCGACCCCCGGCCCGACGGCGTCGATCACCCCGGAGCCGTCATGGTTGGGTACCTGCTCCGGGGACGAGAGCGGCGTGGCGGAGCGTGCCTTCCAGTCCGTCGGATTGACGCCGGACGTGTGCACCTGCACCCGCACCTCGCCAGGCTCCGGTTCCGGCATGGGACGCTCGACCAGCCGCAGCACGCTGGACGGGCCGTTCTCACGGTAGATGACAGCTCGCATGAGGCGAAGGCTACGACCGCTCTGGTAGGACGGTTCGGTGAGTGTCTTCGCCACGGACGTCGTCGTCGTGGGCGGCGGGGTCATGGGCTGCGCGGCCGCGTGGCAGCTGGCCTCGCGGGGAGCCGGGACGGTGCTGCTGGAGCGGTTCGAGCCCGGTCATGTGCGCGGCGCGTCCTACGGGGCGTCGCGCATGTTCCGGTTCGTCTACCCGGACCCGTTCTACACACAACTGGCGATCCAGGCGCTGCCAGGCTGGCGCAACATCGAAGCGGCGGCCGGCGTAGGCCTGCTAACCGTCACGGGCGGAGTCGACCACGGGGTCGACACGGCCACGTCTGCGATCGCCGCGGCGCTTGAGCCGGCCGGCGTGCCCGGCGCGTGGCTGGATCCTGCCGAAGCCATGCGGCGCTGGCCGGGCCTGCGCTTCGAGAGCCGTGTCCTGTTCCACCCGGCGAGCGGTCGTATCGACGCCGACGCCGCTGTCGCGGCACTGCAGAAGCTCGTGATCGCCGCCGGAGCCAGGGTGCATCACAACGTCCGGGTGACGGGCCTAGGGGACGGCGAAGTCGTGACCGACGCGGGCGACACCTACCGGTCCGAGCGGGTCGTGGTGTGCGCCGGCGCGTGGACCGAGCGCCTGCTCGGCGAACACCTGCAGCTGCCGCCGCTTCGCGTGACGCAGGAGCAGCCGCTGCACTTCGCGCCACGTTCGTGGCTTGCCGGTATCGAATGGCCGAGCTTCATCCATTACCGGGGAGAGGACGAAGCACCGTTCAGCTTCGGCTATGGCATGCGCACGCCGGGCGAGGGCGTCAAAGTCGGCTTCCATCACGCCGGGCCTGACTGCGACCCCGACGCACGCGACTTCCGACCCGAGACCTGGCGGCTGAACGTGCTGCTGGACTACGTGCGGGAGTGGGTACCAGGCGTGGACACCCGGGCGTGGACGCCGATCAGCTGCACCTACACGTCCACGCCCACCGAGGACTTCGTGATCGACGCGGTCGGCAGCCTCGTTGTCGCTGCCGGATTCTCCGGCCACGGATTCAAGTTCGCCCCGGTCATCGGTGGCATGCTGGCCGACCTGGCGCTCGGCGGGCCGCGCCCGCCCGAGCGGTTCGCGTTAGCCAGGCTGTAGCGAGTCGGACCATGCCTCGCCGGGCTGCTCAGCACGGATGACGTGCAGCACCGCATTAATCAGCGCCAGATGGGTGAACGCCTGCGGGAAGTTGCCCAGCTGCTGGCCGGTGTGCGGGTCGATCTCCTCGGCGTAGAGCTCCAACGGGCCCGCGAAAGACAGCAGCTTCGCGCACAGCTCGCGGGCCCTTTCGTGCTCACCGATCTCGCATAAGGCCGACACCAGCCAGAACGAGCAGATGGTGAAGGTGCCCTCGCGCCCGGCGAAGCCGTCGTCGGTCTCCTCGACCTTGTAGCGCAGCACCAAGCCGTCGACGGTGAGCTCGTCGGCGATGGCCAACACGGTGGCGCGGATGCGCGGGTCGTCGGGCGGCAGGAAGCGCAGCAGCGGCGCCAGCAGCAGCGACGCGTCCAGCGCTGTCGTGTCGTAGTGCTGGGTGAACACTCCGCGTTCGTCGACGCCATTCGCCAGGATGTCAGCCTTGATCTCGTCGGCGTGCATTTCCCACTCGGTGGCCATCGCGTCTTGGCCTATGTAGGCGGCAAGCTTTGCAGCCCGGTCGACGGCCACCCAGCACATGATCTTCGACGAGGTGAAGTGCTGCAGCTTTCCGCGCACCTCCCAGATACCGGCATCGGGCTCCCGCCAGTGTTTGAGCGCCTGGTCGACCTGCTTTCCCAGAATGGGCCAGACCCGGTTGTCGAGATGGTCGGCAGCCTTGCTGTGTAAGTACACCGAGTCGAGCAGCGCGCCCCACACGTCGTGCTGCTTCTGCGCGTAGGCGGCATTGCCGATACGGACCGGTCGGGAATTCGCATAGCCCGGCAAGTGGTCAAGAGTCGACTCGTGCAGATCGCGTTCGCCGCCGACGCCGTACATGATCTGCAAATCGTCATCGGCTGCGGCGACGTCGCCGATGAACGCCAAGTAGTCGATCGCCTCCCAGTCGAAGCCCAGCGAGTACAAGCCCCACAGCGCGAACGTCGCGTCGCGGATCCAGCTGTACCGGTAGTCGTAGTTGCGTTCGCCGCCGAGCGTTTCGGGCAGGGACGTCGTCGGCGCAGCGGCAATCGCCCCGGTCGGCGCATATGTCAGCCCCTTCAGGGTGAGTGCGCTGCGCTGCAGGTAACTGCGCCAGGGGTGGTCGGGGAACTGGCCGCGGCCCAGCCAGTGCTGCCAATGGTGGGCCGTCCACACCAGCCGTCGATACGCGTCGTCGTGGGTCAGCGGCGGTTCCTTGCTGCCCCATGACAGGGCGACGAACCGGACATCGCCCTCCTTGAGCAACGTCCGCGCCGCGGCCCGGCCTCCTTCGAAACCCAGCCGCAGGTCGGTGGTCAAGGTCAGCGCGACGTCGCAATCCTCGGCGGTGGCGACGCCCTGGTGGTACACGTGGTCGGTGTAGCTCCACCGCGCGAAGCGCCGGCCGTAATCGAACACGGGCTCACACTCGACCACCGTTTGGACCTCGCCGTTAACGCAGCGGATCGTGCGCAGCAGGATGTGCTCGGAGTCGTAATCGGTCGGGGTGCGGCGATGGGTGTGCGAGAGTTCGCCCTCGTGCCGCCAGGGCCCGATCACCAGTAGGTCGCGCACGATAATCCAGCCCGTGTCGGCGCCCCAACTGGTCTCGAGGATCATCGTGCCGGGCAGATAGCGCCGGGCCGCCGGCACCAGGACGTCTGACGGCGCAACCCGGAAGTTGCCGGCGTGCCGGCCTAGCAGCGAGCCGAAGATGCTAGGGGAGTCCATGCGGGGCAGGCACATCCACTCGACCGAACCGCCCGGGGCGACCAGCGCGGCTGCCTCGCCGTCGGAGAGGAAGCCGTAATCGCCGATGGGCACCCGCAGCGGCGTCGCCGGATGCGGGACGCCTTGGCCGAGTGCCGAAGCGCCGTCCATACGCGCAGGATACGGTTTGCTGCGCGTCAATCGGATATAGCCACTGCGCCCGGCTCCGGTATCGCGACCGGTACCCCGGGACGACGTAGCGCCGCTACCACCCGCCGCCCCGACCACTGCACCGCGAGTGAGAGCGCCAGCAGCGCTACCGCGACGATGCCGTCGAGCCAGAAGTGGTTCGCCGTCGCCGCCACGACGAAGATCGTGATCGCCGGATGCAGCAGCACCAGCCAGCGCCAGCGACTCGGGCTGATCCGCACCACGACGAGCGCGATCAGTACCGCCCAGCCGACATGAACGGACGGCATCGCCGAGAGCTGGTCGGGCCCGACCGCCTGCAGCGCGGTGTAGACGGATTGACCGTACTTCTCGGCGGTGTCTACGTAGCCGAGGTCGGGCAGCAGCCGCGGCGGCGCGACCGGCACGAACTGCACGAGCAGGCACGACGCCGTGAGCAGCACGATCGTGGTACGCACAGGAGGGTAACGGTCACGGTGGCGGACGAACAGCCACACGAGCAACGCGCCGAGAGCGGCGAAGTGCATCGTCGCGTAGTACAGGTTGCACGCCTGGGTGAGCAGCGGGTGCGGCGTGATCAGCCGCTGAGCCGACAGCTCACTCGGCAGGTGCCATTCCCGTTCGACGCGCTCGATCCACCGTCCACGGGCGTACGCGCCGGACGTCCCGAGCAGCGACGCCGACGCGGCGAGCTGCCACAGTGCGTAAAGCCCGGCTACATAACCTGATTCGCGGGCGAACGGCGCCAACGCGGCGATGCGGGGGCGCGCGGCCGCGGACAACACCGCACCGGCGGTGATCAGCCCAGCGGCCAGTCCGGCCGCCTGCTGCCACGTCAGCGCGATGTCGTGCACCCAGCCACTATGCCTGGCCGCACGCCAGTTACTAGAGGCCCGCGTCCGGAATTCGCTCGTGACCGAACTGTGTTGGCCCTAGGTTGACGAGATCGCGTCTTTTCGGAGGTGACATGTCCCGGCGCAGCTGGCTGCTGTTCGCGGCGATGTGCGTCATCTGGGGCGTGCCCTATCTGATGATCCGCGTGGCCGTCCGGGACGTGTCGCCCGGCACGCTGGTGTTCGCTCGGACCGCACTCGGGGCACTGCTGCTGTTGCCGATCGCGCTATCCCGCGGCGCGCTGCGGCCGGTGCTGCCGCTGTGGCGGGCGCTGCTCGTCTACACGGCGATCGAGGTGGCACTCCCGTGGTTCCTGTTGTCCGACGCGGAGACAAAGCTCTCCAGCTCGCTGACCGGCCTGCTCATCGCAGCGGTTCCGCTCGTCGGCGTCGGGGTGGCGCGCCTTTGGCGTTCGGACGACCCGGTCGACACCTCACGCGCACTGGGCCTGCTGCTCGGCATTGCCGGTGTCGTCGCACTGCTGGGTCTCGATCTCGGCCAGGTGCACGCCATTCCCCTTCTCGAGGTGGCGGTCGTGGTGGTCTGCTACGCGGTCGGGCCGGCGATTCTCAGCCGTCACCTCTCGAACGTTCCCGGTATGGGCGTGGTCGTGCTGTCGCTGGCAATCACAGCGATTGCCTACCTGCCCGTCGCGGTGGTGTCGCCGCCGCGACACCTCCCGGCGAACGTCACCTGGTCGGTGCTGGGGCTCGCATCGATCTGCACGGCGCTTGCCTTCATCGTGTTCTTTGCGCTGATCGCTGACATAGGGCCCGCGCGCGCCACGGTGATCACCTATGTCAATCCCGCGGTTGCTGTCCTGCTCGGCGTGGCATTACTGGGCGAGCGGTTCACCGCGGGTATGGCAGTGGGCTTCCCGCTGATCCTTGCGGGATCGGTACTCGCTGCGCGGCGACGGCGGCACGTATCACGGCCAACCGTCGCCGCGCCGGTCGCGGAGTCGGCGACGGGCTGATCAGTCCAGCCGGACCAGCCCGCCCGCGGTCTCGAAGACGGCCGCAATGACGCCGGTCTCGTCATCGGCCGGCGACTCCCAGAGCACCTCGATGCCGTCCAGCGGCTGTGTCGACGTGACGCCCAGGTACTCGTCGACAGTGAACTCGTCGCCGGCGAACTCCAGGCTCCTCAGGTTGACCCGCGAGCCGCCGGCAGAGGGATGGTGCTGCAGATCGGTCTGCCACTCTACGAAGAACGGACGCTGAGGGTCGACCACCAGGTCTTTGATCCCGATCTGCTTCCAGCGCAGGTCGAAGCCGTCGGGGCGGCGACGGTGGCCTTGCACCGCGCGGCGGCCGAGCCGCGACTCGATCGCGGTGATGTCGTCAACACGCACCGCCCAGCCGAGCCATCCGCCGCCGGCGTTGCTGCGGGCACGCACGGCCTGGCCGAAGGGTGCCTTGTCAGCAGCCGGGTGGTCGAGCACCTCGACCGCCTCGAGGTAGCAGCCGTTCTCGAGTGGCAGCACGAAGTTCCGCGTCCCGAACGACGGATGCAGCCCACCATCGGTGAACGCCGCCCCAAGGCGCGCGCCCAGCCGCTGTACGCATGCGGCCAGCCCCTCCGGGCCTGCGGCGTACGAGAGGTGGTCCAGTCGCATGCGGTCATCGTGGCCCACCCGTATTCGCCGAGTGCGCGGGGGTTGGTTGCCGTCACGGTTGGCGTCGTGCTAACGGCAGTCGCCCTATCAGCCAGCCAGGCCCGGCAACGTGCGCAGCGGGATCCAGTTGTCTGCGCAGGGCCCGATCGGCGCTGACGACGAGAACCTGCTCCCCGCTGCTGACGGACTCGCGAGTCAGGTCGACGATGCTGGCGTCACCGTCACGTGGGGCGGCGTAGGTGGTAATCGCGCCGTCCCACCAGGCGAGGTCACGCGGCTCGCCGGCCAGCGGCCGGGCCGCACCCTCGACGACGAGCGACATCGCCGGAAACAGCCCGTCGAGCCCGCCGACATGGACGTGGCTGGGCAATGACGGCGCCGCAATGCCGTCGCGCGCGAGAGCGCCGAGCTGATTGCGCAACCGGCGCGCGGCGCCGAGCCGGTCGTGCCACCAGCCGTCGGGCCGGGAGCCGACGACATTCGCGGCGTCGACGACGAGGCGCAGCCGGGCAGGTGGCCGGCGCAGCCGCGGCCATGCCCCGGACAGGCCGCGGTGCAGCGGCAGCGAATCGATTTCGGCGATCGACCACCAGCGGACCGCGGTGCTCTCGGCATTGGCCGCGCGGGGAGTGATGTGGTCACGGGCCAGTGCGACGACGGTGGTGTACGACCAGCCGCCGTGGTCGTCACACCACCAACCGAGCGGGGTCACAGTGGACGCCTCGACGCCCGCTTCCTCGCTCGCCTCGCGCAATGCCGTGGCGACGGGGTCCTCGTGACTGTCACGGGCGCCGCCAGGCAGGGCCCACGTGCCCCCCTCGTGCGTCCACTCGGCGCGATGCTGGAGCATCGCGCGCTGTCCGTCGATGATCAGCAGGCCCGCCGCTCCGAAGCGACCCCAGTGCCGGTGCCCCTGTGCGCAATACACCCATCCGTCGCCGTCGCCACTCATCGGCACGTTCTCTCCGCACACGGGCTCCTCCGCCGGTCGTCGGCGCCGGGCTGCGTACCTTGCTCGCTCGCTCGTGGCGCGTTCCGTCCGGTGATGTCTCGCGGCCGACGCCGTGGTTGACGCCGGCCCGCCAGGTCGCCTCTCGGCGCAAGGCCGCTCGCAGCGGCGTATGTGGGACCGGGGGCCATGGGTCGGACCGGCGTCGCGTTCACGGTACCTGGTCAGGCTTAAGGTCACGGGTCCGTAGGGTGGGCTATGAGTGCCGTGCGAGGGAGCTGATCAAAAGCGCCGATCCCCCTGCTGGGCGAAAGGAGTCCGACGATGGCCGATAGGCCCGAGCGGCCGCACCGTCCGGCCCGCTACGCCGACCTGACTGCGCTGATCGATGCTGCCGGCGGTGCTTCGCTTCGCAGCCCGGACGATGCGGCTTCCGCGGCGGCGCAGGCGCTGCTCGACGCCGCGGCCGCAGGTGAGCGGGATCGGCTGGTCGGACTCGCGGACGTCGTTGGGATCGACACGCTGGCCGAGCTGTGGCGTGACTGTGACCCCGTCAGCTTGCCCGGGGCGCTGTGGGTGCTGTACCTGTTGCGGCAGTGGTGCCGGTCCTGCCCGGATGAAGTCGTGCGGCTGTGGCGTGACGGTGAGCCGTACGCGACGCCGGACGCCGTCGTAGCCGGGGCCGGGCCGCATCCCGACGCCGACGCGATGTCGCGGCTGGCCGATTCGATTCTGGCGAGCGCCTACGGAGGCGACTTCGCGGTCGCGCTCGACCGCGCCGCTGCGTTCTTCCGGGTCGTCGCGGCCGGACGTCGCGAGGGCCCGCTCGCCGTCGGCGACGAGCTTGCCGAGCGCAACGACCGGGTGGCCCGGAATCTGGCCGCTGCCGCGGCGGCGCGGCGGGCCGGGACCTTGCGCTGAGGGCTGGCGGTTACCACACACCCACGACAGGATCGGCCTCGCACATCCACAGCGGCGCTGCTTATCCACAGATCGCCGGCGTCGGTACCGGCTGAGGGGCGTGGCGGGCCAAAGTCAGCGGCATGACCGACACGACCCGCGCCGACGACGCCAGCGTGCTGCGAGTGCGCAACCCTGGCGACCTGATCGAGGCGATCCCGTATCTGCTGGGTTTCCACCCGCGCGACAGTCTGGTCGTAGTCGGGCTCGCCGGCACCCGGGTCAGCATCACCGCGCGGATCGATCTCGACGACCTGGGCGAGGCCGGAATGCTCGCCGGCACGCTCCGGGTCCTGGTGAACGGCGAGTCGACCCGCGCCATCGTCGCGATCTTCGACGAGTTGCCTGCCGACGTGCGAGCGCCCGGGCTGCCCCACCGGGACCTGATCCATGATCTCGCCACGTGCACTGGCGAGTTGGGCATCGAGCTCATCGACGCAGTCCTCGTCGCCGGCGGGCGATGGTGGTCTTACCACTGCACGACTGAAGAGTGCTGTCCAGCCGAAGGCCGCGAGCTACCTGGCGATGCATCGCCGAGCCGGGCGGCCGCGACATACGCCGGGCTGGTCGCCCTCGCCGACCGCGAAGAACTCGCGGCTCTGCTCGACCCAATCGACGACGCACCGCGCGCCGCCCTCGAGCCGGCGATCGCCGAGCAGGAGAACCTTGCCGCCGCGGCCGTAGTAGGCGGCTACGCCCAGCGACGACAGCGCTCGGTGAAGCGGGCCATCTTCGCCGCGGCTCGTGACTGGGAGGAGTCGTTGTTTCCTGGCGCCGGGGGCGCGCTTTCCGACGACGAGCTGTGCCGGTTCGCCGTCGCATTGTCCGAGACGCCGATCCGAGATGCCGTGTGGCTGGCGGTAGATCAGCGGCGCCTGGATGGCAGAGTGTTGTGGCGCGAGATCGCCCGCCGCGTACCCCCGCCGTACGACGCCGCACCGCTATTCCTGTTCGGCTGGGCGTCCTGGCGCGACGGCAACGGCGCGGCCGCCGGCATGGCTGCCGAGCGGGCCATCGCCAGTGATCCCGATTACACGGCGGCGGAATTGCTCCTCGGCGCCCTGGCGCACGGCCTCGACCCGCACCGCACACCGCGGCTGCGGATGCCGAAGTCGGCGTGAGGTGCCGACGTTAAAGCGCCGCAGCGTGTGGCGTCACTGGGCTCGGCAGCTGCGACGCACCGGTCAGCGCCTCATCCACAGCAGCCGCGCACGCACGGCCCTCGGCAATGGCCCACACGACCAGGCTGGCGCCACGCGTCGCATCGCCACAGGCGTAAACGCGGTCAGCCGAAGTGCGCCACGCGGCATTGACCACAGCAGTGCCCTTGACCGGGTGTTGGTCGACGCCGAGCACGTCGAGCAGTTCCGGCACGTCCGTGCCCACGAATCCGGCAGCGAGCAACACGAGCTCGGCCGGCAGCTCCGTGCGCGAGCCGGGCACCGGCCGGAACTCCCGGTGGCCACGCACCCGCACGATCTCGACCTCCTCGACCAGCACCCCGCGCACCGCGCCATGCTCGTCGCCCACGAACTCGACCACCTCACGAGACCATGCCTCGTGCACGCCCTCGTCGTGGGCCGGCGAAACGCCACGCGTACTGGGCGCCGACGGCCAGATCGGGTTCACCAGGGTGGCGCGCGGTTCCGGCCGGGGATTGTGGTCGAGCACGGTCACCGACAGCGCGCCCTGCCGATTCGCCGTTCCGAGGCAGTCAGCCGCGGTGTCTCCGCCGCCGATGATGATCACATGCTTACCAGCGGCGGTGATGGCCGGCGCCTCGATATCTCCGGCCTGGACCCGATTGCCGAGGGGAAGGTACTCCATCGCCTGGTGAATCCGACGCAGCTGCCGGCCCGGATTGGCGAGCTCGCGCTGGCGCAGCGCGCCGACCGCCAAAACGACGGCGTCGTAGCTGGTCCGCAGCACCGTCACGTCACCCGGTCCGATTGGTGTGTTGACCCGGAACACCGTGCCCTCTGCGGCCATCTGGGCGACACGACGATCGATGATGTCTTTGGGCATCTTGAAGTCGGGGATGCCGTAGCGGAGCAGACCACCCAGCCGATCGTCACGCTCGAACACGGTCACGGCGTGCCCGGCCCGGCTGAGCTGCTGGGCGGCCGCCAGCCCGGCCGGTCCCGATCCGACAACGGCGACGGCCTTTCCGGTACGCCCCGTCGGCGGTTGGGGGGGCAGCAGGTCGGAAGCGAACGCCCGCTCCACGATCGAGATCTCGACCTGCTTGATCGTGACCGGGTCTGTGTTCAGCGCGAGAACGCACGCCGGCTCGCACGGCGCCGGGCAGATCCATCCCGTGAACTCAGGAAAGTTGTTGGTGGCGTGCAGTCGCTCGCTCGCGCTGCGGTAATCGTCGCGGGCGACGAACTCGTTCCACTCCGGAATGAGGTTGCCGAGTGGGCACCCGGCGTGGCAGAAGGCGACGCCGCAGTCCATGCACCGCGACGCCTGCTCGGCGATCGCCTCGTCGCGAGCGCGCAGGTAGATGGGCTGCCAATCGCGGACGCGGTCACTCGCTGGCCGCTTGGGTGTGTCCATACGGGGATGCTTGAGGAAACCCTGGGGGTCGTGGGCCACCGGCGCACCTTTCACGGATCTCGGCGTCGACATGGCCGGCACGGCGCGTCACGGGCGCCTGCAGGCTTTGCATCGGCGAGGCTGCGGTGGCTCGCGCGTGTCGTCAAATTCTATCGAGCGGAGTCGGCGCGCTGGCGTGACCGGGGTCGCCCCTCGGGCGTCGACGCTGAGCTCAGGCGACCTGGCGGGCGCTCGCTTTGTCGGCGAACTCGACGAAGACGTGATCTGCGGCGAACCGGTCGAACGCGGTCCGCTCGCCCGCCTCCCAAACCTCGACACCGTCCGGGGTCGGCGCCACGTGCAGGAGGTGGCCGGGCCGCAGGCCAGCCGCATTGAACTGCCCCATCAGCTCAGCGTTGGCCTGCACCTGCTCGCTGATGCGGTCCACTCGCACGACCGCGTCGGTGTGCGCCGCGGCTGCCGTGAGGGTCAGCAATCCGGTTGCCGGGTCGATCGTGGCGAATGGGAGACCGAGCTCCTCGAGGCCGGGGATCGGGTTGCCGTGTGGACACACCAAGGGCTTGTCGAGCAGCGCGAGGATGCGCCGCTCCACCGCGTCGCTCATGACGTGTTCCCAGCGGCAGGCCTCGATGTGCAGGTGTTCCCAATCCAGGCCGATCACGTCGGCGAGCAGCCGTTCGGCGAGCCGGTGCTTGCGCATGACCGCGATGGCTTCCCGGCGGCCCCGTGCCGAGAGCTGGAGATGACGGTCATCAGCGACGTGCAGCAGTCCGTCCCGCTCCATGCGGGCCACGGTCTGGCTGACGGTTGGACCGCTTTGGCCCAGCCGCTCGGCGATGCGTGCTCGCAGTGGTACGACGCCTTCCTCCTCGAGCTCGTACACCGTCCGCAGGTACATCTCAGTCGTGTCGATGAGGTCGCTGTGGTGGCTCACTGGCCCAATCTCCGATTGCGGTGGCTGCAGCCATGTTAGAACTCCGGGACGCTGCAGGCTCCCTATTGCGGACCGGGCAGTTGCCCAGCGTGCACGGCAAGTGGGCGATAAGGGTCGGCGCAGCAAGATGCGCGGCTCCGCGGCGCGGCTGGCGGCCAGCGTCGTTGCGGACGCCGCCCGATCGGGGTCCGATCGCAGTCTAAGAGAGCGACCGACCGGTCGGTCGGCAGTACGACTCGCGGAGCGTTGTCGAGCTCCGGAAGAGAAACCCGCCCGACCCGGAACAGCGGGTCGGGCGGGTCAGGGTCCAGCCCCTGGCTATGACTCGAGGTAGTCGCGCAGTGCCTGCGCGCGCGACGGGTGACGAAGCTTCGCCATCGTCTCGCGCTCGATCTGCCGGATGCGCTCGCGCGAGAGCTTGAATGCGCGGCCGATCTCGTCGAGCGTGCGCGGCTGGCCGTCGTCGAGCCCATATCGCATGCGGACCACGGCAGCCTCGCGAGCCTCGAGCGTTTCGAGCACCGACTGCAGCTGCCGGCGCATCAGGCCCGCCTCGACCGCGGCCTCTGCGGCGGGCGCCGTGTCGTCGGCGATGAAGTCGCCGAGCGCCGCGTCGTCGTCCGCCCCGACCGTCTGGTCCAGGCTGACCAGGTCACGGGAGAGGTCGATCAGCTCCCGAACTCGCTCCTCGGACAGATCGAGCTCGACAGCCAGCTCGGCGTGCGTTGCCTCGCGACCGAGTTGCTGGTTGAGCTCGCGGCGGATGCGCTGCAGCTTGTTGACCTGCTCGACCAGGTGCACCGGCAGCCGGATCGTGCGCGACTGGTCGGCCATCGCCCTGCTGATTGCCTGCCGGATCCACCAGGTTGCGTACGTCGAGAACTTGAAGCCCTTGGTGTAGTCGAACTTCTCGACGGCGCGGATGAGGCCCAGGTTGCCCTCCTGGATGAGGTCCAGGAATGGCATGCCGTGCCCGGTGTAGCGCTTGGCCAGTGACACCACCAGCCGCAGGTTCGCCCGCAGCAGGTGATCCTTGGCCCGCTCACCGTCGAGAACCAGCGCGCGCAGGTCACGCTTGCGCGCCGCGCTGAAGTTGTTCGACGCGGCGAGCAGGTGCTCTGCGTAAAGGCCCGCCTCGATCCGCTTGGCCAGTTCGACCTCGTCGGCCGCGGTCAGTAGTGCGACCTTGCCGATCTCGTTCAGGTAGACGCGCACCAGGTCCGCTGATGCGGCGACCTCGTCCAGGTCAGCTGCGGAGGTGGCGAACTCGGTGGTGGTCTCAGCCTCGATCTCGG
>Ga0066388_100001726_pt1 | contig 12636 bp, 12 predicted proteins | sample PanSoiMetaGPlot6_FD_64539 | JGI IMG/M metagenome (GOLD analysis project Ga0066388, IMG submission 64539) | Tropical forest soil microbial communities from Panama analyzed to predict greenhouse gas emissions - Panama Soil - Plot 6 (Hybrid Assembly) | ecosystem: Environmental > Terrestrial >... | reverse complement strand
AAGCTGCGAGAGTTCGTAGAACTGAAGACTGTTGCGCCATGCAGACAACAGGAATTCCCAAGGCGGTTGAACGTAGCGGCTGGGGGCACGGCATTCCTCCTGAGCTGCGGGTACAAGTGCATGAGTGGGTGGCAGACTTTGTGCTGGCCGGGCAAGCGGCGCTGGACGAGCCCGAGCGCGCCTCGCGTATGGTGATGTTCCGTCTGTACTACCTCGGCATGGCGCCCTATGAGACCGCGCTGCATTTCCTGGGGCTCAGCGAAATGAATTGGGTGCACTGGAGTGAAGAGATTCGGCGAAGGTGCGGTGCGGAGCTGCTGCGCAGAGAAATGTTCCCGCCGAGGAAGTACTTTGGATCTGAATGAACGGCTAGTCGTCACGACAAAGGGCGACAGAAAGTGCCGTGAAGCGACAGTCGCAGCATGTCGCTTGCAGGGTTGGCGCAGCGAGCAGAACAATCGCGTCAAGTTCCGCAACATCCAGCCGCGCGAGTCGGGGGCCAAAGGCGTGCCGGGAGGCGTGAACCAGCCACGGAGCCGGAAAGGCTCCGAGCACCCGAAAGGAAATCAAAATGAATACCAAGGGGAAACTGCTCGCCTCTCTTGTCCAACCGTTTCGGTACTTGCTTCTGGGGGGATTACTTTCGCTCGCTGTCGCGACGGCCGCGCACGCGCAGTATTTGATCGTGGACTGCACGGGAGCAAATCCCTCGGTTTACCCGAGCATCAATGCAGCGCTGCCGAACGCCACTCCGGGTTCTTTTATTCTGGTTACCGGGCCATGCACGGAAAATGTTTCCCTGAACGGGCTGAGCGGAATCAATCTGGGCGCGTATTACGGTCAGACGGCGGCGATCAACGGCTCGATTTCCATCTTCAATTCGCAAAACTTGTTTCTTTATGGGTTGAATGTGACTAATCCGGCCGGAGATGGCATTTCGGTTTCCAATAGCCGAGGGATTTCGCTCAACGTTTGTTCAAGCAGCGGAAATTCCGGAAGAGGCTTGAACGTTGGCGGGCTATCCGACGTAACCATCGGCGCCAGCGGCACGTACAGCCACAACGCCAACGGGGGAATGAACATCACCGGCAATTCCATTGTGGCCCTTGTCGCTTGGGCCGGGCCGGTGGACATCAGCAACAACGTTGGACCAGGTGTGTTCGCTTCGCAAGGCGATTTTTCGAGCCTTGGGCCGACAACAATTACGAACAACACGTTCGGCGGATTCTTCAACCAGGGATTCGGCATTGATTTGCGCGGAGGGGCGCGAGCACAAATGGGCGGGTTGTTTGGCCCGAATCTGATTTCCGAGAACCAGAATGGCGGCGCTTCGTTGCAGGAAAATGCGGAGATCTCCTTCTGGAGCATCGGGCAGCCAAATCAGATTCATAGCAACGGACCGGTAGGCGTTGTGGCGTCATTCGGCAGCCAGGTGACGTTTGCCGACATCAGTGGGCCGCTGGGAGCGGTGATTACGGATCACACCAGTGCGGGCGTAGATTTGTACGCCAACAGCCAGGCATATTTCATCGGCGCGAATCAGGTGTCGCGAAACGGGTCGAGTACAGACCCGCGCAGCGCCGGCATTCGCGTGGACGGGAACTCCGAGGTTTTCCTTCGCGGCGGACAAGTGACGCAGAATTACGGGCCGGGGATTCTTGCGCTCGTCGGTTCCAGCGCGGATTTTACGGGCGTCACTTTTTCCGGAAACGCGCAGGGCGGAATCATCACCTGCGACACGAGTTCGTGGGTGGTGAGCGACCTGGCGAAGCCGATCGGCGCGCTTTCTGCTCCGGGTGTGGTTTGCCGAACGCCCCACGCGCTCGGCAATCGAGATGTCATCAAGGGACTGGCGCAACCGCCCGACTGGAGCAGCGCAAAGGCGCGTTTCGACAAGTACGCAAAGATGGCAGTGAAACACTAAGCGGAAGTTTGTCCGAGGGAGAGCCGGGGGCGCATGCAGTTTCGCGCTTCCGGCTTTGTTTTAGGAGAGCGTTACGAGGTCGCCGAGGCGGAGCCGTTTGCCTTGCTCTGTTGAAGGGACACGAGTATTTGTGGCGAGGCGATAAAAGTGATCGAAACGCTCGGTCGGAGACCAGGATGGAAGCGTGGCGCGGCGGAGATCGCTGAAGAGTTTCGAGAAGCCAAGCCGTTCTTCGCCCGTGCGCGGATTGCGCGGCGGAACAGGGCATCGTGCACATGGATTGCTGCCTTCAAATGCGACGTCGCCGATTTTGAAGCGAACAACGTAGTTTTCATTGGGACCAAAGAGCTGGTCTTCCCAAAACGAAGGGACGCCATCGCCGTCGACTTCGAGCGTAGTGCGGAAGCGTTCCCGCGCTTCGCGGAGCTTGATGCCTTCAAACCAGTCGCAAACCGCTTGCAGGGAAGCGGTTGAAACGATCGTCGGGCCGGGAGCGAGACCGTCGTCGGGGAAGCCCTCGCGGGCGTAGCGGACGATCACCGGCTGCTCGAAATATTCGGTGAACCACTTTGCCGCTTTTTCGGTTTCGTCCGGGAATTTGACGCGAATCGGTGCAAGGCCGCGGTGATCTTCGGGAGCGGAAAGGCCGACGCTGGACAGGTCCGGTTTGTACGTCGCGCGAATGAGGTGAATCGCAGGCGCACGCTTGCCGTTGATCCATTTTCCATCGAGAGAATAGAGCGCCCAGGCCCGATCGAACTCGAGGCCGCCGTTCGGGCCGATGCGCGCCTCGGAGACGCTTATGGGATCAAGCGATTTGATGGGATGCAAGCGAATCCCGGCGAGATGCGGACTGTGCACGAAAAGAGTTTAGCAGAGGCTCAGGAGAAGCGGACGGCCCCGAAGATGACTCTGACAAGAATGATTCCGCCCAAAATGGCCATAGCAATGCTGAGCAGCGTGCCGATCAAGAAATATTCGGCGAAGTGCTCGGACTTGAATTCCGGATAACGGGCAATGGATTTTGCAGTGAGGATGAGGCCGATGCTGGCGGGAGAATGCAACAACAGCGCGGTAATAACGAGGAACCGTTCCAGCCAGCCGATATACAGACCGGCATTCTGCAATTGCTCGGCGGATTTTTCGGGAGAATGCCTTTTGACGCCCTCCGACAGAGCGCGTGTGAAATCACGAATGAGATAACCCCCGCCAAACATGACTGCGACATAGATGACGGGAACCAAAAGAAAGCCGGCCGGGAAAGAGCGAACGATGCCGATAAACGCGGCAACGTTGCTGAAGGAAACTCCGGGCGAGAGCAACCACGCTCCTAAGAAGACAGTGAAAGCATGCAGAAGCTGGTCGAGGAGATAGGCACGTGCGCCGTCGGGAATGAGCCCGCGCTGCGTAATGCGGATTTTTGCAAAATCAAAGAGCAGGTGGACGAGGCTCAGAGCGAGCAGGACAAAGTACGTACGCGCCATCGTGGCCGAGCCGCGGACGAAAAAGGCCAGAAGGATCAGCGTTGCAAAGAAGTGCGCAAGCCCGTGAATGAGATATGCGCGCACGCCGCCCGAGCGCTTCTGCGAAACCAGCCGTGGCGGTTGAAAGACAAAATCGGCCAGCAGGTGGCCAAGATAGATTGCGAGAAGAGCACGGAAAAAGATTTGCATGATTGTGCGCAAGCTGGGGGATTTGTACGTTTTCGTTCAACTAATGAAAGGTGCGAAGAATCAGGGATTCGGCGGCTTTCACCGTTTCTGCCTGTTGCCAGTAACTTCCGCGTTTTAGATTACGGGAAACCGTGGAAATGTCCAGCCGGAGATTTTTTGCGGCGCGTTCGAGCGATCCGGACTTGAGGAAAGCGGCGATGGCTTGCCACTGCTTTGGCGTGACGCCAAGGACGAGCGTGTCATTCAGCCCGTAGAGGAGATTGATGGTGTCGTTGAACGCCGCATTGCCGGAAACGAAGGACGTCAGAGTTTCAAATTTGAATGAGCCGCCGGATTTGACGCGGTCCAACGCGGAGCGGGCGAATTGGAACGCTTCGCCGCTGAGCTGGTTGACGGGAGGGCGAATGCGATCGGCAACTTGGCCGATGCCGACACCGATACGAAGCGAGAGTTGCTGGAACTTGACGCGCAGCCCTAGAAGGATGCGGGGAATAGCGGAGAGTTGCGCGGTGATGGACTGAAATTCGTCGCCCGCAGTGACGGTGTAGGGAAGCAGGATCAAGTCCTCGCGCAGATGGGTTTGGGAAGCGCGCGAAAGCATTTGAGCGAGCGAGTGTCGCAAGTTTCGCTGAGCACTAGAGCCGACGACGTCGGCGATGACTACGGCATGGGGTTTGTGGCGCACGGCACAACCGCAACCAAGTATAGGTTATTGTACGCAAATGTGCAAGTCAAGATATTTGTACGTATATGTACAATACTGATGATTTGTATTCTGACGTACAGACAGGGGAATCGCGGGCAGTCACTTCGGAACGTTCTAAGGAAGGGAAGAAAGGCCTGCGGGCGCACAAAATTAGCACGCCCGCCGAACCGGGTTACGCAAGGAGCTTGGATAGTGCCCCGGAATCAGGTGCTCGGGATTGCGGCTGCGGCGCTGGCGGCTGCGGCAACGGGTTTATAGCCGCAGCTGGCGGCTTTGCGGAACGCTTCCAGGCCTTCCGCGTTGGACATAAGCGCGGTCGTCTGGCAGTTGCGCAGCGAGCCTCCGGCGGCAAACGCGAGCGCGATAGCCGCGGCGGAGACGTTGTCCGGCATTTCGGTGATGAGCACGGCGTCATACTGCCCGAAGGCGAAGTACGAGTTCATGATTCTGCCGCTGAGCTTTTCGATGGGACCGCGCACGGCGTCAAAGCGATCCTGAGGATTGGCGATGAGGCGCGCGAGCGCTTCCGGCGTGTAACTGACTTGGTGAAGAAAGAACGGCATAAAGGACTCCTTGGTGGAGGCGTTCCGAAGAGGCGCCAACTATGCGCCGCGGGGAAGACCGAGTCAAGTGCGGTTGATTCCGAGTAGAAGCGGCGGCCCGAAGGAGAATCGCCGATGCCCAAACTGTGCGAGTTCTTGGTTGTAATCCCGCTATGCATCTTCTGCCTTCCTGCCAACACCGCTGCTCCGCCAGACCCACGAAGTCAGGCTGACCGTTTTGCAAGAGAAAGACGGCGACGCCCGCACTCGACGGCCGCGCGATGGCGTGCCTTTGGCGAGCGCGGAGTTCATCCTGAAGATCGGCCCGAAGACCGATGGTTAAAAGCATTTGCTCGTATTGACCGAAGAACTTAAATCAGGCGCAGTCATTCCGCTCCACCGGCACCACGGAGAGGAAGAGATTCTTCTGATTCAGGCCAGTCGAGCCCACGTTTGGCTAGGAGACAAAGAATACGACACGGAGTCCGGCGGGATCGTATTCATCCCGGCGGGAACCTGCATGAGTCTAAAAAATACGGGCACAAGCAACATTAGTCTGGTTGCCGTCTGGAACGAACCGGGATTTGAAGAAATGCTGTTGAGTGGATCCGTTGCGAAAGGCCAGAAGGGTGACCTTCTCCGCGCGACGCCGTCAGCGGCTGCTATCACCATGGTGACGCGGAGCTGGATATGGGGCCCGCCAGGTAAGAATCTTAAAAGAACGACTGGCAAAGTTGTCAGTAGTTGTCCTGGACCTTGGGCGGATTGGCGCGGCTGGAAGGCGGGACGATGCCGTTGAGCCGGAGATAGAGCGCCATTTGGCCGTAATGGTCGGCGGCATGCCAAATGATAACGGTTGCCAAGCCGAGCCGCGTGTTGGGACCGGCGTAGGGGCCTTCGATAGGGTCGAACATGTTTTTGTCGTTCGTCGTGGCAAGCGACTTATTGACGGCGGCAAAGGAATCGCGGAGATAAATCAGCAATTCGCGCTTGGTTTTTGCGGGATTGGGGCCGCCCTTATCGCAAGCGTCCGGCGGTCTCGTGCCGTCGAGCTCCGCGGCAAAGCCAAAATTGGCGCAGGCGACGTGCTTGACCTGTTCGGCAAAGGTGCGCACCTCGGCGGGGCCAAACTCCGGCTTTTCGCTCTTGAATTTGCCTTCGGCGGGGCGAAAGCCATATTTGTCCTCGGGCATGGCTTCGGCGGCGGAGCGCACCTGGTACTCCTGATAGCCGAAGCCGCGGGTAAAGGCTGACGCGACGGTTTCCTTTTTGGCGATTTCGGCGGCGGTGGGTTGTTGTGCACGGGCAAGGCGGGCGATGAGGAAGGCGAGAGCGACAAGGATTAGCATGACGATGCGGATGGTTACGAGTTTGCGCTGGGGACCGGTCATAAGTGGACTCCTTGCCGAAGATCCAGAAAAAAGAGAGCAGGCCAAAGCCTATTCCATAGGGAGAGTGTAGCACTGCGTTGAAAAGAAAAGAGTTCTTCCAATTCGCCGGAATTTTTCGCAAAGTGCAGAATTTCTCTTGACATAAAATTATCTTCTGATATACTTTCATTCATAGAGAAGTGTATCCGGCGGCTCCGAGCGAATCGGGGCCGTTTTGTTTTTGGCGCGAAATGTAGCGGAACATATCAAATCCTGCGGTGCAATTCTGGATCTGGATAAGGAAAAGGCCGCGCGGTTTGGACTCGTTGCTGCGCGAGCGGCTCTACTTCGTCGAAGGCGCCGGCAATCTTGGTCTGACTTCGTTCGTTGACACCGCGAGTGCGGCGCAAGCGCAGCAGCCGCTGCCGCTCAGCTCGCCTTCCATAAAGGATTTGGAGCTTCCGGTGAACATTCTCGGCGAGCGCGTCGCATTTCAAGTCAGCACAAATCAGGCCGGCGCGTGGTTCCGTCTGCAAAAATTCATCCCGTCCGTGCGCACCGATCCCTGGGCCCCCACGAGAGGTCTGAATTAAGTTTTAAGGAAACGCTAGTTGTTCAGCATGGCGCGTAGCTTTTCCGCAAGCGAATCGAGTCCAAACGGTTTCTGCAAAAACGCATCGCCGCGTACGCGCGCATCTTCAAGCAGGGAAGTATCTTCGGCGTAGCCGGAAATGTAGAGCACCTTGGTTTGCGGCCGAGCGGCCAACAATTTCTTCGCCAGCGCGGGTCCGCTCATTCCGGGCATCACTGTGTCGGTGACCAGCACGTGAATGGGCCCGCTCTGCATGCCTGCTAGCTCCAGCGCCTGCGTGCCGGACTCCGCGGACAAAACGTTGTACCCGCGCGACGAAAGGTACTGCGAGGCGACCTCGCGCACTCCTTCTTCGTCGTCCACGACAAGGATCGTCTCGCTACCGCCGGCTTGCTTGGTTTTGACTTTGGTTTTCATGACGTCATCCTCGGGAGCGTTCACCGCAGGTAGAAAAATCTCAAATGTCGTGCCTTCGCCAAGTGCAGAATCGACCCAGATCCAGCCGTCGCTCTGTTTTACGACGCCGTACACAGTCGCGAGGCCAAGGCCTGTGCCTTTTCCGAATTCCTTTGTCGTGAAAAACGGTTCAAAGATGCGCGCTTGCGTCGCGGCATCCATGCCGGTGCCGGTGTCAATTACGCGTAGCCGGATGTAATCGATTTCCATCATACCGGGCCTGCGCCGCACCGCGTACGAATCCCGCTTGACATGGTCGAGGATTGTGGTGACCGTTCCGCCTTGTGGCATCGCGTCGCGGGCATTGATTGCGAGATTCAGCACGACCTGTTCAAGCTGACTTTCGTCCGCGCGCACCCAAAGCGGCTCCGGCGGAACCTGCAGCTTGAATTCCACCATTGGCCCGAGCAGGCGCCGCAAAAGATTTGCGATGTCTTTCACCACTTCGCGCATTTCGATTACGTGCGCCTGCAGCACCTGCTTGCGGCTAAACGCCAGCAGTTGTTGCGTGATTCCCGCCGCGCGTTCGGATGCCTTTTGAATCGCTTCCGCATTGCGCGACACATTGGGATCCTCGCCGGAGCGATTGAGCAATAGCTCCACGTGCCCACGGATGACCATCAAGAGATTGTTGAAGTCGTGCGCGACGCCGCCGGCGAGTTGGCCGATCGCTTCCATTTTTTGCGCGCGCCGCAAGTGCTCTTCGAGTCCGCGCCGGTCTGTCACGTCATACGTGATGCCGCGCATGCGCCGCGCTTTTGATTTTGCATCGCGCTGCAGCACGCGGCCGGCACTGGCGAGCCAGTGCTCTTTGCCGTCCGGCCAGCGAATGCGGTATTCCGCGCCATACGATTCATCGTTGCGCAAAGCTTCGCGTACGGCGTGCAGCACCCATTCGCGGTCTTCGGGGTAAACAAGCTCCAGATATTTCGCGGCCGTCGCCGGTGCTTGCCGCGGATCCAGGCCGAATAGCGAGCAGTGGCGATCGTCCCAAAACAGTGCATCGGTTTCGGGGTCCCACTCCCACATGCCGAGATGCGCCGCTTCGAGCGCCAGCCGCAAGCGCTCTTCGGATTCGCGCAGCGCGAACTCCGTGGCTTTGCGCTCGCTGATGTCGAACAAAATTCCGTAAAGCACCGGCGTGTCCGTGCCCTCGGGGCGGATGATCATGCTTTCGTCGCGGAACCAGATGACGCGGCCGTCCTTTGCCACCATGCGGTATTCGGCAAAGAACGCGGTGCCCGTTTTGTGCAGCCGTTGTTCTTCGGCCAGGACGAGCTCGCGATCCTCGGGATGTACGTGTTCGAGCCACAGCGAGGGATTCGCGAGCCATTCCTCGGCCGTATAACCTAGATATTCCTGGATTTGCGGGCTGACGTAATGCCACTTTGCCTGGGGACCGAACTGGGACATGTACACGATGCCCGGCACACGTTCGATAAGCTGGCGGTAAAGGGCCTCACTCGGAGCGAGCACGGGCGAGGTGGTGCCGTTTGCGGGGACCGTGGCGTTCTTGGGTCCCGCGGCGTCCGGAGGGGCAGTCGAGGACTTTCGCCGCATGAGGTCTATGTGAGCGCCATTCCAACTAAGCCGTTCAAAAGGAACGCACTTCGGCCCAATTCAAGGCTGGTAAGGTCAGTTTCGCCCCCGTACTAGTCCCTGTCAATTAAGTTGAAGTACAGGAGTTGCGTAAGGGTAGGGAACTGACAAGGCCGGAAAATGCTAACCGTCGCACAACTCGCGCCGCTGAGAAACCGCGATCCCTATCTCTACGAAAAGCCGGTGAAAATCGCCTCGGCGGTGAATTCAACAAGCCAGCTCGTCGGCGTTGACCCCAGCACGCCTTTGCCCGCGCCGGCACCGATTATTTGCCGCGCGCACCGTGGGTGGAAGCAATGGCTGGTTTGATTTGTCCATCGCCGATCCCACAAATGCCCGGCCTGGGCTGTTTTATTTCGCGGAATCCGACGTCACGCCGGGATTCAATTCGCCGCGAGTATATTTCATGGGCGCGTCGCGCAATTTGTAGGTGCAGCTTGGCAAATCAGACGCTTTATTGGGGCGCGTATTCGCACTACAAGCAAACTTGAATAGAGATTCCACGAGGTGAACCCATGGGACGCGGTGCACAAGAACAAACGCGGCGACTAACCGACCAGCGGAGCGCCCCCAGAGAAAAAGGTCAGCCTAATATATCCACAGAATCCTCCACGTTTTCGCAGATTTCGCTAGGCACTGCGTCCGATAAGTTATATTATGTTAACTAATAAATGAGGCTGGATTAGATTCCTGTGGATGGTTTGTGGATAAGCTCCCTCCGCTTCTTCCCCCCTCTGTCTCAGCCTGTTAGGGTTTTGTTCCCGCCGCTGCCGCCGCGGCACTCTTGCCGTTCGCTAATTCGTACTGGATATATCTCTCTATCGTGCCTAAATCCGCGCCGACAACGCGCCTGCCGTTCACAAAGATCGTTGGAGTGCTGGTCACCTCGAGTAGCTTGGCATTAGCCACGCTGCCGGCAACGGCCGCCGTGGCATCCTGCGAGGCAAGGCAGGATTTGAACGCGGCTTGGTCCAGTCCAGCCTGCCCCGCAAAGTCGATCGCCTTGTCCCAAGCGTTCGCAGCAGAGATCAGGTCTTGGGCATCGTAGAAGCCATCGTACAACTTCCAGAAGGCCCGGGGGTTCTGGTTATATGCGCACCGCCCAGCGAGCGCCGCGGTCTTAGCCCAGGGATGAATCTGCTCAATCGGGAAATCCTTAAAGTAAAACTTTACCTGGGGATATTTCGGCAGCAGCCCCCGCAGCTCCTCATGAAGCTGTCGGCATACAGGGCACTCGAAGTCCGCAAACTCCACCACGGTCACTGTGGCTGCTGGACCGCCCAGCGAAGGAGCGTCCTTCAAATCAATCTTTGCCGCGTTCTCCGCCATGGGATTCTTCGTCATGTCCGCGACCTCGCCGCGAAGCAGAAATCTGCCGTCCTTGCTGACATACATCTTGGCGGTGTCTTTGCTATCTTCGGAAACTAGCTCTACAGTCGTCACCAGCAGTCCTGAAACTTCTGATTCTTTCGGCTCCGGTACGACCAATTTCACGTCAGCCCCAAGCGCATACACGTGCCGCAAGTAGCGGTCAATTTTCTTCTGCAAGTCGGATTGTGGAGCTGCAGGAGCCATTTGGGCCTCCGCAGTGCCTACATACACAGCAATAACGAGGGCCAGACTAATCACAAACGTAAATCTGGGTGCTTTCACCGGAGACCTCTTTAGTCTATGGAATGAATTTCTGCGCGATCGGGAACGGCCTGCCGAATCCAAATGCACGCGACGTTATCTTAAGCCCTGGCGCAGCTTGCTTCCGCTTGTATTCGTTGCGATCCACGAGCAAAGCGATGTCCCGCACCAGCTTAATATCGAAATCATACTTGTCCGCAATCTCCTGCGGATTCTTCAAATCCTCAATGTACGCCCTTAGGATTCTGTCCAGCACGTCGTATGGCGGGAGGCTGTCTTCGTCTTTCTGATTTGGCCTCAATTCGGCCGAAGGCGGTTTCTCAATGGTCGAGCGGGGAATCAATTCCCTCTCGCGATTCGCCCATTTTGCAAGCTCATAGACCATCAGCTTCGGAACGTCGGAAATTACCGCAAGACCTCCTGCCATGTCGCCGTACAGCGTGCAATATCCGACTGCATTCTCCGATTTGTTCCCCGTGCTTAACACCATCGAACCAAATTTGTTCGAGAGCGCCATCAAATAATTCCCGCGGATGCGGGCTTGGATGTTTTCTTCGGTTACATCTTCCTTACGCCGTCCAAACGCAGGCTTCAGTGCTGTTTTATATGCGTCAAACACTGCTTCAATCGGCAGCGTCAGGAATTCAATGCCAAGATTCTTGGCAAGCGCCGCCGCGTCCTGCTTACTGCCTTCCGACGAAAACGGGCCAGGCATAGAGACGCCCAAGACATTCTCCGCTCCCAAAGCATCAACTGCGATTGCCGACACGACCGCAGAGTCGATCCCTCCGCTTAGGCCTACCAACACCTTCTTAAATCCACATTTACGAACATAATCGCGCGTGCCAATCACCAGCGCCCTATATGCGTACTCAATCTCCTGCCGTGGTTGCTCGTGAATTTCTCCTTCGCCGGTTTCTGTATCAAACATCACCAGGTCTTCTTCAAACGCCAGCGCCTGCGCCGCCACTTTTCCATCTGGCGTCAACGCCACGCTCGCACCATCAAAAATCAGGCTGTCGTTTCCGCCAAACTGATTCACGTACACAACCGGCTTCTGATTGTGAATAGCGATCGAACGCAGCATATCTACCCGCAGTGCCCGCTTGTCAATCGTATACGGCGAAGCAGAAATATTGAGCAATACCTGAGTTCCCTGCTCAAAAATCTCAACAATCGGGTCGCGATCATAACGCCGGTTCGGCCAGAAATTTTCGTCGTTCCATGCATCTTCGCAAATCGTCACGCCCAGCGCCTGACCGTGAAACTCCACCACCTGCTGCTTTTCGGCCGGATGAAAATAACGCGACTCATCGAAGACGTCATACGTCGGCAGCAGCATCTTGCTCTGTTCGAAGACGACTTTCCCGCCGCAAAGCAGCGCTGCCTTGTTAGCAATGGATTTGAGTGTGCCGTTCTTTACGCGCCCAACGAAACCGACCACCGACGGCATTGCGACTGCCTTCGCTAACGCTTTCAGCTCTTTTTGATTGCGGTCAATAAACGCGGGACGTTCGAGAAGGTCATGCGGCGGATAGCCGCACAAGCAAAGCTCGGAAAAAACCGCTAAATCCGCACCGCGCTGCTTCGCCGCTTGAGAAAGGGCGATGATGCGAACGGAGTTTCCTGCGAAGTCGCCGACGGTGGGATTAAACTGCGCGAGAGCGATTTTCATGCTCGGAATTCAGAATAACGCCTACCTGCCCCGTAGGCAAATCCGGTGAGCACAAAAAAAACTCCTGAGAGTTTGGCCGCTGGCCTCCGTCTCAGGAGTCTAATGTTTCAGAAAATCTCTTAAACGCTGAATGAGCTTCCGCAGCCGCAGGTGCTCTTCACATTCGGGTTGTTGAACTTGAACCCTGCGCCTTCCAGTGTCTCGATGTAGTCAATTTCCACGCCATCAAGATACATCGAGCTCATCTGGTCCACGGCCACTTTCAAGCCGTCAAAATCGAGCACTTCGTCGCTGTCATTGGTCTGGTTTTCAAATGCCATGTGGTACTGAAAGCCAGAGCAACCTCCGCCCACAACGGCCACGCGCAACGCCGAGGGTACCGGGGTCTGCATGCTCATGATTTCCTTCACTTTAGAGCTCGCAACCGGCGTCAATCGAATCATGGAATCCTTAGCCTCCTCCTACAG
>Ga0066388_100001725_pt1 | contig 12639 bp, 14 predicted proteins | sample PanSoiMetaGPlot6_FD_64539 | JGI IMG/M metagenome (GOLD analysis project Ga0066388, IMG submission 64539) | Tropical forest soil microbial communities from Panama analyzed to predict greenhouse gas emissions - Panama Soil - Plot 6 (Hybrid Assembly) | ecosystem: Environmental > Terrestrial >... | reverse complement strand
TCCGGTTTACATTAGCGGCGGTCCGACATAGCGGGACCTCGGTCGGATCATTCGCCCGGTCTGTTGCTGTTCGAAAGCATGCGCTAGCCAACCAACGACACGTGCCGCGGCGAACACGGCGGTGAAAGCTTCGCGCGGGATGCCACAGGCCTCGAGCAGCAGCGCTGCGTTGAGCTCGAAGTTCGGATGCAAACGCCGACCTGGCCGGTGCCGCGTAAGCGCAACCATGGCTCTCCGCTCGAAATCCGCCGCAAACCTGATTCGTGTGTCGTCCGGGGCAAGCCCACACAGTGGCTTGGCGAGCGCTTTGGCGCGCGGGTCACCGCTGGGGAAGGCACGATTGCCGAAGCCGGGTAGGCGCTCCCCAGCAGAGAGCTTATGCTCCAGCCATCCGTCGACATCACCGCTCGCCTGCGCGTCGTCCAGCATAGCAAGAACGAGACCCGGCGCCGCACCGTGAAGCGGACCCGTGAAAGCGCAGTAGGCTCCGAGAACCGCAGAGCTCAATGACGCGCGAGTCGATGCAATGACCCGGGCTGCGAATGTGGACGGGCTCAGGCCATTCTCCGCGGCAACCGTGAAATAAGCGTCGAGCGCATGCTCGGCGGGAGGCGAGGCAGGCGTGTCTACTATCATTCGAAGAAGATCTGCGGGCGCGGACAGGGTGGGATCGGGTGCGACCGGCGGCAGCCCGCGCGTTTGGCGCAGAATAGTGGCCACACCCACGGACACCGCACCCGTGATCTCCGCGGCGGTGCAAGTATCGGGAATGCTCGCCAAGCAAACCCGCAGGGCCTCGGCAATTGGGAGTGCTGCCGTTTGGCCGAGCCAACTGCCGGCGCGATCAAAAGCGTGCCGGCGGCCAGTCCCGAGACTATGGCGTATGTCATCCCGAGTGTGAACGCTGCCTGTTAGGCCTTGCCACAAGAGCGCAACGGTACCCTCGAAGCCTAGAACACCGACGGCCTCTTCAAGAGGCCGGCCGCAGATCCAGAGGCGGCCCGCGTCAGGATCTGAATGGCTAAGCGCGGTATCTGTAACGACGACGCCATCTAGTCCCGCCGGCATGACGCAACTCTCGCAGTTGAGTGAACGGTTTTGAGATCTACTACTCGAACTGGACTTCATCCTGCGCAAGCTTGGGCCAGGTATGCTACTGCGGGAGCCCTTGCCCATCAAAGGCAATACCAGCCGTTTTGACCCTGGGCGGTGTCGCATCAGCTCCCTGCAATCGGCACACTCCAGCGGGAGCCGTCGTGGGTGGCGGGTTTTGGTCGCGCGATAACGGCTGGTGGGTGTCGGCGAGTCTTGATTGGCCGGATGCACCGGGAAGCGACTATTTCAGCAAATTTTTCCGAATTCACCGCAAATCCGGTGCCAGCAGCAACGCGGAGGCAAATCGCATCTTGCGGCAGCGCGTGGGTTGGCGCGCGTTCAGAACGGCCGGCGCGTGCTGTTCATCCGCACTACAGACCTCGTTCAGCCGCTTTGCCCGCTATCGGTGGGCGCCCGCAATGATCGAGATCAGCCCGTTCAATGCCGGCGTGAGCTCACCATTCCACACGAGTTGAGTGCGGCTCAAAGCATACTTCTTCGGCAGGCCATGCTGGGTGATGCCTTTGCTTGACCGCAAGCCGGCCAGTACCGATTTCGGGACCACGGCAAATCCCGTCCCTGCCGCGACACACGCGATGATGGCTTGGTAAGAGCCGAACTCGAGCACCCGGTCTGGTGCAATGCTCTCCGTCGCGAGCCACTCCCCGACGCGCTTGCGGTAGGAGCAACCGTCGGCGAACGCGATCAACGTAGACGACTGAAGCTCGATCGGTCGCGTCAGCTTGCTCACCGCGCGCGACGTCACGAGAACGAGCTCCTCCTCGAACACTGGACGCGCCTCGAGATCCGGCGCGCAAAAGGGCTCCGACACGAACGCGGCCTCGATCTCGAAATTCTCCAGGCGCTTAATCAGTGCTCCGGTGGTTCCCGTAGCCAGTTCCACGATGACATCCGGATACATTGCATGATAGCGGGACAGGATCGGCGGAAGCCGGCTGCCGGCCGTGCTTTCCAGCGAGCCCAGCCGAAACGTGCCGCTGGGTTTGCCGGAGCGCATCTCGCTCAGGGCCTCTTTCGCCAGCCGCAGCAGCCGATCTGCATAGCCGAGGAGCTTCTGGCCTTCCGCCGAAAGCCGGATATTTCGGCCTTCGCGACGGAACAGGCGTGCCCCGACATGCTCTTCAAGCTGGCGGATGCGAGTGGTGACGTTCGACTGGACGCGGTTGAGCTTGGCCGCCGCGCGCACCACGCCACCCTCGTCCACGACCGTACGGAATATTCTCAGTGATTCGAGATCAATCGTTCTCATGGAGAGAATAGTAATTCAGATTAATTCATTTGTGCAAGGCGGTTGCTCGCGCCAGAAGCGACGCATGACAGCTGAAGCCCGCCTCCCTCGTAGTCGATCCGTCATCACGACCTGCTTCATCGCCGTCTCCGCGCTGGCGGTTGCGATGGGCGTCGGCCGGTTTGCGTTCACTCCGATGTTGCCGCTGATGTTGCGCGACGGCGTGATCTCGCAAGATGCCGGGGCGTGGCTGGCTGCAAGCAATTACCTCGGCTACCTCATGGGAGCTCTGGTCGCCGGCCGCATAGCCCTGTCGTCAACCTCGCTCATGATCGTGAGCCTCGTCTGCACAGCGATCGCGACTGCGGCGGTCGGCGGGACCGGCGAGCCGACGGCCTGGCTCCTACTACGCTTCGGCGCGGGCGTGCTGAGCGCCTGGACGCTGGTCGCCACCAGCACTTGGGCATTGAGGGAGCTGACGCGGGCCAATCGGCATTGGCTCGCGGGCTTCGTCTATTCGGGCGTGGGCCTTGGCATTGCCATTGTCGGGCTCTTCTGCATTGCGGCCGTTCGTCCGGGCGTGCCCGCACAGTATCTCTGGGTCGAGCTCGGCGTGCTGGCTGCGACGATCTCGCTTCCCCCGGTTGTTCTGCTCCTCCTCGGCCGTTCCGGTGCCGAGCCAGCCGTGGCATCGCCCGGCATCGCCAGGTCCGTGAGACCCGATCGTCGGCCAGGCGGCTCCGCCGGTATCATCATCTGCTATGGGCTGTTCGGTTTCGGCTACATTCTGCCGGCGACCTTCCTGCCGGCACTGGCCCGCGAGATCGCGGACGACCCAAGGCTATTCGGCTTGGCGTGGCCGATATTCGGGATCGCTGCGGCGGTCTCCACGGTCGTCGTTGCTAGTGTGTTCGGCCACTTCAATCGGCTACGGGTTTGGGCGGCTTGTCACGTCTTGATGGCCGCCGGGGTCGTGCTGCCGACAATCTGGCTTTCCCTCGAGACGATCGCGCTCGCAGCACTCCTCGTCGGCGGCACGTTCATGGCGACCACCATGCTTGGCCTGCAGGAGGCTCGCTCCCGCTCACCCGACAACCCGACCACGGTCCTCGGTCGCATGACCGCCGCCTTCGCACTTGGACAGCTCGCGGGTCCCCTGGCGTCGGGCGCGCTCGACCTGCTGTCGATCGAACATGCCGCTGGTCTCCGCGGGGCCCTGCAATTGGCGGCATTCGGTCTAGCAATGAGCGGCGTCGCGCTCTGGCAGTTCTCGCAGACGACATCCGACAAAAGGATCCTTGAAATGAGTGGACCAGCATCGACGCCAACGCCGGCGTCGTCTTCAACCCCGCAGGGTTTCGCGCCCAGCACGGCGGAGCGTCTGCCGGTTCCGGCCGCGAAGCTATGACCGAGGCGCAGAGCCGGGCGGCAGACGCCATCATAGCCGGGCCGCGCAAGGCCATCTTCGGCCCCTTCGTGCCATTGCTGCAGTGTCCGACGCTTATGGAGCATATCGGTAAGACCGGCGAGACGCTGCGCTTTCAAGGCTGTCTGCCGGAAGCTGTCAGGGAGCTGGCTGTTTGCGTCGTTGCGCGCGAGACGAGCAACCACTTCGAGTGGCAGATGCATGCCCCCCAGGCCATCAAGGCCGGCGTCGCTCAAGCCGCCATCGATGCCATCGCGGCAGGTCGCCGGCCGCGCGAGCTGGTCGCCCAGCAAGCCGTGACGGTCGATTTCGTGACGGAGTTGATACTGCGCGACGGTGTCAGTGATGCGGCCTACTCCGATGCCGCCAACCACTTCGGCACGGCCGGTGTCGTCGAACTGGCTGCGCTGGTTGGGTATTTCACCATGGTTTGCTGGATCATGAACGTCGCACGCACGCCCGGCCCCGAAGGCTCACGCTACACGGCGCTCACTTCGTTTCCGACCTGACCAGGTTTAACTTGTGAAGCGCATAGGATCGAACAATGACGGGGACTGATATGAGGCACCGGCATTTCCCGAAAGCCGAGAAACGGACGTTATGGAGCGGCGAAGAATGGCACAAGCGGAAGAGCCACCACCCGGTTTTGAAGCTTACGCGGAGCCGAGCGGCTTCCTGGAGCGCATCGCCCCCATTTTGCAGAGGCGTACGGGCGCGGGCGTGGTATTCGGGGTCCGCATCGGGGAGCAGCATTGCAATCGGCGCGACATGGCCCATGGCGGGCTCATTGTCACCCTCGCCGACGTCGCCCTCGGCAAGACAGGAGAGTGGTTTTCGCAGCCACCCGTGTCGCTTCTTACAGCGAGCTTGACCGTGGATTTCTACGGCACGGCGCGCCGCGGCGACTGGCTCGAAGCGATGACTGATGTCACGCGTGTCGGCCGCCAGATGGCTTTCGGCAACTGCTATTTGCGCGTCGCCGATAGAATTGTGGCCCGCGCGAGCGGGGTATTTAATGTCCGCGCACATTCACCGAACGCGCAGCCGTAAAAGGCGTCATCACCGCCTGCCCGCGCCATCGCAGATGCCAGATGGGTCAGTGGATCCTCACAGGCCAAACCACGCAGGCAGAACTCGTGGATCAAAGTCTATTATATGGCATCGTTCTGCTCTCGGCTGTCGGTCACGCATCTTGGAACGCTCTTCTCAAAAGAACGACAGATCGTCTGGTGATGATGGTCGCGATCCGCATCGTGGGCCTGATCTATGGCTTCGTTCTTTTGTGGATCGTCGGAGCGCCATCGATCGAAAGCCTGAAATGGTTGATCGCTGCGGCGGTCACCATGTGGCTCTACCAAGTGCTCCTCATTCAGAGCTATCGCGCCGGCGACCTTAGCTTCGTCTATCCGCTAGCGCGTGGCTTGGCACCGGTTTTGTCGACCGGACTTGCCTTCCTTCTGATTGGCGAGTCGATTTCGCTGGTGCAACTGTCGGGCGTGATCTGCATTTCACTCGGCATCTTCTCGCTCGTCGTTTTGGGATACGGCGGCAATTTGGCATTGATCTATGCCACGCTGATCGGTGCGAGCGTGGCTGTTTATAGTCTGCTCAGCGGCGCGGGAGTTCGCTTGAGCGGCAACCTCTTTGGATTCAGCGCCGCGCTTGAAATCGCCTCGGGTGTCGGTTTCTTGGCGTATGCAGCCGTCAAAGGTGCCCGATCCATTGCCGCGTCGATGCTCGCAATCTGGCCGACGTGTATAGTGGCGGGCATGCTGTCGGTGGTGGGCTATCTGACGTTTCTGGTCGCCGCAACCTACCTCCCGATCGGCCCCGTTTCGGCCATCCGTGAATGCAGCGCGCTTTTCGGAGTGTTGATTGGCGTCTTCGTTCTCAAAGAGCCCTTCGGAACTACCCGGGCAGTGGGAGCGCTGTTGATGACGGCCGGCATCATCGTGCTGGCAGTGACTTGATCAGAGGGAGTGAACATGGCGCTTGATAAAGCAGCAGGAGGTTGAGCATGGACTACCGCCTCCACTACTTCCCGGAATCGGGGAATAGCTACAAACTCGCTCTCATGCTTACCCTGTGTGGGCAGACCTTTGAGCCGGTCTGGACCGATTTTGGCGGTGGCGTGACCCGGACCGATGCATGGCGTCGGACCGTCAATCCGATGGGCGAAATTCCGGTATTGGAGGAGAACGGCGTCAAGCTCACGCAAACTGGTCCGATCCTCCTGCACCTGGCCAACAAGTTCGGTTGTTTTGGGGGTAGCGATGACGCCGAACGCTTCGAGGTTCTGCGCTGGCTATTCTGGGACAACCACAAGCTAACTGGCTACCTGGCGACCTACCGATTCCGGCGTACCTTCACCGCAGACCCTGATCCCGCCGTGCTGGCGTTCCTGCGCAATCGGATTGATGATTTCCTTGGCATTCTGGATCAGCGCGTGAAGGATCGCCCCTTCGTGATCGGTGATCGAGCGATGATCGCGGATCTGTCTTTGAGCGCCTACCTTTCCTTTCCCGAGAGTGAGACAGGCTATGATCTCGCCGCAACCTATCCCAGCGTGCGAGCGTGGCTGGGGCGGCTTGCGGCGCTGCCGGGCTGGCGGTCGCCATATGACCTGCTGCCCGGACGGCGTCTTACTCGTTTTCGATGAGAGATGCGGAAAACGCGACGTCAATCGTGGCCCCGCCTTCGTAGCCCGGCGATGCTTGCGCTTGTGCGCTTGACTGTTGGTTGGCGTGTCCTACGCTTGCGACGGTCACCCCTGCTCCGGAGGCGGATATGCCGAGCGTGCAAGTAGCTGGTCGATGCCTATGCGGTGCCGTTTCCTATTCAATCAGCGGCGAACTGGTTGGTATGGGACAGTGCCATTGCAAGGACTGCCAGCGCGCATCGGGCACCGGCCATATGTCGCTGGCACGATTCAAAAAGGACGACGTCACCATCAAGGGTAAGACCGCTTCGTATGCATCCCGTGCCGAGAGTGGAAACATCAACACCCGTCATTTCTGCCCGACATGTGGCAGCCGGATCTACGGCGAGAACTCAGCGCGTCCGGGGGTAGTGAACATATCCGTGGGCTGCATGGACGATAACTCCTGGTTTTCGCCTCAAGTGGTCGTCTACGCAAAAGATCGCCCGCTGTGGGACCAGACGACGACAAGCGTGCCAAATTTCGAGCGCATGCCGCCATCGTAGTTCTGCACGTGCTATCCCCGGGATTTGTCGGCGGTCCAAGACCGGGTGTTAGTCGGTCAAGAGCGCACGTCCGTTCACCGCGAATGAGTTCTCGATTCGAGGCCAGGCCGATTACCCGCCCATAGTATTCGCATTGCGTCTTCATAGTCTCTCAAAATCACCATGTCGTCCGGCGCCCTTGGCAAAACGGGCGGCGCCCGCCGTCCCTTCCAGCTCGACAACGCCGATGCTATTACCCCATTCCCGCTCGAGCGCCTCGCGCACGGACAGGCCCTACTGCAGGTAGACCGAGCGCCGGTCGGCGCACGCAGGCTTGTGGAAATCGCGCTATGTCCTGCGCCATTTCTTCGGCGGCTTTTCTCGCTTCGCCACGCAGCACGACTTTCTCGCAGAGGTCGATGCGCAGGCACTCCTCGGCGTCGACTTTGCGCCCCGTCATGATGATCTCGAGCGCCCGGCCGAGCCCCACAATCCGCGGCAGATGTACCGTGCCGCCATCGACCAGCGGAATACCCTGTCGCCGGCAATAGACGCCCATGTAGGCACCCTGCGCCATGACCCGGCAATCGGCCCAGAGGGCCAGCTCCATTCCGCCGGCAACCGCCGGGCCTTCGATCACGGCAATGACCGGCTTCGAAAGTTCCAGGCGCGAGGGGGCGCGGAATAGGCCCGCCCTGCTTTGGGAAGTCCAGCTGGGCGCGCGTCGCCTTGTTGTCGCGTGTCGCCACGCGCTTCAAGTCCGCGCCTGCGCAAAACGCTCCGCCCTCGCCCCAGAACACTGCCACAGCGGCCGTATCGTCCCGGTCGAAGGCCAGAAACGCCTCATACAGCGCTTGGGCATGTTCCGGGTCTACCGCATTGCGCGCCTCCGGGCGCGAATGCACCACGGTGAGCACCCGGTTGCTGCGTTCCACACGTACCAGCATGGCAGCCTCGCTTTCAACTGCGTACGCAAACGTGAATGATGCTGCCGACGATCGGCTCCTGGCCCGCCGACATCGGCGCTGCCTGGCTCATGCCGTGCCACGCCGGATCGTGGCCGACGATCGGTGCTTCGGTTTGCATGATCCGGTGCCGCACCTGCAACAGGGCATAGGGCAGCATGAGCGTGATCGAGAACCGGGAATTTGTAGATTTGAATGTCATCCTTGCTTGGCCACGCGCCGGGTCTGTGGATCGGGCAGCGCCGGGACCCAGGAGTGGCGGCGCTCCTCCCACACCGAAATGGTCGGCGCCGGGAAATCCGGATCGGCGAAGGCACCGATGGCGACGGTAATCATCTGCGGCAAGCCAGAGTTTTTCCAGTAGACGGTGGAGCCGCACGCAGGGCAGAAGCTGAATGTCAGGGAATTGCCGCTGTCGGCCGAGCGCTCCCACCGCGCGGCCTTTCCGCTGAAGGTGATCTGGTCGCGGCGAAAGCGCGCTTGGTTGCTGATCACGGCGCCCGTGCGACGCTGGCATTCCAGGCAATGGCACATGGAGATGCGCACAGGTTCACCCTTGGCTGTGAGGTGGATTTGGCCACAGCTGCAAGTGGCGTGACGGGTGGTCATCGGTCGATTGGTCTCCTCTTCGTGCTGGCATGTCTCTTAGGGCAATGCTCAATGCTCACGAGCTCCGCGGCCTATTTTGAGATCAGTATCAGGACGATCCCGGCAACTGTGGCGATGACGCCGGCTGCCGTTTGCAGCACTAGGCGCTCCCGATGCAAGAGTGCAGCGCTGAAGAGCAGAGTGATCAGCGGGTAGGTCGAGACGAGCGGTGCGACCAAAATTATGGATCCGTGGCCCAAAGCCGCGTACATGCAAAGAACGGACAGTCCATTGCACAGACCAACCGCTACCCACCAGGAGATGCCGGCGCGGTCGGAGCGATGGTTGACGTTTGCCTTGCCAATAAGCGCAGCCATGATGAGCACGCTGGATGACACAGTGTAGCCGATGACAACGGCGGCAATCGGATCCGGCCAGCGTGCGAGGCCTAGTTTGATGATCGGCTGAACCGCGCCTCTGATGCAGGCAGCAGCGATAGGTAGTACGAGCATCCACAGGGGCCATGGTGCAGCGGCTCTTTTCTTAGCACGCGCCATGAGCGTGACTCCGGTGGTGATGGCGGCGATGCCTAAAGCCGATTCAAGGCGGAGGGTTTCGCCGATCACAACCAGTGCAAAGCAAACTGCAAAGACCGGCGTGAGCCCTCCTACGCTGGCCGCGATGTTGGGACCCATCAATCGGTTTGACTCGAAGTTCAGGACGGCGACGGTCCCAGGAAAGAGCACACCTACACACGCAAACAACATTGCCGCGCCGGTGTCGAAGCGCGTGAAGTCGATGCTAAAGGGTGCCATGCACCAGAACAGCGCCGTCGAGGCCGGAATGCTGTAGGCGGCACCAAGCCGAGGCGGCATCCATTGCAGCGCGAACTGCGTGAGCACGAACCCCGTGCCCAGGCCAAACGCCGAAATGAGAGCCAATGTCGTCGCAGGGTCGATGGGAGCGCCCCCATGGCGTGTCGGCAATCGCGGGACCGCGATACACGCCGAGAATTGGCATGGGCATCTTGATACGTCCAATGCTCATGTAGTTTCATCTTTGATGCACTGGGAGCATCAGAAGAAAATGAACCTCAGCCACTTGCGCACCTTTGCGGCAATTGTGGATGCCGGCGGCATTCATCGGGCGGCGGCGCGCCTCCATCTCACCCAACCGGCCGCCTCCAGACAAATTCAAGCCCTCGAGGCAGAGCTTGGCGTGCTGCTGTTCGACCGCATCGGCCGGCGCCTCTACCTCACCTCCGAAGGCGAGGACCTGCTCGGGCGCAGCCGACGATTGCTTTCAGAGGTGGAGTCCCTCAGCGAGCGGGCGAGCGCGCTCAGCAAGGGTGACACGGGGATCCTGCGCGTCGGAGCGACGCCAATGGTCATTGAGAATACACTCTCGGGGTTCCTCGAGCACTGGCGTTCCCGGCATCCGAGCGTGGAAGTCCGATTGATTGAAGATGGCGGCAACGCATTGCCGCGTCGGCTGGATCACGGCGAGATCCACTTCGGCATCATGGCGGTGGACGACACGCGATTTCGGTTTCGGCTCTTGTATCCAGTGCACGGACTAGCCGTGGTGAGGAACGGGCACCGGTTGAGTCGGCGTCGCACAATCGACGTGGCGGAACTCATGGACGAGCCGCTCATGCTCCTTCGCGGCGAATATGCGTCCCGCGATTGGTTCGAGACCGCCTGTAAGGTAGGGCGGATTCAACCGCGCGTGCGCCTTGAGAGCGGCTCTCCGCACGCTGCCATCGCATTGGCGGCTACCGGCTATGGTGTTGCGGTGGTACCGTCGACGGCTGTCCTCCCTCGTGAGCATATATGCGGCATTCCGTTGACGCAGCGCGGCGCCGGCATCGGCCGATGGTTGAGACTGGTCTGGGAACCGCAGAGATTCGTGGCCGCCTACGCGGAGACGTTTGCGAGCGATTTGGTGGAGTATTGCAGGCGAAACTATCCCGGCTACGAGTTCAGTCGTCGTGCTCCGCAGTTACCGCGGCCGAAGTCGATCGCATGAGCCGGCGGTTTTGGGTCTGCCTTGCCAAGCGATTGGCGCAGACGCATGACGGTTGTACCGTGGCTAATTCGGGCTTGCTGCACTGCGGAGACCTTTCGCCAGTGCTCCCTGTGCGTACCACTGTTCTTGGATGGCTCTGACTATGGACTTAGCAATGTCATGATCATCGATGCCTGGATGCAGCACCCGAACGGCGAATGGATCTGCAATCCAATGTTCGACTCGCTGCGCCGGTGGAAGCCGGGCAAGTGGTCCGAGACGAGCAATCCCATTGAGGCGACGCTTGCCGAGATGGATCGCGCGGGCGTCTCAGTTGGGATGCTGTGTGGGTGGCATGGACCGGCCGGGCCGCTGATCAGCAACGATGAGGTGGCGCACCATTGCCGCACCTATCCAAACCGATTCGTCGGCATCGCATCTGTCGATCTCCATCGACCCATGGACGGCGTACGCGAATTGCGTCGCCGTGTGCGGCAGGACGGCTTCAAGGGTCTGCGCGTGCTACCCTGGGTGTGGGGATTGCCGCCCGACGACCGGCGCTACTATCCGCTGTTTGCGGAATGTTGCGAGCTCGATGTTCCGTTCTGCACGCAGGTTGGACATGCCGGGCCGCTCAGGGAGTCGGAGCCCGGACGGCCCATCCCGTATCTTGATCGCGTCGCGCTCGAGTTTCCAGAGCTGTGCATCGTCGGCGGCCACATCGGCGTGCCCTGGCTCGGCGAGATGCTCTCTCTGGTCATGAAATATCCGAATGTTTTCATCGATACCTCAGCCTATAAGGTCAGCCGCTATCCGGGCGAGCTGGTCGAATATATGCGCGGAAACGCACGTCACCGCGTTCTGTTCGGTTCGAACCACCCGTTCTGGCCGGCAGGTGAATGCATCGCTGGGCTTGACGATCTCGATCTCGGGGAGTCCGCCACGACCGCATTTCTCGCCGGCAATGCGCAACGCGTATTCAAGCTCAGTTGAAGGCAAGCTCTGTCCACCGCCTCCGACTTCGAGATGGCGGTTGCAGCGTTCAGGCTTGGGCCACTGGGAGATGTTGTTTGCCGGGAAGAAATCGGCGAACTTGACCGCGAGCATCAATGGAGCGGCGGAGAAGCTATGCTTTTGATTGGGGTGAATCGCTCGCCGTATACGCGTCGCGTAGCGATAACGCTGGAGACTTACGGTGTTGCTTACCAGCAACGCCCGCTTTCAGGCTTCGACAATCGTGCCGATGTGCGAGCCTACAATCCGCTCGGACGAATCCCGACGCTGGTGCTCGATGACGGCGAGGCGCTGGTCGACAGTTCCACGATCATAGACCACCTGGATGAAATCTATGGTCGCGAGCGGGCGCTGACGCCGCCTTCAGGCCCTGACCGCCGCGCGGTGCTTCGGATCGTCGCCATGACGATGGGGGCGTGCGATAAACTGTTGCATGCGGCCTACGAGCGCAATCACCGTCCGCCAGAGAAGGTGTACCAGCCGTGGCGAGATGATTGCATCGCGCAAGCGACAACGGCACTCCGAGCGGTAGATGCTCTAGCCAGGTCGGAAAAGAGCTTCATGCTATTGGGGAGGCTTACCCAAGCGGACGTATGCGCTTACGTTGCCGAGCGGCTGGCGCGCGTCGGCCTTGGAATAGACACCGACGCGCAGATCCCTCATCTGCGTGCATTGACCAGCAGGCTTTCATTCGAGCCTGCTTTCCGATCGACCGAGCCGTAATCGTCCAGCGGAAGCCGCAGGAGCTTTGGGTACTGCGCCGGCCGTCGCTGCAGGGACCGCGCGTGTCAGAGGCAACGCACCTACGGATCATGTGGAACACAGCTTCGCCCGGGATTTGATTTATATTGTTTTCTCAGTAGTGTCCCAACGTTATTCGAATAAACTCAATTGGTTGGCCGACATTTGCTCGTCTGAGGCCTGCGGCCGGTCCGAAAGTAGCTGATTTATCGGCGTTCGCTCAAACATTGTCAGGCTCAAAATTTGTAGCATCTCATAGAGGCTCTCGGAACAGTTCAGCCGCTTCTTGAGGATGGCGACGAGGACGTAGACCGACACGGCGATCCAGATTTGCGTCTTCACTGCGTTCTCGGTCGTGCCGAAGAATGCCT
>Ga0066388_100001724_pt1 | contig 12643 bp, 10 predicted proteins | sample PanSoiMetaGPlot6_FD_64539 | JGI IMG/M metagenome (GOLD analysis project Ga0066388, IMG submission 64539) | Tropical forest soil microbial communities from Panama analyzed to predict greenhouse gas emissions - Panama Soil - Plot 6 (Hybrid Assembly) | ecosystem: Environmental > Terrestrial >... | reverse complement strand
GACGGCGCCATGATCGCGGAGTCGCTGCTGCGCATGGGCCACGCGAGCGTTGCGGCGGACTACCTGCGCTGGTTCGCGCCCTACCAGTTCGCGAACGGCAAGGTTCCGTGCTGTGTCGACGAGCGCGGTGCCGACCCGGTGCCGGAGCACGACAGCGCCGGCGAGTTCATGTTCCTGGCCACCGAGGTCTACCGCTACACGCACGATCGCCAGTTGCTCGAAGACATGTGGCCGCACGTCGAGGCCGCCGGGCGCTACGTGGAGTCATTGCGCCAATCCGAGCGTACCGAGGCCAACGCCCGGCTGTTCTATGGCCTCCTCCCGGCATCCATCAGTCACGAGGGCTATGCCGCAAAGCCGATGCATTCGTACTGGGACGACTTCTGGGCGTTGAAGGGCTACAACGCGGCCATCGCCGCCGCCACGATCCTCGACCGTGCAGACGCGGCCCACCGGCTCGAGAGGCAGCGCGACGAGTTTCGTGCGGACCTGGTGGCCTCGATCCGCCATGCCGTCGCTACGCACGGGATCGACTATCTTCCCGGAGCTGCCGAGCTCGGCGACTTCGACCCCACCTCCACGACCATCGCGGTCGCCCCCGTCGGCGAGCTGCACCGATTGCCGCGCGACCTCGTCGTCGCCACCTACGAGCGGTACTGGCGCGAATTCGTGGCCCGGCGCGATGGGCGGCTGGCGTGGGAGGACTACACGCCATACGAGATCCGGACGGTCGGCACGTTTGTCCGCCTCGGCTGGCGCGACCGGGCGCACGAGCTGCTCGACTTCTTCATGGGCGGCCGAAGTCCGGCGGCCTGGAACCAGTGGCCCGAGGTGGTCGGCCGCAACCCGCGACAGCCGCGGTTCGTCGGTGACTTGCCGCACGGCTGGGTCGCCTCGGATTTCATCCGGGCCGTGCTCGATCTCTTTGCCTTCGAGCGGGACGGGGACGGCGCTCTGGTGCTCGCCGGCGGCATTCCATACGAGTGGCTCGCGGGAGCGGGAATCGCGGTGCGGGGCCTGCCGACGCCCGGCGGTCGTTTGAGCTATTCGCTTCGCCGTGATGGTTCGGAGGTCGTCCTGCAGCTCGCGGGCACGGCGAATGTCCCGCCCGGCGGGTTCGTGCTCGCCTGGCCCGGTTCGCAGCCACCACCATCCGAGGTCCGCGTCAACGGTCGGTCGGCCCAGTGGCAGGGACGGGAGTTGACGATCAACGAGGTGCCGGCCAGAGTCGTGATCAAGACGCGACGATGAGATTTCGATGAGCGCATTTCCTCGCGACTTCCTCTGGGGTACCGCGACCTCCGCCTATCAGGTCGAAGGCTCCCCGTTGGCCGATGGCGCGGGGGTCAGCATCTGGCACCGGTTCGCGCACACGCCTGGGCAGGTCCACGATGGATCGACCGGCGACGTCGCCTGCGATCACTATCGCCGATACCGCGAAGACGTGGCGTTGATGCGGATGCTGGGGACGAACGCATATCGCTTCAGCATTTCGTGGAGCCGGGTTCTGCCGGGCGGGCGAGGTCGCGTGAACCCCGCGGGGCTGGACTTCTACGACCGGCTGGTCGATGCCTTGCTCGAGAATGGCATCGAGCCGCTCGTCACCCTCTATCACTGGGACCTTCCCGCGGCCCTGGACGACCTGGGGGGCTGGCTCAATCCGGATGTCGCGCAGTGGTTTGCCGAGTACGCGACAGTCGTATTCAGAAGGCTCGACGGCCGGGTGAAGCTGTGGAGCACTCTCAACGAGCCGTGGGTCGTTACCGACGGCGGCTACCTGCATGGCAGCCTGGCCCCCGGGCTTCGGAATCGCTTCGAGGCGCCGATCGCCTCTCACCACCTGCTGCGCGCGCATGCCCAGGGCGTGCGCGCGTATCGCGCCGAGGGGCGCCACCGTATCGGCATGGTGGTGAACCTGGAGCCCAAGTACCCGGCGTCGGACGACCCCGCGGATCGCGCGGCCACCGTGCGCGCGGATGCCTACATGAATCGGCAATACCTGGATCCGATCTTCCTGGGGCGTTACCCCGAAGAGCTGAGCGAGATCTTCGGTGAGGCGTGGCCCCAGTGGCCCGCGGACGACCTCGCCCTCATTCGGCAGGCGATCGACTTCATCGGCGTCAACTACTACACGCGCAACGTCACCCGCTTCGACTCCCGCGCCTGGCCCCTGCGGGCCGCGCCGACGCCGCAGAAGCGCGCGACCTACACCGAGACCGGCTGGGAGGTCTTTGCCCCTGCGCTCACGGATGTGCTCCTGTGGGTGAGGGACCGCTACGGGGATCTCCCGATCTACGTCACCGAGAACGGTGCCGCCTTCTTCGATCCACCGGTCGTCGACGGCGACGCCGTCGCCGATCCCCTCCGTGTCGCGTACCTGCGTCAGCATATCGAGGCCGTCCAGGCGGCGATCGACCGCGGCGTCGATGTGCGTGGATACTTCGTCTGGTCGCTGTTCGACAACTTCGAGTGGGCGCACGGGTACAGCAAGCGCTTCGGCCTCATCCACGTCGATTTCGACACCCAGAAGCGCACGCCGAAGCACAGCGCCCTGTTCTATGCGCGCGTGATCGCCTCGAACGGCCAGCTGTCGGTCCCCCCCGGCACTGCTTGACGCGCGCCGCTGGGGTGGGTACCTTCGGATGCAACCTCCTCGAATGGGAGGCGCAGCGAGAGCCGCGTCCTGTGTCTTTTCTGCATATCAGCCGACAATCGCTATCGTCCTGTCCGTCGATGACCGCGAGCGTGCGCGGCTGTCTCCGGGGTATCGGCGTCTCACGGCGCGGGCGGCGCCTCGTGGGGCAGTCGTGGGTGCTGCTCGGCGTTCTCGTGCTGCTGCTCGGCGATGCGTATGCCTTCGACCTGGACGACGTCGCCGCACGAGCGGCCAAGCTCGCTGGCGAGGCGTATCAAAAGCCGAACCCGAGTATTTCCACGAAAATCAAGGGTCTGACCTACGACCAGCATCGCGACATCCGGTACCGCCCCGAGCGGGCTCTGTGGCGAGACAACAGGCTGCCCTTCGAGATCATGTTTTTCCACCCGGGTTTCCTGTTCGACGACATCGTCACGGTGCACGAGATCACTCCGGAGGGTGTGCGGGACGTGCGGTACGATCCCGACGCATTCGACTTCGGCAAGAACAAGATCGACCGCGAGGATGTGCGCCGGCTCGGCTTCGCCGGATTTCGAGTGCATTTCCCCGTCAACACGTCGACGTACAAGGACGAGGTCCTCGTCTTCCTCGGCGCGAGTTATTTCCGGGCCCTGGGCCGTGGGCAGCGATTCGGCCTCTCGGCGCGGGGGCTCGCCGTCGACACCGCGGAGAGCAGCGGCGAGGAGTTCCCTCGGTTCGTGGAATTCTGGATCGAGCGCCCGGAGCCCCGTGCCAAGACGCTCACCATCTACGGGCTGCTCGATTCGCCGCGAGCGGCCGGCGCCTACCAGTTCGTGCTGACGCCCGGAGTCACGACCGTGCTCGACGTGAACGCCCGCCTGTTCCTGCGCCGAAGCGTCGCCAAGCTCGGGCTCGCTCCCTTGACGAGCATGTTCTTCTTCGGGTCGAACCAGCGGTCAGGCCGCGAGGACTATCGACCGGGGGTGCACGACTCGGAGGGCCTGTCGGTTCAGGTGAGCGCGACCGAGTGGATCTGGCGCCCTCTCGTCAATCCAAAGCGCCTGCTGGTGACCTCGTTCGCGCTGACCAACCCGCGGGGGTTCGGCCTGATGCAGCGTCGGCGGTCCTTCGGCGACTACGAGGACCTGGAGGCTCGCTACGATCTGCGTCCCTCCGCCTGGGTCGAGTGCAAGGGGCCGTGGGGCCCGGGACGGGTCGAACTCGTGCAGATCCCGGTTCCCGACGAGACCAACGACAATATCGTGGCATACTGGGTTCCCGACTTTCAGCCCAAGCCGAAAGAACCCCTCGTGTACGCGTATCGCGTGCTGTGGCAGAGGGACCGCGAGGTCCGGCCACCTCTGGGGTGGGTGCGGGAGACGCGTCGGGGGCGTGGATATGTCAAGTCGCCGGATGCCAGCATCGAGATGCACGTCGATTTCGAAGGCGACAAGCTGGGTCGGCTGCCGGCCACGTCGACGGTCGACGCGGTTGTGTGGATGGATCCGAACGCCGAGGAGCTGGAGCGGCACACGAGGCGTAACGACGCTACGGGCGGATGGCGTGTCGTCGTGCGATTCCGTCGAATCGACGCCGGCAAGCCAGTCGAGCTCCGGGCACATTTGAAGCAAGGCAACGAAGTCCTGTCAGAGACATGGAGCTACATTCTGCCCCCCGATTAGGGGCCCAGTCCTCACTGCACCGCGACGGGCCCGCCCCGGGCGACGGCGGCCACGCTGCGGTGGCGTCGGCGCGTCGCGAGCTCGAGGGGGCCGTCGCCTCGCTTCCCGCGCGTGGCGAGGTGCACGACAGCGTCTGGGTGCTCCCGACGGCGCCGCCCATCCATCGCACGCCGATGGCGCCGAGCGACTGGCCGGCTCCACTGTTCACCCGCCTGTTCCGTGTCGTCTTCGGCGGGCAGCGCTGGAACGGCGCGCGGGCGGACGTCCCGGTCTCCGCTGAAAGCGGCAAGATCCGGCGGGCGGCCATCCGGCGACGGACGGTCTTCACGCTCCTCGCCCTGGCCCAGACGGCAGCGTACGTGTACTTCATGGTCACCGCCGTCCTGCCCTACCACGGGCAACAGCCGCTGGAGCTGGCGATCCTCAGTCTCTTCACGATCCTGTTCGCGTGGATCTCGCTCGGATTCTGGACGGCCCTGAGTGGATTCGCCCTGCTGTGCTGCCGGGGAGACCGCCACGCCATCACTCGCTCGGTATCCTCGAACGGGCCTATCGCCGCGGAGGCCCGCACCGCCATCGTCATGCCGATTCGCAACGAGCACGTGGCGCGCGTCTTTGCCGGTATCCGCGCGACCTACGAGTCGCTCGCCGCCACCGGGCTCCAGGAGCCCTTCGACTTCTTCATCCTCAGCGACAGCAGCGAGCCCGACACGCTGGTGGCCGAGCGGCAGGCGTGGCTCAACCTGTGCACGGCCGTCGACGGCTTTGGGCGGATCTTCTATCGATGGCGGCGGCACCGCGTCAAGCGCAAGAGTGGAAACGTCGCCGATTTCTGCCGGCGCTGGGGCAGCCAGTACCGATACATGGTTGTTCTCGATGCGGACAGCATCATGAGCGGCGCCTGCCTCACGACGCTCGTGCGGCTGATGGAGGCAAATCCGAGCACCGGCATCATCCAGACGGCCCCGCGAGCGGCGGGCCGTGACACGCTCTACGCGCGCATGCAGCAGTTCGCGACGCGCGTGTATGGCCCGTTGTTCACGGCCGGCCTGCACTTCTGGCAGCTCGGCGACTCCTACTACTGGGGTCACAACGCCATCATCCGGATCGCACCGTTCATTCGTCACTGTGCCCTGGGCCGGCTTCCCGGCCGGGGCCCGCTGTCGGGGGAAATCCTGTCCCACGATTTCGTCGAGGCGGCGCTGATGCGCCGGGCCGGCTGGAAAGTGTGGATGGCCTACGATTTGCCCGGCAGCTACGAAGAGGTGCCGTCGAATCTCATCGACGAACTGAAGCGCGACCGCCGCTGGTGCCAGGGCAACCTCATCAACTCGCGCCTGTTCTTCTGGCAGGGCGTGAATTCCGCGCACCGGGCCGTGTTCATGACCGGGATCATGGCCTATGTATCGGCGCCACTCTGGTTTCTGAGCCTCATGATATCGATGGCCTTCGTCGCCTTGCAGAACGTGATCGGCCCGCAGTACTTCGTCCAGCCGCGGCAGCTCTTTCCGATCTGGCCCAAATGGGATGTCGATGCCGCGGTGGGCTTCCTGATGGGAACGGCGTTCGTACTGTTCACGCCCAAGATCCTCGGCGGGCTCCTGGTGCTGGTGCGTGCGGCCCGTTCGTTCGGCGGAGCGCTCCGCGCCACGCTCGGTCTCTTGCTGGAGGTCGTGTTCTCGGCGCTGGTGGCGCCGATTCGCATGCTTTTCCATACACAGTTCGTGCTGGCGGCGCTCATCGGTGTCGACGTCCACTGGAAGAGTCCGCCGCGCGAGGACGCGCAGACGACGTGGGGCGAGGCGATCCGTCGCCACTGGGCGCATTCCGTCCTCGGCGCCGCCTGGCTGGTGGCGGTTCATTGGCTGAACTCCTCGTATGCGTGGTGGTTGCTGCTGCCGGTGGTCGGCCCCCTCACGCTGTCGATCCCGATCTCGGTGTATTCCAGTCGTGTGTCCCTGGGCCGGCGGCTCAGAGGCGCGGGGTTATTGCAGATCCCCGAGGAGACCGATCGTCCCGACGAGCTCCGGCTCACACGCACGTACACCGACCAGGCCGAGCCCGCCCCGGATTTCCTCGACGCCGTGGTCCATCCGCGCGTCAACGTCGTCGCCGGAGCGCTGTCGGGGGCCTGGCCCAGGTATTCCTCACGCGCCAAGGTGCGACGCGATCGCGCCGTCGCGATGGCCACGAAGGATGGTCCGGACACGCTGACCGAACGGCAAAAGTTGTTCTTTTTGACGGACCCCCTCGCGTTGTCGCAGCTCCACTCGGAGATCTGGATGTCGCCGGCCGCGCACCCGACGTGGCACGCGGCGATGCTGTCGCGCTCGGCCGGCGCACGCGCGTCGTCGAGCGCCGCCTGAGGTCGCCGGCACGGCTCAGGCCGGCTGCGCGATCTGCTCGAGGGACGCGGGTTCGACATAGACGGCCTTCCCCATCCAGCTGATGCTCTGGATGGCGTCCACGGGCACGAACCGGCGCGGCCCGCTCAGCCAGCGGCGGTGCCTGACCGCGATACCGGTGACGCGCCACTGCATCACGTCGACGGCGAAGTCGTCGACGTGGCCAACTACGAGGTCACCCGCGATGACGGTGTAGCGGCGTACCGCGTGCACGCTCCGCAGATGGGGATCGCCGGCGCGTTCGGCCCCGGCTTCGGCTGTCCAGTAGAACGGAATGCCGTAGTACTCGTACAGTGTGGTCTCGTGCTGCCGTGACACCGGCCGGTCGGTATCGATGTCCGGCCCGTTCCAGAGTTGATCGCCGGTCAGGGAGACCCGCAGGTGCCCGCCGACGTCGAGCCCCGTCACGCACACTGGAGAGACCAGGATGCGCCGGCCCGCGAGGCCGTGTCGCAGCTCGACCACCAGGTAGCGCACGCTCCAGCTGCGGTCATCGATGTAGACATCGCGGACGCGGCCCCCGCCGACGTCGCGTGCAAGTAATGCAAGCCCTGTCAGCTCCTGAGCGAGATATCTCGATTTCATGGTTCGAGCATGCGCTTGCCGCATGAGAGGTCGATGAACGCGAAATGAGAAGGAAGCCGGTGGATCTCATGTGAGTCTCATCGGACTCTCATGGGGAGGCGGTACGCCGGAAGTAGGAGGTCCAATTCGATATGACGGCACGAACGAAGCGAAGCATTCGGTCTGGGGTGGCGGCCGGCTTGGTGAGCGGCGTCGTCTCCGGCGTGTTCCTGCAGGTCGTGCACATGACCACCATCGAGGGCCTGAGAACACCGGCGATGGCACTCGTGGCCGGCGCCGTCCACACGGCGCGAGCGCCGATGGCGTGGGTCGGCTATCTCGTCTACGCGGCGTTCATCGGCGCGGTCTTCGGCTGGCTGCTGGCCGGCCAGCGCGTGGCCGCCGGCTCCGGGATCGTGTGGGGCGTGCTGTACGGGGCGTGCTGGTGGATCATCTCGAGCCTGGCCGTCATCCCAGCCCTCTACGGGGTGGCGCCGCTCACACCCGCGGCGATCGACGTCGTGCGCAACGCCTCGCTGCCCTGGTTCGCCGCCATGCTCTTGGCCGGTGGCGTGCTCGGCGCCGCGTACGTCGGTTTCATGCACCGGCGGCCACCCGGCACGCGTGAAGCAGCGCAGAGCACCCCGCGGGCGGCCTGATCTGCCGGGAGGATCTGTCGGCCGAGCGCCTCCCCGTCGCCCGAGCTAACATCGGGGGGCAGGAGGTGTCTGCCGATCACCCCCGACGACATCGTGCGTTGCGCCTTCGAGGCGTTTCGCGCCGACGCAGAGACGCTGCCTCCTTTGACGCTCCGCGGTGGTAATGCCGTTGATGGCTACGACGAGGCCGAGGCCTACGACGCTACGCACGATGAACCGACCGACGCGTACCTCGAGGCGTACGCCTTCTGGGGACTCGGCTACCTCGACGCGCAATCGTGGCGGCACTATCTGCCTCGCCTGATGAAGTACGCCTTCGGGCGTCCGGACGATCCGGTGATGGCCCTTGAAGCCCTGATTCGCTCGCTGCGGCCGCCGGATCGGTATCCACCCCGTCTCGCGACGTTGACCGCCGAACAGGAAGCGGCGGTCGTCGCCTTTCTCGAGGCGCTGGCATTCGGCGACGGCTTTGGTCATGTCCAGGAAGACGCCCAGCAGGCTCTCGAGGAATGGTGGCTGCCCGGTGCACGCCACCGGCCGCGGCCCGACGACACGGCGACCCTCCGATCCGCACCAGTGACGTACCACCGCGTCGACCGAGAACGGTACCGCATGGTGCTCCCGGCCGGCTTCGCGAGCAGCGGAGCGCGGCACATCGCCGAGGAATCCCGCACCGTCGAGGTGTGGCGTGGGATTCTCTGTGGCGACGTTCCGACGATCGTCGCCGTCAATATCACTCCGCTGGCAGGTCGTCGTCTGCGACAGGTCCTGGACCGAGCCGCCGCGGGTCTTCGCGCCGCGCGCACCGAATCCCGCCCCGTGCGTGTGCCCGGGGCCAAGCGATCGGAACGCCTTGACGGTCTCACGCGTGGCGACAGTCCGGCAGAGCCGCAATACGTCGTGATGGTCACGGCCAGCACTAGCGGGGATGTCATCCTGCTCACGATTCGGAGCTGGCCTCGAGACGACGTCGAGGCCGCGATCGAGCGGATCGTCGGCGCGTTCGAGGTGGTGGCCCGCGGCTGAACCGAGCCGACATGGAAGCGCTCGCGGCGATTGATGCACGCGAGTCTTCGGCGTAATCTACTGCGCCTGACACGGGTCTGGCTTCGAGCAGGCCATCTCGATGGAGGTCAGGAACATGGGCGGCATAGTGCCTCGATGAGGGTGGTGTTGTACTGCCGGAGGTCAAGGCACGAGCAGTACTTTCTCGGTCTGGTGGATGGCATCGGCTCCGCGGCGCAGCTCGACTTCTGGATGAATGGCGGCTTCTTTGCGTTCCGCCGCGAGATCTTCGACTGCCTGCACGATGGAGAGGATCTGGTCGAGGAGCCATTCCACCGGCTCATCGCCCGGCGTCAGCTCATGACGCACCGCCACCTGGGATTCTCGGCGTGCATGGATACCTTCAAGGACAAGCACGCCTTCGATGAGATGAATCGTCGGGGCGACCTGCCGTGGGAGGTGTGGCGCCGGCCCGCGACGGGGTCCGCGAAGGAGGGCGCGCGGGCCTATTCGGTTTCGTGATCGAGCTGAGCCTCGCCCGAGCGTTGCCGCCCCGCTCCCGCGTCTTGTGTCTCGGGGCCCATCCGGACGATCTCGAGATCGGTTGCGGTGGCACGTTGCTCATGCTGCTCGAGCAGCATCGCGGCATTGGCGTGACCTGGGTCGTACTCAGCGGGACGCCCGCGCGCGCAGGGGAAGCCGTCGAGAGCGCGCGCGCGCTGCTGGCGTCCGTGCAGGACAAGGAGATCATCGTCAAGGATTTCCGTGACGGCTTCTTCCCCTATGATGGCGTCGGACTGAAGGAGGCCTTCGAGGAGATCAAGACGAGAGTCGCCCCCGATGTCATTTTCACGCACCATCGACGGGACTTGCATCAAGATCATCGACTCGTCGCCGACCTGACCTGGCAGACTTTCCGGAACCACCTGATCTTGGAGTACGAGGTGCCCAAGTACGATGGCGACCTCGGTGCCCCGAACGTGTTCGTGCCACTGCCCGAGCCGGTGTGCCGCCGCAAGATCGCCCACATTCTCGCGTCGTTTCCGAGTCAGTCGGGCCGGCGCTGGTTCAAGGAAGAAGTATTCGCCGCGCTGCTCAGACTGCGGGGCCTGGAGTCCAATGCGCCCAGCGATCATGCCGAAGCGTTCTACGTCCGCAAGCTCCGCCTGACTTCGACGGCCTGAGCATGGTCCTCGGCGGTCGCCTGGGTAACCTCATCGAGCCACTGACCGGGCGGCATTGGAACGTCGAGACGATACGGGAACGCTGGCACCGACGGGTCACCCTGTATCAAACGCAGGGGCTGCGTCAGGGCGATCGCGTATTCGTGCATTTCGGCAATACGTGCGAGTTCTTCGTCGAGATCCTCGCCATCTGGCACCTCGGCGGCTGCGTGGCGCCGATCGACCCACGGTCGACCCCATTCGAGGTCGAGACGCTCGCGCGATGGGCGCGCCCGCGATTCTCCGTCTGGGACGAGCGCAGCAATGAGGAGGCGATGGCCCGAGTGAGCGCCCTGGGGACCGCCACGCTCGTGCTGTCGGAGGAGCGAACGACGGCAGCGGCGGGGCCGGATGAGTGGAGACCGCTCTCGCTGGAGCACGATGCGCTGATCCTCTTCACCTCCGGAAGCACCGGCTCCCCCAAAGGAGTTGTCCACACGCACCGCTCCCTTCGCGCCAGGTGGATGAGTCTCTACGACGCGCTGGGCCTCGCGCCGTTGCGCCGTACGCTCTGCCTGCTCCCGACACACTTCGGCCACGGCCTCATCTGCAATGCGCTCTTCCCCTGGCTCTTCGGGCAGGACCTGTACATCGTGCCGCCCTTCCAGCCGGGCCTGCTGGCTCGGCTCGGCGCGCTGATGGACGACCACGAGATCACGTTCATGTCCTCGGTGCCGGCGGTGTGGCGGCTCGCGATCAAGACGTCCCGCCCTCCACGGAAGGGAACGTTGCGCCGGGTTGTATGCGGCTCGGCGCCGCTGACGGCTTCGCTCTGGGCGGACGTCCAGCACTGGACCGGCACCAGCGACGTGCTCAACGCCTACGGGATCACGGAGACGGCGAGCTGGCTGGCCGGCACGACAGTGGAGAACTTCGTTCCGGAGGATGGCCTCATCGGGAAACCCTGGGGCGCCACGGTCAAGATCCTCCGCGGCGCCGGGGCTCCCCCGAGCGTGGACAGCTCGGAAATCTGCGGCGTCGGCGACCCGGGCCGTATCTGGGTCAAGACCGCGGCCCTCATGCGCGGCTACCTGGACCGTGACGACCTGACGCGCGATGTCGTCTCCAGCGGGTGGTTTGCGACTGGCGACATCGGCTACATGGACCACCGGGGACTGCTGTACCTCCGAGGACGCGAGCGCGAGGAAATCAACAAGGGCGGAGTGAAGATCCACCCGAATGATATCGACGCGATCGTCGAGCGGTTCCCGGGGATCATCGACACCTGCAGCTTCGGCTACGACGATCCGCTCTATGGCGAGAACGTCGGCATCGCCGTGGTTGCCAGTCCGGCCACGGCGGAGACGCTGGGCGAGGTCTACGAGTGGGCCAGGCGTCATCTGGCCGGGCACCAGATACCCGCACGGTGGTATCTCGTCGAACACATCCCACGGACGGCGCGCGGCAAGGTGAACCGCCATGCAGTGGCGGGCCAGTGCGCGGCGCTGACACCCCTCCGCGTCGGAGTCACGACCACCTCGCAATGACGGTCCGCGACGAGCTGATCGATTTCATCCGGAGTTGCGGTCTCGAGGAGCTGGGGGAGATCAATGGCGACACTCCGTTGATCTCCTCGGGTTTCCTGGACTCGCTGGCGCTGTTCACTCTGGTGACGTGGGTCGAGGAGCGCATCGGTGTGCCTCTGGACCCGACCACACTCGACCTGGTGGAGGAGTGGGCGACCGTCGACCGGCTCGCGCGCTTTGTGGAGGCGCAGCGCGTGGCCGGGGCACGGCCGGTGCCGCATCCGCGCTGACCCGATGGCGCAGAGTCGCTACGAGATCGTGAGGTACACGCCGCAGTTCAAGCCACAGCTCCTCCAGCTTCAGACTCACCTCTGGAGCCGCGACCTCGGGCTCAACGGCGCATACTTTCGGTGGAAGTACGACGACAACCCGTATTTCAGGGAGCCTCTCGTTCATCTCGCCCTCTGCGACGGCCAGGTCGTCGGAATGCGAGGGATGTGCGGGGCCCGCTGGCAGGTCGGAGCTCCACCCGAGACCTTCCTCGCTCCGTACGCCGACGACCTCGTGGTGGCGCCGGAGCATCGCAACAAGGGGTTGTTCACCCGGATCATGCGGGCGGCCCTCGACGACGTGGCCGATCGCGGCCTGGATTACGTCTTCAACCTGAGCGCCGGGCGGACGACGCTGCTTGGTTCGCTGAGCATGGGCTGGAAGAGCGCGGGCGGCGTGGGACCCGTCGGTCGCCGAGGTCGCATCCTGGCTCGGACACGGTTCCTGCGGCGCTACGTGTCGACACTAACCGTGTTCGCCCGTGCTGACGCTCGCAGTCTGTTCGCTCGACTGGATCGCACGCTCGGCGGGGGCGGGAGAGGCGGCCGGAGCCCCGTATCGCTCTCGAGGCACGCGCGTCCGGAGGCGATGGCGGACCTCGTCGCACGGGTTTCGCTGGACGGGCGGTTCAGGCACGTACGAGACGCCACCTATTTCGCGTGGCGCTTTCGCAACCCCTTCCGCGAATACCG
>Ga0066388_100001723_pt1 | contig 12643 bp, 11 predicted proteins | sample PanSoiMetaGPlot6_FD_64539 | JGI IMG/M metagenome (GOLD analysis project Ga0066388, IMG submission 64539) | Tropical forest soil microbial communities from Panama analyzed to predict greenhouse gas emissions - Panama Soil - Plot 6 (Hybrid Assembly) | ecosystem: Environmental > Terrestrial >... | reverse complement strand
TCGTGTCGACGCCGTTCGGAATGACGCGGACATGCTCTTCGGGTATTCCCAATCCCACGGCGACCGCCTTCAGGGATTCACTCACCGCGAGAACTCGGCTGGCGGTCGCGAGGGCGTATCGGAGCTGGGGGCGATGCATCGTGTAACGGGCGAGCCGAACGATGCTCCCCCGCAGGGTGATCACGACCGGGCGCGCCAAGGCTCGTCCGAGCAGGACCGCCGCCGTGCCATCGGGGTAGGCGAAATGGGCGTCGATCAAGTCGAACGGGAACCTCGTGTGGAGCCGCCGGACGAACGGCAGCAGCGAAGTCGCGTAGAGGACCCCGTCCAAGCACTTGAGGATTCCCGGCACACAGAGAAAACGCGGGTGATGGACGGGAAAACGGTCGTCGTGTGCCACCGACGGCACCCCGCCCCACGAACGCGCGCGGATCGGCCGATCGAAAGGAAACCACGGCACGGGCGCCACGATCTGGACCTCACAGTGCCGGGCAACGCGCGAGACTCGCTCACGGACGAAGACCCCAAGGTTCGGACGCCTTGTATTCGGAAAAACGGAGCTCAGCACCAGGACGCGCAGATCGGGGCTCCTACGCGATCGCGTCGTACACGGGGAGATAGCGCGAGACGATGCGTGGCCAGGCACGGCGTGTCACCATCTCGTTCCTGGCTTCCGCCCCGAGCGAAGCAGCGAGGTCCCGCTGCCGATCGAGCTGCGCACACGCGTCGACGAAGGCGGCTGTCGATTCGGCCGGGAACAGCAGACCAGTCAGCCCGTGGCGAATCAATTCCTTGAGCCCGCCGACGTCGCTGGCGACGACTGGCTTGGCCATGGCCATCGCCTCCAACGGCTTCAGCGGCGTGACGAGCTCGGTGAGGCGCATTCGTCGGCGTGGGCACACGAACACATCGATCAGGCCGTAGCACTGGCGGATCTCACCGTGCGGGACCCATCCCGCGAAGGTCACGGCACCGTTGAAGGCTCCGGCGATCGAGCGGAGCTCCCTCTCTTCTCCCCCTCCGCCCACCAGCAGTAGACGAGCTCCCGGCATACGCTTCTGGATGCCTGGAAGCGATTCGAGCAGGAATCGCAACCCCTCGTAGCGATAGAAGGAGCCGACATATCCGATCGTCAGCTGGGCATGCCGCTCCGCCAGCGCCGAGGACCGCGTCGACGGCCGAAACCAGTCGGTGTCGACGCCGTTGGGGATCACGGTCACACGGGCCGGGTCGACGCCTCGGGCGGCGATGTCCTGACGCATCCCCTCGCAGATCACCACGACGCGGTCGACCGATTTGAACAGCATCGTTTCGAGCGCTCGGCTCAGGCGATAGCGCAGCGACGTCTCTTTGAAGGTGCCATGGTCGACGGCCGCATCCTCCCAAAAGCCTCGCGCCTCGTAGACGACTGGGAGGCCGCACCGTCGAGCGGCGAGGAGAGCCGGGAAGCCGTTGAGTAGCGGGGAGTGAGCGTGGAGCACGGACGCCCTCTCCGATCGCGCAACGGACACGATGCGACCCGCGACCTTGGCCATCTGCGCCATTTCGCGGACAAACGGCGCGGCACGCCGAGCGCGTGTTCTGTAATGCGGAACACCCTCGATCGTCTCGACGCCGTCCGCGCGTCCGCCCTGCTTGGGCGAGGTCAACACGACCGGACGGAGGCCGAATCGCCGCTGAAACTGAACGATGCTCCAGCTCCGGTAGGAGTAACCGCTCTGAATCGGGAGCGAATGATCGAGCACGTGCAGCACCGTCGCCGAATCCAATCCCGTCATGCGGCGCGCCCTCCCCGACGCCTCCGCGCCACGCGGATCAACGGTCCTACGCCAAGCGGCCGCACTTCGATGACCAGGGCCAGCCAGCGCCATCCCGCCCTCTCGAATGTCCGGATCGAGGGGAGATTGCTGTGCCAGACCCACGCGTAAAGCCGTTCATACCCCGCACGCTTCATTTCGGCAGCCGCGTAGGCGATGAGCGCGCTGGCGAGGCCCCGACGGCGATCGCCGTCGACCGTCAGCAAGTCGACCATGATCGCCTCGCGCTCTCCAATGCGCCACGTCTTCCAGTCCCGGTAGCGCGTGCTGTCCCAGAACCAGCACAGACACGTCAGCTTGCCGTGCTCCCACAGCCCGAAGCCGACAGCTCCAGGGCCTCCATACGACGCGCGATTGCGAATCGCTCCGTGTTCTGCGCCGCCAACCTCATCGACGACGACGCGCCGCATGGGATAGTCCGACGACGGGACGCCGGGCGGCTTGGCGAGATCGCACCCGTAAATCCGGTTGATCTCATAACGCCCCAGCAGCCCTCGCGCGACGGCTTTCAGCAGTTCGCGCAGCACGCTGACGGCCGACGATCTTCTCGATGTCCAAGCCGCCGCCATCGAGATCAGACCGGGCACAACACGACGAAGTTCGGTCTCGTCTCTCGCACCTTCCACAGTCCCGAGAGAACGAAGAGATCCAGGTGCAGCGGCTCTACGTATTCCGTTTCGGTCCCGTAGACGGTGTCGAACGCCGAGCCCTCAGCCGCGACGGCTTTCGCCAAGCGCGCGTAGTAAATCAAATTGTGCGCGCCCAGCCTGACGCAGCCGCCGAGGCCATGGCGGTCATAGGCCCTGGCGGCCCTCACGTACATCTTCCGGAGCTGCATCAGGCGAGTCGGCGAATAAATCTTCGGAGCCCGCGCTTCACGCCGAGCCCGTCGACCATCTGGCCCACGGCGTGGACCACTCCATTCAATCGATGGTGGAGCTTGATGAGCGCTGTGTTCTCGAACGTCGGTCGCACGAAGTAGGTCTTGGCACAGAGGCGTTCGTCAGTGCTGAAGAGACGCTTCAAGCCCCCCTCGCCTTCCGTGAAATCGAAGATGGCAACGTCGCCGCGCTCGAACAGTCGCTGAAGCATCAGATACTGGAGCACCGTCCCGGGCGAGAGCGCGCCGACATCCGGGTCGTAGCCGACCCAGTCGTAGGTCACGATGGCCTCGCGGCGCACACAGCAGACGTACGCGACGGCTCGGCCGTGCAGCAGCAAGATGTAGCCGAGGACCCGGCGCGCGTGGGCCAGCGATGCGAGTTGGCCCACGAACTCTTCCGTGGCGGGCAGGCCGACATCCAGCAGGCGCTCCTGGTATGTCTTCGACGAGACGGCACGAGCCAGCGCGAAGAACTCGCGGAGCTCGTCGGGGCGTTCGAATTCACGCCACTGGACGCCGCCGCCATTGGCCGCGGCGAACTTCTTCACCTTGCGACGCAGGGTCGAGCGGGACTTGGGCGAGAACAGCTTCACGTACTCGTCGAAGCTGCCGACCCGCCGGATATCGACGTAGTAATTTCGAAATGTGTACGGAGTGTACGCGAGCCACGAGCGCGGTCGCTGCACCGGCTCCGGGACGAATGCCACCGGGTACGTCGGATAGAACACGAAGTCCGGAGGATTCCGCAGCTCGGCCGCGGGATCCGGCAACGCCCCATACGGAGCGACGGCCGTGAAGTGACGCGTATCGGCCACACCGGAGAAGGTTCGCGAAAACAGTCGAATCTCGCCGAGACGGTAGGCCAAGGAGACAGTGACGTTGGACCAGCGATCGTCTCCCACCTTGACGGCTCTACAGGAAGCGTCGGACGGTCTGCTCGGCATACCGCCGGAGGGTCGGTAATCGGCCGACCGTCGGCAACGTTACCGACCGGTCAGCCGCGTCGACGTGGACCGCGTCGAAGCCGACGGTCGGAAGATCGGCGGCGTGCTGGCCTAGATAGTCGCACACCCGCGTGAACCGCCTGTACACGATCCAGTCCGGTGCCGTCGAACCGAGCTTCAGCATTTCGAAGTTGTGCGACAGGATGACGAACTGGCGCCAGCCCAGCGCGCTCGCGGCACGGATCGCCTGCAGCAATTCTCCTGACGAGCAGGCTCCCACCTGCGCATGGCGCAATCGGCCGCTACCGTCCTGAAACACGGACATCGGGCAGGCGACGACATTCGCGATTTCGGAGACGGCATAGACGTTGACTCCGTGCCGCAGATCGGGAACCGAATCCGGCACCGCCGCGTCGATGCTGCTGTCGTACCGTATTCCGTTCCGTTCGAGGGCGCGAAACGTGTCTCGATTCGCGCCGAAGTTTCCGGCGCGAAATGCGCTCGGCCGCGGCGCTCCCGCCTCTTGCAGGAGCCGGATCCCGAGGGCAATCAATGCCGTCTGTTCCTCGACGTTGTAGTGGTGCAGGTACTGACGCTTGGCGATTCGCCCATCCAGCGGAAGCGGCATGGTGTCGTCCGCCCATTCCGAGTGCAGGTGCAGCTGGATCTCCTGGCCCGCACTCCGTATGAGCGTGACGATACGACGGAGATACTCGATGCCGAAGCGCGCGGCAAAGACCGGCTCGACGAAGAAGACGCCATGCAGCCGATGACGCCGGAGGATGTCGAGAATCTTGGGCAACGCGTACTCACCGAGCCGAGAGGCGCCATAGACGTACCGGCGGAAGGACTCAGGAAACGCGCCCGAGCCATTGCACCAGACCTCGACGTCGAACGTCAGCAGGATTTGCACGACGGCACTACCCCTCAGTCGTGCACGAGGCGTCTATGCCGCGAGCGGCCCCCGTGCTGGATCCTGGTCCATGAACGTGCGGTGCCAGAGCTCCAACATCATCAGCGCCCAGAGGCCCGACGCGCGGTCGCGAATGCGGCGCTGATGCTGATGCCACATGCGGCGGACGGCCTCCGGGCGCACATAGCCCCGGGCCAGCGATCGGCGCGACAGCAGAAGCTCATACGCCATCTCACTGAGATCGCCACGCAGCCACTCGGCCACAGGGATCTCGAACCCCCGCTTCGGTCGGTCGACCACGGCGCCCGCCGCCGTGCGCTGGAGGTGGCGCTTGAGGAGATACTTCGAGGTCCGGCCGCGGTACTTGAGATCGGTCGCCACGCCCGCCGCGAATTCGATGACCTTGTGGTCGAGCAGCGGTGATCGCACCTCGAGCGAATGTGCCATGCTCATGCGGTCGACCTTCACGAGAATGTCGTTGGCCAGCCAGGTCTTGAGATCGACGTACAGCAGCTGATTCAGGGGGTCGAGCCGCGAGACCCGCGCAAAGTGGCCGCCGAATGCGGTGAACGGATCATGGCCGTCGAGCTGCCTCAGCAGGTCGGGGGCGAGGAGCCGCGCCCGGTCGTGGTCTCGGAAGACGGAGACATCGTTGAAGTAGGCGCGCTCGAACGTCATCCCCACGTTGAGGAGAAAATACTTCGCGCGGAGCGGACGTGGCATCCAATCGGTCTTGGGATAGATCGCTCCGAGGGGCGCCACCAGTCCGGTCCGTGCCCAAGTCGGCAGGGCACGCCGGAACCGCCGCTCCCAGCGATTGAGGCCGTAGCGCCGCTGATAACCAGCAAAGACCTCGTCGCCGCCGTCCCCGGACAGGGCGACGGTCACGCGCTGCCTCGCTGCTTTGGCCAGATAGTACGTCGGGACCGCGGACGAATCGGCGAACGGCTCGTCGAGATGCCACGCCAGTCGCGGCAGCACGTCTGCCGCGCGCGCCTCGACGATCACCTCATGGTGCTCGCTCCCGACGTGCTTCGCGACGCGCGACGCGTATGGCAGCTCGGAGAGCCGCGGATCGGCGAAACCCACGGTCATTGTGATCGGAGGATGCGCTGACAGTCGCGCCATCGCGGCGACGACAGCGCTCGAGTCGACGCCACCACTCAAGAACGCGCCCACCGGAACATCACTGACGAGACGCACCCGGACCGCGTCGCTGAACACCTCGTCGAACGCCTCGAGCGCCTCGTCCTCGCGCCGGAGTCCGGCGGGCTCCTGCGGGACGTTCCAATACTCGAACACGCGGACGACGCCCCGTTCCCACAGAAGATAGTGCGCGGGTGGCAGCTGCCTGAATCCCTCGACGATGGACGCGGGTGGTTGCACCGCTCCGAGCGACAGGTAGTCGTTGACCGCCCTGAGATTGACCACGGGTTGGCGGCTCGGATTCTGAAGGAGCGCCTTCAGCTCCGACGCAAAGCAGAACCGTGCCGCGTCCTCGGTGTAATAGAGAGGCTTTTTCCCGACCCGATCCCGCGCGAGCAGGAGCCGACCTTGGGTATCGTCCCACAACGCGAAGGCGAACATGCCGCGGAGCCGTTCGACGCATCCTACGCCCCACTGCTCGTAGGCGTGCACGATGCTCTCGGTGTCCGAACGTGACCGGAAGCGGTGGCCGTGCGCTTGCAACTCGCTCCGCAGCTCCCGGAAGTTGTAGATCTCCCCGTTGAGCACGACGGCCTTCGTGCCGTCCTCGTTGTAGATCGGCTGGTCGCCGGTCAACACATCAATGATCCTCAGGCGCCGACTGGCCAGCCCCACTCCCGCGCTCACGTGAAACCTCCCCGCGTCGGGGCCGCGATGGCTCATGACCTCGGCCATACGGTGAAGCAAGGCCTCCTCGACGGGGTGGGCGCGATCCGCATAGACGATTCCGGCAATGCCGCACATTGCTAGCGAGGTCTCGGCCGACCGCTCACGGCGACGTAGAGTCGCCGATAACCGTCCGCCATCCGGTCCAGACCGAAGCGTGCTACCGCCCGTCTTCTGCCCGCCCGACCGTGAGCAGCGCGGAGCTCTGGATCCCAGAGGTACGCGAGCGCCGCTTTGGCGAGGGCGGTCCCGTCGCGCACGGGAACGAGCATCCCCGTCACGCCATCCTCGACGAGCTCGGGATTGCCGCCGACGGCCGTGGCGATGACAGGCAGACCCGTCGCCATGGCTTCGAGCACGGTGTTCGAAGCACCCTCGGCCAGCGAGGGCAGCACGAAGACGTCTAAGCCCTTCATGAGAATCGGCACGTCGCGGCGCTCGCCGAGGAAGTCCACGCGGCCCTCCAGCCGCAGGGACCGCGCGCGCGCCTTCAGTGTCGAGCGGAGCGGTCCGTCACCGATGACGACGAGGCGCGCGGTCTCGCTGCGGCTCGCGACGTCCGCAAACGCCGCCAACAGCGTCTCGTGATCCTTGACCGCGTCGAGCCGGCCGACCGTCCCGACCACCGGAGCGTCGTCGTTCCGACCCAACGCCCGGCGGCCCTCCTGCCGCCTATCGATCGAGAAGCGCTCGACGTCGACGCCGTTCGGAATGACGACGAGCTTTCGGCGGGGTACGCCGACGACGTCTGCGAGCCACCGACCCAGATCAGCCGAGACGGTGGCGAACCGATCCACGCACGGGGTCAGGAGGCGGCGGACGAGGTTGCGACGCCGATTCCGGCCCTCGGGATCGTCGAACTCGCGCCCGTGCTCACCGTAAATGACTGCGGGGACGCCGGCGAACTTCGCTGCGACGATCGCATCGACCGACCCCCAATTACGCGCGTGAACGATGTCGGGGCGGAGCCGCTTGAACGTGACCGCGAGTCTGAGCACCGCCGCGCGCATCGGGCGCCCGGCCGACTTGTCGAGCGTCACGACCTCGACGTCGGCGGCCAGCCGCGTCGCGAGGGCTCCGACCGGTCCGATGGACACGACCGAGTGGCGTATATCGGGCAACCGCCCGACGAGATTCACCACGCCGTTCTCGAGCCCGCCCACGCCAAGTGAGGGGACGACATGCGTAATGCACAGCGGACGCGCGCTCATGATGGCACGGCCGCTTCGATCAAGCGCTCCAGGCGACCCAGGGTCGCTGACCACGAATAGCGTGTCTCGACGAGACGTCGCGCCGCGGTACCGACACGCACTCGTCCGCCTGCATCCGTCAGCAGCGCCGCAACACGCGCCCCGAACGCTCGCGGGCTGTCCTCGACGAACCACTGCGTTCCGACCTCGGCGTCGATCGCCGGCGCCGTGGCGGGGGTCGCGACCACCGGCAGGCCCATCGCCATGGCCTCCAGGACCTTGTTCGGGAGGCCACGGGTGATACGAAGCGGAGCGACGGCAACATGCGCGGCGGCGAGATACGGCCGAACATCGGGGACGTCCGCCACGACCGAGATCCCCGGCCGGCCCGCCAGGCGGCGGATCGCCCGGACGGGATGGCGACCAACGACGACGAACCGCGCCTCGGAGACGTGTCGTCGCACGTGAGGCAGAATGGCGTCGCTGAAGTAGCGCACGGCGTCCACGTTCGGAAGGTAATCGAGTGCGCCTGTGAAGATGATCGTCGGTGCGCTGGCCTTCACCGTAGTCCGCGCGTGAAAGTACTCGGTATCGACACCACCCGTGACGACCTCGATGGTCGCCTCGGGTGCGATCGATCGGAACGACATCGCTTCGGCGTCGGTCACGAAGACCGCGAGTGTGGCCCGTCGAGCCGCCGTCCGCTCATAGCGACGCAGGCGGTGCGCCTCGAGCCGAAAGATCCACCGGAGCGGCGTGGCGCCCTCGGCGCCGTAACGCGCAAACTTTTCCGAATCGACATCCTGGAAGTCGATGAGCACAGGCACACCGGAGGGCACGTACTGCGCCATCGAGGATGACAAGACGTAGACGACATCGTAGTGGGCGTTGTGCACGCGCTCTCGAATCCGGCGCGCGAGGGTGGGCGAGCTGAAATATCCGACACTGATCGGTGTGCCTGCCGCCACACCGGCGAGGGCCCGCGTCCATCGGCGCAGGGACGATAGCGCCGCGTATTCCATGTCCGGGATGTGCTCTCGGAGCATCTGCGCGGCCGGCAGCTCGTCGGCGCTCAGCGGGCAGGCGAGCGTCACGTGGTGTCGAGCGGCGAGGCCCCGGGCGACGTGATAGGCGCGGATGCGGTCCCCCGTCGTCGGGGGATACGGCAACCGATGGGCGAGCATGAGGATACGCATGCCGTCAGGGAAGGTAGCGAGTGATGACTGGTCCCAGCCGGTTCGTGAGGACGAGCGGCAGCCGCTTCCACAACCGCGTCGCGCACTGAAACCGAGGGTTCGCCGGACTCAAGTCGGGAAGACGCGCACCATTCAGGAGAATGTACTGATAGGGCAGCGGCACCGGGTCGAAGCCCCAGTGACGCTTGAAGTCGTACGACCCTGTGCCCTCGCGGCTACGGCCGAAATCGAAGACGCGGCAGCCGCTCTTTGCTGCGCGGCACATCAGCTCCCAGTACATGAAGTCGTTGATGCCCTGGACGAACGGCAGGCGTAGCGCGCCGCCGTAGTATGGCAGGATCTGGTCCTCATAGATTAGCGACACGACGCCGGCGACGACGCACTCGTCGTGATAGACAGCGAGGACCTCACAGTCTTCCTCGAACGCCCCGGCGACCGCGTGAAACAGGCGGCGAGGAAATACGGGTGAACCGAGGTTCCTGACGCTCTCGGCGTAGATGTCGTAGACCGTGTCCAGATACCGACGATCGACGACCGCACGCAGGCCGTACTTGTAGCCGAGCCGCGTCATGCGCCGCTGCTTGCGCGGGATGGCGAGCGCATTCTGCTCCTCGTCCTTGGAGATCGCGCGCGCGAAACCGACGTACAGGCGCTTGATGGGCAGCCCCAGCTCGAGGTCACCGCGCTCACGGAGCTCGACGTAGGCTGCTCCACACCGGCGTCCGAGCGTCGTGGCCGCCGCCACCAGCGCTGCGCGGGTCTCACGGGACGTTGCGCAGACACCGCCGTAGACGGCGTAGGGCACGGAGATCAGCGCTCGCCGCCCCATCAGCGTCCGGGTCTCGAACAGCGGCAGGACGCCTTCCAGGCGTGAGCCGCGGCGTGCCAGCAGATAGTGCGCACGGAGCCCGAACGTCTCCTCGATCGCGCGTTTCCACGCGGTGAGATGGAACGGTGATCCGCTGTCCGACGCGCGGACGAAGGCATCCCATTGGGCCGCCTCGTCCCGAAGCTCAGCGATGTCCATATTCGAGCACGACGTCGAGGACCCGGCGCGCCGCCTTGCCATCCCACAGGTCGGGCACGCAGCCGGGCGGCCAGTCGCGCCGGCGGATTTGCTGCCACGCCGCCTCGATGAGGTCGCGATCGAGCCCCACGATGCGGTTTGTCCCCAGCGTGGTCGTGATGGGTCGCTCCGTTCCGGGCCGCAGCGTCAGGCACGGGACGCCAAGGGCGGTCGTCTCCTCCTGGATGCCACCGGAGTCGGTGAGCACACAGAGGGAGTTCGCCATGAGCTGCACGAAGTCCAAATACGAAGCCGGCTCGATGAGCCGCAACGTGCTGCTCGTGGTCGCGGCGGCCGGCAGGACCTGCAAACGCTGCCGTGTCCTCGGATGGACCGGGAAGATCAGCGGAACGTCGTGGTGGACTACCGAAATCGCGGCCAGCACCCGGGCGAGCGTCTCGGGATCGTCCACGTTACTCGGGCGGTGGAGCGTCAGGACCGCGTACTCCCGCGGCATCAGGCCGAGGCGGGCGAGTACCCCCGACTCACTCGCGCGCTCGCGGAATCGGAAGAGCGTATCGATCATGCAGTTGCCGACGTAGTGCACCCGGTTACCGGCGACGCCCTCGCGCAAGAGATTCTCGTTCGCCGCCGGCTCCGTGGTGAAGCAGAAGTCGGCCAGGGCGTCGGTGACGATGCGATTGATCTCTTCGGGCATCGTCCGGTCGAAGCTCCTCAGCCCGGCCTCGACGTGGGCCAGCGGAAGACCGAGCTTGTTCGACACGAGCGCACCGGCGACGGTGGACGTGACATCGCCGACGACGATGACGAGATCGGGACGCCCCGCGCGCAGGACCGGGGCCAGGCGCAGCAGGATCTCGGCCGTCTGCTCGAGCGGGTCCGCTGCCGTTACACCCAGGTTGACGTCGGCGGGCGGCATCTCCAGCTCCGAAAAGAACTGACCCGACATCCGTTCGTCGTAGTGCTGTCCCGTATGAATCAGCCGGACGCGTACCGAGGGACGATCCGCCATCTCGACGAGGAGCGCGGCCGCCTTGACGAAGTTGGGACGCGCGCCCACAACCAGGCTGAGATTCATGATCCTTCCGCACCGCAGCCGATCCCTGCCGCCGCGCCGACGAACTCCCGTGCCGTGACGAATTGCGTCCCTAAACCCTGCAGCATTCGAATCAACCGCTCCATACGCGCCTGGGTATGCGACAGGTGGTGGTAATGCCGAAACGTGCGGGCGATTCCGGCGCCGCGGAGGCGTGGCTGTCCCGGATCGAACTCCCAGGTATGGAGATACATCACGTAGTGCCCGTCGCGGGTGAGCGCCCGCCGAACCAGCCGCCTGAACCATGAGGGCGGAAACAGTCGAAAGTATGCGCCGCCCGCGATCGGGACCTGAAGGGGACCCACGCGCTCGACGGGGAGCGCCAGCTCGACGATGGAGTCCGTCATCACTGAGACGCCGGGTCCCAGGCGCCTTCCAAGCTCTGGAAGCTGCGTGTAGCGATCGTGGAGGGTGAAGGGATGCAGGCTGGAGTCATAGCGGAACCCGCACGCCGCGAGGGTCCGCAGATCGTCCCCCCGGATGTTGAACGACGGTGCACGGTACCCGATCACGGGCTGGCCACTGAGCGCTGTCAGAAGTCCCCGAGCGCGCGCCACATCCTCCCGGAATTCCTTCCCGGTCATCTGCGTCGCCATGACGTGGCCATACCCGTGACAAGCCACCTCGTGCCCGTTCTGAGCGATCTCGCGAACGAGCGCCGGCTCCCGCTCCGCGACCCAGCCCAGGACGAAGAACGTCGCCCGCACCTGATATTCGCCGAGGAGCCCAAGGACGACGCGCGTCGCCGCGCCAACTCGGCGAGGCATGTCCTCCCACGACCTGCGGGGACAGACCGTGCGAAGGTTTTCCGTCTGGAACCAATCCTCGACGTCGAAGGTCACGATCGCCCGTGGCCGATGGCTCTCGCCAGGCGTCATCGTGCCCCGCGGCCGAACATGACGATCTTGACGCTGTCGGCGACGATCCGAAGATCGAGCCACAGCGAGCGATGCTTGATGTAGTACAGATCGTGTCGCATCTTCTCGGTCTCTTCGGCGAGATCGTTGGCGTAGCCGTAGCGCACCTGGGCCCACCCCGTCACGCCCGGCCGGATGATCGCGCGCAGCGAGTAATACGGAATCCGTTCGCTGAACAATTCGAAATTGCAGACAGGATGCGGCCTGGGCCCTACGAGATTCATGTCGCCGCGGACAACGTTGACGAACTGGGGGAGCTCGTCGAGTCGGAACCTTCGCAGCCATTGCCCGACGCGGGTGATCCGATGGCGGTTGTCGACGACCCAAGCCGACGCTTGTCGAGGCGCGGGATGCATGGTGCGGAACTTCAGGAGCTTGAACGACCGGCCCCGTCGGCCCACGCGGTCTTGGATGAACAACACCGGACCGACGGAGTCGAGTTTGATCGCCAACGCAATGAGCATCAGCAGCGGCGCCACCACGACGAGAGCGATGAGCGAGGCCGAGACACTGAGGGCACGGCTGAGGACGGCATGAATCCGGGGGCGCCGGAAATCGCTTGCGAACAGAAGGCCACTGGGCGTCAACGACTCGATCGCGAGCTTTCCGGCGAGTCGCTCGTACAGATGGACGCCGTCGTCGACGGCGATGCCGACTCCCCTCGCAGCGAGCAGCGTGCCGACCGGGAGCCGCCCGCGCCGCTCGGACATCGTGACGATGATGCGATCAGGTCGCGTCTCCTCGATGATCTTCTCGAGACGCGCGAGCGGGCCGAGGAGCGGATACCG
>Ga0066388_100001722_pt1 | contig 12643 bp, 12 predicted proteins | sample PanSoiMetaGPlot6_FD_64539 | JGI IMG/M metagenome (GOLD analysis project Ga0066388, IMG submission 64539) | Tropical forest soil microbial communities from Panama analyzed to predict greenhouse gas emissions - Panama Soil - Plot 6 (Hybrid Assembly) | ecosystem: Environmental > Terrestrial >... | reverse complement strand
GGCCTCCGGCATCTTCCAGTCGGTTGATCTAATGTTCGCCGCCGTCAGCGGCGTTCTTGGAGATCTCACCGACGATCAGATCAAGACTTCTGAGCAGGCACTGTTTTTGCAATTGGCGAAGCTTGAAAAGGACGTCAAGGCGATCGACGGCATATTGATCGTCGACGGGAATGGACAGGTGCTGGTCTCCTCGGTGGTATTTCCAACACCAAGCGACCGTCCCGTCACGGACCGCGACTATTTCAAGGCGCAGGTGGAGCGCGATGCCGGTACTTATGTCGGCGCAACCCTGCAGCCGCGTGTGAGAAAAGAGCCATTTTTCGGAATTAGCCGCCGCCGTTCGCTGCACGACGGAAAGTTTAACGGCATCATCATGGTTTCCGTCGCGCCCAAAATTTTCTCTGGCTTCTACCGCGAACTTGCCGGCGATACGACCGTCACTTACACGTTGTCGAGAGGCGATGGCACCATCCTCGCCCGTTATCCCGATCCGGGAGACATCGCGCGTTTCAGTCCTGATAGCGGATTTATGCTCGGGGTTGCCGATCACCCAAAGGACGGCATTTTGACTACTCATTCCATTGACGATGTTCAACGGCGTTTTGCATATCGCAAGCTCGGATCTTCGGATCTCTATGTGTCCGCCGCGCTGCCGACGAATTCGATTTACTCAGCCTGGATTCGCGTGATGGCGAGCCATTTGATTTTCGGAATTCCTGCAACGCTCTTTCTCTGTGTACTTGTTTTACTAAGCATGCGGCGAACACGCGCTTTCTATGCGGAAGCCGAACGACGCGAACTGGCCGAGCAAGCCCTCCGGCAATCACAGAAGATGGAAGCTGTCGGACAGTTGACCGGAGGGGTCGCGCACGACTTCAACAACCTTCTTACGATCATCATCGGCAACCTGGGCATCGCCAAACGGGGGGTAGTCGAGGCGCGCGCGGAGCGGGCGCTGAATAATGCACTGGTTGGCGCAGAGCGTGCCGCGCAATTGACCCAGAGATTGCTCGCCTTCTCCCGCCGTCAACCACTCAGTCCGAGAGTGATCGACGTTAATAAGCTCATTGTGTCAATTTCGGATCTTTTGGTACGCACCCTCGGCGAAAACATTGAACTGGAGACGATCGGCGGAGCAGGTCTCTGGAAGGTCGAAGCGGACGGCTCGGAATTGGAGTCAACGCTGCTCAATCTCGCTCTCAACGCGCGCGATGCCATGCCCGAAGGCGGTAAACTGACGATTGAAACGAGCAATGCGTATCTCGATGATGAATACTGCCGTCAGCACGAAGCTATTGCTCCGGGCCAATACGTGCTGATCTCAGTTACTGACAGCGGCGCCGGAATGTCAGCCGAAACGATCGAACACGCATTTGAGCCGTTTTTCACCACAAAAGAGGCCGGAAAAGGTACCGGTCTGGGGTTGAGCCAGGTCTATGGCTTCATGAAACAGTCCGACGGACATGTGAAAATCTACAGCGAGAAGGGGGAAGGGACCACGATTAAGCTCTATCTGCCGCGGCGTGACGGCGATGAAATGGCTGTTTCCGGCGACCACGAGATCAGCTCTGAGCGCGGCAACGGCGAAATAATTCTGGTCGTTGAGGATGACGACGGTGTTCGCCAATACGCATCCGAAATCCTGAGAGACTTGAGCTATCAGGTTATCGAGGCAAAGGATTCAGCTTCTGCCCTTCGCCTGCTTGATGCGGACAAAAAGTTTGATCTGTTGCTTACCGATGTGGTGCTGCCCGGCAAGAACGGCCGAGAGCTGGCCAACGAGGTGGAAGCCCGCCGCCCCGGAACAAAAATAATCTTCATGACGGGATATTCGCGAAACGCGATCGTCCACCACGGTCGCTTGGATCGAGGAACGGAGCTTATTCCCAAGCCGTTGATCGAGCGCGTTTTAGCGCGAAAGATCCGGCAGGTGCTCGATAGCCGTCCACGCGATCAGTAACTGAGCGTCGCCTGCCTGATGCGCGAATTATTCGGTCTCCGAGGACGCGGGAGGCTCCATTTTGTTGCGTAGCTGGTCGGTGTCTTTAATGGTGTCGATCGCCGTGCGAAACGCGCTCGCCACTTCGCCGCCCAAAGGCCGCCGCCTGCGAAGCTTTCGCTTTTTGACGGTGGACCGGGATTTCTTTCTCGGAGCCTTGGATTTTTTCTTCGATCTGCCAATGGATGGCTTACGCCTTTTGCGAGCCATAACAATACCTCAAGACTTCATAGCACGGCCAAGGAGCATAGAGGGATGGGAAGCTGCGCGGAAGGCTCATCTCGTCAGCCGCGTTCGGCGGCTATTTCCCGCCCCAGCTAAAGGTCTGCGGCTTTTCCGGCTTCGGCTTGGGCTTGCCTTCATCGCAACGGCCGACACGATCCTCGACCGCCATCGCCGTTTTGTTGTCAAACACCACATAGTGACAAAGTGTGCCGTTGCCCAATGGGCGCGCGATACGCCCGGTTCGCCCATCTGCCGTCATCGGATTGGACGTATCCCAAGCACGAAATGCGCCCGCCACCATGACCACGCCGAGGAAAAAACCTGCTCCGAGAACAACCACAAAAAACGACGATGCGACCGCCGCCTGCCAAAAACTGACGCGCGTCTCGTACGATCTTCGCAGAGTGCGCCGCACATCGACGGCCCGCAATTTTCTGCTGCCATCTGCTAAATCGGTGGTTGTATTCATCCAAACATGCTTAAGGCAAAAGCATTGATCAGTTCTAAAGGGGTTGATTCGGATTGGGATTGTTCAAGTAATTCGGGACAGCAGTTTCAGCTATTCTTGCGGGCGTTAATCGCTAATGACAGTAAAGTCCGTTGTGCAATCGTTTCTGCCAGTGGCGCATTGCGTCGCATATCCAGCGAAGCCTCGGCCAATTGTCCCATGGCGCGGAGCAGACGAGCCGACGTCCAAGCGCGCAGCGCTTCGCCAACATATCTTTCGCGGCTGAAATGGATCGGCGGCGCGGCACGCTTCAATGCGAATTCGATCGAATCACCATCTTCGATCGCAAGTCTCATTTTGTGTAAATTTGCAACTTGCCGGATTGCGGCCGAAACAATTGTAGCGGGCGACGAGCCGCCGGCGCGCGCCTTGGCAAATTCACTATCAACCTCCGCCGTGCGACCAGCAAACACAGCATCGAACACCCCATCAAGGGCCATTTCAGAGGCGTCGGCCACCACCGCCATCACGTCGGCCAGTTGGACGCTGTCTTGCCCCTGCGCATAGAGGATGAGCTTGCGAATTTCGTTACGCGACGCAATACGATCGCCTCCCAACAACGCGCCGAGCGCGCTTCGTGCGTCCGCAGCGATATTTAGATCGGCTGCGCGCATTTCTTCGTCGATCAACTGCATGAGGGCGCGTTCACTATCGGCGTAACATGGCAGCGCGGCGGCGACTTTCGCCTTTTCACAGAGGGCACGCAGTGGCGCGCTCTTGCTCAGATTGCCGGCTTCGATGATGACGCGGCATTCCGACGATGGCGCCGCGATAACAGTTTCGACCGCAGATGCGATGTTGCGCCCGCCCGCCTTTACCAATACCGCCCGGCGGCCACCGAACAGCGGCACCGTGTGAGCTTCCTCCACCAGTCGCGCCGGATTGGCCGCGAGCTCGTCACCTTCGATGCGTGCCAGCGCAAACGGATCGGTGGGATCGTCGACCGAGGCACGCACCAGCGCGTCAACGCGCTCGCGTACCAGGCCAGTGTCCGGTCCGAACACTAACACAATCGGCTGAGCCGGGTCGGGGGCAGCGATGAAACGATCTACATCGGAGACTTTGACGGCAGTCATGAAAGCCGTCTCACGACCCCGCCACAAAGTATGAGGCTAGCCGCGAGCGGATATTGTCGGCGATGACCTTGGCGGCGCGGTTCTCGGCGTCGCGCAGTCCGCGATCGCCGGCGAACCGCTGCTCCTGACCGGGGATGTTGTAGGATACCCGCGAGAATGTCTGCCCCCTGACCACAGGCTTGCCGGTTGCGAGGTCGGTCAAAACATAGCTTGCGTCGATGCCGTAATTGTTGATGTCGGGCCGGGCCGTAGCTATGTCGACGATGACCTGAAGCTGGGTAGCCGTGAGCTTTATCTCGAGCCGGTGCGTGGGTGAAATTCCGCCGCTGCCGCCGGTAAGGTCGTAGATCAGTTCGTTGCGCAGGCCAACACTGACGCGGGCGAGACGACTCCCGCTCGGAGCGTCTATTTGAGACACGTCGACGGCGCGCAGCTGACTGGGAAGACTGGCAGTACCTGCAGGCGTCGGACGATCGGCATAAAGCGGCTCAAAACAACCTGCGGTGAAACCAGCCAGCGTGAGCGCGGCAAAAACCCTGCTGATGCGCCAGATATCAGACCACGACATTGACGATCCTTTGCGGGACGACAATGACCCTTTTCGGGCTTTTGCCTTCCAACGCCCTTTTTACCGCATCCAGAGCAAGAACGGCAGCCTCAATGTCGGATTTTTCCGCGTCGCGGGCGACGGTCACGTCCGCGCGTTTCCTGCCATTGATTTGAACGGGCAGGATAATCGTGTTTTCGACGAGAAGCTCAGGCTCGACCTCCGGCCACAATTCGCCGGCAACCAAGGTCTTGTGTCCGAGCGCCGCCCAACATTCCTCCGCGAGGTGCGGCATCATGGGGTGAAAGAGCCGTACGAGGATATCGCCGGCTTCGTGCAGCGCCCAAGCGAAATCATTCGCCGGCGTGTTCTCAATCGCCCCGATCGCATCATTAAGTGCATTGGCGAACTCGTAAATATGGGCGACACAGCGGTTAAAACGCAATTTATCGATGTCCTCGGAAACATGGGCGAGCGCGCGATGGGCGGCCTTGCGCACTGCAAGAGCCTGTCCGCCAAAGGACGCCGGCCGCGCTTTTGGTTGGTCAATTTTTGCGATTTCCCTGACCAGGCGCCATAATCGCTGCACGAAGCGCCACGCGCCCTGAACACCTTCCTCGGTCCATATCACATCGCGGTCGGGTGGCGAGTCGGAGAGCATAAACCAGCGCGCGGTATCGGCTCCATAAGCGGCGATGATGTCGTCCGGGTCGACAGTGTTCTTCTTCGACTTCGACATCTTTTCGATAGAGCCGATTTCGAGCGGCTCGCCGGTCGAAGCAAGCACTGCGCGCCGCGCGTCGCCCATGCCTTGGATCCTGACATCAGCGGGCTCGATCCAGTCGCCGTTTTTTGCGCGATATGTTTCGTGCACAACCATGCCTTGCGTGAAGAGGCCAGCGAACGGCTCGTTCATGCCGATGTGGCCCGTCTTTCTCATGGCGCGCGTGAAGAAGCGTGAATAAAGCAAGTGCAAAATTGCATGCTCAATGCCGCCGATATATTGGTTGACCGGCATCCACTCGTTGGCGACCTTTGGCGTGGTCGGTGCTGTCTTGTTCCACGGATCGGTGAAGCGTGCGAAGTACCACGACGAATCTACGAAAGTGTCCATGGTATCGGTTTCACGCTTCGCCGGCCCTGAGCACTTCGGACACTTGACCGTTTTCCAGGCCGGATGGCGGTCGAGTGGATTTCCCGGTCTGTCAAATGTCACATCTTCCGGGAGTGTGACTGGCAGATCTTTTTCCGGTACCGGCACGACCCCGCACTTTTCGCAGTGAATGATCGGGATTGGACAGCCCCAATAGCGCTGACGCGAGATGCCCCAGTCACGCAGCCGATAGTTTACCTGGCGCTGGGCAACAGGCCGGTTGCCGCGCATTTCCTTTTCAAGCCGTTTCGCCACTTCCTCTTTTGCTTCATCGATTGTCATTCCATCCAGGAAGCGCGAATTGATCATGCGGCCGTCGCCCTCATAGGCGACCTTGGTGATGACGAACGTTTTTGGATCTTGCCCGGGCGGGCAAACCACCGGCGTATTGCCAAGGCCATATTTGTTGACGAAGTCAAGGTCCCGTTGGTCGTGCGCCGGGCAACCAAAAATGGCACCTGTGCCGTAATCCATCAAAATGAAATTCGCGACATAGACCGGGAGCTTCCAGTTTGCGTCAAATGGATGCACCGCCTTTATACCAGTGTCGAAACCCATTTTTTCAGCGGTATCGATTTCCGCCTGCGCGGTGCCCATTTTCTTGCATTCGGCGATGAACGACGCGAGTTTCGGATTCTTTGCCGCTGCGGCAAGGCTCAGGGGATGATCGGGCGACAGCGCCATAAACTTTGCGCCGAACAACGTGTCAGGTCGCGTCGTGAAAATTTCCAGTTCACTTTCTTTGTTTGGGGTTGTCGACGGGTCGAGCATAAAACGCAACAGCAGGCCTTCCGAGCGACCGATCCAGTTTTTCTGCATTAGCCGGACCTTGTCCGGCCAGCGATCGAGCGTTTCCAGCGCCCTCAAAAGTTCTTCCGAATAGTCGGTGATCTTGAAGAACCACTGCGTCAACTCGCGTTGTTCAACCTCCGCACCCGAGCGCCAGCCGCGGCCGTCGATGACCTGCTCGTTTGCAAGGACGGTTTGGTCGACCGGGTCCCAATTCACTTTTGACTGCTTGCGCTCGACCAGGCCCGCCTTGAGGAAGTCGAGAAACATCTTCTGCTGATGTTTGTAATAAGCCGGATCGCAAGTCGCGACCTCGCGCGCCCAATCAAGGGAGAGTCCCATCGACTGCAGTTGTTTCTTCATCGTTGCGATGTTGTCGTACGTCCACGTTTTTGGATGCACCTTGCGGTCAATAGCGGCGTTCTCGGCCGGCATGCCGAAAGCATCCCAACCCATCGGGTGCAAAACGGCGGTGCCCATTGCGCGTTTGAAACGTGCCACGACGTCGCCCATCGTATAGTTGCGGACGTGGCCCATATGGATGCGCCCCGAGGGGTACGGGAACATCTCGAGCACATAGTATTTGGGACGCGGATCGTCGTTCCGGGTGGCGAAAATACCGCGATCCGCCCATACCTTTTGCCAGCGGGCCTCGGCCTCGCCGGCGTTGTAACGCTCGTTTTTGTTCGAATCGGCGGTCATTGCGTGTCTTCTTAGCGCGCGGAACAGACACGAAAGAGGCGGGATGGTCAACCGGACTGACGCATTCACGCCAGACTCAGCAAGGAACCAGTCGTGCGCTCCATGGCTTGAAATCAGCCGACAATGCCATGGCGCAATGACAGACGAGGGCGTCTGTCTAGGCGGCGGTCAGCGCGCGGCGTACGGCGTTCAACAATGCGTTCGCGTCATAGGGTTTTTCGATTACTGGCGCTTTCGGAAACCGTGTGGCATGCACGCTGTCGACGCGCATGCCAGTCAAAAATACGAATGGCGTGTTTTTGTCGGCCAGCAATGAGGCGACGCCAAGACTGTCGCTGTCTGGCCCACTGAGCTTCACGTCTAGGACGGCGAGATCGAACTTCGGTTCGCGACTCAGCAGTTCGGTTGCCTCGGTTGCGGTCGCGACGCAGGCGACGTGCGCCGCGCCGGCCCTTTCGAGGATTTGCTGAATGTCGAGTGCGATCAGGAACTCGTCATCCAGCACCAAACAGCGTCGGCCTGCCAAAAGAGATTGCGCATGCACGGAGTTTTCCTCGCAACCGGAACTTTTTCTTCTCTTCTGAATTGGTTTTTGTGGCATTTAAAAAAGACACATAGGGCAACCGATTTTGCTCATTTTTAATATGGCCTCTTAGACAAAGAGGAGACTTCTGCGCTCCGTGCTAGTGGGGCAGGCATGATTATTGGAAACCATCGGTTCAACAATCACTTCACGCCATGCGAACGATGCCCGCTGCGCGGACGTTCTTGCCTGCGCGAGTTCGATGCTGAGGAGCTTTCCTTCGTAAGGGAATTCAAGGTCGACGAACTTCGTGTCGAGCCCGGCGCGAGTTTCTTGCGTGAAGGATCACGCAGCGATCACCTGTTTACTGTCCTTAGCGGCTGGGCTTTTCGCTACAAGATGCTCGATGACGGTCGCCGGCAGATTCTTAACTATGCACTGCCTGCCGATATGGTCGGCCTGCAAGGGGCCCTGATGCACGAGATGGAGCATTCGGTCGAGGCGCTAACGCCGCTAGTACTGTGCGTATTTCCCCGCGCCAAATTGTGGGATCTTTACAGCCGTTTCCCAACACTTGCCTTCGACGTCACATGGCTCGCCGCGCGTGAAGAGCAGCTCATCGATGAACATCTCGTAAGCCTTGGGCGGCGGACTGCGCTTGAGCGTGCGGCGTATCTGCTGCTGCACCTGTTCGCGCGAGCCGAGGAATCCGGCCTCGCCAAGGACGGGTCGATCCAGTTTCCGTTCACCCAGCAGCATCTCGCGGATACGCTCGGCATGTCTTTGGTGCACACCAACAAGACGCTCAAACGCCTGTACCTCAGCAGGGCGGTTCGTTGGAAAGACCGCGTCTTCGAAATAATCGATCGTGCCGCGCTTGTCGCCATTGCTGGCAGCGACGTTCTTCAACACCGGCCGCGTCCGTTTATTTGAAGTGGAGTTGAGCGATCTATTGCGATATAGCCAGCGAATGATCGCTGTTACCGCGTCAACCGGCCTTGAATATGTTCGGAATGAAATAGTGCGTGCTTGCCGCGATGCAGGCCGCAATCCGGCAGAGATAACGTTGATTGCGGTGTCAAAAACCTTCGGCCCCGATGCCATTGAGCCGGCGATTTCCGCGGACCAACGTGTGTTTGGCGAAAATCGCGTACAGGAGGCAAAGGCAAAGTGGCCGGCACTGCTGGCCAAGCATGCGAACGTGGAACTGCATCTGATCGGCCCGCTACAGTCGAACAAAGCGAAAGAAGCGGTTGCATTTTTTGACGCCATTCATTCCGTGGACCGGGCGAGCCTGTGCGAAGCGCTGGTGAAGGAAATTGCCAGGCAGGAACGTCAGCCGATTTTGTTCGCGGAGATCAACACGGGTGCCGAGTCGCAAAAAGCGGGAATCCTGCCACAGGATGCGGATGCATTTCTCGCGGCCTGCCGTGACAAATATGGCCTCAAAATCTCGGGCCTAATGTGCATACCGCCGCTGGAGGATGCGCCGGGGCCACATTTTGCTCTCACTGCCAAGATCGCCAAGCGCAACGGCCTGAAACTTCTATCGATGGGAATGAGCGCGGATTTTGCGACCGCGATCGCACTTGGTGCGACGCACGTGCGGATTGGCACCGCAATTTTCGGGCAACGTCAAAAGTAGGCCCTTACTCGACCACGATTTTCGTATTCGGGCCGAGACGTGCGAGCAGCCGGCGAAGGGTATTGAGTTCAAGCGCCACACAGCCTGAGGTCGGCGCAAAGCCCTCCCGAGCGGCATGAACGAACACGGCGCTGCCACGCCAGGCAACTCGGGGGCGCGTGTTGTGATCAATTTCGACGATGAAATCATAGAGATGATCTTTGCGCTTCAGCCGATCGCCTTTGCTCTTTGGCGGGAGCTTAACTGGACGGTTGTAATGCCGGTCGGAAGGATCCTCGCACCAGCCGTCGTCTGGGCTAATTCGCTGCGTCGGCAGCGCGGTGACCGGACGCGAATGCCTGTCGGCACGCCACCACAAGCGCCGTGGCCGGAACTGGCCGCGTGGTGTACCGCCATCGCCCTCGCGTTTGTTTGCCTTGATGCCGCCACGCCCCAACGCTACCGGCACGGTCAGCATCCCTGCGAAGAGCCAACCGCGGCTTGCATTGGCCGGCTTGCGGCGTACTGTGATGCGGGACAAAGATCGTTTCTGCATTGTTCGCGCCAGCTTGGCCTAAGTCATTGCAGCCCTGAATAACAGTTCACGCTTGCTCTTTTATCCCCGAATGCTCTACTTCGCGACGATGACGAGAGGCGCGGCGCCGTCCCTTAAAGGGGACTTTGGACAATGGCCAATAAGCGAACGATCCTGATCGTCGATGATGACGCCGAGTTGCGCGAGGCCTTAGTCGAGCAGCTGGCCTTGCACGAGGAATTCGATGCAATTTCTGTCGACACGGGTACAAAAGGGGTGCAGGCAGCCAAGGGCGGTCAGATCGACCTGGTGATTATGGACGTTGGCTTGCCGGATGTAGATGGCCGCGAGGCCGTGCGCATCCTGCGCAAAAACGGCTTCAAAGCACCGATCATCATGTTGACCGGCCACGATACCGATTCCGATACTATCCTCGGCCTCGAATCTGGCGCTAATGACTATATTACCAAACCATTTCGGTTCGCAGTGCTGTTGGCCCGCATTCGCGCCCAGCTTCGGCAGCACGAGGCGAGCGAAGACGCAGTATTCAATATCGGGCCGTATACCTTCCGGCCGAGCTCCAAGCTGCTGCTCAGTCCCAAAGGCAGCAAGGTACGGCTGACCGAAAAGGAAACCGCGATTTTGCGGTACCTCTATCGCGCTGGACAGAAGCCGGTATCGCGCGAGACACTTCTGCAAGAAGTGTGGGGCTACAATTCCGGCGTCACAACGCATACGCTCGAAACGCACATTTACCGGTTGCGGCAAAAAGTCGAAAAGGATGCGGCCGCGCCGGCGATCCTGGTCACAGAGGCCGGCGGCTATAAATTGGTGCCGTGACAGGTAGTCAACCCAACAATAGGGACTCGCATGGCACTCGAAGATGATATCGCCTTCTTCGAGCGGGTGCCGCCGCTAGCGGCGCTCGGCAAGCAAGCGTTGCGCATTTTGGCGATTGGCGCCGAAACGCGCCATTTGCAAAGCGGCGCGGTCCTCTTCTACGCCGGCGAACTCGCGGACGGCGGCTATGTGGTGCAAGAAGGCTCGCTGCTGCTGGAACCGGGCACCCTATCGGAAGGCAAAGAAGTTATCGTCGGCCCCGGCACCCTTGTGGGCGAGCTGGCCCTGCTGACCAATACGGTGTGCCAGGCAACTGCGATTGCAAAAGAACCGACGGTGGTCGTGCGCATCCCGCGCCATCTTTTCCGCAAGATGCTTGAAGGCTATCCGGCCGCCGCCGAGAAATTGCGCGATAGTATGAGCGGGCGGTTGCAGGCGTGGACTCAAGAACTTGACGGCGTGAAGCGCGCGCTTGACCCGGGCAAGAAACACTGATCGGGTGCCTTCGACGAAGTCAGGCCTCGATGGTTGTTGTGACCGGTACGTGGTCGGAAGGGCGCCGGGCGCCACGATATTCCTTGGCGATTTCAATTGACGATACGCGATCGGCGAGCGCGGCAGAGCTCCACACATGATCGAGTCTACGGCCGCGATCCGCAACGCGCCAATTGTCCATCGCTCGGTAACTCCACCAAGTGTATAGCTTCTGAGGCTCCGGCGTGAGTATGCGCATACAATCAACCCATCCGCCTGATTTCTGTGCAGCAACCAGTTTTTCGCATTCGATCGGCGTGTGAGACACGACCTTGATCATCTGCTTGTGACTCCAGACATCGTGCTCAAGGGGCGCGACGTTGAGATCGCCGACCAGGATGGATCGCTGCGACTGTTCCGGCTGCAACCTCCCATGGAAACGCATCTCGTCGAGAAAGGCCAACTTGTGCTCAAATTTCGGATTCAGCTCTGGATTCGGCTCGTCACCGCCGGATGGCACATAGAAATTATGCAGCGTGATTTGATCTTTTAGTTTCGTGCGGTCGCCTAAGAGCACCGAAATATGTCGGCAATCGGCCTTGCCGCAAAAGTTTTGAATGTCGACGTGCTCGAAAGGCACGCGCGAGAGAACCGCGACACCGTGGTAGCCCTTCTGGCCATTGAGCGCTGCGTGCTCGTAACCGAGTCGCTTGAAACGCTTCAGCGGAAATGCATCGTCGGGACATTTGGTTTCCTGCAGGCACAGCACGTCTGGCTGCGCGCTCATCAGAAATCTGGCGACAAGATTGATTCGCAAGCGAACCGAATTGATGTTCCAGGTGGTGATTTTGAGCGGCATGAATTGCAACATAGGACTTAGGATGCCAACTTTCCATTCGTTGTGGACCGACTTGACCTGCCATCCACGTCTTAATTTCCTGGAGGCTGCAAAGACGTAGATGCCCGGCACGGGGCCGGGCATGACGAACCTTCCGAAACAACCGCATCAATTGTGGTAGCGCGTATAGTCGATCTTGAACAACGCCGGATCGGGTCGCTTGCTGGTATCAAGATTGTATACGGCAACCGTAGTGTCATAGCCCTGCGGATCCGTCACCGTCCATTGCTTGAGTTGCATATCCTTTGCGCCGAACATGATCATCAGGCGGCTGGTGCCGACGATGCCGTTTTTTTCCTCCACTACAACCGTGGCGAACACGTCGTCGGCATAAACCGCGATCAAATGGGTATCCTTTGTCAGATCAACGCGGTCGGCGAGAAGGAAGCGGAGCGGTGTCTGCGACAGGGGATAAACGTCCTGAGTCGCCAAACGCCGGTCGCGCACCACGACCGATGACCCGTCGGCGATCAATTCTATCGGACTTGGATCGTCATATTCGAACCGTACCTTGCCGGGCTTTGAGATAACGAAATCGCCCTTTGTACGGCTGCCATCGGGACCGACCTGAATGAAGTTTCCCGACAGCGTCTGCATGCCGGAAAGATAGTTGTTGACGCGATCCACGATGGCGCGCTGATCCGCATTCAGCGCGCCAGGTGACGTAGCCTTGCCGAGGACGGCAGCGAACGGATTGGAGACCGGATTAGGTGCTTGCGACTTCTGCGGCGCCTGCGCCCAGGCATTCAG
>Ga0066388_100001721_pt1 | contig 12644 bp, 7 predicted proteins | sample PanSoiMetaGPlot6_FD_64539 | JGI IMG/M metagenome (GOLD analysis project Ga0066388, IMG submission 64539) | Tropical forest soil microbial communities from Panama analyzed to predict greenhouse gas emissions - Panama Soil - Plot 6 (Hybrid Assembly) | ecosystem: Environmental > Terrestrial > Soil... | reverse complement strand
AAGGGCGGTCGACACGGGTCGTCGCGAGATTACCCCCCTTCCTGACCTTCCCCCTCAAGGGGGGAAGGAACGCACTAACTGACGGGGGAACCGACCGATCAACTCGGGTTCGGAGACGATTGAAGCAGGTCTCCGCCATTGGCCGGGCGCTGGCGATATGGATGGACGGCAGGTTCAGAGGCGCGGGGCGTCGCCGGTCGTATCGGTTCGGCGGGATCATCGTATGCTGTCAACCTCAGCGGACTGGGGCAAGTGAAATCACGGGCCGCCGCAAGACGATGCCGCCGACACGGTGCCACTCTTGATCTGACAAAAATTCTTCACCACGGAGACACGGAGAATCGTGAATTCAAGCGGCCGTCGACTGCCGAGATGCATCTTCATTCGGAACGAACTCGCGGACCGTCCTGGTGCTTTCGGCGCAACACCGAAATCTCCGTGTCTCCGTGCCTCGGTGGTGAAATTTTCCGTCCGATCAAGGCGAATTGGGCGCCGCCGCCGGGCGCGCCGCCTCCCACTGCTCGGGAGTGACGAACAGGGTGGCGGTGCGCTTGCCGCGCGGCGCCGCCGCGTGCACGCCGGGGTCCCCGTCGACGAAGTAGATCGGCCGGCCATCGACCGTGGCGTTGGTGGGGCGAAAGATCACGAACACCGCCGCCCAGCCGGGGAACTCTGCGGGCGGAAAGGGCAGCGACGCGAAAGCGCGGTTGCCGATGAAGATCGGCTTGCCCTTCGGGGCGCGGGCGATCGTCCACCGCATCGATTCGAGGGCGGCGTGCGTATCCTGGCGCGCCTTGTCGTGATGATCGATCGATGGCCCGAGGTACAGATAGGCGGCGAGCGTGAGCCCGTACCATGCCGCGACCAGCACGCCCTTGGACCGCTGCGGCAGCGCCGCAGCTGCGCGCGCCAACACCAGACAGAGCGAGACCGTCAGGACGAGCTGGCCGACGTAGTGGTAGCGCGGCAGCTCGGTGACGAAGTTGGGCGCGATCGACAGCAGCAGCACCGCGCGCGCTGCCGCGATGATGCCGTAGCAGCCCACCGCGAGGAGCAGATAGGCGGCCAGCTGCCGGCGGAGCGCCGACGGCGAGCGCCACGCGATGACGAGGGCGACGGCGGCGAATGTGCCGGCGACCACATACCACAGCGGCGGCCCGAACCCGGGTGGAACGTAGAAGCCGAACAGCAAGCGGGTCAGGCCATAGGCCAGGAGCTTGATCCAGATCGAGACGATGGCGACCGGATCAGCCAGTAGCGCCACCCACGGCGTGCGCGCCAGGATGTCGTCGCCGGCCCAGCGCGCGTACAGCTTGTTCAACACCACGTAGAGCACCGGCAGCACCACGAGCAGCGAGATCAGCGGCGGGTTCCACCAGCGCCGCCGCCACTCGGGAAGTAACAGCACCAGAACGAACGGCAGCAGGACGGCGACGGCGATGCCGGTGCCGAACGAGGTCGCCGCGATGAGGGCCAGAACGTACCACCCGCCGCGCATCGCACGCGACGGCGGCCGGTGCGCGTCGCTCAGGCGGTGTACCTGTCCGAGAATCACCAGCAACGCGGTTGCGACCAGGACCTGACCGTACACCGCATACCAGCCGAGCGTGCCCTCGCTGAGCGGCGACGCGCCCCACAGCGCGGCGCCGAAGGAAGCGAGCGGCGCGTCGCCGGTCGCGACGCGCACCAGGCGGTACAGGAGACCGACGTTGAGCAGATGGGTGAGAAACGCGATCCAGTAGTACCCTTCAGGCGAGATGCCGAACACGTGAAAGGTCAGATAGAAGACGGCGTTCCGCGTCAGCAGCATGTGGCCGCCGTTGGGCGTGACGAGATAGGTGAACGCGGGATCGTTGCGGATCTTGTACAGATTGAGGAAGTCGTCGGCGAAGAAGAAATTGCGCGTGATCGGGTAGTAGGTCAGGGCGGCAAAAGCGACGGCGGGGAGGAGCCATGCTGTCTCGATCATGTGACGGCTCAAGCGCGCCGCGTAAGGCGCGGATGCGAGCGCGGAGCTGCTGGGCGCGGCAGGAGCGGTCATGCGGGCGTCGTCCCAACCAACGACCGCCGGGTGGAAGCGAAGGACCGTCGTCCACTACGCCACAGCCCGACCAGCAGCACGACCGTCGCGGCGGAGATGGCGGCGCCAATCGCGACGCTGCGCGGGCGGTAGCGGAACTCGATGCGCGACGTCCCCGCTGGCACTTCGACGAGGCGGAACATGAAATTGGTGCGATGGATCGGCGTCTCTGCACCATTCACCGTCGCCTGCCAGCCGGGATAGTACTGGTCGGCGAGAACCATAAAGCCCCGCGCCGGTGCGTCGACGTCGATGACCAGATGTTCCGGATCGTCGCGCACGAAGCGCACGCTGCCGCCCGCAACGGTACCGTTCAACCCGGTAAATCCTGACGGCATCGGTTCTTCGACCAAGGCGATTTCGGCCAGATCGTCGCTCTCGAACGCCAGGCGGCTCAGCAGGCGGTTCGGATCGTCGACCACGTCGATGCGCGGCACGAAGCGCGCGCGCGGCAGCGCGGTGTCGTTCCGATAGGCGAGCAGCGGTGGGTCGCCGGCGCTACGGGCTGGCATCTCGAACCCCACATCGGCGAGTGGCACCGTCGGCGTGGTGATGACGTATCGGATCGCGGCCAGGTCGAACATGCGGTGACGGACGCCAGCCGACACCGTCGGCGCGTTCAGTTCTTCGAAGGTCTTGAAGTAGCCGCCTGGCCACATCAGCGTCACGAAGTCGATATGCCGCCGGCCGAGCAGCGCTTCGTAGTCGAAGACGTCCGGCAGATGCAACAGCGTCGCCGTCTTCTGCATCAGGCTGAGGTCGCCCGGCGAAGACGGGGCGAGTGCGACGCGATCCTGCGCACCAATGGGCGGATCCATCGCCGCAAAATTCGGCGCGTAGCTCCAGTACCCATCCACCGTGGGCAGCAGATGTCCGCCATGGCGCACCGGTACCGCGACCAGGTCCAGCACCACCGCGGCGACGATCGCCCAGGCGGCCCAGGCCACGCTCCTCGGCCAGCGAATCGCAGCCGACACAGCGGCGACGATGCCGACGATCGCCACCACCTCCGCCCAGCGCAGGCCGCCCGGTGCGACGGCATACAACACCGCCGCCAGCGCGACGCCGACAATTGGAATGGACCAGCGGGTTCTCATGCTTGCGCCGCGTCGCTGCACGGCATCGACGCCGAAGGCAGTCAAGATCGCCAGGCAGAGCCCAGTGATAAACAGCAAGCGATGTGGATATTTCAACGTGGTAGCACCCGGCGGGAGCTGCACGTAGATGCCGAAGAGCGGCGTCTGGAAGCCAAGGGCGAGGATCGTGTAGAGCGCGCCGACCAGCAGATAGAACACCACCAGCCGGCGATTGGCACGACCGACCAGCGCCAAGCCTGCCACCAACAGCGGGCCGATCATGAACGGCACCGGTGATCGACGCCGCCGCATCGCTTCCAGCAGCCCCGACGGAAGTGATGCGTTGCGCAAGAAGTCTCCGCTCTCGACTGCGGCACGAAACGATTCCCGCGACAGCTCGGCTGCGGGCACGAGCTGGATCGCCGCCAGGCAGGGCGCGAGGACCAGCCCGGTGCCGACCGCGAGCGCGGCGCGCCACGGCCGCGGTTGCGGTCCGCTGATCAGTTCCCAGCCAACGCGCAGGACGATGAGCTGATAGGTGAGCGCCGTGATCAGCACCCATCCCGGCAGGAGCTGGAGCGTCAGGACGACAGCGAGGCCGACGACGCCGCGCCGGGTCGGCATCTTCAACAGCCGCTCGCACAGCAGCAACGACCACGGCAGCCAGCCCCACGGCCCGCTGTGCATGGCGCTCCAGTTCGTCAGCTCAGTCATCGGGCTGCCGAGCTCGAACGCGAGCGCGCCGCCGAGGGCCGCGACCCAACTCACACCGAGCTCGCGCCCCAGGAAGAACATCCCGGTCGCGCCGATCACCATGTTGAGGATGAGCACGGCATGCACGGCCGCGTTGGGCTCCAGCAGCAGGAACATCAAGTGCGGCGGATAGAGCAGCCCCATGGCGGGATTGGCAAAGAAGGGCTCGCCGAAGCTCTGATAGGGATTCCACAACAGGCCGCGACCACCGTCCCAGACGCTGGCGACGGCGTGCAGCTTGATCGGGAGGTAATAGATGTAGGTGTCGAAGGCGGGCGTTCCCCCGCCGCGATGCAGCTCCACCAGGACGAAGTGCACGGCCGCCGCTAGCGCGACCGCAACCACCGCCGCTGTGCCGACATGCCGGCCGGTCGGCAACGCCGTCATCGTGCCGATGGGGTGATCCGGCCCGCGGCGTTGGGTGTTGCTCCGCCGCCGCCCGCGCACCGAGCGTTCGTCATTCGCAGGTCACGCACGAGTCCGACGGCGCCGTCATTATTGTCTCTCGCCTAATTGCCTGTAGGGCTCTTCTTTCGCAACTCAATAGCTGGCCTCGGTCCCAGTCATGGAGGGGACGTGGTTTCACGGACGAGCGCCAGACCGCCCAAACGTGAGCTGTCGCGCGGAATCACGAGACCTGACCGAGCGCACCCGTCAACCGCGTCTGCGCGGCGCGACGGGCGGCGCCGTCCCTACAAGGACGGCTCGTGGACGCGATACACCGCTGGTGAGATCGGCACGGGGACGCGTTCGAGTTGGAAGCGGCCGACGTTCGCCTTCGTTCCGGCCAGGATGTCCTGCAGGACGCCGCGCGATTCACCGTCGATCCGCACGAGGACGAGCCCGGATATCACCATCCAGCGCACGCGGTAGCGGTCGAGGACGGCTTCGATCGCCGCCTCGCCATTGGAGGGGATGGAGACAGCGGCGCTGTGTGTGTAGGCGATCACGTACCACGGTACATTAGACGCGACCGGTTCGCCGCTCAGAGTGTCATCCAGCCGCGCCAGCTCTGCCCCGAGCTGCGATCCGCCGACCGGCGCAACGCGGTAGAAGGCGGGAAGCCCGGCGAGGAAGAATGCAGACAGGGTGAATACTCCTGCGCTCGCCAGCAGCGTGCGCACCGGTGCATGGCTTCGGCCGGCCCACGTATCGAGCCGGGCCACGATGACATCCACGCCGAGCGCACCGGCGAGAATCACGAGCGGCGTGAACGTATGGGGCGCACGTTGCGGATTGAATCCCGGCCCTGCAGTCCACGCCACCAGGAAGTAGCCGGCGAAGCACAGCAGCCAGATGAACGACTCCGAGCGCGGCCGACGCCGAAACAGTCCCACCGCCGGCAGCAGCGCGATCGCCAGCCACCAGTCCTGGGCGGGGGCGAACGGAACGGCGCGCAGCGTCGTGTAGGCGGACGCGATGCGATCGGCCATCGAGCTCCAGCGAAACCAGTCGAGCAGCCGACTCCAGGATGGCGGCTCGGGCACGCCGAAATCGAACACCTGCGCGTAGCTGCGCAGGAACGGCAGTACGTGCTGCCCCGGTGGAGTGAGCGTGGCAAAGGACATGACGCTCCACAGGACGTAGATGGCCACGCAGCTGAGCCCGGCGAGCAGGACCTGCCAAATGGGTCTGCGATCGGTCTCCATCCGGGCCTCGAAGAGCACCGCGAGGAACACGAGGCCAAAGAGGATCAGCGCATCTCCGCGAGCCAGCACGGCGAAGAACGCGCCCGCGATCGCCAGTATGAGCCGCCGCCGGCAGAACGCGATCAACGCGAGCAGGATGAATAGCTGCGCGACGGCGGTGCTCTCGGGTTGAAACCTGAATCGGTCCATGGCTGGCGAGAACGCGAACATCACCAGCGCGAGCAGTTGTGTCGCTCGGTAGCGCAGCGGCAGCGCAATGCAGATCAGGTACCAGAACGCGAGCACCGACGCCGCGGAGATCGCGGCCATGGTCGCGAAGGCGGTTTCGGGCTGCGCGCCGAACGCCGCCAAGGACGGCACCAGGAGCAGCGCCGTCATGCAGCCCCAGTAGTCGAAGGGGGCATGCAGGAGCGTTTCGGGAGGTTGGATGAAATGCCACACGATGGGCTCTTCGAAGCGGTGGGTGAGCGCCATGTGTCGGGCGACGCCGAAGTAGTAGGCCCCGTCGTTGTCGGTGATCTTGTGGACGCGCGAAGCCATCAGAGCGTAGACCGCCGCAATCGCGAGAGCGACTGTGAGCAGGCACATGTTCCAGGGACAGAGAGCTCGCCCCTCGCTGGACCGGGCCAGCAGCCCGAAGCCGTTCAGTGAAGAGGGTCGATCGGGCATGTCGAATGGCGCGCCGGGACGGCTGGCGCCGCATCGCCGGCAGGCAGCGCGCCGGGGAATCGACGCTGCCGATCTTCCTCCTCGCGTTGCCGCTGCAGTGTCGCCTGCAACGGGCGACCGGAGTAGAAGGGCATCAGCGCGTCGGCCGTGCGCGTCAGGGCGAGGTCGGCGAGCGGGATCTCCCATGGCGCCGGCACCCAGGCGGGGTGCTCCCGAACCAATGCCGCCCGCTGCCGATACGACTCCCGGTATCGCGCGTACGTGGCGACGAGATCGGGATACTGCCAGGCGTTGCCCGCCGCGATCACAATGAGCCCAGCCGCGACGGCGGTCAGATCCCTACGCCAGCCTACCCAGCGCCGGAGGGCGAGCGTCAAACCGCATACCGCGGCGGCGGAGAACAGCCAGTGCAACACGAAGAAGTAGTGCCAGAGCGGGCGGCGTACCGTCAGCAGCCCTATCACTGACACGGTGGCCAGCAGCGGGACGAGTTTCGCGCGCGTCCGCGCCTGCGCCTGCAACATCGCCAGCACGCCGAGCACGCCCATGCCGAAGACCAGCGCATGGTGGAGCACCAAGGGGCGTTGATACGGCAGGGAGAAGATCTGCGCAAAACTGAGCGCGCCGCGTCCGTCGTCCCAATTGGCCTGAAGCCCGCTAATCAGCGCCGGCAGGCTCACCTTGCGGAATAACACGACCGCGACGGCGACACCGCCCAACGCGTATGCGCCCGCCGCTTTCCAGAACGCCGCGGCGTTGTGTCGTCTCGATGCAAGCAGGCTGTAGACGTTCAATGCGACGATGGGTGCCGCCAGCCATTTCGAAAGGACGGCCAGCGACGTGCAGACGCCCATGGCCGCGCCGATCGAGGCGCTGGCCTTGCCGTCGAGCAGCACGAAACTGAAGTGGATGCTCCACAGGGTGAAGTAGAGCATCCAGGCCTCGTCGGCGAAGTGGCTGACCATCAGCAGCACCGGAACGGAACTGAGAAAGACCGCGCACCCGACGTACGCGGACGCTGCATCCATGAGGTGGCGGAGAACGCGGAAGAGCGGGTGGCAGGACAGCAGGAGCATCGCGTTGGCCAGCGCGGCGAGGATTCCGTTGAGCAGGATGCGGTGGCGGACCCAGAAGTCGACGAACGAGTCTCCGTCCCCGACGAGCAGGCAGGCGAGCTTGGCGGCCAAGGCGCCTGTTGCCGTCACCGTCAAGCCGGGGTGATTGACGATCTGCTGCGGGCTGGGCTCGAAGAACAGAATGACGTCGGCGAAGTAGAACCCGGCCGGATCCATCGCGCTGCCCAGGGTTGCGCCTCCCAGGACGAAGGGGTCGGAGAGATTCGCTCGACTGATCCAGATCGTCGTCACGGCGGCGACGCCGATGAAGACGAGCGCGGTGCCGGCAAACAAACACTGGGCCGCGTCGACCCGCCAACCAACGCCCGCGCTGCGCGTCCTGCGGCCGGCCAACAGCATTCAGATTTCTGTAGCGACGGCGCCGCCCATTTTCCAGCGGATTGCTTGTCGCCGCAACAGGTGCAGCGGCTCGCCGCCAGTACCTCCCTGCTGGATGCCCTCCCGCGAGCGCGCCCGGACTGCAACAACAGCGGCCCACCACAAGGGTAGCCGCCAAGGTCCCGGCGGCGACGACTACGCCCGCCGGGCGGCGAGGAAACTCGCCGCGCGAGGAGCGGGGCGGGCAATCAGCCGAAAGATTGCCGATACGCTCCTACCTCACGGATTGTATCCCAGTGCACGCAAGCGCTCCTTCACCGTCTCGTCGATCTTCGCCGGCGCGACGGCGGTCTGGGGAACGCTTCGCGCATCGGCCACGGCGCGGAACTCATCCATTCGCTCAGTGTCGGCAATGTTGCGGCGCTGATCGACATCGCTCTGCGCATAGAGCTCTTCACCCTCCGGCCCACGGATGTACCAGCGATCCGGGGTGATCACCGCGACCGCGAGCGCTCCGTCGATCGGGCCAAGGATGGGAGTTTGGCCGTCTGGCGTCCACGAAAACGCGTGTTCCATCGCATACAGGGTCCGTGACTGGGCCGCATCGTCGGGTCGCGTCAACGGCAGCGCCCGGCCATCGAGTCCGGCGGGAACAGGCACCCCGAGATACGCGAGGATCGTCGGCATGACGTCGACGAGCGATGCCGGGGTTTCCCGTGGCCCCGCCACCACCCCCGGACCTTCAATGAGCATCGGCACCCGGATCACGTCCGCATGCAGGCGGCCACCATGGTGAATTCGCCGCCACGCCGGATCGAACCCCTCTCCATGGTCCGCCGTGATCACGATCAACGTCGATGCACGCAGGCCGGTTTGATCGAGCGCGTCGAGGACACGTGCAAGGTCACTTTCCGTATACCCGATGTCGGCATGGTAGCAGTTCTCGAGAGAGACCCACTCCCAGGGCAGACACGTGATGCGCCCCTGAAGACAACCCTGGAAGCGGAGTGCGGCGAGTGGGTCGGCGCTCGGCACGCGCGGGTCGAGCGATGCGCGCTGGCGAAAATAGTTGTGGACGGCAAACGTGTGCAGAAACATGAAGAAGGGAGGGTCACCCGCTCTCCGTTGCTGCAGATAGGCGATGCCGCGATCAAAGCGGTCCGCCACCGTGATCGGCTCGGTGGCGCCATCGCGCGGCAGGTGGCGCGCCGCGTATGCCGGATCGACGAACTTGTCGTACTGCATGAACCCGCTGCTGAAACCAAATCGGTTGTCGAGATAACCGCCGCCCGTGAATGCAACTGTCTCGAAGCCTTGCGCGCGCAGCGCCTGTGCGATGGTGAGAACGTCTGGAGAGACGGTGAGCGTCGGTCTGTTGGCGCCGTGCCGATCCGGGTACAACCCGGTCATCATCGAGCCGTGTGCCGGCAGGGTCCAGGAGGCGGTCGAATAAGTGCGGTTGAAGCGCGCCGCGTTCGCCATCAGCTTCGCCAACGGCGGCGGCATCCCGTCATCACCGACGATAGGTCCCAGCGAGTCGGCGCGCAGCGTGTCGATCGAAATGAGCAAGACATTGCGCGCGCCTGCTCTCGGCGAACGATCATCGACTGTCTGCGCGCCGGATGGCGCCTGTTTCGCCGCGGCCGGAATCAGCCAATACGGTTCACAGTAGCGCCAAAAGACGGCCACGGCCGGCAGGACAACGGCGGCAAGGAGCGTCAGGAATTTGATCCTGGCCAGCGCCTGCTTGCGATACGTTGCGATCAAGCCGACCCCCCGACAGCGAAAACCAGCGCGCTGTATGTCATCGGCGCGTGATCAACGGAAGCGCGAACCCCTGCGCGAGGTTTTGCCGAATCCGCTCAGGTCACGCGGCGAGCTCCGTTTTAAAATGAATAACCTCCAAGCCGGCGATTTAGCAAACGCATTCCCGAGCCTGATAGCGGTTCTTCGAGGCAGTGGCTTGGGCACACCCGCGGCGACGCCTACAAGGGTGGCCGGCTCACACCGACGATTCGAAGCAGCCAACAGGCTGACTCAGGAAATGAGGCCGAGGCGCTGGGAGTCGTCGTAGACGAAATCGGGGAAGATCTCGGCCAGAGCGGTGAACCCGAGATGGCGCACAACGATCTCGGCGCAAATCGCCCGAAAGTCCGTTGTCACCGCGAGATCGCGGCCTTCAAAGAGCCGCTCTTCGTTCAGGCCTGGCCAGGTCCCGTAGACGGTCCCACCGCGTACGGTGCCGCCGGCAATGAGCATGGCGGTGCCATGGCCATGGTCGGTACCACCGGTTCCGTTTTCGCGCACCGTGCGACCGAACTCGCTCATGGTCAGCACGCAGACGTCGGCAAAGGCCTCGCCCAAGTCGGTACGCAGCGCGGCGATGCCGTCGCCGAGGTCGCGCAGCGCATTCGCCAGCAGGCCCTCGCTGGCGCCTTGTCCGAGGTGCGTGTCCCATCCCCAAACCTCGGCAAACGCGACCTCGAGCCCGACGCCGGATTTGATTGTCTGCGCGATTTGACGCAACTGCAAGCCCAGAACGGAGGACGGATAGACGGCACCGTTCTCGGGGTCGTACGCATCCGGATTCAGCCGGTTGGCGAAGTCGACGGCGCGCAGTGTCTCGCCGACGACGATGGCGGGGAGATCGCTGCGTCCGCCGTACATGGTTGCCAAGGCGGCACGCGTCTGCGCGCCACGTTGTCCCGTGCCCAGCGACAGCACAGCAAGATCGCTCACCGCCAAGGCGTTGGCCCTGCCGGCCAGAGCGCGGGGCGTGCTGCTGGCAATGGCGATGCCGCGAAAGACGCTCTCGGACTGTGGAACGGCGACCTGCAAGTAGCGGTTCAGCCAGCCGTCGATGACGCTCTTGTCACCCGGTACCGCGGTCTCCATATAGTCCTGCGCCTCAAAGTGCGACCGGGTCGGATCCGGCGAGCCGCACGCGTGTACCACCGCCAGCTCGCCGGAAATGAACAGCGGTTGCAGCGACGCGAGGGCTGGGTGCAGGGCGAACTGATCGTCGAGATCGAGGCCTCCCGACGGTTCCCCGGGAGGCGGCACGGCGATGCCCGGCCGCTGCGCGTAATACTCCGGTTCTCGGAACGGCACGACCATGTTGAGCCCGTCGACCGCGCCGCGCTGAAAGATCACGACCAGCACTCGCCGCGCGCTCTGTGCGACCCCCTTGCCCAATATGAAGCGTGTGGGCAGAGCCAGTCCGGCAACGGCGCCCACGCCGCTACGTAACAGCTGCCGACGAGTGCAGCGTGGAGTCAGCATTGCTGGAATTCCGGGCTCGACAAGGCGAGCGCCACCACGGTGGCCGGCTCGGCACCTTCGTTCACCAGGCGCTCCAAGGCGTGGCGCGTCGCTGCGGTGCCTGGGCGTTGGAGGATCGCAACCAGCAGGCGGTTCACGGCGCGCCAGCCACGCTTGAGGTAGTCCCATTGATGGGTGTCGATGTCGACGCCCTCAACCGCGTTGGATGCGAGCTGCTGAGCGGCACTGAAACGGCTGAGCATACCCCCGACCGAAACGACGTCCTCGACGCGATCCGACCACCCAGTCGGCGGCACCGCCTGCAGGAGGGGTTGACCGATCGCGGCCACTAGGCCGGCGGCAGCAAAGCCCTGTTTGACGTCAGCGCCCACGGCGCGGAGCGCACTGGCCACGAAATGGAGCGGTGATTTCGCCTTCGCCCCGTAGTAGCGCGGATCGGAAAAGATGTCGGCCGTCAGGATGACGCGTACCACCTCGCGCAGATCGCCGGCGGTGCGGATGAACGCGGTGCGTGCCGCCGAGACCAGTGCCGCCGGCGGATCGTCGCTGACCAGTCGTCTCACCAACTCCGTGGCGATGAAGTTGGCCGTCGAAGGGTGGTGCGCCAGCAGATGCAGCACCCTATACCCCTCGGCGATCTGCCCACGGGGGATCGGCACTCCGAGAACGGTCTTGGGATCCGTGTCATGCCAGGTGGGATGGTATACAAAGTCGATCGCGCCGCTCTCGTCCGGGGTGATGCTCCAACCAGTGAACGCCCGCGAGACCTCTCGGACGTCATCTTGCGTGTAGCCGCCGTCGACGCCGAGCGTGTGCAACTCCATCAGCTCGCGCCCGTAGTTTTCGTTGATGCCACCGCCATCGCCGTCAGTCGCATTCAGATAGTTGTCGAGATAGTAGAGCATCGCCGGGCTCTTGGCGGTGGCGCGCAGCAAATCCTCGAAGCGCCCGAGCACGTGCGGCCGGATCGTGTCGCGCACGTACGACGCAATCGTCCATTTGGTCGGGCCCTTGGGGGCCAAGACGTTGAAGTGGTTGAGCCAGAAATCGGTGAGCACGGCCTCGAGCTGCGCGCGGCCATGCACGGCACGGGTGACCAGCGCCGCGTTTTGGTCGTCGAGGATGCGGCCCGGGGCCGTCGTCGGATCAGGCATCATCCCTATCTTGCGCGCGGGGTAACGTACCAGGAGCTCGGCCGTGGACATCGCGACGCTCGGGTACGCGGCAAGGCGCGCCGCGAGGTCCGCGTCGTCGATCGAATCGGGATGGAGTTGTTCCTCGATCCAGTCGGTCGGGCCGACGCACTGCACATGCTCGGCCAACTCCGCGGTTGGTCCGTACGCGGCGCGGTTGAGGAGATGGGCAATCGATTCCCGTTGCGAAGCAGTGCGGGCGACCGTTGTGCAGGTGTCCATTGCGCTCCCGGAGACGTCGGGTGGGGTGAATAGCGCGTCAGCCGCGGCGGCAGCAAGAAGTGACCAGGGACTCCGGGTACGCAGGCTCGCTGTCGCGACACCGATCGGACGGGCCGTTCAGCGCAACGCGCGATCGAGGCTGCGCAATCGGATCGCTTCGGAGACGAACTATGGGCGCTCCCGCACGCGATTCCGCCGCGAAGTGACCCAGAGGGAAGTTCGACGGCAGCGCGAAGTGCTCAAGACCACGCGCCCACACCCGCAGC
>Ga0066388_100001720_pt1 | contig 12650 bp, 16 predicted proteins | sample PanSoiMetaGPlot6_FD_64539 | JGI IMG/M metagenome (GOLD analysis project Ga0066388, IMG submission 64539) | Tropical forest soil microbial communities from Panama analyzed to predict greenhouse gas emissions - Panama Soil - Plot 6 (Hybrid Assembly) | ecosystem: Environmental > Terrestrial >... | reverse complement strand
GGGAAGCAGTACGCGGTCTACAGCGGAGAGGGCTTCAAGGTCGGGCAGGAAGTCACCATGAGGATCGGCGGCGCCGGATTCCTGAGCAACCCGGGCGTCTATCCCTGGCTCGCCGCCCCCTTCCTGATCGCGGCCGCGCTCTGGTTCGCGAGACGGAGCGGACGGCGCGCGCCCGCGCCGGTTCGCGAGGCACCCGTTCCTCGAACCGTTCCGCTGCCCACCGCGAAGGCGCCCCCACCGGGAGGGCGGAGCGACGACGATTTCCGCAAGGCCTACCTGTACTTGATCGCCGCCCTGGACGAAGGGCTGGAGCACGGCGATGTGTCGCGCGAGACCCACGCGCTGATCCGGCAGAATCTCAAGCGGCGCCTCCAGGCGCTGCTCGCCGAGGAACCGGCGAGCGGCGTTCGCTGAGCCGCGGCGGTGACGCTCGGCGCGCGCGACATCGAGAAGCGCTTCGGCCACCGTACCGTCCTCCGCAGGGTCAATCTCGAGCTCCTTCCCGGTGAGGTCGTGCTGCTCCGCGGAGCGAACGGCTCCGGGAAGACGACCCTCGCGAGGATCCTCGCCACCGTGCTCGCGTCCGACCGGGGAACCGTCACCTTCGAGGGACGTCCGGTCCGCTCCCAGCTCCGCCGCGCGCGGCGGAGCATCGGCTTCCAGAGCCACCGCCCGCTCCTCTATCTCGGGCTGACGCCGCTCGAGAACCTGGACTTCTTCGGCCGCCTCGCCGGCATCCCGGAGGCGGGGGTCCATGCGCGCCGGCTCCTCGGGCGGTTCGGGCTCGAGGAATTCCTCGACGCGCCGGTCGAGCGTTTTTCGCGCGGGATGCTCCAGCGGGTCTCCCTCGCGCGGGCGCTCCTGCCGGAGCCCAAGATCCTGATCCTCGACGAGCCGTACGCCGGCCTCGATGCCGAGGGGTCCGCGACCTTGAACGACCTCCTCGAGGAGGCCCGCGACCGAGGAGCGGCGGCGCTCGTGATCTCGCACGACGTGGAGCGGGTCGCCCCGCTCGTCACCCGCGAGTGCGTGATGCGAGGCGGGGTCCTGGAGGACGGCTCGATGGATCAGGCCACCGCATGACGCTCTTCCACGTCACGGCGAAGGACCTGAAGCTGCACGCGCGGGACGCCCGGTTCCTCGCGACGCTCGCGCTCTTCAGCCTCTCGCTCGTGCTGATCCTGAGCGTGGCGTTCGGGCCGCTGTTCCAGGATCCCGCGCGGGAGGCGAGCGCGACGCTCTGGGCGGCGCTCTTCTTCGCGGGCGTGCTCGGGCTCACGCGGGCGCTGGACATGGAGTCGGAGTCGGGAGGAGGGGAGGCGCTCCGCCTCACCGGGGCGGATCCGTTCGCGATCTACGGGGGAAAGACGATCGCGAACTTCGTGCTCATGGCCGCGCTCTTCGCCCTCGTGCTCCCTTGCGCCGCGGTGTTCTTCGACGTGGGGAACCTGGCGGTGCTGCCCGCCCTGGCGGGCGTTGCCGCACTGGCGCTGGTGGGCTATGCTGCCTGGGGCACGCTCTTCGCGGCGCTCGCCCGCGGGCTCAAGGCGCGGGAGCTTCTGCTCTCCGTGCTTCTCTTCCCCACGTTGATTCCCCTCTGGATCGGCGCGGTCAAGCTGACGCATTCGCTCTGGGCGGACGGCACGATCGAGGCGGTCCGGGATTGGGTCAAGATCATGGTGGTGATGGACGTCCTCGGGCTCGCGCTCGCGGCGTGGCTGTACGAGGTCATCCAGGAGGCCGAAGAATGAATTCCAGGATCCCGGCATGGTGGTCGACCGGACGCCGCGTCCTCTGGGCCGCGGCGCTCGCGATGATCGCGGCCTCGTTCTGGATGGTGTTCGCGCGCGCACCGGTCGAAGTCCAGATGGGCGCCGTCCAGAAGATCGTCTACGTGCACGTGCCGAGTGCGATCGCGACACTACTCGCCTTCGGGCTCACGTTCGCGGCCAGCATCGCCTTCCTGGCCACACGGAGCGCGATCTGGGATTCGATCGCGGCGGCCTCCTGCGAGGTGGGGATGGTGTTCGCCACCATCGTTCTCGTGAGCGGGCCGCTCTGGGCGCGCTCCGCGTGGAACACGTGGTGGACCTGGGAGCCCCGGCTCACGACCTTTCTCATCCTCTGGCTCCTCTACGGCGGCTACCACGTCGTGCGGGCCTCGATTTCGAGCGGAGCCAAGCGCACCGTCTCCTCGGTCCTCGGGATCGTGCTCTTCGTGAACCTCCCGATCGTCTGGAAGTCCGTTCAATGGTGGCGCGGTTCGCTCCATCCGCAGGCGGTCACCATGGACCAGGACATGCGCCGCGTGCTCCTCTTCTCGATGGCCGCGTGGATGGTCTTCTTCGTGGCCGCGTTCCAGGAGCGCCTGCGGCTCGAGGCGCTCCGTGAGGCGTCGGAGATGGAATCATGAGCTACGCGATCGCGGCGTACGCGCTCACGGTCCTGATCTGGGCGGTCTACCTTGTCGCGCTCGGCGCCCGGTCTCGGGCGGCGGCCGCGCGGATGAAAGGGAGCGCGTGAGGGATCATTTCCAGGAGTTCGAGATCTCCCCCGAGATCGTGAACGAGATGATCGAATCGGGGGAGGAGGTGGTCCTGGTCGACGTGCGCGAGGATTGGGAGTGGGAGAAGGCGCACATCGAGGGAGCGATCCACATCCCGCTTTCCGAGCTCGACACCCGGACGGAGGAGCTCGATCCCGAGCACTGGACGGTGGTCTACTGCCACGTCGGGGATCGGAGCGTGGACGGCTGCCTCGTGCTGTGGGATGCCGGTTTCCGGAAAGTCCGCAGCCTCTCGGGGGGGATCGACCTCTGGTCCGACGTGATCGATCCCGAAGTACCGAAGTACTAGAGGTCCTGGTAGTTCGGCCCGCCTCCCCCTTCCGGGGGCACCCACGTGATGATCTCGTACGGATCGGCGATGTCGCACGTCTTGCAGTGGACGCAGTTCGAGGGGTTCAGCTTGAGCTGGATCCCTCCGTTTCCGGGAGCGGGGACGATCTCGTAGACGTTCGCCGGGCAGAAGTGCTGGCACGGATTGCCGAACTCCTCCTTGCACCGCGTCGCGCAGATATTCGTGTCGTGGACCAGGAGATGGCTCGGCTGGTCCTCGTCGTGCTTCGTCCCGGAGTGGAAGACGTCGTTCACCTTCGTGAAGGTATGGACGTTGTCGTAACGCCGCTGGGTTTCCTCGAGCGGCACGGGGCGCACGCCGGAAGGGGAGATCTTCCGCATGTGGCGGAATCCGGCCTTCCACCGCGGGCGGTTCCCGAAGCCGAGCCCGCCGGTCGCGAGCTGGAGCCCGGCGTCGAGCATCCCCATCCAGAGCCCCCGCTCGAAGCCCTGGTGGAAGTTCCGCACTCCGCGGAGCTCCTTCATGATCCAGGAATCGAGCACGCGCCGATCGTAGCGGGCCATCGACTCGGCGCCGAAATCCCCGGCCACGAGCGCGTCGAACGCGGTCTCGGCGGCGAGCATCCCCGACTTCATCGCCGTGTGGACCCCCTTGAGCCGCTCCGCGTTCAGGAGCGACGCGCTGTCCCCGCAAAGGAGTCCTCCCGCCCACGAGAGCTTCGGGACCGAGTAGTAGCCTCCTTCGGGAATCGCCTTCGCCCCGTAGGAATGGATCGTTCCCCCTTCGAGGAGCTCGGCGACCATCGGGTGGCGCTTGAAACGCTGCATGAGGCCGTGCGGATCGGTCGTCGGGTTCCAGTAGTCGAGCCCGACGACGAACCCGACCGACCATCGGTCGCGGTCCATGCCGTAGACGAAGCCGCCGCCGAAGGTTCGGTCGTCGAGCGGGAAGCCCATGGTGTGGATCACCCGTCCCTTGGGCACGCGTCCCTGCGGCATCTGCCAGACTTCCTTGATCCCGGTGGCGTAGATCTGCGGCGGCCGCCCCTCCTCCAGCCGAAGTGACGGGGTCAGGCGCTTGGTCAGCGATCCACGCGCTCCCTCGCAGAGGATCGTGACCTTGGCGCGAATGTCGGCTCCCGGCTCGAAATTCGGCTTGCGGTTGCCGTGCCGGTCGATGCCTTTGTCCCCGGTCCGCACGCCGACCATGCGGTCCCCGTCGAACAGCCCTTCCACCGCTGCCATCGAGGGGAGCACGTAGGCGCCCGTCTCCTCGACGAGCTTTCCCATCCAGCGCTCGAGATTTCCGAGCGAGACGACGTAGTTACCGTGATTCCGGAGTGGCGGCGGGAGGATGGGGAAGCGGATGTTGCCTTTCTCGGTCAGGAAATAGAGGTCGTCGCTCGTCACTTCGCTCTCGAGCGGCGCTCCCTTCGCGGCGAAGTCGGGGATCAGCTCGGCGAGGGCGCGCGGGTCGAGGACGCAGCCCGAGATGCCGTGGGCGCCGACCTCGGAGGCCTTTTCGAGCACCGCGATCGAGACTTCCTGATTTCTCGCGGCGACGAGCTGCGACAGCCGGAGGGCCCCGGCGAGGCCGGCCGGCCCGGCGCCGACGAAGAGCACGTCGACCTCGATCTGGTCGCGCGTCTCCGTCATCGCACGCTGCCCGCGGGCTTCCGCGCGGCGGCGATCGGCTTCGCGGGAAGCATCGGCGCGTGCTTCAGCTCCTCGAGGTAGCGCTCCGCGTCGAGCGCCGCCATGCAGCCGGAGCCCGCCGCGGTGACCGCCTGGCGGTAGACGTGGTCCTGAACATCCCCCGCGGCGAACACACCGGGAAGGCTGGTCAGCGTTCCGTCGTGGGTGACGATGTATCCGTTCGCGTCGAGGTCGAGCTGCCCTTCGAAGAGGCGCGTGTTCGGCTGATGTCCGATGCCAATGAAGAGTCCCTCCGCCTCGACCACGTTCTCCAAGCCGGTCTGGAGGTTTCGCAACCTGACTCCGGTCACCTTGCCGAGCTCGGAGCCCAGGACCTCCTCGACGACCGAGTTCCACACGAAGGAGATCTTCGGGTTCTTCATGGCGCGCTCCTGCATGATCTTCGAAGCGCGCAGCTCCGCGCGGCGGTGCACGACGGTGACGTGGCTCGCGAACTTCGTGAGGAACGAAGCCTCCTCCATGGCCGTGTCCCCACCGCCCACGACGAGCACCCGCTGGTTGCGGAAGAAGTATCCGTCGCACGTCGCACAGGCGGACACGCCGTGTCCCATGAGCTTCGCCTCGCTCGGGATCCCCAGGAGCTTCGCGGACGCGCCGGTCGCGATGATGAGCGCCTGGGCCCGGTAGGTCTTGTCGTCCGCGACCACCTCGAAGGGATGGGCGTCGAGCTTCGCCGAGGTGACTTCCGCCTGGATGATCTCGGTCCCGAACCGCGCCGCCTGGTCCCGCATGAGGGTCATCAGATTGGGACCCAGGATCGCTTCCGGGAATCCGGGGTAATTCTCTACGTCGCTCGTCATCGTGAGCTGGCCGCCCGGCTGGGCGCCCTCGAGCAGGAGCGGGGAGAGGTTCGCCCGGGCGGCGTAGATGGCGGCGGTCAGGCCGGCGGCACCCGAGCCCAGGATGATGACGTTCCGGACCTCGCCCATGCGGCGTAACATCCTTTCTTCGAGTAGGATACAGTCGGTCGCGACGGGTACGAACCCGAATCGCGGCGGGAAGAACGGCATCCAAAGGAAGTTCCCGGACTATAGGGAACGAACGCCGATCGATCAACCACTTGGACGCTTCCTAAGCCCCGGAGGGATCCGTGAAGAACCGTCTTCGCTCGACCACCGCCGCGCTCGTTCTCGCCGGCGCGTCGCTCATCGCCGCTTCCGCTCAGGGTGCGCCTCAGACCTACCAGATCGATCCGGTCCACTCGCACGCCGAGTTCACGATCCGCCATCTCTTCAGCAAGGTGACGGGGAGCTTCGTGAAGTTCCAGGGCAAGATCTCCTACGACGCGGCGAACCCCGCGCAGTCCACGGTGCAGGCGGAGATCGACGCCTCGAGCATCGACACGAACAGCGACCGCCGCGACAACCATCTCCGGAGCGCGGATTTCTTCGACGTGGCGAAGTACCCGACGATCACCTTCACCTCGACCAAGGTGACCCCCGGGGAAGGTGGCAAGCTCCTGATCGAAGGGCAGCTCACGATGCACGGCGTATCCAAGCCGGTCACGCTCGACGGCGCCTTTCTCGGCGCGGGGCCGGGCCTGAACGGAGGCTCGAGCGCGGGATTCGAGGCTTCGACCCAGCTGGACCGGAAGGAGTTCGGGATCGTCTGGAACAAGTCGCTCGATCAGGGAGGTACCTTGCTCGGCGATGACGTGAAGGTCTCGCTCGAGATCGAGGGGGTGCAGGCGCCGGCCGCGGGCGGCACCGCTCCGCCCAAAGAGGCATCCAAGAGCGGGAAGTAACCACCGTCGGGCGTGCGGAATCCCCGCCCGCACGCCGGCGTCGTGGCCGCGGCCTGCTCAGCTCCATCGTCACCCCCCATCAGCGTCGCGGCCGCACATCCGCCGCATCCATGCCGTCACGCTCCCGATCATCTCGAGGAGCTGCGGCGGGGTGCGGCGGATCGTGTCTCCGGCCTGAAACGAGTGCCCCGCCCCCTCGAGAATCAAGAGCTCCGTGAGATCGGGGGACGCGCGTTCCGCGAGGATCCGCGCGTGCTCGGGGGAGACCACGCGATCGCGCGCTCCGTGCACGAGGAGGAGCGGGCGGCCGAGCGCCGCCGCCGCACGGAGCACGTCGTAGCGGTCCTCGCGGTGCACGGCGTAATCCCGCCAGAGATCGGGGCCGAGCGGAAGGCTGCTCCTCGTCCGGAAATCGTAGATCGCGACGTCCTCGCCACGCTCCCACGCGGCGATCTCCGTTTCCTTCCACATACCCACACGCGACTGCGGCGCGAGCGCCGCCACGCAGGCGATCCGAGGATCGGACGCGGCGTGGAGGATCGAGAGGGTGCCGCCCCGGCTGTGACCGACGAGGCTCGCGCGGCGCGAACGGGAGTTCCGCGCGATCGCCCAGGTCACGACGCGATCCAGATCGCCCAGCTCCTGCGCGTACGTGTTGCGGCGGAAGCGCTGCGGCTCGGCGAATGCTCCGGAGTCGTCGGCGATGCCGCTCCCCGACGCGCTGAACGCGACGGCGTCGAAGCCTTCGGCCGCGAGCCGGCTCGCGAGCAGCGGGAGGAATCCCCACCTCTTCCAGGCACGGAACCCGTGCACGAGGACGACCGGTCCGATGGAGTGAGAACGGCGGGCGGGATAGCGGTCGAGCCGGAGGGGGCCGCCGTCCGCCCCCTCGATCTCCTCAGACTCGGGCGAGAAGGTCCCGAGCAAGGTCCCCGAGCACCGGCAGGTCGCCGTCGACGAATTCGTGGTCGCCGAGCTTCCCGGGAGCGATCCAGCGGACCTCGTCGCACTGGATCGGGGTCGGCGTGCCGCGGATCAGCTCGCAGAAGTGAAAATACAGGCTCACGCGGCGGTCGGGATAGACGTGGGTCAGCGCCCTCCAGAGCGGACCGACGCCGATCTCGATCCCGACCTCTTCGAGCATCTCGCGGCGAAGACAGTCGGCGATCGATTCGCCGCGCTGCCGCTTCCCTCCCGGAAATTCCCAGCGGCCGCCCTGATGGTCGCGCTCCTGCCTGCGGGCGATCAGGACTTCGCATCCATTCCAGAGAATGCCGGCGGCGACTTCGTAGACGCGCATGGGGGTGCTCCAGGGTGGAGGTTCCCCCGGAACATACCAGTCTTCCCAGCGGCTGTCAGCCCGTCTTCCTCGGCAGAGAGCCCCGCTTGAGCTCGCGGTTCAGGAAGATGAGGGTGCGCCCCCAGGCGTCCTTGGCCGCGGCCGCCCGGTATCCCCCCCAGGGGTTGTTGACGTTCGCGAACGCGTGCCCGGCTCCCGGGTAGATCTTGAAATCCGCCTTCTTGCCGGCCGCCTTGAGCGCGGCTTCGAAGCGTTTCACCTGATCGGGAGAGGGCCCCTGGTCGAGCGCGCCGAAGTTGCCGAGAACCGCCGCCTGCAACCCCCGGATCGCGGCCTCGTCCGTGAGCGGGGCGCCGTAGTACATCACGCAGGCCCGGACCCCCGGATCGGCCGCGGCGAGGCGGATGGAGTAGGCGCCCCCCATGCACCAGCCGATCACCCCGATCGACTGCGCGCGCACGTCGTCGCGCCGCCGCAGGAGATCGACGCCGTCGCGCAGCGTGGCCATGGCCTCGTCCGGACTCATGCCGTTCATGAGCTGGTGGGCGGTCGCCTCCTCGTTCGCCACCTTTCCGTGATAGAGATCGGGAGCGAGCGCGACGTAGCCATGCGCCGCCAGGCTGTCGGCCTGCTGCTTCACCCAGTCGTTGAGCCCCCACCATTCCTGGATGACCACGATGCCCGGGTGGGTTCCGTTCCCGGCCGGAAGGGAGAGATATCCGATGAAGCGGTGACCACCCTGGTTCATCGCGATCATGCTTCCCGCCCCCCGTGCGCGCGGGGGAAGGGTCCCGGCGCCCACGTGAGACGCCGAGAGAAGGACGAAGGTTGTCAGCACGGTGAAGAGCCTCGCGGCCCGGGTCGGCGTCATGTCAAGAGCTCTCCTTGGGTGAAGGGTTCGGCATCGGAACTCCCAAAGCGCGTTCGATCTCTTCGAGCACGGCAGGGACCGCCTCCCTCGAGGCGGCTGCGCGGAGAGCGCCCGTCGCGTCCTCTCCGCCGATCCGCCCGAGCGCCCAGGCGGCGTGCGAGCGAACGAGCGGGTCCGGGTCCTGCGCGAGCGCCCGCGCGAGCGGGGCCGTTCCCCGAGGATCGGCCAAGTTTCCGAGGGCGACCGCCACGTTGCGGACGAACCCGGAGCGCCGGGCGCGGAGGATCGCCGTGCCCTGGAAGCGGGCGCGGAACGCGGGCTCGTCCAGCGAGAGGAGGGGGATCAGCTCCGGCGCCTGCTGCTCCGGGCGCTCGGCGAAATCGGGATGGGCCGTCGGAACCGCGAACCGGTTCCACGGGCAGACCTCCTGGCAGTCGTCGCAGCCGAAGATGCGCGTTCCGATCGCGGGGCGCAGCTCGAGCGGGATCGCGCCGCGGTGCTCGATCGTGAGGTAGCTGATGCACCGCCGCGCGTCGAGCCGGTGCGGACCGACGATCGCGCCCGTGGGGCAGGCGGCGATGCAGCGGACGCACGTGCCGCAGTAGCTCTTCGCGGGGACGTCCGGCGCGAGCGGGAGATCGGTCAGGATCTCGCCGAGGAAACACCAGGAGCCCGCCCCCTTGCGCAGGACATTCGTGTTCTTTCCGATCCATCCGATCCCGGCGCGCTGGGCCCAGGAGCGGTCGAGTACGGGGCCCGTGTCGACGTACGCCTTCCAGCGTGCGCCGGGCGCGATCGCTTCGAGCGCCCGGGCGAGCCGGCGGAGCCGCGACCGGATCCGCTTGTGGTAGTCGCGTCCCCACGCGTAGCGCGCGATCCTGCCGCGCGGCGATCGATTGGACGCGGGGAATCCACCGCGGTAGTAGGAGGCCGCGACCGCGATCACGGTTCGGGCGCCGGGCAGGACCGCCCGCGGATCGGATCGCCGCTCGGGATCGCGCGCCATCCACTCCATCGTGCCGTGGCTTCCGGAGGCGATCCAGTCGCGGAGGTAGGAGGCATCGGGGGAGGCTTCGGCGTGCGCGAACCCCACCGCGTCGAATCCCAGATCGAGGGCGGCGGAGCGGATCCGATCGCGCAGGGAGCCACGTTCACCCGGCTCCGGCGCTATGCTAGCATCGGCTTGTGAAAGACTCATCGGAGCTTCAGCCTCTGTTCCCGCTGCCGAACGTCGTGTTCTTCCCGCGAACGCTCCTGCCGCTCCACGTCTTCGAGCCTCGGTACCAGACCCTCGCCTCCGAGGCGCTCCGGGAGAACCAGCCGATCTGCGTCGCGCTCCTCAAACCGGGCTGGGAAGAGGACTACTACGGCACCCCGGAAGTGTACCCCGTCGGCTGTGTCGGGAAAATCGTGCAGCACCAGAAGCTCGCCGACGGACGCTACAATCTGACGCTCCACGGGGAGACGAAGGTCCGGATCGTCGAGTGTGTCCGCGACGATCCCTACCGGGTCGTCCGCGTCCGTCCGATCCAGGACGACAGCTCCTGGGCGGAGGGGAGCGGGGCGCCTCAGGAGATCGTGGATCTGATCCGCCTCTTTCGTCAGGTGCACCAGGGAGATGCGGCAGGGCTCGCGCTGTCCGAGATGTTCGGACAGCACATGAGCCCCGAGTCGGTGCTCAACACCGTCGCGATGCACCTCGACGTGGAGCCCGACATCAAGGAGCGCCTGCTCGAGGTGGACAGCCTCGACGTGCGCTACCGCACCGTGCTGCACATTCTCAAGAACGCGACGACCACCCAGGAGCGAATCGAGCGTGTGCGCCATCTCTTCCCCCGCGACCGAAGAATCAACTGAGCGCCGCGCCGCGCGGCTGATCGCGCGGCTGAAGGAGGCGCATCCCGACGCCGCGTGCGCGCTCCGCCACGAGGATCCGTTCCAGCTCCTCGTGGCCACGATCCTCTCCGCCCAGTGCACCGACGAGCGGGTGAACCAGGTCACGCCGGCGCTGTTCGCCCGGTATCCGGACCCGCCGTCGCTCGCGGCGTCCGACTCCAAGAAGGTCGAGTCGATCATCAAGTCCACCGGCTTCTTCCGGAACAAGGCGAAGTCGATCCGGGGCGCGTCCGCCCGGATCGCCGCGGAATTCGGCGGGAAGGTGCCCTCCACCATGGACGAGCTGCTCTCGCTGCCCGGCGTCGCGCGGAAGACCGCGAACGTCGTGCTCGGGGTGGGGTACGGGCTCGCGGAGGGGATCGTCGTCGACACCCACGTGTACCGCGTGTCGCACCGGCTCGGCCTGACCCGGAGCGGGACGCCGGTCGAGGTCGAGCGCGACCTCATGCGGATCGTCCCGCGCGACGAATGGATCCTCTTCGCCCATCTCCTCATCTTCCACGGCCGGAGGATCTGCATCGCCCGCGCCCCGCGCTGCCCCGTGTGTCCGGTCCAGGACCTCTGCCCGAGCGCGCCGATCTTTCTGAGCGGCCGCGTCCCCGCGCGGGAGGCCGCCCGCCGGGGGACGAAGCGGGCGCGTCCCCCGAGGAAGAAGGGGAAGAAGAAGTGACCGCGCCGGTGCGGGCGGGCTCCCGGGCCCCGGAGTTCAACCTGCCCCTCCTCGGAGGGGGCTACCGCGGCCTGGCCGACATGGTCGAGCCCGGAGGCGGCGTCCTCGTCTTCTTCAAAGAGGAGTGCGCCGCGAGCGAGCTCGTTCTCTCGCGCATCGCCCCGCTCGCGCGGGCCCTCGAGCGGGAGGAGCGGCTCTTCCTCGCGGTCGCGCAGGAATCGGAAGTGACGGCGGGCGCGTTCCGCGCGCGGCACGACATCGGCTTTGCCATGGCATCCGACGAGACGCCGTTTCCGATCTCGAGGGAGTACGCGGTCGAGGTCGTTCCCACGCTCTTCGTCATCGACGGGAACGGGACGATCGCGGAGCGCGTGGAGGGTTTCGTGAAGTCGGAATACCTGGCGCTGGGGCCCGCCATGGAGCAGGCGCTCGCGCTGGGAACCACGCCGGCCGTTCTCGATCGGCCGGAGGAGCTGCCCGAAATCAGGCCCGGCTGAACGTCGCGTGCGGTCGCCGGGTAGCGGCCGGGGGAATCATGAATCCAAAGAAGCTCGGTTTCGGCGTGACCTGGCTCGGGCACGCGACGGTGCTCTACCGCACCGAAGGGGGGAAGACGATCCTCGTCGACCCTTGGGTGGACCACAATCCCGCCTGCCCCGAGCCGATGAAGAAGCTTCCGCCTCTCGATCTCGTGCTCGTCACGCACGGCCACGGCGACCATTTCCAGGACTGCATCGACGTCCTGCGCCGCGCGAATCCGGACGTGGTCTGCATCTACGAGATCTCGCTGTACCTCGGATCGAAAGGGTTCACGAAGCTCCACGGAATCAACAAGGGCGGCTCGGTCACCCTTCACGGCGTGCGGGTGACCATGGTGCAGGCGGTGCACTCCAGCTCGATCGTCGAGGACGATCGACTGATCCCGGCTGGAGAGCCCTGCGGCTACGTGATCGAGTTCGAGAACGGAGTCCGGCTCTATCACGCGGGTGACACCGCGGTGTTCGGCGACATGAAGCTGATCGGGGAGCTCTACCGTCCTTCGATCGCGGCGCTTCCGATCGGAGATCTCTTCACGATGTCGCCGTTGGAGGCGGCGGCCGCGGCGAAGCTCCTCGGGGTGGGGTCCGTGATTCCCATCCACCACTCCACGTTCCCCGCGCTGACGGGAACGCCGCAGTCGCTGCGTGACCACTTGAAGGGCACATCGATCGAGGTCGTGGAGCTCAAGCCCGGCGAGTCCGCCTGAGGGGCCGCCCGCTCGAAACCGTCAGGGAAGATCGGCGATCGGCCGTCGACCCGAGAACCCCTGGTCGAGCGGGTGCCAATGCTCGATCCGCGGCTCGCCGCGCCGCCAGCAGAGGCACACGATGCGCCCCTGGGCCATGGCGTAGAAATCGACGAGCCCCAGATCGATGTCGCGGAGGATGCAGCCGTGCGCGGCGACCTCCTCCAGAACCTGGCGGAACCGCTCGATCAGACGCGCGGCGTTCTGCTCCTTTTCCCGAAGGGAGCGCACGTCCGCGCTCGCGCTCGTCGCTCCCGACAGCTCGATCGCGCTCAACACCTCGATCTCGCCACGCAGGTCGATGATCTTGC